>Ga0316192_10000108_pt1 | contig 54578 bp, 58 predicted proteins | sample MerIslwburrow_MG_FD_204931 | JGI IMG/M metagenome (GOLD analysis project Ga0316192, IMG submission 204931) | Coastal sediment microbial communities from Maine, United States - Merrow Island worm burrow | ecosystem: Environmental > Aquatic > Marine > Coastal > Sediment | place: USA: Maine...
GCAGATGCGCCTCTTCGTTCATCCCCCCAGTCGGACTCTCGACGGCCACAGCGCTCCTTTGCCTCGTCGCTGGATGATACTGCCTGACCGCTGGAGCGGTAGGGGCGTTCTGCCTGGCATACCTAATGCGCCCATAAACCACGTTATGTAAAGCTACGTCTACGACCGTGTGAGTGATGCGATCCCCTGCCGAGCAGGCGACTCGTTGAGCGGTCTGATCATGTACGCAGTTTCGGAGCGCTGCACAGCAACGCTCAGGCTGCCCGGTGCGTGAGCGACGTCGTGATTCCCTCGTATCGGTCATGAAGGCCGGGACGAGAGATTGTCCGGGAATTCACCAGTTCGATTCTGTCGCGTGCGGGCTTAGCGCCGTGTAGAAGATCCGGTGGATCGTCTGACCCCGTCTCATTTGATGCTCTTCGCACAGACTCTGCTCAGTTGCCAGGGGGCAGCGATCGACACCGCCCTCAGCAGGACACCTAGAGCGGCGCCGCCATGGGCGTTGGTACCCTCTTGTCGATTGGGTTGCGAGCATTAAGCGAGGGTCGCAGTGAGGTTTCTGAAGACCGCGTTGGTGACTAATGGTCTTGTCTTCTTGGTACGTGCTTTCACCAATCTTGTCCGCCCCACCTCGTGGTACGTTGACGCGAACGCGCCCAAGAACGCAGTGGACACGGTCCATGTTGTCGGAATCACCTATGCAGCTTTCGGTGTATCGCAGATAGGGATGTGGCCGGTAACCGACCGGCGAGCTGTTCGAGCCGTTTCGGGTGCCTCGATGCTCTTTGCCGTGGGTATTGCCGTCAAAGCTCTGACCCAGGGCTCGGGTTCCGTCGACGCCTCTCATCGCTTGAGATATGCCTCCGCAGCCGAGAACCTCCTGGTAGCCCTTCTGTATGCCGTTCTCCTTTATCGAGAGCGCCAATTGGAAAGCGGGGCCGTCCTCCGGAGCAAGGACTCCTCTCCACTCTCGCCCTGAGCGCCCTCAGCCCAAGCTGGTCGGCGACTCCACTCGTGCGCGGTTGTGTCGCTCCCGCTCCCCTCCCCCGGCCGCTCAGCGCGACCACACTTCGCGGTCGTGATGACGCTGCACCGTTTCCCGGTCGACTTCGAAAACACGACCGTGCCTCGGGAACGCATCCGGCGATCGGTGGCCTCTTCGTCTATGACAGGGGGCGGGCTCTGCTCTTCACGGTTGGCCAGGATGCACTGAAGAACGACCTCCGGGAATGGATGGCGATGGCGCTGACGTTCCATGCTCGATAGAGGCACGTGCCGACAGATCGCCCGAACCGCGTTCATCGAGGACGCGGAGCTGAAGGCGCCACCACGCGAAAGGATCCCGCAATGGGCCAGCGACTCGACAACGCAACGAACCTGTATCTCGAAGCGATACGCGACGGCGACTATGAGCAGGCCATAAACACCTACGCCGGACAGCGGTACACCCAGCACTCAACACCGGTCAAGGACGGCACGGCGGGGTTCATTGAATTCTTCACCGACTTCGTCGAACGCAACCCGATCCGGGACATCGAGATCCTCCGCGGTTTCGAGGACGGGCCGTACGTGTTCCTCCACGTCCTCCAGACCCTCAACAACGGCGAGTTCCGCTACGTCACCGCCGACATCTTCGACACCGACGAGGACGGCAAACTCATCGAGCATTGGGATATCATCGCCGAGGTCACGGCCAACACCACCTCCGACCACACGCAGATCGACGGCCCGACAGCGCCCAACGACCTCGACAAGACCGCACAGAACAAGAGCCACGTCCGCTCGTACCTCACGGAGGTCCTCGGCGAGGGCCGCTACGACATGATCGATGACTACATCTCCCAAGAGACATACGTGGAGCACAGCGTCGGCGCTGAAGACGGAATCGACAACGTCACTACACGCCTCCGGGGCCTCGCCGCAGCCGGTGTACCGCTCGTCTACAGCCACGTCCACCGACTCGTCGGTTCCGGCAGTTTCGTCGCCGCGCTCTCCGAAGCGAGCCGCGGCGAAACTGGCGTCGCCGTCATCGACCTCTACCGGGTCGAAGATGGGTTGATCGTTGAGCATTGGGACGTCAGCGAAGAGATCACACCCCGCGACACCTGGGTCAACACCGGCAAGTTCTGACGCGACGCGTCGGCATGGATCGGCGTCGAATGCTCCCGCAGCCGGACACCGAAGGGGTATGGTCGGCGAGTGGTTGCGTTTCCCTTTCTCAAGCGATGGTGGAACTCGCTCTTCTCGATTGGTTCATATCCGGGCGAGAACGATATCCAGCGGGGCAAGCGGCGAATCGTTGTCGGCTATTTCTTGTTTGGGGCGCTCACCCGTCTCGTAGTCGCAGCGATCGAATTCGGCGAAGGTCTCCCTGGGGTGGGTGTGGTGGACCTCTCGGCCGCGCTGATTAGCCTTCTTCTGCTAGTCGTTCTGCGCCTCAAGCCGCGTTGGTTCTTGTGGATCGTCAACGCAGCGCTGTTCTTCATTCTCGCCGAAGTACTGGCGGGCACCATCGTCCTTGGCGGACTGGTTCCATCCGAGGTGATTGTCCTGTTCGGGCTCCTTGCCGTCGTAGGAGCGCTGATTGTTCTCAGTCTCTGGGCTGCGGTGGGTTGGTTCCTGGCATACATCCTCACCCTCTTCCTCGCCGTTGTGTTGCCTGAGCAGATAGAGCCCGTGCACGTCGTCGAGTGGTCCGCTGCCGGTATTGCCACCACGGTCGTTGGAGTGACGATATTCCTGTTCGCAGCCATGGCCTACTTCGTTCGCCAGCGCGAGAGGCTGCAAGCCGAGTCAGACGATCTGCTTCACAACATCCTGCCTGACGAAATTGCCAGGAGGCTCAAGACCGACACGACGATGATTGCCGACGACTACGAATCAGTTTCTGTCCTGTTTGCCGATGTCGTCAACTTCACGCCGATGTCGGCGGGGATGTCCCCGCCCGAGCTCGTGGGGTTGTTGAACAGCGTGTTCACGACGTTCGACCGCTTCGTCGACGAACTGGGGCTGGAGAAGATCAAGACCGTTGGCGACGAATACATGGTTGCAGCAGGTGTGCCCCTGGCACGACCGGATCACGCGCACGCCATGGCCGAATTGGCGTTGCGGATCCGCGACCACACTGCGCAAAGCACGTTCGATGGTCATCAGATCAGTCTGCGGATCGGCATCAATTCTGGCCCGGTTGTCGCCGGGATCGTTGGGACACACAAGTTTGCCTATGACCTCTGGGGCGACGTCGTGAACACCGCAAGCCGCATGGAATCCGAAGGCATTCCAGGATCGATCCAGGTCACCAGCGCGACCTACGGGCTGATCCGAGACCAGTTCGCATGTGAGCCGCGCGGCGTCATCTCCGTCAAGGGGAAAGGGAACATGGACACCTTCATCCTCGTTTCGAAGCGTTCGGACCGGGTGGAGCATGCCGTCACCTCTCAGGCATGACAAGGAGGGACTTGGCGGCTCCTACCGGCGGATAGCGCTGTCCCCACTGATCCACCGGCAAACGCAGTCGTAGGCACGGCTGCGGGGCAGCACTGGCGATTTCGGCTCGCTGCCGCGGCACCCTTCCCCGATCAGGGCCGTCGGTCTCTACTCCTCGAGAACTACTCCGACGTACGCTCGACACGGGCGATCCGCCCCCGGTGGAGGCACTGATGAGATCAGGATCGGCGGACCAGAGTTCTCGTTGGCGCTCGATCGCCCAGGCAGCCGTCCCGTGGGTTGTAGGCGCCGCTTTCGTGGCGGTTGGGCTCTACTCGGTGGCACCCCCGGCCGCAGTACCTTCAGATGCACCGGCGGCCGAATTCTCGGCAGCTCGGGCCATCAGCCACATCGAAGTCATCGCCCGCGAACCACACCCGATGGGGTCGAGGGCGATCGCTACGGTCCGCGACTACCTCGTCACCGAACTCGAGGAGCTCGGTCTCGAGCCGGAGTTCCAGACGATCTCGGCTCCCAGCTACTTCGAGTCGGGAGATCCTGTTGATGTCGTCAACGTGATCGCGACGATCCCCGGAACCGCGAGCACCGGGGCCATCGCCCTGATGGCCCACTACGACACCGTGCCGACAACTCCCGGCGCGAACGATGACACCTCGGGCGTCGCGACGATCTTGGAGGCGGCGAGGGCGATCCTCGCCGGCTCTCATCTCCGCAACGACGTGATCCTCCTATTCACCGACGGCGAGGAACCTGCTCCCCGGCCTGGCTCCCGGGCATTTGTACGTGAGAGCCCTGTCTTTGGTGACATCGCCATCGTTGTGAATCTCGAAACAAACGGAGGTTCGGGGCCTTCAACGTTGGTCGAGACCAGCGAACCGGCTGCGTGGCTGGTGGAGAACTACGCCGCAGGAGTATCGAACCCAGCCGCGTACTCCTTCATCACCACGACCAGTGCCCTCATCGGTGACGTGGGAACCGACTTCGGCCCGTTCCGCAATGCGGGTGTGCCCGGCTTTCACTTCGCCTACATGCGCGGCTCGCCCATCTACCACTCCCCCGCCGACAACCCCGGATCCGTCAGCTGGGACTCTGTTCAACACCACGGATCGAATGCGCTCGGAATCGTCCGACACTTCGGCGCTCTCGACCTTGGGGCGATACCGGAATCCGGCGAGTCCGTGTACTTCGCCCTCCGCCCGTTCTTCGTTCAGTATCCCGCTTCGTGGTCGATTCCCGTGGCGCTTCTCGGCGCGGTGCTGCTCCTCATGGGTTTCGTCCGGGAGTCACGGCGGCATGATCGACAGATGGGATCGGTCATCCTGAGCGGCGCAACCGCCCTTCTCGTGACGCTGGCGGCAACACTCATCGCCACGTTGGTGTGGCTCCTCGTCACGGCGATTCGCTCGACACCATCAGTTCTTGAGAGCTCCCTGTACTTCATGATCGCATTCGGATTGGGGGGCTCCCTTGCACTGTGGCTCAGCAGACGGATGCCGATCAAGCGACGCATGCGTGGGCCCGGGTTTCTGCTGGTTTGGATTGCTCTTGCTCTGTTTACCGCGATCGCAGCCCCCGGGTTCAGCCCGCTCTTCACGCTGCCAGCGCTGGCCGGTGCCGTCGCCTACAACTGGCACACCCGTCCAACGGATTGGAGTGCCGTTCTCAGGTTCGCGCTCGTCGCTGCACCGACTGCGGTTCTCCTGATACCGGCGATCGACTTCTTCTTCCAGTTCGGACAGCCGCGACCGGGGAACCCCGACTCCAGCGTTCCTTCAGTTGCGGCGGTGGCATTCCTTCTCGCGGTCCTCGGGGGAGGTCTCATGGTGAGCACATGGAGAGGGGCCGGAGCGGGCATCGACGCATCCAATCTACGGGAGGCTGAGACGATCGGCTCCTGAGGAAGGAGCCGTCGCTGGTCGACCTGCGCCATCGCCGTCTGCAGGCAGGTCAAGAAGACTGCTCGGGATCTCGACCGCCTCGACTCCGTCATCCCCTCCGCCCCGCGTCGCTCACTCGCGCCGAGTGAAGGGTCATCAGATCGTCGATGCGCCCATGCACAGGGGTAGCCTCTCGCACCCATGGATCCGGATTACCACAGCGAGGGCGACGATCGCCTCCGGGCCGACATTCGTCGGCTCGGATCTCAACTCGGCGACACCCTGATACGGCAACACGGGCGAAATCTCCTCGAACTCGTCGAGGAGGTTCGACTGCTTACGAAGACGACGCGCACCGGCGGCGACCCGAGGGCCGCAGGTCGCCTCCAGACCGTACTGGCTGATCTCGACCTGGAGGAGGTGGTCAATCTGGTGCGCGCCTTTTCTGCGTACTTCCACCTTGCCAACGTCGCAGAACAAACGCATCGCGTGGGTGACCTGGCTCCTGCGGACCTCGGCCGTACATTCGCCGCGACGGTCGGCCGGATCGTGGATGCCGGATCCGATCCCGAAGTCCTGGACGAGGTCCTCAATCGCTTCGAGCTGCGTCCGGTATTCACTGCTCACCCGACCGAAGCGGTTCGGCGTACCCTCTTGACGAAGCTCGGACGAATCGCAGACCTGCTGATCGAACGGAGCAACTCTGAGATTTCGGCAGCTAGACGGGCGGGAATCGACCGCCGCCTCGCTGAGATCATCGACCAGATCTGGCAGACCGACGAGCTGAGATCTCAGCGACCGCAGCCGCTTGACGAAGCGCGCTCGGCCATGTTCTACCTGGATCAGCTGGCAGCTGACGTGATGCCGTCACTCGGAGAAGAAGTCGCCGTCGGCCTGGAACACCTCGGACGCGACATGGCGTCCGGTCAAGCGCCAATCAGGTTCGGCACGTGGGTTGGTGGCGACCGTGACGGGAATCCGGCCGTCACGCCGGATGTGACGATGCGGGTTCTGGAGGTACAACACGAGCACGCACTCCGAAGCCTGAGCTCTCAAGTGGAAACCCTGGCCAAGGAACTGTCCACGTCGTCGCGATACCGTCGAGTGAGTGATGAGCTTTCCGCTTCCCTCGCCGACGACCGCCAGGCGCTGCCAGAAGTGTGGCTGCGGTTTCGGACACTCAACCGCGATGAGCCCTACCGGCTGAAATGCGCCTTCATTCACGAACGCCTTGCCAATACGCGGAGACGCCACGCAGAGGGTGCACGTCACGTTCCGGGTGAGGACTACCGCAGCAGCAGCGACCTTCTCGATGATCTAAGCATCCTGTATCGGTCGTTGCATGGCGATGCCGGGGAACTCATTGCGGACGGCGTGGTGCTGCGGCTCATGCGAAACGTCCGCACGTTCGGCTTCCATCTCGCAACGATGGACATCCGAGAGCACGCCGAACGCCACCACGACGTGCTCGAGCACCTCTACGCCCGCATCGGCATTTCCTACGCGAATCTCGATCGAACCGCCCGCAGCGCGCTCCTCGCCGAAGAGCTCACCAATGGTCGGCCGCTGGCCTCCCCGGCAACCGACCTTCCCGAGCCGTCGGCCGTTGTATTCGAAACGTTTCAGACGATTCGCGAGGCATTAGATCGCTTCGGACCCGGCACGATCGAATCGTACATCGTCTCGATGACGTCCGGGGCGGACGATGTGCTGGCCGCAGCGGTGCTCGCGCGCGACGCCGGGCTTGTCGATCTTCACAGCGGCGTCGCCAGAGTTGGGTTCGTCCCCCTTCTCGAAACGATCGATGCGCTTCGCCAGGCCGGCGAAATCCTGGACGCCCTGCTGACGTGTGCCCCGTACCGGGAGATCGTTCGACTGAGGGGCAGCGTCCAAGAGGTGATGCTTGGGTATTCCGACTCCAACAAGATTGGAGGAATCACCACGTCACAGTGGGAGATCTACAAGGCGCAACGCCTGCTCGATAATGCCGCTCGCCGGCACAACGTGACGCTTCGCTTGTTCCACGGACGCGGCGGCACGATCGGACGCGGTGGCGGCCCGACCCATCAGGCGATCCTTGCTCAACCGTTCGGGACCGTCGATGGTCGCCTCAAGGTGACCGAACAGGGCGAGATCATCTCCGACAAGTATGGCTTGCCGAGTCTCGCCCATCGGAACCTGGAACTGGCCCTATCGTCGGTGTTGGAGGCCTCTCTCCTCCATCGGGAATCGCGACAATCAAGGGACGTTCTGGATCGCTGGACCAACACGATGGAGGCGTTGTCGAAGGCATCGTACGCGAGCTATCGGGACCTGGTCGAGTCGCCCGGATTGATCGACTACTTCCTCGCGGCGACGCCGGTCGAGGAACTCGCGGAGATGAACATCGGCTCGCGCCCCTCTCGACGCCCTGGCGGCGGCGCCGGTCTCGACGACCTGCGGGCAATCCCCTGGGTATTCGGCTGGACGCAGTCCCGCCAAATCGTCCCCGGCTGGTACGGCGTGGGTTCGGGCCTCGAGACCATGCGCCGGGACGGGCGGTGGGATGTCGTCGAAGAGATGTTCGATCAATTTCTCTTCTTCCAGACATTCATCTCAAACGTCGAAATGACGCTCGCCAAGACCGATCTGGACGTTGCTTCACGCTACGTTCAGCAGCTGGTGAAACCAACTCACCAACACCTTTTCGACCGGATCCGCGAAGAGTTTGAGCGCACCGTCACCGAGGTTGAGCGCTTGACCGGAACGGGCGTCCTCGACCGACTCCCCATCCTCCAGCGAACGTTGGCCGTCCGGGACTACTACCTCGACCCGCTCAATCTGCTGCAGATGACGCTGCTGGCTCGGCGGCGTGCAGGCGAGACCGACCCCACGTTGGAACGTGCGCTGTTGCTCACTGTGAACGGAATCGCGGCCGGGATGCGAAACACCGGCTGATCCCGGTTCCGTTGAGGGTGCTCGCCCGTCGAGCATGTTTGTCGGCCTGTCGGGCACGTCAATCTACGCCGGCGTACTCCTCGTCGGCTACGAAGTCGATGAGCTGCTCGATTGCATTGACCAGGGGTGTTTCAACGTCTGCGTAGCCGGCAACGGATTCCAACACCGTCGCCCAGAACGCTCCGGCATTCCCGTCGAAACCAAGTCGTTTGAGAACACCTTCCTTCCACGACTCTTCAGGAGGGACATCGGGCCACACATCGATCCCGACCGTCCCGGGACGAATGGCCGCCCAGATGTCGACGTATGGGTGCCCGCAGACCAGAACGTCGGGGTGGCGAACAGCCCGGGCGATCCGCTCTTCCTTTGAACCGCCGACAAGATGATCGAGGAGCACGCCGAGCCGACGAGCAGGCCCCGGCCGGAATCCGTCAACTGCAGCCTCCAGGCCGTCCGCGCCGTGGAGGGGCTCAACGACAACAGCAGCGTGCCGAAGGTCATCCCCCCAGATCTTCTCGATCAACTCAGCGTCGTGGACACCCTCAACCCAAATCCGACTTGCCCTCGCGACCCGGGCGCGCGACGTGCCGACATCAACTGACCCGGAGGCGGTGAATCGCGGGGCCACTCGTCGCGCGGGAGCAGGTGCTCGCATGGCCACACGCACACCGTTGTGCATGAAGGCTCCGTCGAGGGATTGGAACGAGTGCTGCTCGCCCCATCGGTCAGTCAGGACGACCTGTCCACCTTGGGAGAACTCCGCAACGACGCCCGTGGTTCGAGACCCTGTGTGGGTCAGCGTCATCCCTGCGCGGATCTCCCGTACCGGGTACTCACGTTTGTGGAACGTCTCGAGAATGTCGTTGTCCGCCCAGCGATCTTGCGTGGCCATGGTCGGGCAGCGTAGTTGTCGGAGCCCCACGAACCGCGCTTCCACGGACAGTCCTCTCCCGGAAACACGCCAGGCCCGCGCGGGTGCTAGACAAGCGGGGCTGCGACGAACGGTACGTTGAAGCGGAGGCACCACACCAGCACGGAGCGATGCACCACCGGATCGAAGCTGGCCGGAAGTTCGTAGTTCTGCCCGCCAACGTTGCCTTTGATCTTGCCGAGGTCGATGTAGTCGGGCGGAGTGCCGCCCTCGTAGTCTGCCGAGGGCAGGACCCACACATACAGATCGGGCCCGTTCTGGATGTCGGTGTCGTCCTCGAAACGGAGGACGAAGTTGCCGTCCTGTTCGTAGACCGAGGCGGTCCCTTCCGCCGAATGGTCGATGCCATAGAAGGACCCTGTCGTGACTCGCACGGGGGCGGCCGGCACCGTGGTTGTGGTCCTCGGAGGAGCGGTCGTCGAGGTCGTGCTATCTCCTTCGGCCTCCGTTGTTTCGGTTGTCGGCGTGGTTGAGCTGGTTGTCTCCGACGAAGCGGCTTGTGTCGTCGTCGTGGTGAAGGCTTCCGCCAGGGACTCGTCAACTGCGTCATCGACGAACAGCTTGTCGGGTCGGAACGCGAGGAAGGCCACGACCGCGATTGCGATGCCGACACCGATCATGGGCCAGCGAAAGCGTTTCAGAGTTTCCACGTTGTACGTCCTCTCTCGATATCCAAGAACTCAACGGCGACCCTACGGCGCTCTGTTCCGAATCAGAGACGTGTTCCGCGAATGTTCACAACCGGCTGAGTGTCGTTGCAGGCTGGAGTAGCCTCAGCCTCCCATGAACGAGTTCATCCTCACACTCACGTGCGATGACGCCCGAGGCATCGTTGCGAGCTTCGCCACCGGACTGCTTGAGCTGGACGCGAACATCATTGCGAACAAGCAGTTCACCGACCATGACACCAACACATTCGTGATGCGGACCGTTTTCGAGGACGATCTCGACGACCCTCAGCAGATCATTGACCACCTCGCGCCGCGCGTCCAGGAGTTCGATGGCGAAATGCGGGTTCGGAGAGTCGACGATCGGCCGCGGGCGATGATCTTGGTCTCGAAGTACGACCATTGCCTCCTCGACCTGCTCATGCGCCACCACTCCGGAGAACTCGAAGCGGACATTCCAATCGTGGTCTCCAACCACAACGACCTTCGCCTGACCGTCGAACGCGAAGGAATCGAGTTCCGTCACATTCCCGTGACGCCCGAGACTCGCGAACGAGCCGATGCCCAACTCTTGTCGCTCATCCATGAGATGGACATCGATCTCGTCGTCCTTGCCCGCTACATGCAGATCATCAGCCCGAACGTCTGCGACCGGCTCGCCGGGCGGATCATCAACATCCACCATTCATTCCTCCCCGGATTCAAGGGCGGGAGGCCCTACCACCAGGCCTGGGAACGAGGTGTGAAGCTCATCGGCGCGACCGCGCACTACGTGACGGCCGATCTCGACGAAGGTCCGATCATCACACAGGATGTGACGCCCGTGAACCACGCCGACACGCCTGCGTCCATGGTCACCGCCGGCCGGGACATCGAACGCCTCGTCCTATCACGAGCCGTTCGTGCCCACGTCGAGGAACGCGTCTTCCTCATCGGACACCGGACGGTGGTGTTCTCCTAGGAGGCTGCCTCTGCAGCCGCGGCGATATCGGCCAGGTCCTTCTCGAAAGCCTTCCGAGTCGCATTCGCGAACAGCCGGCCAACGGTCGCCGACATGACCTTTGCCACCGTTCCCGTTGGGGTGGCCCCGAACGACATCGACAGCACACTCCGTCCCTCGCCGTCTGGCTCCACGCTCTGAGTCGTCCGGTATTCGGCTCCGTGGGAGTTCGCTTCGACCACATAGGAGTGGCCGGGATCGAGTTCGGTCACCCACATGTCTTCTGTCGCCGTACGCCCGAACATGATGCGCGTCTCGCGCCACGACGTTCCCACGTGGAATCCGGTGCCGTCGTCGAGTCGTTCAACACTCACGATGCTGGTGATGGCCTCAGAGAACCCTTCGAGGTGGGTCATCACCGCCCACACCTTGTCGGCGGGCGCGTCGATCGCTCTCGAGCACGAGACTTCCATGCATCCTCCCCGGTCTTCGAAGATCAAGACTATCCGACCGGCTCGTCCTGGGTTGGAGCGATCTGTGGCTTGTCGTCCCGCGCGTTCACCAGCGTGCTCGCGCCTCTTCCGCAAACCCAAGCACGTTGTCGATCGAGAGGGCAGCACCAGCGCCGTCCGGGACGTACCCCGACCAGTGGCCGAAGACCTGGTGCACCTCGTTCATGAGGATCCCGAGGTTGAGATTGGAATGGCGGTCGTGACCCGGCCGCAGTGTTACGTCGAGGGTGCCTTCGGCATTCCGAACGCGCCATGGATTCATCGGGTTGTCCCAGTCGTATTCCCATGTGAGGTCTTCGCCGATCTTGGAGAGCCGTCCGTTGAGGATCACGCCGTTCTCCGTGAAGCCGGTCCCGTCCGTCCACTTTCCGCCAATCTGAAGACCGACCAGATCACCGGTGCTCGCATAGCCGGAACCGCCACCCCAGTTCCAGCGGGTCTGATAGGGCCATCGGCCACGGCCCACGTCGAGAATCCCCCACGCCTCCCCGGCAGGCCCCCCGAACTCCTGGGTGCGACCTTCGGTCGTGATCGCGCCGAACGCAGGGCGCGCCTGGTGCTTCGAGGTGAACTGGAATCGCGTGGAGGACCACGGAATCACGACATTGAGCGACTCGTGACCCGTGGGTTCGGCAACGGTGGCCGAAAGGGTCCCCGTCGTGCCGTGTTTCTCCGTCCAATGGGCGAGCAGCTCGGTGGCATCGTCTCCATACACGATTGACACGCCGAGGTTGTGGCTATCGAAGTCGAGGCGACCCGTTGCCGGCTCGTCGGGAAGATCGATGCCCCGTCCAAGCGGGATGGTCACCGAGCGACCTCCGGAGTGATGGGACACCGGGTCGATCCAACCGAGTGTCACGAGGCCGAGGTAGTCGATGTCGGCCACGGTGATCGCCACGATGATGCTGTCGGCTTGGATCGCCCAGTAGTCCCAACGTTTGGTCCTGCCCCACCTCCCGGCGAGGTTGGCCCGGTGGAGGATCTGTCGCGACCAACCCTTGGCCGGTGGATTCAGGGTTCTTCCATCCGGAGCGCAGAGATCAACCGCCTTCAGGATTTCGTGCTCGGAGGTCGTCACGGCGTCCAGTCAACCACGTCGACAGGTTGCCGCGGTCGCCCTTCAGGGATTGAGCGCAGTCACTTCCGCTCGAGCAGCCGCGGCAAGATCGCGTCGGTCGATTCCCATCACTTCCAGCGCACGCGCAGTCGTCCCGGACTCCATGTGTGACGCTGCCAGAAGGATGTAGGCACCGGACAGGCGCGATTTGTCTTGTTTGACGAGTTTCACGACCTCGGGAAACACCTCCCGGGCTGACGGCGCGCTGTGGTACACCCCACGCGACTTGTCCGGCGGTGGTGGGAGCTGCCCATCAATCGCCTCTGGAACGTCTTCGATTCCGATTGAACGCAGGGCTGCTGCGTGTTGTGCTTCAACGGCGGCTCGAAACCGGCCGGGATCGGCGCCGACACGCTCGAACACGCGCCGCGCCGACCCTTCTTGGAAGTCGAGTGATGCGAGAATCAAGTGCTCGGCACCAGGCTCCTTCTCACCTTCGGCGGCGGCGAGGGCCTCGGCAGCCGGGAACAGCGATTGCATGAATCGGATGTCGTACATCCGGCTCCGTCGACTCACGGGCCGTCCTTTCGGCTCGTCCCGGTGCTGACGCGTCGCGAATGGCGTTTGTGGGCCGCTTGACGGGTCACTCCGAGGGCTTGCGCGACCTGTGCCCATGACCATCCCTGGTCGACAGCGGACTGGATTGTGGCAAGCTCGAGACGATTTGCGAGCCGGCGGAGCGATACGACCGCCGCGAGGGCTTCGGCCGGTTCCTCAGGACTTGGGAAGCCTGTCAGGTCATCCATGGCGTCAATCGTAGGCGACACCTGCAGAGCGTCAACGTGAGTTGACACCCGCCCAGGCTGAATCATTCCTCTTGAGGCTTCGATTCTGCCCGGTCGGAGTACCGGATATCGGGCAGCTGAGTCGAGAGCAGGAAGCCGAGGAACACAAAGGCAACCGCGACGAAGCCGGTCGTCTGCGCAGCTGAGGCAAACGCCTCCGACACGGCGGCCACGACCGCCTCCGATCCCGGCTGTTCGGCGAGGGCCGGCAGTACCTGACCGGCGGAACCGGCCACTGCCTCGACAATCCCCTCCTGTGCAACGGGTGGGAGCTCCGGGATCGTTGCCAAGTTGTCGGCCGTGCCGCTCCGTAGTCCGGCGGAGAGCACCGTTCCGAGAAGTGCTATCCCGATGGCAGCGCCGACCTGACGGAATGTCGACTGCATGCCGGAGGCCTGGCCTGACTCTCGCGGGGGTATCTCGGACAGAACCACGCTCGTCAGTTGGGCGCTCGCAAGGCCGACACCGAATCCGTACACGAACAATGGCAGGATGAACGTCCATCCACTCCGATCGGGGGCAAGCAGAAGCGCAACAACAGCGATTGCAGCCGCCTCGAGACCCATGCCGGTGCTGACGACGCGTCGCGGCCCGATCCGAGTGGCAATCATGCCCGCCGTCGGGCCGCCGACGAATGCCCCGATCGCCAGGGCGAGGAGCAGCAACCCGGTCTTGAATGCCGAATACCCGAACACGGCTTGGAGAAACAACGGCAACACGAAGACGAGGCCAAACTCACCGAGGCTCAGGATCGCAGCAGCGGAGTTCCCGAGCGAGAACGACTTGAATCGGAAGAGCGTGAGGTCGAAGAGCACGGGCTTGCCGGCTTCGGCTCGGAAGTGTTCGTTCAGCACAAAACCGACCAGGAGGAGGATGCCGACCATGAACGTCACGACTACCGGTGAGATCCAATTCTCCGGCCACGTGAACGGGCCGGCGCTGAACGAATCAATCTGGCTGAAGAAGCCGAGGCGAGGCCCTTCGATCAGTGCGAACACCACCCCGGCCATGCCGAGGCCGGAGAGGAATATCCCTGGGACATCAAAGCCGCGTTCCAGCTCAGTGTCACGCGTCTCCTTCACCCAGAGGAAGGCGCCGATGAGGGCAACCGCTCCGATCGGGACATTGATGTAGAACGCCCACCGCCACGAGTGTTCCGTCGTCAACCAACCGCCGAGGAGTGGGCCAAGTGCCGCCATCCCGCCGATGACCGAACCCCATACCCCGAACGCAATACCCCGTTCCTTGCCCTGAAACGTGGCGTTCACGGTCGATAGCGTTGCCGGGAGGATCACGGCGGCCCCAACACCCTGAAGGAAGCGGGCGAAGATCAGCGAGCTGCCGTCGTTCGACAGGCCAGCCATCATGCTGGCCCCAACGAAGATGACCAGCCCGATCATGAACATACGGCGCCTGCCGTACATGTCTCCGACCTTCCCCAATGTGATCAGAAGGGCAGCAAACACCAGCGAGTAGATCGAGTTGATCCATTCCGCGTCTGCGAGCGCCAAATCGAACTCGCGGATGATCGACGGGAGCGCTACGTTCACGATGGTGGCGTCGACAATGATCATCGCCACACCGACGCTGAGTACCGCCAGCCCGAACCAGCGAGTGCGATCGGTAGTCGTCATGGGTTCGTTCTCCGTGTGGTTGTTGGTGCACCGCGAGGATCCCAATTCCGCCGCCATCCGGCGCAGCGCCGCACTCTAGGACCTACCAACGGGGCTCCCGCCTCCTAGGATGTCGGAACCGAAACCGAAGGGCGCAAACGCTCATGCTTCGCAGCCAATCGAACCGAGGGCGCAGGTCTATTGCCGTATCCTTCGTTGCGGCAACGCTCGCGGCGTCGATGTTCCTTGCCCAGACACCGACTGCTCAGAGCGCCGCCGTCTCCTACGCCATCATCGGCGATTCGATCACCTGGCAGGTGACGGACGACCTCAGACAGATGATCCCCGGGATACGCGGCAGCGGCCCGGTCAGCGGTGAGAACCAGGGCATCGGCGACGAGGAGTTTGGCGTCATTGGCCGCACCTTCTCGAAGGCGAACGAGGCGCTGGCCAGCATCAAATCCAGAGGTGTTCCCGACGTGCTCATCGTCGCTCTTGGTACCAATCCGCCGATGACCCTCAGCCAAGTGGAATCCTTTATGGCTCGCACCGACGGGATCACCCGCGTCATCTTTGTCAACATCCGGATCCCTCGAGATTGGGAAACTCCGACGAACGCCCTCATCAACAGCCTTCCGCAGCGGTTCAACAACGTGACCGTCGTCGACTGGTACGGCTACTCGGGATCTCACCCCTACGTGTTGAACACGAGCGGTTACCACCTCTCCGATGCCGGAAAGCCGGAGTTTGCGGCGCTGGTCGCTGCCGAAGCCTTCCGGGTGTCGGGTGCGTGCGAACCGCCGACGCAGATGGCCCCAGACAGTGCCGGCGTTGGTTCGGTCGACATGACCCGCGGCTATTGGTATCTGCGTGATCCGCTCACGGCCGACACGACGGGCTTCTACTACGGCAACCCGGGAGATCAACCCTTCGTGGGTGACTGGAACGGCGACGGGGTCGACACTCCGGGCCTCTACCGCCGTTCAGACGGCTACGTGTATCTGCGCAACACCAACACGCAGGGAATCGCCGATATCTCGTTCTACTTCGGCAACCCGAGCGATATTCCGATTGCGGGAGATTTCGACGGTGACGGATTCGATACGGTGGGGATCTACCGACCGTCCAACCAGCGGTTCTACATCATCAACCGTCTCGGATCTGGCGATACCGGCCTCGGAGCCGCGGACTATGACTACCCGTTCGGGAACCCGGGAGATCAACCGATCGTGGCCGATCCCAACGCCGACGGCATCGACACAGTCGGGGTCTATCGCCCTTCGAACGGCCTCGTGAGCTTCGTCTCGGGTGAGACACCCCCGTTCTTGTACGGGGCGCCGGGCGACACTGCCATCTTCGGAGCCTGGGAAGGCGGAAACGACGACACCATCGGCGTGTTCCGTGGCCGATCGAACATGTTCTTCCTGCGTTCGTCGAACACGGCAGGGGCGGCAGACCACGCGTTCAACTATGGCGCAGCCGGATTCGCTCCAGTCTCCGGTTTCTTCGGTGACCTACTCGGCGGGTCCGACCCGCCGAGCCCGAGCCTCTGCCTCGTTTCGTAGAGCCGCGCAGAACCTCTCAGTCCTACCAGTAGCGGAACCTGGTCGGCGTGATCCGGATCGGAACCGAATAGCGGCCGGCGAACCATTCCGGCGTCCAGCCGTAGTCATCCATCACCGGCAGGTACTTCGTCACATAGGCGGGGTTGTCGGCCGCACTCGGGGCATCCGCATCGATACGAGCGTTGCCTTCAACGATCACGATGTCGCCGCCTAGGCCATTTCCGTCGAGGTTGAGCGAGACCCGGGGGTGACTCGCGATGTTGCGGCCACGCGGCGAATCGAGGCTGTAGACGAGGATCTCGTCGCCATTCCAGAGGAACCAGATCGGCGATACCTGGGGGGTGCCGTCCGACGCAACGGTTGTCAGCCAGCCGATGCGGTCGCTCGACAGACGCTCGACGGCACGGGCGCCGCTCGCGTCACTCGTGTCGATCTCGGCGATACCCGATCTGCTCATTCGGAGCTCCTCCCTCGTGGAGGTGCGAGCCTATCGCGATGAAGCTGCGCGGGACGGCGCGCTGCTCCACTCCCCCACGAGGAGACTCCCCAGCCGGCGCTCGATGTATGACTGAGGATATCAACGGGACCCGAGCCGTTCGCACGGGTCCCGTCGCAGCGCGAACCTCTTCTACTTCTGCATCTCGCCGTCGTAGACGACGGTTTCCTTCGAGAAGTCGACGATCACCTTCCCCGAGCCTGAAAGGCTCTCATAGTCACCCGTTCCGCTCTCAACCGTCCACGTGGCGGCTTCGTTTGATCCTTCGGGGTCGAGTTCGGGCATCGCCATTGTCGGCGTATCGACCGTGTCGAACGTTCCCGAACCGTCGGCGCAGGTCCACCGGCCGTACTTCGCACTGAAGACGATTTCGCCGGTTTCCCCTTCGACTTGCATCAGCTGATCGCGCTCGTCGTCGGTCAATACCTTGCCGTCCAGATCGACGAAGTCGCCCTCTTCGTATGTTGCCGCATCGCATACGACTCCTTCATCGACGGCCTCTCCTGTGATCGGAGCGGGGCTGACCGTCGGACCGAGTGGGCCATTGATCTGAACGGCCATCGGATCGCTTGAAGAAGAGCAGGAAGCCACCACCATCATCAATGAGACAACAACCAACAAGCGGAGTTTCCGCATGTGTTTCCTCCTTTCGACCATGGCGGTACTCTCCAACGCCCCGGCTGCACGATGGCTGCAAGCCCGTCTCACGGTGCGGTTGGGCACTCGGCGAAGTGGTAGGCGAGGCACTCCGCCGAACTCAACGATCGCGGAACCCGAGTCCGAGCAATCCCTCTCAGTTCGTCGACGTCGAGCGTCCAGATGCGAACCGTACCCGGTGTCGCAGTAGCGACATACTGCTGATCGGGACTCATTTCGACGAATGGCCACGTGTTGTGCCCCTCGAGCACGAGCAGTGTCTCACCCGTCGAGGCGTCCCACACGCGGACGCTGCCGTCGTGACTTCCCGACACAATCGACCGCCCGTCGGATGACCACGTAGCGTCTTCCACGGCGCCGGTGTGGCCGGTCAGCGTACGCGTCAAATCTCCGGTGGCGACATCCCAGATCAGGACCGTTCCATCACCACCGGCGGTAAGCAGCTGCAAACCGTCCGGGCTGAACCGCACGGCACCGATCCACTCGGGATAGTGGGCGCGAGCGAACAGTTCGTCCCCCGTGCTGATATCCCACACTCGGACGTTCGGCTCCTGTTCGTCAATGGTCTGCACTGCGAGTAGGCGGCCCGCCGGGTCGAGGTCGACCGACTGCCCGCAATAACTCGTTGGGGTACTGAAGATCTCCTCCCCGGTCGCTACGTTCCAGACGTAGGCGGTCGGTCCCGGCCGATTGCACACCGCAGCAGTCACGAGGCGGCCGTCGTCGCTGAAGTCCACTGATCCCTTGGCGAACGCGTCCTCGAGAAGCGTGTGCATCTTCTCTCCGTTGGTGGCGTCCCACACGGTGACCGAGCCCGACGTATCCGATTCCGTGGCGCTTACGACTGCGACCCGGTCCAGCGACGGGTTCACCGCGATGCCGGCGATCGGGCCCAACATGTCGCTGCTGGGAGCTGCTCCAGCCGCGACCTCGGCCAGCACGGTCTCGGGTTGCCAGTCAGACGTTCGCCGGATGATGACACTTCGTCCGTCCGGTCCGGTTGTTGCGATGTGTGTCCCACCCCCCGCGAACGTGATCGGGCGGCCGGCCGACCATGCGGCGACCTCCCCACGCGGCGCCACGTCCCACACCCGGACTCCGTCGTCGTACCCGACCGAGGCGGCAACATCACCTGAGTCGTCGAACGCCACGCCAATCACGAACGACGTGTGGGCGGGAGATAGCGATGCCTGGAGCCGGGCCCCTGCAGCTGAGACCGTCCAGAGCTTGACCGCACCTCCGTCTCCCCCGGTCAGCAGTCTGTTTCCATTCGGGCTGACGGCGAGCGAGACCACTTGGCCGACACCGGGATCGAATGACGAAAGCTCTGATCCCGTATCTGCATCCCAGAATCGCACCGAACCATCGAAACTGCTTGTCACCATGGTGTGTTCGCCCGCGAGGTAGGCGACGCCCGAGACCGGTCCATCGTGGCCCGCAAGTGTCGCCACCCGTTCGGAGGTCGCAATATCAACTACCAACACTTCGCCAGACCACGTTGTCGCAACGATTCGGTCACTCTCGGGGTTGAACCTCAGCGCCATTGTTGGGCAGCAGTCGTCTCGTGGCCATGCGTCCGGTTCAACAAGCCTCAGGACGGCCTCGCCGCTGTTAATGCGAAAGACCCCAATCCCGTCGCCATACGGGGCCAAGCCGGCCACCATGCGCCCATCGGGGCTGAATGCGACATTGGTAACGAGGTGGTTCAGGTGCTGTTTCATCACCACATCACCCGAGAGAGTGTCCCGCACCAGCAAATAGTGGTCCTCACCGGTCGCCAAGAATCTGCCGTCGGGGCTGACGGCCACGGACTCAGTCCTTCGACTCCCGACAGTCGGGGCGAGCTCTCGAACGACCGACCCGTTCGTCGGATCGACGAACCGTACCCGGTCGCCGCCCGTCACAAGTTGTCCGGATGGAGCGAATGCCAGACTCCCCTCCCCCATGGCCTTTCCAACGAGTCGTTGCGAATTCAGGGCGAGGTGGAGTGCTTCTTCGGCCTCCCTGAGTACATGGCCGTCGGTAGTGCGAGTTGCGTCGGCGGCCTCAAGCGCCAGCAGCACCGCGAGTTCGGGATCGGCCGCGAGGTTGTTGCGTGCGGCGTTGGCCAATTCACGTGCGCGTGCCTCGCGCTCGTTGGCCACGGCTTCGCGGCTGCGATCCACAGCGAAGACCGACAAGGCACCCACCACGAGCACGGCGATTGCCGTTGCCCCGACGAGCCATCGCAGGCGACGCACCGACTTCCTTTCAACGTTGAGTTCGTGGTCGCGTCGGGCTTCTTCGGCTGCTCGCTCGGCGTCGCGAACGTCGATGCTTCGCGATAGCAACTCGCGTTCCGACGCCGTCAGGTTGATCGAGCTCTCTTGCGACCACGCCGCGTACTGCTCGAGCCGGGCTCCCGCGAGGAGGTAGTCGGGATTCCTCTTCGATGTTTCCCACTCGGCGACCTGGCTCGAAAGGATGGCGTGGAGGCGGAGATCCTCGCGTGCGTCGTCCAGCCAACCGCGAAGCCGGGGCCACTCCACGAGGAGAGCTTCATGCGCCACTTCGACAGTCGTGTGCCCTGTCGTCTGATCCCGATCGAACGACAGCAGCCGAGCCCGATCGAACGCGCCGAGGGTCGCCTCAACCTCCGGCGCGTCGAAGCCGAGCTGTTCGATCTCCGTCCGGTCCACGCGTCTTCGGGTGTCGGGCCGGCGGGCGCCCAGCGATGCGCACCGCAGGAGCACTTGCCGGGTGATCGCTTGACGCTCGGGTTCGAGGCTGACGTACACCTCCTCAGCGCGGCGCGCGAGTGCACCTTGGAGACCGCCGATCTTTCGGTAGGTCGAACGGGTGAGCATTGAGCCCGTCCGCTCCTCGAAGAGCAGCGTCAGGACGTACTGGTAGAGGGGAAGCGATCCGGGCTGGCCGGTCATGTCGCTCGAGAGTTCGGCAATGAGTTCGGGTTCAAACTGGACACCGACACGGCCTCCTGGACGTGCTGCCGCCGCCTCAAGCTCTGCGGCATTCATGGGCACAACCGTGAGGGCCCCCTCTGCCAGCAATACGCCGAACCCGGGTTCCTCGATCGCCCGGTCGTAGAAGTCTGCACGTAGCGTTGCCAGCACGGTGAGTTGCGAGTAGGGATCCTCGACCGCTTCCACCAGGTTGCGCAGGAACCGAGACCGCTCCTGCTCGTCGACGCCACGGTGGAACAACTCCTCGAATTGATCGATCACCAGGAGAAAACGCTGCGTCTCCGATGAGGCGGTGCGCTCTACCGCCCGCAGCATGTCCAATTCATCTCCGCGCATGTCATCGACCGTTTGACCGAGTGCTCGCGCAAGTTCGCGAAACGGGTGCCTGCCCGGGACCATTTCGGCAATCTCCCACCCGTCTTGTTCAGTCGAGCGCAGGCGGGGAACAAGCCCCGCCCGTACGACACTGGACTTGCCGCTGCCGCTGGCGCCGACGACAACGAGAAACGGGGTTTCGACGATCCGGTGTGCGAGCGCGTCGATCAGGTCATCGCGTCCGAAGAAGTCGTCAGCATCGGCCTCCAAGAACGGGCGCAAGCCCTTGTAAGGATTGCGCTCGAGGGCCGCGAGGTTCTGCAGGGGACGCACCTCGGGTCCATCGATCGACGGATCCTGGAGGAGAATCTTCTCCTCCAGTTCATACAGGCGTCGTGATGGCTCGATTCCCAATTCCTCTCCGAGCAGCGTCCTGGCGTTCTGATACGCCCGCAGTGCGTCTGCCTGCCGCCCCGACCGATAGAGAGCGAGCATCAGCTGTTCGTGAAATCGCTCACGCAGCGGGTGTTCCTCGACGATTTGAGTCAACTCTCCAGCGAGCGATGCGGCTTGTCCGAGATCGAGGTCGGCAGCGATGCGATTCTCCAGCGTGGCGAGGCGAAGCTCGAGCAGCCGCTGCGCTTCCGGCTGAAGCGCCGGTTCGTAGCCGAGATCCCCGAACGGCATGCCACGCCACAACGACAGCGCCTTCGCGAGGAGGTCGGCGGCTGCCGCCGGGTTCGACAAAGCGAGCTTGCTTCCCCGGTCCGAAAAGTCCTCAAAGGCCAGGGAATCAAGCTCTCCCTCTGCGAGATGAATCATGTAGCGGTGCTGCGATCCGACGATCGCACCTTCACCCAGCGTCTGGCGCAGACGGGAGATGTAGGCCTGGAGTGTCTTGCGTGCGGATCGGGGTGGCTCATCGCCCCACACGGCGTCGACCAGCCATTCCGTGGAGAGCTCATGATCCGCATGGAGCAGCAACACGGCGAGCACGAGCTGCTGCCGGTATCCGCCGAGCTTCAGTTCCCGGTCGGCGTCTCGGGCCGTCAGCGGACCGAGAACCCGGAAGTCCATGCCGCAAGGTTACGGGCTCTCCACCGAGTTTGCAGGACGGGGCCGGTGCTCGCATGACCCGCTTCGCCGCATTCGTCGGGGTGATCAACGTCAGCGACCGCACCGTCAAGATGGGTCGCTTGAGATCCGTTGTCGGGACGGCCGGGGTGAACAGCGTCTCGACCTTCAACGCCTGAAGGAATGTGATCTTCGACGCCCGCAGCGCATCTCCGGATGGCCACCACACAACGCTCCGCCAAGACCGTACGCACGATTGCCAATCGCCTCCCTCACGAAGGCCATGGCATCCGCGGAGCACTACACCGTTCGTTGATCGGTTGGTGGCAGCATCTCACGGCCCTCTTGCACGCCGATCACCGTGACGCCTGAACCGGCGAGCCCAACACCCGCGATCACCGCAAGGCTGGTCAGAGAACCGAGATCCACGAATGCCCCACCCAGGATCGGTCCAGTTGCACGACCAACGGCCATGAGACCCTGCGCGTCCCCGGCCCGCTCACTTGGTGCGAGGGAACGATCGGACAGCATCTCTAACACACCTGGGATGCCCATCCAGAACGCGAACCCCCACCAGGTCATGCCAACGAAGAAGAAGACCGTCGGCCCGAACGCCGTCATGATGGCCGCAGGTCCGATCGACGCAATCCACCACCCGGGCCGTTTGTGCTTGGTGGCGAATCTGGCTCCAAGCAGCCCGCCGGCGGCGTTCAGGCTGAAGGCGATCGATGCCGAGAACTCCGAGATGCCGCGAATATCGCGTGCGACGATCGCCTCGTTGATGAACAGGGCCGACCCGAACAACGTCGTGCCTGCGAGAGCGGCAAGGAGGATCCGGTTCGATCGTGATCGACTGATCCGGCCGGCAGTCCGCCGCTCACCGGTGATCCTCGCGCCGAAGACGACGGCGGGAATTGTTGCGGCTGCGAGGATGAGATAGACCGCACGATCACCTTCCGAAGACGCCAGCGCCAGCAGCGGCGCACCGATGAGCACCGTGATCGGACCGGTCGACGCGACCGCCGCCATCGACTTCCGTTCCTTCATGGCGTCGCTCCACGTGAGCCACGTCATGGCACCGGCTGCGAACCCCGCAAGAAGACGCAAACCCAGGAGTGCGGCGTAGATGTTTGGAATGGCGCTCAGGAGGTTGAGAACCAGAAGCGCGATGGCGGAGACACGGAGAATCCGGCCGTTCGGTGCAAACAGCCTGGGGAGCACGAAGTTGGCGGCGGCAAACGCACCCACCTGAGCCACGGAAACCGCACCCACCGCACCTTCGCTCACGCCGTAGCGTTCGGCAACGGGTGTGATCAACCAGGGCGTCGCCGCGTACATCAGAGCTACGGTGGCCGTCGCCCCAACAAGAGCAAGCGGAGCGTGCCGGCTCGCGGCATATGCGATACGTGTGGGACCCTGCACCGTCCGATTGTGGCAGGCCCATCGACGCGTGGCGGTATTGCCTGCCACGGCGACGCAGCGGCGAACCGAGAGAAGGTCGGCCCGATACGATGAGGTCCGCAGCGAAGCGCGAGAGGGTGTGGCGACATGAGAGTGGAAGTCAGCGCCGGGACGGAGGTCCGCTTCACCCGGCGGTCCCGGGTGCGCGGCAACGAGTCCCCGGTTTGCGTCGGCGGCGGACAATGAAGGCCGCAGTTTTTTCTGAGTTCCAGGGGCAGATCAACATTGTCGATCTGCCCGAACCGGCGGCCCAAACCGACGGGGTTGTTGTCCGGGTGGAAGCGAGCGGGCTGTGCCGGAGCGACTGGCACGGTTGGATGGGCCATGACCCCGAAATCACACTCCCCCACGTCCCCGGCCACGAGCTGGCCGGAATGGTGGTCCACGTTGGAAGCGAGGTCGAGCACTGGAACGTGGGCGATCGCGTCACCGTTCCGTTCGTTGCAGGATGTGGACGATGCGAGGCGTGCCGGAACGGGGACGAACAAGTCTGTGCCGACCAGTTCCAACCGGGGTTCACCGCCTGGGGAAGCTTCGCCGAGTATGTGGCACTTCGGCACGCCGATCGCAATCTCGTCCGAGTTCCCGAGCAGATCAGCAGCGCTACGGCGGCTCTGCTCGGTTGCCGGTTCGCAACCGCCTATCGAGCCGTCGTCGCGCAGGGGCGCGTCCGCTCAGGAGAGTGGGTCGCCATCCACGGGTGCGGCGGAGTTGGCCTGGCCGCCGTCATGATCGCGCGAGCGTATGGCGCTCAGACCATCGCGATCGACCCTGATCCGGGTGCCCAAGCCCTTGCGCGATCGCTCGGAGCAGATGCAGTGTTGGACGGCGTCGACGCAGAAAGACTCGCGGCTGCAATCTCGGAGACAACCGGAGGCGGACCCCACCTCTCGATTGAAGCTGCAGGCCAGCCGGCGGCTCTCGCAGCGTCGGTGGTCTCCCTCCGCCCACGCGGGCGTCACGTGCAGATCGGACTACTCCCCGCCAACCACACCGCCGTGCCGATGGGCACGGTCATCGGCCGCGAACTCGAGATCCTCGGCAGCCACGGCATGCAGGCACATCGATATCCGGAGATGATGGAAATGATCCTCAACGGGCGCCTGCGGCCCGAAGACCTGGTCACCAGGACAATCACATTGTCAGAGATCCCGGAGGCTCTTCCCGGGATGGGCGAGGCGCACAAGCCGGGGGTGACGGTGGTTGAGAGGATGGACGAATAGGGAGTCACCGGTCGCGTGCCGCCAGCCGCCACTCGCCAGGCTGGCTCGTCCTCACGATGCTCTTCCGAGTAACACCGACTCATCGAGCGGGTCGCCGGTTGCTGGTAGCAGCTGCCTCAGTCCCAGGTTGGCGGTAGGGTGACGCGATGTCTCCTGAGGCTCCCTACACCTTCATCGGCCACCTCCTGGACGAGGTGGAGATTCCTGAAAACGGCACGCTCAGTCGAGTGATCTTCAGTGGTGATGGGCTACGCGTCGTCCTGTTCGCCTTCGACGAGGGCCAGGAACTCACCGACCATACGGCTTCCGTTCCTGCCGTGATCCAGGTCGTCAAGGGTCGGCTTGGCCTCACCCTCGGTGACGAGGCGGTCGAGATCGGGGCCGACTCGTGGGTGCACATGGACGCCCATCTCACCCACGCGGTCGTCGCACTCGAGCCGAGTGTGCTGATTCTCACGCTCCAGAGGGATTCCTGAGGCGACCGTGAACTCGTTCGGCTAGCGGCGCGCAATTCCTGCTTCGTAGCCTTGGATGAAGTCGACGAGTGAGGTCGAGCGGATCGTCTCCGCGACGAGGTCGATTGCGAGATCGTCGGCGTTCTTGAACCGGAGACATGATCGACCCATGTCGAGCTTCTTGCCGGTCTCGAGGTAGCGAGCCTTGAACCGCTCCTCTCCCCCCGGCACAAACGCGACGTTGGTGAGATAGAGCGCGAGATGGCGCTTCTGGGCGGCGAGGGCAGCGAACATGAGCGGCTGGCCGTTATAGGTGTCCGGATAGGTGTCGAGCGGAACCTCGTAGGTGATCATGCCCCATCGCATGGTCTCGACATAACCCTCCTGCAGGTTCTCCAGAACCATGTCCCGGACGATCTCGACATCGGCCCGTCGATCTTCCGGCAGTTCGGCGAGGTACTGATCGACGGTACGTGCTTTGCTACTCACCATGCGATGACCCTACCCGCGCGACCGCTCGAAGTCATCGCCAAGATCGAGGATCTTGGGCCCTCCGTTAGTGCGGCGACTCCAGCACTCTCCCGGTCCACACGGCAATTGCCGTCTGCGTGGCGACCGTGATCCAGACGCCGAAGAGAGTCAGCACGACGACGACGTAGAACCACTGGATAGACTCGAACCCAGTCACCTTCCATGTGACACCGGTGGACACCGCGAGCGCTCCGAGGGGGAACGTATACGCCCACCATGAGAGGGCATACGGCAGATCGAGATTGCGAACGTAGAACGCGACGATCACAACCGCCATCACAAATGCCCATGCCGCGAACCCCCATGCAACGAGGATGCCAAGCACCGAGAACGCCTTCACCGCCTCCGGTGAGAGTACAAGGGGCGTCCCGGCTTCGAAGAGGCGCATGAGTTTGAACAGGGCGACCGAGATGATCGCTGTCGGCGCGATCGCGATGAAGGACGTAGCTGCGAATCTGCTCGGCGGAAGTGACATCAGCACATAGCGGTGATAGACGAGCGCCCCGACGTACACAAAGAGGACGAGACCGATTCCGAGGCTCACCATCGAGAGCAGGAACGTCAGTTCAAACCGACCGGGAAACACTAATGCAAGCTCCAGACCACCCACCGGTATCAGAAGATTCGCGACCGGAGGAATGAACCATCCGAAATTCGCGTGCGACAGCTCGATTGTGTCGCTTTGGTAGATCCGGGGCAGCACGACGAACCCTGCCACGTAGATACCAACCGTTCCGATCAACCACATCCAGAACGCGATGTTCTGGGACGTCGAGGAGCTGAAGAACAGTTCAGGGTATTTGAGGAGGTCGAGAGCGACGACCACGATGGCTATCGGCATCGTGGGGAAGAAACTCGCGGCAATCGGGTGGTGGAGATCGTGCCGGACGGCTTCGGGGAAGAGGAAGAGGCGCAGCGTCCACGGGACGAGGATCACGACGAACAGGATCACAGACAGCACGATGAAGACGGCTGCAACGTACTCGACCCACGCGGCGTCGAGGAACGAGATGGCGAGCGGCACCACGGCGGTGCCCATGACGGCGGCAAACCAGGCGGGATTGAAGTGCCGAACGGTGTCTTTGAAGCCTGGACGCTTTGAGCGAACGGTCGTCATATCACACCGTGCCGCAAGGTTCGGTCGCTCTCATCGTCGCCGCCCCGGGTGCAGTCATTTCGGCCCCTTCCAGGTTGCTATCGACGAACACGCAGAGAAGGATACGACCGAACCAAGAGCCTCGAGTCGCCTGTGGTTTGCAGCCGGCGGCACGCGGCTAGGCGCCGAGGGCCTTCAAGGTGTTCGACCCAACGAGGCCGTCGACGCGTAGACCCTTGTCGTCCTGGAATTCCTTGACGGCGAGCTCGGTTTTGCTCCCGAAGATCCCGTCGGCCGGCCCAGGAGAGTATCCAGCGCTCGCCAGCAGTTGTTGCACCTGTTGCACGGCGGGGCCCCTATCCCCGTTGCGGAGAATGCCCGGCGTCGAGGTTCCGCTGTTGGTTGCGACGTTGGCACTCTCGTAGCGCTTCTCCAATGCGAGCCTAGTGATACGACCTGCGAGCCCATCAGGTTTCAGCTTCGCGTCGGCCTGGAATGCGGTGACGGCCGCCACTGTCCGCGAGCCGCTGATGCCGTCGATCGGCCCGGGGTTGTACCCGAGATCAGACAACACATCCTGGAGGCGCTGCACGTCAACGCCGCGTATGCCGGCCCGCAGAACGCGATACCCGTCGAACAGCGGATCTGCCGGACCCCACCCGAGCCAGTTGCCGCCTGCGTCCGCGAGCGCTTGGAACGGATTCACGATCACACCCTGCGGATCTCGCAGCTCAAAGTGAAGGTGCGGCGCTGTTCGTTCGGCAGTTCCCGAGTCACCGACCCATCCGATCAGCTGACCGGCTGTGACACGAACGCCGGGAGCGATGCCGTCTGCGATTCCCCATGCATTCCCGTCGTCAGTGCCCGCAGTGTCGTTGTTCAGGTGGATGTACCAGGATTCCCAACCGTCGTCATGCCGCAAGGCGACGGTGCAACAGCGCTCTGGATTCATGTGTGACTGGGCCGTCCAGTTGACGAGCCGTACGGTTCCGTTGGCGGCAGCGACGACGGGCGTCAGCTTGTCGGCCATCAGATCCTGCGCGTGATGAATGCCACTCGAGCGCGCCGACCAGAACCAATCGGAGAAGTGGTGATCGCCATCGACGGGGAAGATCACCGGATAGTCGACAAGCTCGCCTTCGAGATTGGACGCGGCAGCGCCGGCCGGGAACGCGCTGAACACGACCAGCAACGTGACGGCAGCGGCAACAGACCGCAGGATGGTCTTCATGGTGATCTCCAACGTTTCGCCTCGAACTAGTCATCGGCAGGCGAACCGTGAGCCCTGAGCCTTCCGTTGAGCGCCGACGCCTTCAAGGTCGCTCAACGAGCGGCGCGTCGATCTCCACCGTGACGATCGGGTCGACACGCAACATGAGGAGGCGAGGCGGCTCGAGCCCCCACCACCTGACATCGAATTCCCCGGTTCCGACGAGGCGCGGCCCAGGCAGGATGACGACCTCACCTTCCACAAGAGTTGAGACTCCGAGAAAGTCGATCGTGCCGGTGATCGTGGCACGGTTGCCGTCGATCCGAAGCGTCTCTTCAACACGGGCGCTGATGGCCGAGTCGAGTCCAGCGTCGACGCGACGTTTCATTTCGCGATCGATCAGCGGGTTCCCCGACGAAAGCCCGTTGATCGGCACCTCCAGGCGTCCGCCCAACTCCTGATCCTCGGCGAAGGCGCCGCCGTTGAGCACGGCATTGATCCAACCTGACACGGAACCGACCGAGCGGATCGGATGAACGGATGAGGAGGCGACGAAGACGACCGAGGCCGCCGATTGATCGATCTCGAAACGCCTCTCCTGCACGGCGGATCTCTCTTCTGTGATCGGAAGGTGACGGGCCGAATCTAGCGCCGCCGCAACAACGCCCGCCGATCGGGCGGACCGGGCTGCGCCGGTCTACCGGCGCCAGAATGACGCCGTGAAAAGGAGGATCATCGGATAGATCTCCAGCCGTCCCAGCACCATGAGCATCGCCAAGACCCACTTGCCCGGAGCTGCGACGACGGCATAGCTACCCGCCGGGCTGACGAGACCCAGCCCCGGTCCGACGTTTCCAATCGCAGCTGCGGCGGCCGACGCACCGGTAACGAGACCCATTTCCGTTCCCCAGGCACTCTCGAAATAGAGCAACAGCACCGTGCCGATTGAGAATGCCACGATGTACACGACCACATAGGCTTGCACGCTCGAGACGACGTCTCGGGGGAGCGCCGTCTTTCCGAAACGGGAAATCGAGATGGCTCGCGGCCGGGTCAGGCGGCGGACTTCGCTCGCTGCCGACTTCAGGATGATCACGACGCGGTAGGTCTTCAGTGCGCCGGTCGTCGACCCTGACATTCCGCCCACAAACATCATCATCAGAATCACACTCGAGATCGCCGCCGGCCACACCGCGTAGTTCGTGACCGCGTACCCGGTACCGGTGATGGTGGCGACAGCCGTGAACACCGCATCTCGCACTGGAACCCCGGTTCCATCGAGATACAAACCAACTGCGATCAGTGCTACGCCGATCAGGAGGCTGGAGAGGTAGTAGCGGAACTGAGGCTTCCTGCGGTACTCGTTGGGGTCCTTGAATCCTCGGATGTGGAGAGCGAACGAGCTCCCGGCGATCACCATGATGACGATGATCACCCATTGGGTGTACGCAGAGAACGCACCAATCGATCCAGACTGGGTGCTGAATCCGCCGGTTGAGACAGACGTCAACGCGTGCGCGGCCGCCTCGTAGAGCGACATGTCGCCGAACACGAGAACAACAGCGGCCGCCAAGGTCAGCATGGCGTAGAAGACCCAGAGCCGCAGCGCCGTGCCACGGTATCGCGGGGTCAGCCGATCCGGCTCGGGTCCGGGAGCCTCCGCTCGTGCGAGCTGCAGACCTCCGGCACCGACGAGCGGAAGCACCGCGATCGACAGAACGATGATCCCCATGCCGCCCAGCCATTGTGTTGTCGCACGCCAGAACAGAAGCCCACGTGCCACCTCCGAAAGGTCCTCGATCGTGGTTGCGCCGGTTGTCGTGAATCCGGATGTGCTCTCAAACATCGAATCGGTGAAGCTGAGCGATCCGCTGAGGATGTACGGAAGTGAGCCGAAGATGATGACCGCCACCCATGCCAGCGCAACACCGGCAAACGAGTCCTTCGGTCGAAGCCTTTCCGGGCGCCCCACCGCTGCAACGATCAACCCTCCCGAGCCGGCGGTCACCAGCGCCGTAGCGCCGAGATGGAGGGCTGTTGTCCCTTCTCGGTACATCAGCGACACAACGATTGCAGGGATGGTTGCGAGCCCGCCGGCGACAAGCACCACACCGACGATGTAGAGAATTCTTCGCGGCGTGGGCGCCGCAGCCCAGTTCAGCGTGCGAATCTGCACCGCCTACGTCCCGAAGAGTCGTTCGACGGCATTCACGGAATCGGACGTGGCGAGCACAACAACTCGATCGTGGCGCTCAAAACGCGTCGATCCTCGTGGAACGATCACAGAGTCACCGCGGAGCACAGCCCCGATCACCGCTCCTACCGGGACGCCCAATTCACCGACCGACACGCCAATCGCGGGCGCAGGCTCGACGATCTCGATCTCGAGCGCCTCAATCCCGCCGGTCATGAAATCTGCAGCTGAGACGATCGCCCCACGCCGCACGAACCGCAGCACGGCATTTGCAGCGGCGACCTTGGCGGATACCCCGGCGTCAACCCCAACCGCTGGCATCAGATCGAACAGCTCGACCCGATTGAACCGAGACACCGTGGTTGACGCACCGAGCCGACTGGCCATGAGACTGGCGAGCATGTTGACGGCATCGCTCCTCGTGAGAGCGAGGAGCGCGTCCCCTGCCCCAATCTCGAGACTCTGCAGGACGCGTGGATCGGTTGGATCCGCCACGACAACGTCGATCTTTGAGCTCCTTTCCGCAATCTCATGGGCCCGAGTCTGATCGTCGTGAAGGACGAGCACTCTCCTCCCGGCCTTGCGCATGGCCGCCGCGGTTAGCTCCGCAACGCGGCCACCACCCACGATGATCACGCGTTCGATCTCCGTCGGATGCGCGCCAATCAGCCGGCTCGCTCGATCGACGTCGCCGCGCCGCACAACGAGGAGGATCTTGTCGTACGCCTCCACGACCGTCGCTCCCCTTCCCACCAACGTCTGCTGATCGCGCACGATCGACGCGATGACGCAGTCCCAGCCGTCGAGCGAGCGGCGCATGTCGGCCAGCGAGCGTCCCACGAGTGGAGAATCGGGACGTACGATGCCGCCAAGCACAACAACGGCGCCTTCCGCGAATCGAAAGTAGTCGCTCAGGCCGGGGTGGGCGACAAGTGCCACGAGCTTCTCCGCTACGGCAGCCCGCGGATCGATGACCGCTTCGATCCCGAAACCAAGCACTACGTCTTGGAGTTCGACGTTCTCGATCCGGGCTACGGTTCTTTCACATCCAAGGGAGCGGGCAGACTGGCATGCGAGGACGTTCGCCCCATCGTTGTCGGAGACGGCGAAGAGGATGTCGGCACGTTCGACACCCGCCAGGCGGAGGACGCTCGGATTCGCACCATTCCCGACGATCACCTGAGCGTCGAGACGGTCTCGGAGCAGCGCAGCACGGTGAGGGTCGGCCTCGACGATTGCGACGTCCTCCCCTTCGGCAACGAGGCGCTCAGCGAGATGAGAGCCATCGGCTCCTCCCCCAACGATCACGAACCGCATAGATGCCGCTCCTGGGCTGTCACAATCCGGAGCGTAGCGGCGCCATCAAGACGCATGATGTCCTTCTTCCCTCACGCGCCGCGCCCGATTCTCGACGGTAATCAGTGTTGCGATGCCGAGGACCAGGCCGATAGCGCCGCCAAGGACGACGGCGGCAATCAGCCGGTCGAGCGCATACGGGAGAACCGTGGGAAGGATCGGATGGGTGAGCACGCCGACGCGCATGACACCCCACACCGCGAGACCGACACTGCCGATGAGCACAACCTGAGTCGCGGCACGACTGGACTGCTTCGGCTGGGCAAGCGCCAGGATGCCCAAGGCAACAATCACCGGCGGTCCGAGGAGATCGATGCCGTAGATCCGACCTTCCGGCGGTTGAGCGGCCGTCGATGCGAGTCCGGCTACCAGGGCCGCGAACGCGAGGAAAAGCAGGAGAGTCGCTTGGGAGCGGGCACTCATGCGCATTGATCCGGCGGCGACGGCCACAAGCGTCACCACCGAGAGTGCGAACCACGGCAATGCGGTCGTCGAAGGGATCCAGGTCAATGTGCCCACGATGGCGCCCTCTTCGCCGTCGGCGCGGAGCGGCAGCCTCCAATCGAAGATCTGCACTGTGTGCGCGCCGCCCGACTCGCCCACCGCTGCTGGAGGTGTGGGGCTCATCCAATGCGTTCGGTGGTCGTGCCAGCTGTACGTCCGGTCTGCCGAAACCGTCTCCCATCGAGGAACGGCGCCGGCGTCCGCTTCAACCGGCAGCTCCACGTTCGCATACCGGTCATCGTTGAGGTACTTCGACGGCGACCGCTGATTCACCCGTACCGTGCCGTCTGGATCGAATCGGATGTACTCCTCCCCTTCGTATCCGAGCACCTCGAGGGTTACGCCGGGCGCCGCCGTCAGACGAACGAAGGCATCACCACCGACAATCTCGACCTCGCTCACGCCCGGACCTTCAACAAAGACGACCTGCGACCGATAGTTGGTCGGAGTCGCCGGATCGGCCGAGGCCGGCGCTGCCGCAAGCAGGACCGTGGCAGCTGCTGCCAGCCCAACAACGACGATGCGTCTCGCTCCAGCCATCAGCGCACCACGATGGTGACCTCACCGGAGGGGTGCAGCGTGCAAACCCCTTCGATGACGCCCGTCGCCGAGAACGTCTGGACGATCCGCTGACCTGGTCCGACGACGTACGGGCCAACCTGATGCGATGAGGCGTCGTCGTTCGCGATGACAATCCGATCGCCGACGCCGACCTCCAGTCGGCGCGGGAAGAGCACGATCTCCTCCCCCGCGTCCATTCGGGCTTGGGTCCCTGCCGGGACGCTGATGTTGATGGTCTGCGAAGCGGCCGCTCGCGGGGCGACATGCAGGACAACCGCAGCGCCGAGGCTCACGACCGCCAGCACGCCGGTCAACCACAGGAACAGCGGGGAGGTTCGCACGGTCATCGCAGGCGCATCTCCATGGATGCAGCCTCTCCCCCACCCTCCGGTGTTGCCACAGTGACGTTGAGCGTCCAATCACCGGAAAGCGGCAACATCGCGCGGTAGGAGAGGAAGTGATTGGGTCCCGCTCTGAGTACAGGAAGGTCCAGAGGGCCGACGTCCATGGCCTGATGATACGCAACCACCGACGTGGACCCCAGCGCCGACCCCCGACCCGAGACATCGAACCCGTACAAGTGCAGCTCGTTGACGCCCGAGCGAGCCGGATCGAGCGACACCTCCACGAGGAGATCTCCGGTCTGCGCGGCGCTGCTCACCCCCGAACCCCGGATGCCAGACACGATAGGAACGGCAACTGCAAGAGCGACCACCAGCGAAATACCGGCCGCGACCGGGCGACCCGCTTCGATCGACAACCACAGAGCTGTGGCGGTCGCCAGGCCGACGCACACCAACGGCCAAGGGAGGCGTAGCAACCAACCAAGTCCCACTGCAACCCAGAGCCCGGCTACCGCCGTGTCGGCTATCGCTCCCGTGGCAACCCAACGTGAACTGACGAAAGACCCGAGCATCAGGACAAACGGCATCACACCCATCAGAAGCGTCGCAGTGAACCAGGCCCGTCCGGGCTCGGAAGCAACCGCCGACGAGATCGTTGCGAGGTCGAAGATGTCGAGGAGCGAACCGTCGGAGGGCACGCCGTAGGTGGCGCCTGACACCAACGAACCGATCCCGGTCACGAAAGCAGCGATGCCAATACGCCGCGCCGGCGGCTCCGATCGTGGACGCTGGAACCATCCCGAGACGCCGACCAACAGAGCGACTACGCCGGTTGCGGCAATCGCCGCCGCGATCACGCGCAGACCGCCGAGCGCCCCGCTCGCTCCTGCAACTTCTCGATCAACGGCGATGCTGTTGTCGCCGCGCGGGTCGACAAGGAACACATACGCCCCGGCGATGGCCGCCCCCGTGGTATCCGTACCCTTCCAATCGACGAGATAGTTCCCGGGGCCGGCGGGCTCGACCTGGGCAGTGGCCAGGGTCTCTTCAACCACGGCTTCGGATGAAGACGCCAGAGCGCCATCCTTGAAAAGGCGGATCTGAACCGTCGAGACCGGATCTCTGAAACTCAGCGAGATCTCCTCGGGCGGGCGAACGACCACCGCGTCAGCCGCGGGCGACGAGTCGATCACGCTAGCTGATCGGTCATCCGCCAACGCTGCAGCAGCACCGATCATGACCATCCCGGCCGCCAGGACGACGAGGAGCAGGCCGCGGATCATTCGTATCGTTCGTTCAGGATGCTCTCGAGAGTGTCGGCAGTGAGCTGTGGGTCCCGGTCGGCGCTGAAACCGAGTTCCCAGATGATCAGACCACGGTCATCCACCACATAGACCGTCGCCGAATGGCCCACGTCATAGGCGGTGTCGCCCGGTTCATGCTCCTCTACCTCGTACAGAGCGCCGAAAACCTCGGCCGAATCTGCCAGGCCGGCTGCGTCGGGCGCGAGAAGACCGTGGTTGCGGTCGACGAAGACATCAAGATAGGTCGAGATCGCCGGCCCCTCGTCCCGATCAGGATCGACACTCACCATCCCCACAGAGATCCGGGCGGCGTCCCCCTCCGGCATGGCATCGAGAGCGTCCGACAGCTCGGCAAGGGTGGTTGGGCATACATCGGGGCACGACAGGTACCCGAAGTACATGAGGAGCAGCTCTCCTTCGGGAGCGACCGGCGCAAATACCTCGCCGCCGGGATCAGTCGAGTAGTCGATGAACACGGTCTGGGACACGTCCGGGGCGGGTGTCCGGTTGTACCCCACGCGGTCCTCCGGGTCCATCGACGAATCTGAACACGATGCGCCAATCACGGCGATCAAGGTGGCGAGAATGACCAGCCGAGTAGACAACGGCTATTCCCCGCTGCCCGACGCTGCGGCTATCTCAACCGGAGCGATGATCTCCGTGGCGGGCACGTCGGTGAACTCGAGCATGAAGGGTTTCTCATCCGCGACCGCTCGACGTGCGAGGATATCGACGGCCACTGTGTGTCTTCCTCCCGGTTCGAGCTTCGTCATTCTGTCCTCCCGCGAGGGGGTAGCGGTTCGAAAAGCTGGTGCGACGATGTTAGTGACGGGTGTTCTCTGGCCTGTCGTTCCGGCGGTAGCCTGGTTGCATGAGCGCAGACGGTCCACCGCGTGAGGTCGGAGTCGGCCCACACCCGGAGCCGTGGCCGGAGGATCCTCGTTTGGATCCCGAGCTGCTGGCAGAGGGTGACCGTCGCAATGTGGTCGACGCGTATCGCTACTGGTCCAGGGACTCGATCGTCGCCGATCTCGACCAACGACGGCACGGCTTTCACGTCGCCGTGGAGAATTGGCAGCACGACTTCAACATCGGAACTGTTGTGCGCAACGCCAACGCGTTCCTCGCGGCAGAGATCCACATCATTGGTAAGCGGCGTTGGAATCGCCGAGGAGCAATGGTGACCGACCGCTACCAGCACGTTCGGCACCACCCGACGACTGAGGCGTTCGTCGTTTGGGCGCAGGCCGAGCAGCTACCGATAATTGGGATCGACATCCTGCCCGACTCGACACCGATCGAAACGACCGCGTTGCCCGAGCGATGTGTGCTCGTCTTCGGTCAGGAGGGTCCTGGCCTATCGGACGCGATACGCGAGGCATGTTCCACCGTCTGCTCGATCGCCCAGTTCGGCTCGACGCGGTCGATCAATGCCGGCGTAGCCTCAGGAATCGCCATGCACACCTGGATTCGGCAGCACGTGGCGTTCGACGTCTGAGATCCTCAGGCGGTTGGCGGCATCGGTGTGCACCCGTGGGACACCCGTTCAGATCCCGGCGGCGAGAGATGCGGCGGTGTCACGATGTGCGCAACGCCCGACGCGAAGAGGCCGCCGCTCTATGCGGCGGCCCATCGGTTGAATGTGTCGTTCGCCTACGGCTCGATGATGGGACCGTCGTATGCGCCCTTGAGGAGCTTCTCAAGCGTCGAACGTGCGGAGGCTCGCTTCGCGTACCCCTGACTGGCCGCCACGATCTGGCCGTTCGACGCCTTTACGCGGAATGCCCACTTGCCGTTCTTCTGTTGGTACAGCTCACCTTTGCCTGCCATGTGATTCCCTCCTTCATTGCGGAACCACCCGCACCCTAGCTCGCGAAATCCTGCGGTAGCGGTCTTCGGGCCCTGGGGGGGCTTCAGGCGTCGTCTTCGGGCTGCAGATCGAGTGATGCCGAGTTGATGCAGTACCGCAGTCCGGTTGGATTCGGACCGTCGTCAAAGACATGCCCGAGGTGAGCACCGCAGTTCGAGCACGTCACCTCGGTCCGAACGCTCAACAGGCTGCGATCCGGCTTGGTGTCGATGGCTCCTTCTTGCGCAGGCTCCCAGAAACTGGGCCAACCACTCCCCGAGTCATACTTGGTATCGCTCGAGAAGAGTTCCTCCTCGCACACCACACACCGGTACGTGCCGGCGGTTTTGGAGTCCCAGTACTCGCCGGTGAACGCCCGTTCCGTTCCGGCCTCCTGGGTGACGTGGTACTGCATCGGTGTCAGCTTGTCGAAAAGTCTGTCTTGGTTGTCGTCGCTCATAGACCTCGAGGCTACCCGCCTCTGCAGACTGCGGGGACGATTCTCGAAGGACCGGACACACCCAACGACAACGTCGCGCTCCCCCAGACACAGATGGAACGCTCGCCTCGGCGCGCTACCGTCCGATCATGGATGTGAGCAGGATCGACCGGTCGCTCGAAGTTCTTGCTGCGAACCGTCTTCGGTGGGCTCGCCTCCCCGTCTCCACGAAGGTCTACCTGCTTGAGGACATCCGGAGGCGCGTTGGCGGGGTCGCCGCGGCATGGGTCGAAGCAGCAAGATCGGCGAAGCGGGTCCCTCCCGGTTCCCGCTTTCTCGGAGAGGACTGGACGAGCGGTCCGTACGCGGTGGCCAGCGCTGCCGCTGCGTACGCTGAGACCCTTCGCAGGGTCGATCGCGATGATTCGCCCGTGCCCCCGGATTCGGTCCGCACCCTCCCGAACGGACAGGTTGCCGTTCGTGTGTTCCCGGTCAACACGGAGGACCGGCTGGTCCTCAGCGGGCATTCCGCCGACGTGTGGATGCAGCCCGGCCTCACCGAGAAGGATGTCCTGCGCCGCTCCGCCGGCTTCTACCGCGAGGACAAGCCCGACGGATCGGTGGCGGTCGTGCTCGGCGCAGGCAACATAGCGTCAATCCCAGCGCTCGATCTCCTCACCGAACTCTTCACGCATGGCTCCGTCGTCGCGCTGAAGCTCAACCCGGTCAACTCATACCTTCGGCCATTCTTCGAAGAGATATTTGGCGCCCTCATCGGTGGCGGGTTCGTGCGGTTGCTGCACGGCGGCACCGAAGAGGGCACCTACCTGACTCGCCACGGCTTCGTCGACCGTATCCACGTGACGGGTGCAACGTCGACGCACGATGCCATCGTCTTTGGGACCGGCGCCGACGCGGCCGCACGCAAGGCGGCTGATGATCCGGTGATCAGCACTCCGGTGACGAGTGAGCTCGGCGGAGTCGGGCCCACGATCGTCGTCGGTGGGTCGTGGTCGGACGCCGATATTCGCTACCAGGCCGAACACATCATCAGTCAGAAGCTCCACAACCATGGCTTCAACTGCGTCGCGTGCCAGATCCTCGTCCTGCCGGAAGCGTGGGACCAGGGCGAAGAGCTAATTGACGCGATGCGTTCGGTCGTTCGCGACCTCGAAGGCCGGTGGGCGTACTATCCGGGTGCTTCGGATCGCCAGCGGGAGGCGCTCGAAGCTCACCCCGAAGCCGAAGTTCTCACCGACGGATCTGCTCCGGTGACGTTCATCACCGATCTCGACCCGGGTGATCCCAACGACGTGTGTTTCACCACAGAGTTCTTTGGTGCGGTGCTCGGCGTGGTCCGGATCCCCGGAATCGACACCGGTTCCTATCTGCGAAATGCCGTCGTGTTCGCCAACGAGGTGCTGGACGGCAATCTGGGCGCCAACGTGATTGCACACCCCGCAGCGATCTCGAAACATGCCGGAGAGTTCGAGGATGCCGTCCGGGCACTCCGGTACGGCACGATCGCCGTGAATTCCTGGGTCGGCGTCGCATTCGCGATGACCCGCGCTACGTGGGGTGGGTTCCCCGGCAACCGACGCAGCGACATCCGTTCGGGAAACGGCATCGCCCACAATGCCCTCATGCTTGATGGAGTCGAACGCACCGTGGTTCACGGCACATTCGCGCCCTTTCCCCGCACCATCCGTCAGGGTGTGTGGCACGCCGAGCCGCTGCCGCCGCACTTCGTGACCAATTCCAGCGCTGCGGTGATCGGCGAGCGGCTCACCGAGTATGCGGTGACGGGTTCAACCAAGCCAATCCCGGGTCTTCTCGCTGCCGCCCTGCGGGGCTAGAGCGCCGGCTCGATTCCGGTCCGTCGCAACGCTCCGACCACCGGCTTCAGCGGCAGGCCGACGACGTTGCTTCTCGAACCGCCGATGCTGCTCACGAAACGGGCTCCGTCACCCTGAAGGGCATAGCCGCCGGCCTTGTCGAGCGGTTCACCGGATGCGGCGTAGGCCGTGGCCTCCGCCGGATCGACGGCGCGCATCGCCACGAGTGTCGTTTCGAATCCTTCTTCGACAATGCGGGCATCCTGCGCCAGCGCCCATCCCGTGATCACAAGGTGTGTCCGGCCGCCGATCGACAAGAGCATCTCGACCGCTTCCGCCTCCCCGTCCGGCTTGCCGAGGATCCGTCCGTCGAGAACCACGGTCGTGTCGGCGCCGAGCACCACTGTGTCGGCGCCGGTGGCGCAGGCGAGCGCCTTCTCGCGCGCCAGGCGCACAACCATTCGATCCGGTTCCTCCCCTTCGATTGCCTCTTCATCGACGCCGGGCAATTCCACGTCGAAGTCGAAACCGGCCGCTCGGAGAAGGAGCTGCCGCCGCGGCGAACTGCTTGCAAGAATGAGATGCTTCATGTGCTCCATGTTCGCAGGGTCCTATCGCGATACGGTACCGTCTGACACCACCCCTGGAGAAGTGATGCAGCGCACCATCTTCGATTCCGAACATCAGCTCTTTCGTGAGAGCGTCGAGCATTTCGTTGCTGCAGAGATCGTCCCCAACCACGCCCGATGGACTGAGGAGGGCAAGGTCGACAAGGCGATGTTTCGCGCGGCGGGCGAACAAGGCCTGCTCGGTATGGCGATCCCGGACCAGTATGGCGGTGGTGGTGTTGGCGATTTCCGCTACAACGCCGTCATCGATGAGGTGGTGACGGCCTCCGGCGCATCCGCTTCAGGACTGTGCATCACGCTTCACAACGACATCTGCATTCCGTACTTCCTCTCGTACTGCACCGAAGAGCAGAGGGCTCGTTGGTTCCCGGGCCTCGCCTCGGGCGATCTCATGACGGCGATCGCCATGACCGAGCCCGGCACCGGATCAGATCTGGCCGGGATTGTGACATCTGCGGTACGAGACGGCGATGGCTACGTCATCAACGGTTCGAAGACGTTCATCACCAACGGCATCAACGCGGACCTCGTCATCGTCGTGGCGCGGACCGGTCCCGACCCCCACGGAGGCCTGACCCTCTTCGTAGTCGAAGATGGGACGGACGGCTTCGAGCGCGGGCGCAATCTCGACAAGATGGGAATGCATGCCCAGGACACATCGGAACTCTTCTTCTCCGATGTTCGCGTCCCGGCCGACAATCGCCTCGGGTCGGAAGGCGCGGGTTTCATGCAACTCGTGGCCAACCTCCCGCAGGAACGCCTCAGCATCGCCGTCGGTGCGGTGGCTGCCGCCGAGACGGCGCTGTCCATGACCATCGCGTACGCAAGGGAGCGGACGGCGTTCGGGCGGCCCATCGGCCGGTTTCAGCACAACCGGTTCGTTCTGGCCGAGCTCAAGACCGACGTTGATATCGGCAGGGTGTTCGTCGACCGCCTCATCGAGGACCACGTTGCCGGGCGACTCACCATCGAGCAGGCCGCGGAGGCAAAGTGGTGGACGACCGAGATGCTCCGAAGGGTCGTCGACGCCGGCGTCCAGATGCACGGTGGCTACGGGTACATGATGGAGTACCCGATCGCTCAGGCATACCTCGACGCCCGACTCCAGACGATCTACGGCGGCACAACCGAGATCATGAAGGAGATCATCGGACGAGGTTTAGGGCTTTGAGAACTGAGGGCTGCGAACGCCACGAGAAGTAAGGCCGTTCGAAGCCACTTCCAGCAGCGAAAGCCACAAGCGGCGTTGGAGGCCTGTTCTGGCTCGTAGCTCGAGGCTTGTGGCTCAGTCGAACGCTGCGATTCCTGTGATCGCTTGCCCCAGCACCAACGTGTGCACCTCGTTGGTGCCTTCGTAGGTGTAGACCGACTCGAGATTGTTCATGTGGCGGATCACCGGATACTCGAGGGTGATTCCGTTTGCGCCGAGCACGCTGCGTGCTTCTCGCGCGACCTCAAGCGCCGATCGCACGTTCTGCATCTTCCCGAAGCTGACCTGTTCGGATGTGAGCGTCCCGTCGTCGTGTTTGCGTCCAAGGTGAACGGACAGCAGCATCGCCTGGTTCACCTTCACCATCATCTCAACGAGTTTTCCCTGCGTCAGCTGGTACGAAGCAATCGACTTGGAGAACTGGACGCGGTCCTTTGCATACGCAAGGGCCGCTTCGTAGCTGGCGCGGCCGGCACCGGTTGCGCCGAACAGAATGCCGAATCGCGCCTCGTTGAGGCACGACAGCGGTCCCTTCAGTCCTGTGACGCCTGGGAGTACCGAGTCGGCGGGCAGGCGAACACCGTCGAGAATCAGCTCCGAGGTGACCGAGGCTCGGAGCGAGAGCTTCTGGTGGATGTCGTTCGTCGAGAACCCGGGTGTTTCGGTCGGCACGATGAAACCCCGAATGCCTTCGTCGGTGTTGGCCCAGACGACGGCGACGTCGGCGATACCCCCGTTAGTGATCCACATCTTGGTCCCATCGATGATCCAGTCGGAGCCGTCGCGGCGGGCTCGTGTCTTCATCGAACCGGGGTCTGATCCGGAGTCCGCCTCGGTAAGACCGAAACATCCGATGGTGTCTCCCGCCGCCATCGGTGGGAGCCATCGCTGCTTCTGCTCCTCTGTGCCAAAGGCCCAGATCGGATACATGGCCAGAGATCCTTGGACCGATACGAAACTGCGTACGCCAGAGTCGCCGGCTTCCAACTCCGTGCACGCCAAGCCGTAGCTGACGGCGTTCGTGCCGGCGCAGCCGTATCCCTCGAGGTGCATGCCGAACAGACCGAGCGCACCCATCTCCTTGGAGAGCTCCTTTGGGAATGTGCCGGCGTCGAACCATTCCGCGACATCGGGAAGAACCTTGTCACCGACGAACTCGCGCACGGTGTCGCGAATGAGGCGCTCCTCGTCGGTCAGGAGACTGTCGATCTGGAGGAAGTCGTTTGGGGTCTCGCCCCCTGGGCGAATGCTGGAACTCATGCCGGCAGCCTACCCGTCGGAATCCCCCGGCTTGGCGCCATCACCCCACCACAAGGTGCGCTGAGGGAACGCGATCACGAGGCCGCGTTCTGCGAATGCGTGGGTGATGGCGCGGCCCACGGCGTCCTTCGCACGTTCCGCTTCGAGGATGCCGGGTTCGTGCCAGAAGCGCAGCAAGAATTCGATCGAGTGGTCGCCCATCGCGCTGATCAGCGCCTCGGGTGCAGGATCCGGGTAGGTCGTAGCGCAGGACGCGGCGGCCTCCTCGAGAACCCGTCCGGCGAGGTCCACATCCGTCCCGTATCGCACACCGACCTCGAACGTTGTGCGGCGTGCTCCGAGTTCGGTGAGGTTGGTGATCGGTTCGTTGATGAGTTCCTTGTTCGGAATGAAGACACCTTCGCCGTCCATCGTCTCGATTCGAACGGTCCGGCCCGTGACCTCCCTGACGATGCCTTCCCCCGACCGGGTCACGATCTGGTCGCCAACGGCGAACATCGGACTCCCTTGCAGCACGAGTCCCGCCGCAAAGTTCTGCATCACCGTCTGACCGGCGAAGAAGAGGACGATTGCGAGTATGAGGATCACCATGAGCGCAGGCCCCATGTCAACGTTGAGGATGACGAGCGCGTAGATGACGCCGATCAGGATGACCACCCAGCCGGCGGCGCGGGCAATCAGCAGCGCACCCTCTCTGGAGAGGTCTGGGAATCTGCGAAGCACCGTACGGAGGAAGCGGCGCAGGATGCGGGCAAGCAGAATCGACAAGAGCACAACGGCCAGAGCCGCAACGAAATCCCACGCCGTCAGGCTCTCCGTGTCGACAAGGTTCTGGACCTCATCAGCGGAAGGCAGCTGGCTCCACGCACTCATGCGACCGCCTCCGCGAAAAGTCGGCGCTGGCCGCCAACCGCCGTCCGGTGAACTCCGGTCCATATGAGACCATCCATGAAGGACCAACTTGTTCGATGAATGGGGGTCGGCCCAGACGCTGCAAGTGCCGCGCGGTGGCGAGGACCCGGGTAGCCCTTGTTCCGATCAAAGTCGTAGGCCGGGTAGCTGGGCGCACTCGATCGCATCAAGCGATCACGCGTCACTTTGGCGAGGATCGAGGCTGTTGCGATCGTCAATGACGTGGCATCGCCGCGCACGATGGTCCGAACGTTCGCAGATCCAACAAAGTCCCATTTCCCATCAATCAGGATCCGGTCAGGTTTCACACCGAGTCCGTCAAGCGCCCGTCGCGCAGCGAGGCGCTGCGCAGCAGACATCCCGAGATGATCGCACTCCGCCGGTGAAGCGTGCCCGATGGCCCAAGCAGAGCACCATTGGACGATCCGCTCAAAGAGGGCTTCGCGTTGTGTTTCCGTCAGCATCTTCGAGTCCCGGATCCGATACAGACGCCGATCCCGCGGGATCACAGCGGCGCCGACGGTGAGTGGACCGGCCCACGAGCCGCGACCGACCTCATCCAGGCCCGCGATCACGTCGTCGCCGTCGCCCCAGTAGAGACGCTCAACTTCGAGGCCGGGCGCCTTGGATCGATTAGGGGTGCGTACACGTCGAGGACTCACCGGGCGAGGATACCCCCAAAACACCGCGCTTTCGGTCAGTTGCTCCTGAGGTCCGTCGGATAGTCGGCGTACCGTGCAATGTGAGAGTGCTGCCGACGTAGAACCCTTCTCCAGAGACTTGACGGGACGGGATCGAAAACGTCGTCCCTCATCCCTTCCACCGGGAACCACGATCCCACGGCCAGCTCCATATCCAGCTGGCCCGCGCCCCACCCGGAGTAACCGGCGAAGATTCGAGCTTCCTGAATCTCGCCGATGTCTGCCGGCTCAAGGGAAACGTCGACGAGGCCCACACCGCCGAGCACGGAGCGCCATGTCTCAACCGCTTCCACAGCCGGCCGGTGGGCAACACCTATCGCGGTCTCTCGCTGAACGGGTCCACCCTCGAACACCCGATGGGGCGGGGCAAGGTAGTTGCGCCAAGCGGGTAGGTGCTCGTCTACGTCGAGGTCGAGCGGCCGGTCGAGAACAACACCGACTGCGCCGTCCTCGTCGTACTCGAGCAGCAGAACCACGGCGCGATAGAAGTTCGGGTCGACCAGGGCGGGTGATGCCACCAAGAGCATGCCCGGGCGGAGGTCACTCATGGAGCAACGTTGGCAGGTACCTGATGCCCGCGCGGGCGCAGGTCAGGTATGCGACGGCTTCTTGTCGGGGACCAGCGCGCCCCCGGAGAGAATCGATACATGGCCGTCATCCCACCGAACCTCAACCGTCGATCCTTCGACGGCCTGAACCACACCACGACGGGGCTCTCGCCCGACCGTCTTGGTGAGGGTCTTCACTCGCTGGCCTTTGTGCACGCTCATGCCGTGTGACCTCCGTGTGCTCCTGGCACGATCCTACGCGCAGCGCGGCCCATGCGGGAGGGTCCTTCTCCTCTGCCTGCGGCACCTACGCCCCGGCGAGCGCGCTATCGTCCCGGGCAGGAGGTCCGCATGAAACTCTGGAGCAACAGCTTCTCAGACGGCGACCCGATCCCCGGCGAGTTCGCCTTCTGTCTCCCCGATACCGCGAGTCACGCTGTCTTCGGGCCGAATCGGAATCCCCACCTGGCCTGGTCCGGCGTTCCGGACGGGACGAGGAGCCTTGCAGTCGTCGTCCACGATCGAGATGTTCCCACGCGCCCGGATGATGTGAACCAGGAGGGCCGGGAGGTGCCCCCCGACCTGCCACGGACCGACTTCTTCCACTGGCTCCTCATCGACCTCTCACCCGACCTTGCTGAGATCGACGTCGGATCATTTTCTGATGGCGTTGTGCCGCACGGAAAGCATGTCGCCGGCGCGCCGGCCGAGATTCGCCAAGGCCTCAACGACTACACGATGTGGTTCGAGGGTGATCCGGACATGAGCGGCGACTACTTCGGTTATGACGGCCCGTGCCCACCGTGGAACGACAGCCTCATCCACCACTACGAGTTCACGCTCTTCGCCCTGGGAATCGACCGGCTCGACCTCCCGCGCGGCTTCAACGGCCAGGATGCCCGAGATGCGATGGCAGAACACATCCTGGCATCCTCCTCGTTGACCGGCACGTACACGCTGAACCAACGCCTGCTCTAGGAACCGCGTCGCACTTCCCGACGGTTCCTGGTGTATGTTCGGCCCTATGGACGTGCGGCTTGCTCGGTATGAGGATCTTGAATCGATAGAAGAAGTCGCGTACTGGGCATGCTCTGAGGCGATCGGCGAAATGGTCCCGGACGGGGTGGTTGCCACCGAGATCAGTCGGCGGTTTCGCAAAGCCGTCTTGTCCGAACACCTGCTCTCGCAACGCTTGCTCGTTGGTATCAACGCCGGCGGCCACATCGAGCTTGTTGCTCTGGTCGACGACGCCCAGGACCACACGGCGTTGACGACCGTCGTGGCTCCAGCACATCCGTCTCAGAACCCGGACGGCGCGCCGCTTGTAGAGATGCTTCGAACGATGGGATGGGTCGGTCCGCTCTCTTCGAGCGTTGCTCTCGGCAACACACCTCACGAGCGATTTCACGAGGCGGCGGGATTCGCCCCGGGAGAGGTCGTTGTTGACTGCATCGACGGACATGACGTCTTCCGCCGCGACTGGTGGCTCGAACCCGCGCTGTCTGCCGCCGGGTAGTCTCCCGACCATGGACTTCCATTCGCTCCCCAAAGCTGTGCTGCACGACCACCTCGACGGTGGCCTACGCGTCGCGACGATTCTCGAACTCGCAGACGAACACGGCTACACGGACCTTCCCGCAGCTGATGTGGACGCCCTCACCGATTGGTTCGATCAGGGTCGCTCTGGTTCGCTCGAACGATATCTCGAGGCCTTTGAGCACACCGTCGCGGTGATGTGCACCGAGGACGCGATCCAGAGAACGGCCTACGAGGCGGGTGTGGACCTTGCAGAACAAGGCGCGGTCTACGCCGAAATCCGCTTCGGCCCGAGCCTCCACATGATCCATGGCCTGACCAGAGAGGCCACGATCGAAGCGGTGCTCGACGGTCTGGATGCTGCACAGCGCGAGACCGGTATCGTTCTCTATGGCATCGCAGCGGCCCTCCGCCACGACACGGACTCGGAAGACGTCGCCCGCGCGGCAATCCCCTATCTCGACCGCGGGTTGGTCGCGTTCGATCTCGCCGGTCCCGAAGCTGGATTTCCGGCCGATGACCACCTCGCGGCGTGCCGACTCGCGCGCGACGCGGGCCTCGGCCTGACGATTCATGCTGGCGAGGCCGACACGGCGGAGTCCATCTGGCGGGCGGTCGCGCGGTGTGGAGCAACAAGGATCGGCCATGGTGTCCGGATCGCCGACGAGACCGACTTCAATGGTCAAACGATCACCGAGCTTGCCCCACTCGCGAGGCGTATTCGCGACCACCGGGTTCCGTTGGAAGTTGCGATCACCTCCAATCTGAATACGTCGGCATTCCCCTCAGCCTCGCGACACCCATTCGGCGCGCTCTATCGCAGTGGATTCAACGTGTCGATCAATACCGACAATCGGCTCATGAGCGGCATCGCACTCACCGACGAGTACGAGCTTGCGGCCGCAACATTCGACCTTGGCCCGGACGATCTGTCGGCCATAACCGTTGGCGCGCTGGAGGCCGGTTTCGGCGATTGGCCGACGAGGCGCCGTCTCATCAACGACGTCGTCCGTCCGGCCTACGCCAGGGCCGAGTCCAGCCAAGCTGCGACATCCGCGAGGACCTGAGCCTGCTCCGGCTCGTTGTGCATCTCGTGCCGCAGGCCCGGATACACCTTGCGTTCGACAGATTCCACGGACGCGAGCGGGGCGGACGCGGACGGCGGAACGAGTGTGTCGTCGGCCCCGTGGATCACCAACGTCGGAGTGTCGATTGACTCGAGGACGTCGAGGATTCGGTCCTGGGCGTTGAACGTCTCGAGCGCCAGCCTCGTTGTTGCCTTCGTGTAGACCAACGGGTCCCCGAAGTAGGTCTCGCCGACGGTGTCGTCGCGCGAAAGCTGCTCACCGTCGATCGGATTTGGCAACGCGACCTTCGGTGCGATGCGCCCGAGAACCTGCGCTGCAACGCGCAGAGCCCCGGGTACGTCCGCCGCGAGCGCAGGGGCAGACAGGACGGCGGCGTCCGGATGGGGCCGATCTTCGCCGAGATAGGAGGCCGTGATGAACCCGCCGAGCGAGTGGGCGTAGATGACCCATGGGAGGTCCGTCCTGACCAGTTCGGACTCCACCAGGCTCTGAACATCATCGAGGTACTCGTCGAACGATCCCACATGCCCTTTGGTTCCGCCCGATTGGCCGTGTCCCCTGAGATCGAACGCCGTGACCGCATACCCCTGGTCGACGAAGAACCGGGCCACGTGTTCCCAGCGGCCCGAGTGCTCGGCGAGGCCGTGAACGATCAGCATTCCGCGCGTGGGTTCGCCCTCCGGGGTCCACGTATGTGTGAACAGCTCAAGATCGTCTTTCGCTCTCAGCGTCCCGGTTGTTTCACCCATTGTCGGCTCCTCTCGATGCGGCGAGCGCGGCTCCCACGATCCCCGCCTGGTTTCTGAGCGCGGCCGGCACAACCGGGGCACGCGTGGTCAAGAGGTGTGCATACGCCTCGAATCGCTTCGAGATGCCCCCACCGAACACGAAGAGGTCGGGCCAGAAGAGATCATCGAGGTAGTCGAGGAGCTCGTCCACACGTTGCGCCCACCAGTCGATCTCGAGATCCCCGCGTTTCACGAGGCGCCCTGCGGCGTAGTGTTCGGCCTTCTGGTTCTTGAACATGAGGTGGCCCAGCTCAGTATTGGGAATGAGCTCTCCACGGTAGAGATAGGCGCTGCCAATCCCCGTCCCGAAGGTGAGCAGCAGCACGACGCCTGACTCACCTTTCGCAGCTCCGTAGGTCACCTCAGCCAGTCCGGCGGCATCAGCGTCATTGAGCACCGTCACCGGTGTTCCCAGCCGCTCGGCGAGCAGCGAAGCGACATCAACATCCACCCATCCCGGGTCGATATTGGCCGCGGTCTTGACCACACCGTTGATGACGACGCTTGGAACCGTCACCCCGATCGGCCCCGTCCATCCGTGTGAATCCACAATCTCAACGATCGCGTCGGCCACGGCGTCGGGTGTTGCAGGCTTCGGGGTGGGAATGCGCGTTCGGTCCCCGATGAGTTTCCCGGTCGTCAGGTCGACCGGAGCTCCTTTCACTCCGGATCCACCCACATCAACACCAAACACTTGCACGCTCACGCCTCCTGGCTGATGACCTGCTCGAGGATTGCAGCATATCGGGTGATATCGACCGTGGTCATATTCGGCGTCAGCTCGATCCTGAGACCACCCGGGAACTCGGCGTACACATCCTCCAGGACGGTCGCGGTGTCGGGCAGAACGGCTCCAGCGAGGGAGCGCGGCAGGAGCAGCACGAGAATCGGGCTTCTGGGTTTGAACGCGAGATGGGCACCGGGGATTTGCCGCACGTGTTTCGCAAGGTGGCGGGCTTTCTCGAGGGCGCTCGCCGCCAGAGACTGCGGATAGCTCGGGGCTACCACCACCGTGGCCGCACCCTCCGGTACGGGCTGGAGTGCCGACCACGATCCGGTCAGGTAAACCAACGGAGCGGAGCGGTCGAATTCGAACACTCCGAGGTAGTTCGGATGACCAACAACAACCGGATGTCCATAGTCGGCGGGGATCACCGTGCGTCCGCGCACGGCAGGAAGTTCCTGCGCTGCTGGGAGATCTCGCAGCTCGCACCGAATCTCGGGGGCCAACGCCCGTGAGAAGCCGAACGGCTTGCCGGCATGCCCACCGACGGCCTCCACGATCAGCGAGGGATGAATGGGAGCTTCTCGATCTGCGCCGGCTGCCACGTGTCGCGAATCTCAACCTCAACCGGAGCATCACCTTCGATCGGCGGCGACACAGAGGCGAGGGCGATGCCATGCCCAAGTGTTGGGCTGAAATTGCCGCTCGTCACAATGCCGGCGGACTCGCCGCAGCGAACCGCGCACCCCTGACGCGGAATGGTCCTACCAGTGGTCGAGATCGCGATCTGCGATCGGTCGGGCCCCGTGTCACGTTGTTCGACGAGAGCCTCACGACCGATGAAGTCGTGATCCCACGCGACAACCCATGCGAGTCCTGCCTCGAGCGGCGTGGTCTGTTCGTCGAGATCCTGTCCCCAAAGTGGATAGCCCATTTCGAGCCTGAGCGTGTCTCGAGCGCCGAGTCCGCACGGAATGGCGCCGGCACGGATCACGTCCTTCATCAGCTCGGTGCCGCGATCGGACGGCACCGCAATCTCCGCACCACGTTCGCCGGTGTATCCGGTTCCAGCGACGATCGACCAGTCTTCGCGGTACAGCCCTTCGGCGGTCCGGAAGCGTCCGGGCATCGTCCCGAGCACTGACTCGACCACGGACGCGGCGCTCGGCCCCTGCACGGCCAGAAGCGCCGTTTCGTCACGGAGCGGCCGGACGACCGTTTCGGGTGGTGCGTCATCGATGAACCGTCCCAGAATGCCGTCGAAGTTCGTGCCGTTCGGCATGACCCAGTAACGATCGTCGCCGAGCCGCCACACGATCACGTCGTCGACCACGCCGCCCCGTTCGTTCAGGGCCATGCTGTACTGCGCACGCCCCGGATCGACTTTGAGGATGTCGTTGCACAGCTGGGCGCGCACGAGCTCGGTTGCGCCCGGGCCCCCGACAAGGAAACGTCCGAGGTGGGAGACGTCGAACACTCCGGCGCTGTCGCGTACGGCGTGATGCTCTGAGATGATGCCTTCATACTGAACGGGCATCGTCCAACCACCGAAGTCCGTAAAACGCGCACCGAGCTCGGCGTGGAGGTCATGCAGCGGTGATTCGGCCACGGTCTTCTCCAAGGTCGGGGCCGGTTCAGGCTAGCGAAGACCGCGTACCCAGGGTTCCCCACGTCCTATTTGACGTCGTGAGCCCGCGGAATGAGGTTCGCGAGCGGAGCTGCGTACCGTGGGCTGGAGACGCCAAATAGGACGTCCACAACCCTGGGTACACCACTCGTGAGGAGCGTCAGACGGCGTCGGTCTGCGCTGAGAGGTTGAAGACCTCCGGCGGTCCGGGTATCCGGGTCGGTGCTTCCGGCAGCACGACATCTCCCGGCTCTTCGAGCCCGTACTTCACCAACAGGTTGTGGAAATCCCGCTGATAGAAGATCTTGCACCGAACGTCCGGATATAGCTCCCGAAGGCGGCGAATCTTCCGATTCTTCTTGGTGACCAGCTTCTGGTTCATCGTTGTGATCTCGATGTAGAGATCATCCTCCGGCAGATAGAAGTCTGGTCGGAATTGTTTCGCGACGGCTCCGGCTGCGTCCCACTCGATCGAGAATGCCCGCGGTTCGTACTCCCACGCAACATCGTAGAAGTCGAGAAGTCGCGCAAACTCCCGCTCGCTCGAATGGGCGAAGTCGACGTCGTCCGCCGGCCCTGCGAGTAGGTCGTCCCTCAGTGAACCGCTGCCGTCGATGCCTCTACCTCGTGCCTGCCCGGAATCGCATGGTCCGGGAATAGCCGGTGGATCTCACCGACGAGTTCCTCCTGAACGGGCCCAACAGCGATCCCGAAGACGCCCTGGCCCCCACGAAACACGTCGACCACTTCAGACGGACTGTGTGCCGCGTAGATGGTCTTGCCATCCGACAGCAGCGTGACGTTGGACAGCGGAGCCTCCGACTCCAACTCCTCGCGAAGAATGTCCATCGCCTTGCGAATCTTCTTCAGCGACATTCCTGCGTCCAGGAGGCGCTTGACCACCTTGAGTTGGACGATGTCGGGGAACGCGTAGAGCCGCTGGCTTCCCGAACCCGTGGCCCGCTGCAGCGACGGCGTGATGAGCCCGGTGCGGGCCCAGTAGTCGAGCTGACGATATGTGATGCCGACCAGGCTGCACACCTGTGGGGCTCGATACCCCTCGGCGACCTGGTCCAGCCTGCTGTCCACCATCTTGTGTCTGCCTCCCGGCTCGCCCAGCTTACAACTATGTAATTCCGCCAGCTGAACTACGTCCGTGAAACTAGGACCGACCGGGTGGTGTTGTCAACAACCCTTGTGGATAACTCGACGGGGACTCAGGAAGTTGGGCCCTGTTCGAAGAAGTCCTCCGCGGTCACATCATCGAGGAACTCCCGGAATCGCTCGATCTCCTCTTCCTCCGTGTCGTCGTGGATCTCCACACCGGCCTCATCGAGCAACTCCCTCGACGCGAACACCGGCGAACCCGCACGCGTGGCGAGCGCGATCGCATCCGAGGGGCGAGAGGAAATCGTCAACTGCTCGCCGTCACTCTCGATGACGAGATCCGCGTAGAACGTGCCTTCGTCGAGCGACGTCACATCCACCCGTTCGATGTCGGCACCGAGCGCATCGATCAACGACTTCATGAGATCGTGCGTGAGCGGCCGAGCCGTCTCAACACCTTCAAGCGCGAGCGCGATCGCCGTCGCCTCGGGAGTCCCGATCCAAATCGGCAGGTAACGCCGCCCGTCGCGTTCACGCAACAGCAAGATCGGGGTGTTGGTCGGCAGCTCGATGCGAACACCAACCACTTCCATGGGAATCCGTTCGCTCATGAACTCAGCCTATCACCGGGAGATGGGTCAGCCGGCTGAGCCTTCGATCTGTTGGAACGCGTGGCGTCGGAATGAGTCGGGATCCGACGTCAGCACCGAAAGGTCCATCACCGCCCAGATCGACGGAACGTTGCGATACCTGCCCTGCCAGTCCATTCCGTAGCCGAGAAGAAACTCGTCTCCCACGTCGAATCCACGATGTTCGACGGGAACATCAACAATCCTTCTCGTTGATTTGTCGAGCAGCGCAACCGTGGTCACACTCGATGCGCCTCTCGCAAAGAGCATCTTTCGGAGTGTTGCGAGCGTCAATCCGGTGTCGACGATGTCCTCGACGATCAGCACCGCCCGGCCCTCCACGGATACAGAAAGGTCCATGGCGATCGAGACCCGCCCCTCCCGACCGAACCGGGTCAGGTTGAGGAAGTCGATTTCGACGGTCAGCGGCAGGTGCCTGGTGAGGTCGGTCAGGAACGGGACTGATCCCTTCAGCACGCCGACTACCACGGGATCGTCCTCGACCAAGGTTCCGCTGATCTCGCGGCCGAGTTCAGCGACCCGGCTCTGGAGGGTCTTCTGATCGATGACTTCGACGAAGGGATCGTTCATCCGTCACCTCCAACGATGCTTGGCAGCGCGGCCTTGAGCCACTCCGTGATGAGAGCCGCCTTCGGCAGGTCGGTAAGGGCCGACATGCGCCAGCGGCCGTCGTCGATCCTTGGCATCGCGCCGAGCCGTCGCTCCTCAGACTCCGTCAATCCCAGATCTTCAGTGACCACGGCACCGCCACCTTGTTCCGAGAAGAAGGGACGAAGCCACCGGTCACGCAACCCGTAGGTGCTGTACGCCCAGTCGATGAGCTCCCGGCTATCGGTGAAGTGATCGTCTGAGCCCATCACAACCGTCACGATCCTTCGCGGTCCGCGTTCTGTGATGCCGAGCAGCACTTTGTCGGCAAACGGTGTGTCGCCCGTCTTCAGACCGACCACGCCCGGGTACGTTCCCAACAAGCGATTGGTGTTGTTGACCTGTCGAACCTTCCCGGTGGGATCGGCCGGCATCTTGATCGTCTTGATTCGCGCAACCTGCTGGATCACGGGATAGTCGAGTGAAGCCACGGTGAGCGTGACGAGATCATTCGCCGTCGAGTAGTGCTCGGCGTGGTCGAGTCCGTTCGGGTTCGCGAAACGCGTGTCATCCATGCCGAGTTCTGTCGCACGATCGTTCATCATCGCCACAAAGGCGTCGACATCGCCGTCGCCGACGTGCCACGCCAGGGTGAGAGCCGCGTCGTTGCCAGACCGCACGAGCATGGCCACAAGCAGGTCGTAGACCGTCCACTGCTCCCCCGCCACGAGACCGGCACTCGATCCGCGACTGGATGTGGCGAACGACGGAACGGAGACGACGTCTTCGAGATCGGCGTTGTCGACCACGATCATCGCGGTCATGACCTTCGTCACCGACGCCATGGGTCGCTGTTCGTTCAGGTTCCACGTGGCGAGCATCACGTCCGCCGTCTCGTCATAGACGGCCCACGAATCAGCGGTCACCTTCGGCGGTGGTGGAGGCACAACAGGGTCGGTCGGTGCCGTTGACAACGGGCCGGCCGACGCGAGGAGCGCGAAAACGACGGAGGTGGCGACTGCTGAAATCATCGTTCGAGGAGGTTCCGAAGCCTACCCCGGGTGATGCTTTCTTGAAGTAATGCCGCCGCCTGTGAGCAGTCGGCGAGTGTTTCTGCCGCTTGGTGCCGATTCTCAGGATTGCGATGTCGGAGCAGCGGAGCCACAAGTTGTCCCAGCAGGTCGGTCTGACGGTCAGAGGCGAGCCTGATTGATCGGAGGTGCCGCACCTCGAGTCCATGACCAAGGAGACGGTGGGCGGCGCGAGCGATCGTGAGATCATGATCGCGGAATACGTCGGAGCCGTCAGGAAGCTGCATCGGTTCGAGAATGCCGACATCGATCAGGCTCGTGAGCTGGTGGGCCGACAACCCCGATGAACGCATGAGTTCCGACGGCGTGAGTGAAACACCGGAAGATGCGAAGTAGGCCTCCGGTGGTGGTCCCGTCTCGGGAGCGACCGGTGATTCCTCGCCGTGGTCCCACGCCGCGAGCTTCGACTTGATCACTTTGAGCGGCAGATAGTGGTCGCGTTGCTCTTTGAGCACGTATTCGATGCGGCGCACGTCTTCTTCGGTGAAGACACGATACCCAGAGGCCGACCGGCTCGGTTGAACGAGCCCTTGGCTCTCCAGGAATCGCAGCTTTGACACCGTGACGTCCGAGTACTCGGGTTTGAGGAGGTTGATGACCTCGCCGATACTGCGGGTGCGAGCTGATCGCAGTGGGGTTGAGGCCATCACACGTTCCCGCGAGCGACAACGAGGTGAAACTTACCGATGATGATCTCATCGCCTGCTGAGAGCGCGAACCCATCGACCCAAGAGCCGTTCACGTAGGTCCCGTTCGTGGAGCCGAGGTCGCGCACACGCAGCGAGTCGCCGTCAACGCCGAACCGAGCGTGGTGGCGTGACACCGTCACGTCTCCAAGGAATATGTCGCAGTCCGATCCGCGGCCGACGAGGGTGTCGCCATCGGCGAGAACGTAGGTCAAACCGGCCTGTGGGCCGGTCTCGACAATGAGCGCCCATCCGAACGCTCCCGCAACCGTGCTCCCCGATGCTCCGCTCGCCGAGGCGTCACGCGCAGGTGTAAAGGTGATCGTCGGATCGCGTTCGACGTCAGAGGTCGGTTGCTCCTCGTTTCGTGCCATGGGGCCATGCTACCCCAACCCTCGACCGATCCTTGAGGGTTTCCGGCCGCTGACCGGCTCGGAGGTTCGGGCAGACGCTCTATGTGTGGGCAAAATCCGCGCCCTGTTCACGAATCGGACGGTTGGGCCGGCGGACAGCAGCGACCCGCGGGTCAGTCCTCGGTGAACACCCGATAGGCAGCGGCGTCCATCAGATCGTCGAGATGCGAGCCTTCCGCCGGGCTCATGGTGACGAACCAGCCTTCGCCGAATGGATCGGAGTTGACGAGCTCCGGCGTGTCGAGGAGCGGTTCGTTGACCGCGGCAACCACACCCGATACCGGGGCGTAAACATCGTTGACCGACTTCGTCGACTCGACCTCGGCGAATACCTCTCCGGCGTCGACGACCCGCCCGACATCCGGCAGGTCGACGTAGACGACGTCGCCGAGGGCGTCTTGCGCGTAGTCGCTGATTCCCACCGTGAGTTTCCCGTCCGCATCCGAGCGCACCCACTCATGATTCTCCGTGTACCGAAGGCCGTCTGGGATCTGCACGAGAGCGCTCCTGTTCGTCCGAGTGATCCGAGTCTACTGGCCCGGTTCGGCAGCCTCGCTCTCTGCGATCGCCGTCCGCATGTCTCCGAGATACGCAAACGCCACGACGTAGTACGACACCAGGCCGGGGACTCCAAGCGCAATCGAACCCCACCACAGCCACCGCAGATCGAGCCCGTCAGCGAGGTAGAAGCCGGTTACGGCGAAGTAGAGGAGCAGCGTGGCCGTCTTGCCGAGCCAGCGCACGTCGAGGCGGCGAACGCC
>Ga0316192_10000109_pt1 | contig 54071 bp, 36 predicted proteins | sample MerIslwburrow_MG_FD_204931 | JGI IMG/M metagenome (GOLD analysis project Ga0316192, IMG submission 204931) | Coastal sediment microbial communities from Maine, United States - Merrow Island worm burrow | ecosystem: Environmental > Aquatic > Marine > Coastal > Sediment | place: USA: Maine...
CTGCCGATCCAGGTGGGAGGCAGTGCGAGCTGTTCTCCCGATGGAACGAAGCTAGCCTTCACGTATTTCGACCGGGAGTTCCGTACCTGGAAGCGTCACATGGGCGGACGCAACCAGGACATCTGGACTTTCGACCTTGCAGGCATGGCATCGGAGCGCCTCACCGACTGGGCGGGGTCCGACAACTTCCCGATGTGGCACGGCGACACCATCTACTTCACCTCCGATCGCGAGCACACACTCAACATCTTCGCCTACGACAAGGCGACCAGCGCGATCCGGAAAGTCACGGACTTCGATGAGTACGACGTGTTGTGGCCGAGCCTCGGTTCGGACGCGATCGTCTTCATGAACGGCGGCTGGCTCTACCGGCTGGACCTCGCCACCGAACAGGTGGAGAAGATCCCGGTCACCATCGCTCCGGGTCTGCCCAGCACTCTGCGCCGCTGGGAGGATGTGAGCGACAACATCGACGTGGCGGATGTGTCGCCCGGTGGCAATCGGGCGGTCTTCGAGGCCCGTGGTGATCTCTACGCAGTACCGGCCAAGGACGGAGCCACCCGCAACCTCAGCAACACCCAGGGGGTTCGCGAGAGCGCCCCCAGGTGGTCGCCCGACGGTCGTTGGATCGCCTACTACTCCGACGTCACCGGCGAGATGGAGCTGTACGTTCGGGAGCAAAACGGCTCTGGTGAGCCGAGACAATTGACAAGTGGCGGCTCCTCCTGGCGATTCCCGGCGGAGTGGAGCCCCGACTCCGAGAAACTCGCCTTCAGTGACAGCGATCGACAGCTGAACGTGATCGACGTCGCAAGTGGCTCGGTCACGCTGGCGGATACGGATTCACTGGGCTTCATCGATACGTACCGGTGGTCGCCGGATAGCAGGTGGCTGGCGTTCGAGAAGGCCCACCCGGAGACCAGACTGCCGGGTCTGGCGGTCTATTCGCTGGCGAGTGGAGACGTTCAGATGTTGGGCGAGGGGCTCACCATCGACTTCTCTCCGGCCTGGGGTCCGGGCGGTAAGTACCTGTTCTTCTTGAGCAATCGTGACTACAACCTGAACTTTTCAGATTTCGAATTCAACTACATCTACGACAACTCCACGAGAGTCTTCGCGGTGGCGCTGGACGCTGATGCTGACGCCCTCTTCCCACTGAAGAGCGACGAGGTGGAAATGCAAGAGGAGGGGGACTCTGCCGAGAAGGAAAACGGGAACGGTGAGGACGAAGAAAAGTCAGTACCCGACGTAAAGGTCGAGCTGGACGGACTGGCGGCGAGGACCGTAGCCGTGCCGGGAGTAACGGCGGGGAACTACGGCAATCTGAGCGCTGTCGAGGGAGCCCTGCTCTATCTCGAGATTCCGGACGATGGTGCACCAGCACTGATGCGGTTCGACTTGGAAGAGCGTGAAGAGAAGGAGGTCGTCTCCGGAGTCGCGGAGTATCGACTTGCGGCACGCGGCGAGAAGGTTCTCTACCAGTCGGGAGACAAATGGTCCATTGCCGAAACCAAGCCCGACAGCAAGGGCGACGAGCTCGACCTCTCTGACCTGCGCATGCGGCTCGATCCGCGCGCCGAGTGGGCCCAGATGTTCGACGAAGACTGGCGCATCGGTCGCGATTGGTTCTACGACTCGGAGATGCACGGTATCGGGTGGGATCAGATGAAGAAGCGATACGGAGCCCTTGTTCCTCATGTGACGACTCGAGCCGACCTGGATTTCATCTTCGGTGAGATGGTCGGCGAGCTCGAAGCCGGCCATACCTACGTGCAGAGCGGCGAGGAGCCTGAGGTCGATCGTGTCGAGGGCGGCATGCTTGGAGCCGAGTTCGAAGCCGACAGCTCAGGCCGCTTCCGCATAACCAAGATCTTTGCCGGCGAGAATTGGGATGGCAGCTATCGCTCGCCGCTGACGGAGCTGGGTGTCGACGTCGCTGTCGGGGACTTCCTGCTGGCGATCGATGGTGACGAGCTCACCACGGAGCAGAATCCTTTTCAGCTGTTGGAGGGCAAGGGCGACAAGCAGGTGGTGCTGACCGTCAATTCGGAGCCCACCATGACCGGTTCCCGAACCGAGACCGTCAAGACCATCACGAGTGAGAGAAACCTGCGCTATCTGGACTGGGTGATGAGTCGGGCGGCTCTGGTGAACGAGCTCTCGGACGGACGGATCGGCTACATCCACCTGCCCAACACCGCCGCCGAAGGCAACCGCATGCTGCAGAAGCTGTTCTACAGCCAATCGCAGAAGGATGGCCTGATCATCGACGACCGCTACAACGGTGGTGGGTTCATTCCCGACCGGATGATCGAAATGCTGTCGCGGACCACGCTCTCCTTCTGGACCAGGAGAGGGGTCGAAGCCTTCAGCACGCCTGGCTTCGCCCACGACGGACCGAAGGCGATGCTGATCAACGGCTATGCCGCCTCCGGCGGTGACGCCCTGCCGTACTACTTTCGCAAGCGCGGGCTGGGCCAGTTGATCGGCACCACGACCTGGGGCGGTCTCATCGGGCTGTCGGGCAATCCCATGCTGGTGGATGGTGGCGGTGTTCTCTACCCGACTTTCCGGCTCTACGACACCGAAGGCGAGTGGGTGGTGGAGAACGAGGGTGTGCCGCCGGACATCGAGGTGTGGGATCTGCCCGAGGTGATCGCCCAGGGTGGCGACCCGTCGATCGAGAAGGCTGTCGAAGTCTTGCTTCAGGAGCTCGAGAGCTACCCCGGCGACCCGGAAAGCCCGACTCCGCCGGACATGGGCGGCGATTGAATGAGTCCTGGGGCTTGGGTCCTGCGCAGAAGGCCACCATCTTGTGGAGGCCCGTCCGGGTGGCCCGCAGCGTGACGGCGGCGGCTTTGCAGGGGAGCCCCTTGCGGGCTCCCGCGGTGGCCTTGTAGGGGAGCCCCTTGCGGGCTCCCGCGGGAGGGGGCAAGCTCCTCCCCTACATTTGGGGTGGTCGCCACCTTGTCTCATCGTCGCGCCGGATCTCCTGTGCTCTCTGAAGGCCTTTGCGCTGCGCTCGACTCGGCACCCCCTGTCGAACCACCCGCACAAACCTCTAGCACCGATGGTGCCCAGATCCCTTGGTCGATCCCTGTCTCGGGGACACTCCAAGACCGCGCACGGGGATTGGAAGCCGGGGGCCCAGGACCTCAAGACCTCAGGACCTCAAAAGACCGTCCGGCGATTTACCGGCTGCCTCAACCCCACTGCCCACAGATCAGCCGAAGGTATGCCGGTTGCTTCAACCCCAAGCCCTCAAAGGTCGGCCGGAGCAAGCGACGGACGATGCAACCCTCACTGCCTCGGGTCAGTTGACCAGGACCGCGATTTATTGGTACAAACTGCCTCACGTACCTGTCCTAGACAGATGCAGTTGTGGGCCTTCGATGCGAGGCTGGGTGCGCCCTGTGGTGATCAATGGGCGTCCCTTGGGAGGAGGCAACTCCTTCCCTACATTACTCAGCTGGAAGGGGCCGGTGCTTGATGGAAGTTAGAAGCGCAAAGAGAACAATTCCAAGAGAGGATGCATGAATGCCGATTGTAAAGACCCTGAGTGGTGGTGAAGCCTCGATCGATGACGCAATGGTTCAAGCACTGACCGAGAGCCTCCAAGGAGATGTGGTAACTCCGGCGAGCCCGAGCTACGACGAGGTGCGCGAGATCTGGAACGCCATGATCGACCGGCGCCCCGGGATCATCGTACGCTGTGCCAGTGCGGAGGATGTGGCTCGCGCAGTCAACCTCGCTCGTGAGAACAACCTGCTCGTTACCGTACGTGGGGCGGGTCACAATATCGCCGGCAACTCGATTGCCGACGGGGCGTTCATGATCGATCTGTCGGGAATGAAGTCGGTGACTGTCGATGCGGCCAAGAAGACGGCGACGGCCGGGCCCGGCGTCACCCTGGGTGAGCTCGATGCCGCGACACAGGAGCATGGCCTGGCAACTTCGACCGGTATCAACTCGACGACAGGCATCGCTGGTCTCACTCTGGGCGGGGGATTCGGTTGGCTGAGTCGGACGTACGGAATGACGATCGACAATCTGATCTCCGCCGATGTCGTCACGGCAAACGGCGATCTGGTGAAGGCGAGTGCGGAGAGTCATCCCGACCTCTTCTGGGCCATTCGAGGCGGTGGAGGCAACTTCGGAATCGTCACCTCGTTCGAGTACCAACTGCATGCTGTCGGCCCCGAGATCCTGTCCGGACTGATCGTCCACCCGGGTAGCGAAGCCCGAGCCTGCTTCGAGTTCTATCGAGACTTCACGGCCCAGGCACCGGAAGAGCTCACCACATGGGTCGTCATGCGCAAGGCACCGCCACTACCGTTCCTTCCCGAGGAGGTTCACGGTACCGACGTCCTGATCTTTGCAGTGATGTACACCGGAGATATGGAATCGGGGGAGAAAGCGGTTCAGGCTCTGCGCGACTACGGCAGTCCGATCGCCGACGTGATCGGGCCCCACCCATTCGCCGGTTGGCAGCAGGCGTTCGATCCCCTTCTCACGCCGGGCCTCAGGAACTACTGGAAGTCGCACAACTTCGCTGGGCTGAGCGATGAGCTGATCGATGTCCTCGTGACCGCCGCCGCCAATCTGCCCTCGCCACACACGGAGATCTTCACCGCGCAGCTGGGCGGAGCTCAGGCCCGAGTCGATCCCACCGCTACTGCCTACTGGCCCCGAGATTCAGAATTCACCATGAATGTTCATACGCGGTGGGAAGAGGCCGCTGACGACGAGCAGTGCGTGGCCTGGGCACGGCAGCTCTTCAACGACACCGAACCCCATGCCACAGGCGGTGTCTATGTGAACTTCATGCCGGAGGACGAGGCGGACCGGGTCGGGAGTGCCTATGGTGGCAACTACGACCGCCTATCGGCGATCAAGAAGGAGTACGATCCGAGGAACCTGTTCAGGGTGAATCACAATATTGCACCCCGGTAGCGGGGCGCGATGTTGTGAGGGTTGAGGCGCCTGGTGTTTCTTCCAACGATTGTCGATAGTAGGTCGATCCGAGGGAGAGGACGACAGGGGGCTATCCTCCCTTCCGCTGCAAGAACCCCCTGTCGTCCTCTCCCTCGGATCGACCTCTCAGATGCTCCTCGGTCCTTGCCCTGCGCTCGACGAGACGACCCGAACCACCCGAGCGAATATCTGGCACCGGTGAAGGCAGTAGGGGCTCAGGGACGCCTACAGAACCTCGAAGCGGCCGGACCTGTGCCAGCCGAATCTCGAACGGAGCCACGAAATCATGGCTCCCGTACTATTTGGTGGAATGACACAGGAGATTGCCGAATGCGAAGAGCGACATTGATTACCTTCACCCTTGCCTTGCTCCTGGGACTGGTGGCTCTTTCGGTAGCCGCCGAGGAGGAGGGGGGGCAGGCGGCCCGGGTCGAGGTCGGGGAGCAGGCACCGGACTTCAGCTTGTCCACGACAGACGGTGCGACGCTGAGCCTTGCAAGCTTGCAGGGCGACAAACCCGTGGTCCTGACGTTCTTTCGGGGAACGTGGTGACCGTACTGTCGCCAGCAGCTCGGAGAGCTGCAAGCAGGTGTAGATGAAATCCGGCAGCGTGGAGCCGAGCTCTGGGTCCTGAGCCCTGACGAGGCTGAGAAGCTCCACGAGTTCCAGCAGAAGGAAGGGCTGGACTTCCCCGTTCTGCTCGATACCGACAACCAGGTCAGCGCCAGCTACGGTCTGATCAACGAATCGAATCCCGTCGTGCCCCACCCGACCACCGTGATCATCGACAGGCAGGGCGTGATTCGCTATCTGCGCGTGGACATCGACTACAGGGTACGTCCCTCCGTCGGCGAGCTGCTCGAAGCGTTGGACGAGCTCGAAGACTAGCGTTCAGGATCGAATTCGCGCAGAGGTTCGTCCTGGGGCTTGGGTCCTGGGTCCCGGGCAAGAGACCATGTCCTCGCAGAGGCCCGCCCGGGTGGCTCGTAGGGGGACGGCGGCGGCTACTCAGACTGCAACGGTGGGCCGCCACCTCGTCTCGTCATCGCGCCTCATCTCTCGTGACCTTTCGTGGACCTTGCGCTGCGCTCGACTCGGCGCCCCCTTTCGAACCACCCGAACGAACCTCGGGCACCGGTAAAGGGAGTAGGGGCTTAGGGGCGTAAGGGCCTAGGGGTGCACGGCTCGGAGCGAAGTCTCTCCGCTCAGTGAGGGTTCGGCGTGGGGACCTCCAGGCGGTTGGTTGCTGTGGAAGGGAGGATAGCCCCCTGGGGGCCCCGCGTCGGACCCCTCCACAACGGCCAGATGTCCTTGAGCCCAGCGCCTGCGAACCACCCGGACGGACCCTCTACCACAAGATGGTCATCTGTTTAGGACCCAGGACCCAGTACCCCAAGACCCCAGGACCCCTACGCCCTCCCTGCCTTGCCGTGCAAGGCAGTGCCCGGTATCCTGAGTCGGCTCGAATGACACAACCTGTGACCCTCCCTCTGTGGCTGGTGATCTTCCTGGTCGCATTCGCGACGCTGGCGACGCTGGACTATCTGATTCGGCCCAGCCTGCGCTGGGTGTTGCGGCGGCGTGTGCAGCGGGTGCTCGAGGATCTCGAGAGTCGGTTCCAGATCCGCGGGCGACCCTTCAAGCTCACCAAGAGGCAGGTCCTCATCGACAGGCTGCTCTACGACCGCGAGGTGATGGCCGCCGCCGAGCAGCACGCCAAGGAGCAGCAGATGCGCTCCGAGGAGGTGCTGGATCGGGTCCGGCGATACGCCTCCGAGATCGTGCCGGCTTTCAACGCCTACTTCTACTTCAGGCTCGGATACGGCATCGCGCGGTGGATTGCTCGTTCTCTCTACCGGGTGCGCCTCGGGCTCTCCGACGAAGGCGGGCTGGCAACCATCGACCAGGATTCGACGGTGGTTTTCGTCATCAATCACCGCAGCAACATGGACTACGTTCTCGTTTCTTATCTGGTAGCTGAGAAGGCGGTTCTGAGCTACGCCGTCGGAGAGTGGGCTCGGATCTTTCCACTCGAATCCCTTATCCGATCCATGGGTGCCTACTTCGTGCGGCGTCGGTCGCGTAACGATCTCTATCGCAAGGTGTTACAGCGATACGTGCAGATGGCCACGGAAGAGGGCGTCACCCAGGCAGTCTTTCCGGAGGGCGGCCTGAGTCGTGACGGGAGCCTCCGAGAGCCCAAGCTGGGATTATTGGACTACATGCTGCGGGACTTCGACCCCGATGGCGAGCGTGACCTGGCCTTCGTGCCGGTGGCCCTCAACTACGACCGGGTTCTGGAGGATCGGACCCTCTTGCTGGACCTCGATCCCGGGGGCGATCGGAAGAAGGGTCTGGCGGCGGCCCACACGACGGGACGTTTCGTTACTCGACAGCTGCAGTTGATGATGCTGGCAAAATGGCATCGCTTCGGATACGCCTGTGTGAACTTCGGCAGCCCCGTCTTCGCCAAGGCCTACCTGGCTGAGCGCGGCCTGGATCTGCGATCCATGGAAAAGCAAGAGCGTTTCGCTCGCGTGGGAGAGCTGGCGGATCACCTGATGGGCGAGATCGGTCGGATCGTACCCGTGACTCCCGTGGCGCTGGTAGCCACCGTTCTGCTGCGCGAGCCGGACCGGAGCATCAGCGATCTGGAGCTCAAGGCCGAGGTGCAAGAGCTTATCGAGCGATTGGCGGCTGGCGGTAACCATGTCTATGTTCCACGCCACGATCGGGAGTACGCTATAGGCGTCGGTTTGCGCATGCTCGTGTTGCGCAGAGTGGTGGAACGGGACGAAGAAGAACTCCTGGCGGTGGTGCCTCGAGAGCTGCCGCTGCTGCGCTACTACGCGAATTCGATCGCCCACCTGCAAAGCGGGTGAGCTTGCAAGGGGATTGCCCACCCTTTTGGGTGTTGCGTCGCCGGTCTGCAGCCGGTAAGTAAACAGGGTGTACCGAATCACCGGGTGAGAGGCTCTAGGGGGGTCTCGTCGCCGCCTAGTCTTGGGGGAACCACAATGGACTACCCGTCTCTGTATCAGATGTTCCAAGAAGTCAGCACCATCAACGGTTCCAAGCTCGCCTTCAGGCACAAGCGGGATGGCGACTGGTTCGATGTCACCTGGACCGAGGCCAGGGAGACGGTACAGAGGGTTTCCAAGAGTTTGATCGCGCTGAAGATCGAGAAGGGGGCCGGGGCGAGCATCCTGTCCCAGACTCGGCTGGAGTGGGTCCTGTGTGACTTCGGCATTGTCAGCTGTGGAGCCGTGACGGTCGGGATCTACCCCTCGAACCTGCCCGACGGCTGTGCCTACATCCTCGACCACAGCGACGCGGAAATCGTCTTCGTCGAGGATGCCGAGCAGCTTGCCAAGGTCTTCGAGGTTCGGGGACAGTTACCCAAACTGCGGCACATCGTCATCTTCGATGGCCCCTCCGACACGGAACGGGAGGTGATGAGCTGGGAGGACTTCCTGGACAAGGGAGCCGACGTTTCCGAGGAAGTGCTCGCTCAGAGGGGCGAAGAGCTCGGCCAGGATGACCTGGCCTCCATCGTCTATACCTCCGGCACCACCGGCGAGCCGAAAGGGGCCATGATCAGCCATGGCAATCTGGTCTTTATCAGCTGGACTACTGGCGAGTCCCTGTACATCGAGCCGTTCTTCACTACGCTCTTGTTCCTGCCTCTGGCCCACGTCTTCGCACGGCTCATCGTCTACGTCTGTCTGCGAAAGGCCGTGCCGGTGGCTTTCGCCGAGAGCTTCAACACTGTGGTGCAGAATCTGCAGGAGATTCGCCCCCACTTCATCGCCAGCGTGCCTCGGGTCTACGAGAAGGCATACGACAAGATCCTGGCGAACGCCACGGAAGCGGGAGGAATCAAGCTCAAGCTCTTCATGTGGGCTTTGAAAGTCGGAACCGAGGTCGGCGACCTGAAGCAGAAGAAGCAGCCCATCCCGGCCGGGCTCGCTATCAAGCACCGCATCGCGTACAAGCTCGTGCTGCACAAGATCGTCGAGATCTTCGGGGGGCGCCTCGAATGGTCGGTGTCAGGAGCCGCGCCACTCAACAAAACCATCGCCGAGTTCTTCCACTCCGCCGGTGTTCTCATCCTCGAGGGTATCGGTATGACCGAGAACACGTCTTTCAGCCATGTGAACCGCTACGACAACTACAAATTCGGTTCGGTCGGTCTGCCCGGCCCCGAGGTCGAGCATCAGATCGCCCCAGATGGCGAGCTGCTCACGCGCGGCGCCAACACCATGCTGGGCTATTTCAAGAATCCCGAGGCGACGGCGGAAGCCATCGATGAAGAGGGCTGGCTCCAGACCGGCGACATCGGCGAGATCGACGACGAGGGTTTCCTGCGGATCACCGATCGCAAGAAGGATCTCATCATCACGGCCGGTGGCAAGAACGTCGCGCCACAGCACATCGAGCAGATCATGCGCACCTCGCACTACATAGGACAACTGGTGGCGATCGGAGATAGAAGGAAGTATTTGTCGGCCATCATCACCCTCGATCCCGAGACCGTGCCGGAGTGGGCGGCGCAGAACGAACTCGGCGACTTGAGCCTGGAAGAGTTGGCCGTGCACCCCAAAGTGCGGGAGCTCATCGAGATGGAGGTCGAGCAGCGGAACAAGAGTCTGGCTTCCTACGAATCGATAAAGCGGTTCGAGATCCTGCCGCGAGACTTTTCGATCGAAGGCGGTGAGCTGACCCCGACGCTCAAGATCAAGCGCAAGGCCGTGGTGGAGAAGTACAAGGCAGAGATCGAGTCGCTGTACGAGGCTTGAAGACGGTGAGGCCCCGGAATCGGCGGCTCAGCCTTCCTCTTGTGGCGTTTCTGAGGAGTCTGCGGATTCTTTTGGTGGAGGAACGCAATCCCCGTCTCTGAGGGTGGTGCGGGCCGCTTCGAGATATTCGCCCAGCCCCTTTTCGGCCAGGTCCTTGAGCAGGAGTAGTGGCGTGCCGTATTCCTCCTGAAGGGCAGCCAACTCCTCCTTGAGCCTTTTGCAGATCGCCGAATCGTCACCCTCTTCTCGACAGATGCCGACGATCTCCGTCAGACCGGGGCCCTCGAATCCGTGCAGCGGTGGCTCTGCCGGGCTGGTTTGAAAGGGCTGGAGTCGTCCGGTCTCCCGTTCCTCGGTTTCGAGGTGACGCAGGAAGATGAGGTCGGACTTCGAGCGCAGGAGGGCGTCTCCGTCGCTGTCTCGGACGACCACGACCTGGTTCGGCCGATCAGCCAGCCGAACCTCCAGAATCTCCATGTCGTCGGTCGGCCGATAGAGAACCAGGTTGCCGTCATGCTCGAAGAAGCACTCCTCATCGGCGACGGCGAGCGTGGAGGCGAAGAGGCCCGCAACAGCCAAGATCAAGACTAGGACGATGAAAGGCGATTCGGTCATCGGATTCTAAGGTCGTGAGCCCAGATTCTACCTGGGTCATGAGGAGGGCGCAGGGACCCAAGTTCCAGGGTCCTGGGCATAGGACCGATGTCTCATAGAGGTCCGTCCGGGTGGGTCGCAGGTGCTGGGTGAAACCAAACTTGACCGCTGTTGCTGAGGGTCCGACGTGGGGCCCCCAGGGGGCTATCCTCCCTTCCACAGTAACCAACCCCCTGGAGGTCCCCACGCCGAACCCTCATTGACTGGATAAGCCTCGCACGGTCGTCCTGTCACCCCTAAGCCCTTACGCCCCTAGGCCCCTACCTCCCATTCCCCTAGGCCCTTACGCCCCTAAGCCCCTACTGCCCTCATCGGCGCAAGAGGTTGTATGTTCTGGATCTAGGTCCCGAGTCCCAGGACCAGCGAAAACCGGGCCCGCCCCGATTGGGCGAGCCCGGCTGAGTACCGGTTTGGTTGTCGAGACTATTTGCGGTGGGCTTCGAGCAGGATCTCGATCGAGACGTCGCCACCGACGACCATCGTTGCGGCCCAGTTGCCGACGCCGACACCGTAGTCGTTGCGGTCGACGGAGGTCGAGGCCTTGAAGCTCGCAACCTCCTTGGTGCCGCCCATCATCTGCTGCATCTGCTCGGGCAACTCCTGCTTGCCCAGGAGCGTTATCGGCAAGTCGACCTCACGGGACTCGCCCTTGATGGTCAGCTGTCCGCGAGCCACCAGTTGGTCGTCGCCGTTGGCCTTGACCGAGGTGCTCTTGAACGTGATGTAGGGGTACTTGTCGGCTTCGAAGAAGTCTTGCGACATCAGATGACCGTCGCGCTTCTCGTTGCCTGTGTTGATGCTCGAGACCGGAATCTTGGCATCGACGGTGCTGGAGGTAGGGTTGTCCGCATTGTAGTCGAGCTTGATCTCGAACTCGTCGAAGCTACCCGTGACAGGGGTGAAGAAGTGCTTCACCGAGAAGTTGACCTCGGTGTGGGCTTGGTCGACGCCCCAGGTCGCAGCTCCTGAGGGTGCTCCAGCCGCCAGGCTGATTGCGGCCGCCAGGGCCAGAGCCAATAAGAATAGATTCCATTTTGGACTTCGCATAGTCATCTCCTTTGAGTCGTTTTGTCGCGCTGGGTGGTCATTGTCATTTCCTTCAACTGAAACCATGAGTGAGTCGTCTCCCGGATTCCTTACACTCGTCTCGAGCTGCGGTTGGTTCGGATGTCACTGGAGGATTCGGGAAGCCAAGTCCTTCAGCTCGTCTTCTTCTTGTGCGGTGAGATTTGCCAGTGTGTCCCGGTCCCCCTGCACGATCGACTCATCGAGCTCGGCGAGCAGATCGAGCGCCGCTTGGGTACGGGCGCAGAGCTGCTGCCGCCGATCTTCGTGGCAGCGCTCGCGGCTCACCAGTCCTTTCTCTTCGAGCCGGTCCAGCAGGCGCGTAACGCCAGGCGTCTTCTCGATCATCCGCTCGCCAACTTCGAGCGTCGGAAGTCCTTGCGGGCCAGCACCTCTCAGGATCCGTAAAACGTTGAACTGCTGGAGGGTCAGGTCGAAAGGCTTGAGAATCTCGGTGAAGTGGCGTCGGATCCGGGCGGCGGCCTTGAGAACGCTCAGAATCGTCTCTTTGCTGGGCTGCTCAACCGGTTTATTAAGTGCCATGTCAATAGTTTATATATCACTAGTTGATCTGTCAAGGAAATAGATAGGCCTTCCCGTTGTGGTGGTGCCATTGGCTCGGTCTCGAGACCATGCATTTCGTGTAGAGTCCGGGCGAAACACCCGATCGAGCTCCGAGACGCAGTGGGACCAGTTCAGAGGAGGTTCAGCCTGATCACTGAGAAATGGCGCACCCTGGCTTTGCTTTCGATGGCTACCCTGTTGGCCCTGTCATTGTGGTTCGCGGCCTCCGCGGTGTTGCCGCAACTCATCGAGGAGTGGCACCTGGATGGTGCCGCCCAGTCGTGGATGACCATGAGCGTTCAGGTGGGCTTCGTCCTCGGGGCCCTTCTGAGCGCCCTGCTGAATCTGGCCGATCGCATTCCTCCTCGTAAGCTCTTTGCGGTGAGTGCGGCTCTGGCTGCCGCGGCCAATGCCGCGATTCCGCTGCTGGCTGACGGCCCCGGCTTCGCTCTGGTCTGTCGATTCCTTACCGGCGCCTTCCTGGCCGGGGTGTATCCGGTGGGAATGAAGATGGTCGCCACCTGGTGCAAGCGTGACCTCGGGCTTTGGATCGGGATCTTGGTGGGAGCGCTCACCGTGGGCTCCGGCCTGCCACACCTGCTCAACGGAATAGAGATCTTCGGCGAGGGAGGGATGCCTCCATGGAGAAGCGTTTTGCTCTCGACCTCCGGTCAGGCCGTTTTGGCGGCGCTGATTGCATGGCTGTTCGTGCGGACCGGTCCCTATCTGTCCCGTTCGGCTCCCTTCGAGTGGCGGGCTATGGGACGGAGTCTCTCGGATCGACCGACCCGGCTGGCGAACTTCGGCTACCTGGGGCACATGTGGGAGCTCTACGCGATGTGGGCGTGGGTGCCGGCCCTCTTGATGACGAGCTATGGAGTGGCGGGTTGGGACCTGGCTAGTGCGCGTATCGCCGCCTTTGCCGTAATCTCGATAGGCGCTGTGGGCTGCATACTGGCGGGCAGGGCTGCGGATGGCTTCGGCAGGACGCTGGTGACGAGCTGGAGCATGCTTCTCTCGGGTACCTGCGCTGTTTCGGTAGGGTTCTTCTTCGAGCGCCCCGGCATCCTGACGGCCCTCTGCTTGGTCTGGGGATTCACCGTCATCGCCGACAGTGCCCAGTTCAGCGCCGCGGTCAGCGAGCTGTCCGACAGTCAGTATGTCGGCACGGCACTGACCCTCCAGACCAGTATGGGTTTTCTCTTGACGCTGGTGACGATCCGCCTGGTCCCGCCTATGATCGAGCTCGTTGGATGGCGCTACGCCTTCAGTTTTCTCGCGCTTGGCCCAGCCTTCGGAGTGTGGAGCATGATGCGCCTTCGTGGCCTGCCCGAGGCGGAGAAGATGGCGTCGGGCAACCGCTGAGCCGCCTGAAAGCCGGTGCCCCCAGAAGAAGGCTCGAAAGGCGGGCCCATCAAGAAAGGCAGCCCCGCTGTCGCGGGGCTGGGAGGGGAGGGGGAAAACTGCGGCTGGGAGGTGAGATTAGGTGGGATCAACTGCGGTCATTGGGTAGGTGTCGCGAGATGCCGGTTCATTACAGATTTCGATCGCCATTAGCCCGTAGAAGACAGGTGAGAGATTCGGGTCAGATCTTGATGAAGATCTTGCGGCGATAGAGTAGGGCCATCAGGACCCACCAAAAGAGTACGTAGGTCAGAGCGAAGGCGAGCGAAGCGTTCATGGGTGAGGCCCAAGAAGCGAAGAGGGTCTCTAACAGCCACTGCTTCACGGTGATCGGGTCGGGGTCTCCGTCGACGTGGATTCGGATCAGCAGGCGAGTGACGAGCCCCGAAAGCACGAAGAGCGCGATCGCGTTGACGCCGAAGATCACGGCCGGCTGCGCCCGCTTCCGGTATTCCCGAACCTCGATCAGCCAGTAAAGAAGGGACAGGCACACAATTGCGGCTCCGGAGCTTAACAGCACGTACGAGCTGGTCCAGAGGTTCTTGTTGATGGGGAACCAGTGGCTCCAAACGAGTCCAGCAATCAAGGCCAGCCCGCCAGCCACAGCCATACCTCGGGCGATCTGGAGATGATCGCGCCCCGAGCGGAGCCAGTAGCCCGTGAAAACCCCGCTGAGCGCTGTGGCGACGGCCGGTAGAGTGCTCAAGAGCCCTTCGGGGTCCCAGGTTCCCTGGTACAGACGCCCAGGCAGTAGCAGGCTGTCAATCCAACCCGCCAGGTTGCCCTCAGGGGTCAGAACACCAGCCCCATATTCAGGGACAGGCACCCATTTCATCACCCCCCAATAGCCCACGAGCAGACCAGCGAACACCCAGATCTGGGCGCGTCTCGACAGGTTCAGGACGATCAGCGATGTCACCAGGTAGACCATTGCGATGCGAGGCAGCACCCCGACGTAGCGCAGGTTCCCGAGATCGAAGTCGGGAAAGGCGCTGAGCAGCAGACCGAGGCCGTAGATAATTGCCGTACGCCTGAAGATCTGTCGGTAGAGATGGGATCGATCTCCTTCCTCGAGTCGTTTGGCGAAGGAGAAAGTCATCGAGACCCCGACGATGAAGAGAAAGAACGGGAAGATCAGGTCGGTCGGGGTCCAGCCATGCCAGTCGGCGTGAGCGAGGGGAGCATAGATGTCTCCCCAGCTTCCCGGGTTGTTGACCAGGATCATCGCGGCGATCGTCAGGCCCCGAAACGCATCCAAAGAGACGAGTCGTTGCGAAGACGCCGCTGGATTCGCGCCGCTGCTCTTCACTCAATCCTCTGCAGGGAGAAAGCTCTGAATCAAATCGACAGCCTCTCTTGCAGCCCCGGCGAGGTTCCGATCAGGATCTGTGACTGCCAGCTTCTCGAGGAAGCTCACATCTTCGCTTCGATGCAGCTGCCCGAGCTTCTCGATGGCATCGCCTCGCACGGTGAGGCTCGTATCGTAGGCCATCTCCCGCAGGCGCTGAGCCAGAGCAGGATCCTCGGGTGCCGCTCGAAGCCAGCCCTCCAGGGCCGCGAGTCGTGCCTGGATCGAGTATCGCGAGTCGGTGTAGGGCCGAAAGATGGGGACGAAGGCGGTGTCCTCCAGCTCGGCGAGACCCAGTAACGCGCCGATCGTGATCACGTTGCCCCAGGGTGATTCTCTGGAAAGCTGGCCGTTGAGAAGGGCGCCGGCACCGGGTGCGTGCATGCGGCCGAGGGCGAACGCTGCCACTCCTACGACCTCCTCTGCGGTGTCGGTTTCGACGACGGTCCGCAGGAGCAATGCCGCCGTGTCGCTACCCACGTCGCCCAAGGCGAGGGCAGCAGCCCTTCGCAGGCGACGGTCCTCGTCCTTTAGGGCAACTCCGAGGGCCTCTGTGGCCGCGGCACCACCGATGATCCCCAGGTCGAGAGCCACTTCCTGTCGAAGCCCCCAGTGGATCTGCGGATCGGCGAGGAGGCCGGCCAAGGCATCGATTGCCTCAGGGCGTCTTGGAAAGCCTGTCGCGATATGACGTGCCGCTTGGAGCCTCGAGGCAAGGTCTCCATGCTCGAGCTGAAAGAGTACCTCGTCGAGAGGGCGCGCGATCTCGATTTCGGCGACTAGCCAGTTTCCCTTGTCGAAGACCACTGACCGAGGGCGGCTCTTGGCAGGTAGCGAGACCCTGGTGATCCAGTCATCGAGCTCGACAGTATGGGTTCGAGCACCCTCCGCGGAGAGAATCTCGATATCGACCGGGAGGAGAAAGAGGTTCTCGAATGGCAAGTCGGCCTGGACCTGTTGGACGGTCAAGTCGATCTCTTGTCGCTCTGGCACCCAGAGATAGGAGACCTGCAAGGCTGGGTGACCGCCACCGCCGACAATCCAGTCATCGAAGAACCAGGAGAGATTGCGTCCCGTTTCCCTCTCCAAGGTCCTTTGAAAGTCGACCGTTTCCACCTGGGAGAAGGCATAGGTCTCGAGATAGCTGGCGAGAGATCCGAAGAACATCTCGTCGCCGACAAAATGGTTGAGCATATGCAGGACAAGTGACCCTTTGAGGTAGGTCGTCTCTTCCTGGTAGATCTCTCCGGGTGCGCTGAATCGCAGGAACTCGAGCGGACGGACCTCGCCGGTCCGTCGAACATAGTCTAGGTAGGCGTCGCGGTATCGCCAGCGCTGGTAGGTGAGATCGTCTTCTCCTCTCGCTTGTTCGGTCCACAGTGTGTGAGCGAAGGACGCGAAGGACTCATTCAGCCAAACGGAGCCCAGGGAGCGACAGGTCACCAGGTTGCCGAACCAGTGGTGGGCCAGCTCGTGAGCGATGGTGTCTTCATAGAGCCAGATCGCGCTCGCGTGTGCGAAATCCAGCGACAGGCTGTCCTCGGGGTCGTCTGCGTGTCGCCCTTCCGTTTCCCCGAATCCGACCATGGTCGCGGTCTCCATGGCCCAGTCGAATTCCCGCAGCAGGACTTGGTCGTACTTGGGCCAAGGGTAGGGGTAGCCGAAGCGCTGAGAGAAGAACTCGACCATTCTCGGCGTGTTGCGGAAGGCGAACGCAGCAGCCTCCTCGTTGCCGGGCTCGGTCCAAACGCTCAACGGAACGCTGACTGATCCCAGTCGTGCATTTTCCAGAGGCACCTCCACGAAACGACCTACATCGAGTGCGAGGAGATAGTTGGGAATCTCCTCGTCCTGAACCCAGTGATACGTGCGGCTGCCATCCGCATTCTCGACGACCTCGTCGAGTATCCCGTTCGAAAGCGCCACGAAGGGGTCCGCGACAGTGATTCGGAAGTCCACGGCGAAGCGATCGTTGGTGTCGTTGTACAGGGGGAGCCAACCGTAGTGGATTCCACCCTCCCCGTAATTCCAGGCCTGGGCTTGTCCTTTCACGGAAGGCTGGAAGAAGTACAACCCCGACTGCGGCCCGCACGAGTAGATGATCCGGACCGTGAGTGTGTCGTCCGGTTGCGCCGCTCTAGGCAGGTCGATTAGAAGCTGACGACCTTCGATCGAGTGTTGAAGGGTCGTCGCTTCTTCTGCAGAAGGTGGCCATCGGAGGAGCTCGACTCGATCGATGTCGAGCTCCGCGGCGTCGAAGGAGAAAGACCTCAGGTCGGCCCTGAGCGGCCTCAGCTCGACGGTGACGAAGCCCGAGATCTCTTGCTCCTCCATATCGATAAGGAAGTCACCGGAGAGTCTCTGGATCTCCACCTTTCTTTCGCGCACCGGTTGCTCCGGCCCTTCGGGCAAGTGATGGCCAGGTGTGATGGCAAGTAGTGGGCTGGTGGAGACAAGAATCGCAGTCACGAGCGGAAGGCTTCTGCGTATCATCGGATCCTCCTCGACCGAGTCGATGTGGGGAGTGTCCAGGGTATGAGAAGGAGTGCATGAGGGCAACTCCTGCTACACTCGGCCGCCACAACCTCGACTTGTTCATCGTTTCAGGAGGGTTCTCATGCGCCGTAGTGTCTCTGCGTCCAGCTTGCTGCTCACCTTGTTTCTTCTTGCGAACGCCGTCTTGGCGGAGCCGATTGCTTTGCGGGCAGACCGCATGCTGGATGTCGATAGCGGCCGGATTCTGTCGAACGCAACGGTCGTCGTCGACGGTGGCCGGATCACCGCGGTCAATCCTGCCGTGGTGCCATCCGGGGCCGAGGTTGTCGACCTGGGCGACACGACCCTCATGCCGGGCCTCATTGACACACACGTTCATCTGACCGGCTCCGATCCGTACTTTCGGAATCTAGTCTTCAGCGAGAACAGTGCCGCGGGTGCGTTGCGCGGTGCGGCCAACGCTCGCACGACCTTGATGGCCGGCTTCACGACCGTGCGCGACCTGGCGCAGTTGCATCCGACCCTGGATCTGATCACCGTGGCGCTGGCCGAAGCCAGCGAGGCAGGGACCATCGCGGCGCCCCACATAATCGCCTGTGGCCACGCTCTCAGCATCACGGGCGGCCACATCGATCCGGCCATGTTCGTCAGTAGCGCCGAGGGAGTTCTGGATCTGGGACCGCAGTACGGCGTCGCCGACGGTGTGGACGAGGTCGTGAAAGCGACCCGCTACCAGATCAAACACGGTGCAAAGGTCATCAAGATCTCCGCCACCGCCGGAGTCATGTCCCTGGAAGGCAGCGTCGGTGCCCAGCAGTATTCAGAGGCCGAGATGCTGGCCGTCGTCGAGGAGGCTGCCCGGCACGGCATCAAGGTGGCGGCCCATGCTCACGGCACCGAAGGCATCAACGCGGCGATCCGCGCTGGTGTCGCTTCGATCGAGCACGGCTCGTTGATGGACGAGGAGAGCATCCAGATGATGAAGGAGCGGGGTACGTTTCTGGTACCGACCGCGGCGCTCGCCGACATCATGCAGCTCGACGGCCTTCCGACACCGGTTCGCGAAAAGGCCGAGTACGTTATGCCGCTCGCCCGGGAGAATCAGCGGGCGGCGATTGCAGCAGGCGTGAAGATCGCCATGGGCTCCGATGCGCCGCTGGTGCCGCATGGCGAGAACGGCCGCGAGATCATCACCATGGTTGATCTGGGGATGACACCGGCGGAGGCGCTTCGGGCAGCCACGGTGAACGCGGCAGATCTGCTCGACACGCCTGACCGCGGTCGGATCGAGGCAGGAATGCTGGCTGACCTTATCGCCGTGAGCGGCGACCCCCTGCAGGACATCGAGCGGGTTCTCGATGTGCAGTTCGTGATGAAGGCCGGCGAGATCTATCTCCAACCCTGAAGCTGCCCCTGGCGAGGACCTGATTGGGATTCAGTTGCCGGTCGGGTCCTTGATCGAGCTCAGGGCCTGGCGCACGAAGCGGGACTTGACCTGCTCGGTGGCCAGGAGCTTCTGGCTCGCTGGGAGCCGGTTGAGCATCTGCAGCACCTGATTCAGGAACTGACTGCCCCTGCCACCGCCTTCGTCGAACAGCAGGTGGGGCAATTTGCCCCTTTCGATGGCCATGCGCAGCGCCCGCTCGAGGCTGTTGGCGGGAATGTAGCGGAGCCGGTCCGAGCGCTCCATCTCCAGGGCGTCGACCTTGCAGGAATGGGAGCAGACTCCGCAGCCAATACAGCGCTCTTCGTCGATCTCAGGCAGCAGTGCGCTCTTGCGTTGAGCGCTGACGCGCTCGGGGACCATGGTGATCGCTCCGACTGGACACTCCCGGGCACAGCGGGAGCACCCCTTGCAGAGCTCCTCGTCTAGGTCGGGGGCGAAGCCACTGGGCACCACCGCCGGAAGGTCGAACTCGTTGATCGCACTCAGTTGGCCACAGCAGCAGCTGCAGCAGTTGCAGATGTAGGTCGGCCGATTCCGAACGTTGTCGGCGATCTGAACGAGCCCCTTGTCGCGGGACTCGGCGAGGATCTGTTGGGCCTCTTCCTTTTCGATGGATCGGCCGAATCCCCGTCGCACCACGAAAGTGGCACCACCGTTGAGGGACAGGCAGACCTCTTTGGGTGCGTCGCAGTCGGTCCCCAGATGCTCGGCCTTGTGGCGGCAATAACAGTAGGAGACGGCGATCTCCTTGGCGTCGTCGATGACGGCCGTGGCGCGCTCCCAGTCGAGGACCTCCGGAAGCGGGTCGCCGGCCAGCTGGTCTTCGTTGACCATGGCACGGCCCATCACGGTCTCGCCCGAAAAGACCTCGCGGGCGAAGGTGTCGTCGCCGTGCATGTAGGCCTCCATCGCCTGCGCGAGCTCGTCTCGCGGGAAATCCTCGTGCGCTCGCATGAAGCTGAACTCGAAAAAGCCGATCACCGGGGGCGCCAGCAGGTAGCGGGTCTCCCCGGTCCTGGGGTTCACCAGGTCCATCACGAGGCCCTTGTCGCAGAGTGGCTCGAGTTTCAGCTCGAGCTCTTGCGCGCTCATGCGGACTCTCTTGGCAATGGTCTCGAGCTTGGCCGGCCGCACCGGCATCTGAGCCGCCAGCGCCGCCTCTTCTGGCGTGAAAAGGATCTCCAGGATCCGCTGCCAACCGTCTCTGGCTCTCTCGTCGGTCGGCTCGGGCATGCCCACGACTCCGGCATCGAGGCGGTGGAGAAGGGATTGGTACTCCGTCTTCAAGTGGCCGAGGTGACCCATGATGACCTCCCGGGGGCTCAGACCGCGCTTCAGCGCAGTGTGAACCTATTCGTTCCCCCGATTCCTAGCACCACCTGGGTGGGCAGGGAATACCCGAATGGGTGGGCCGGTTACCGCCCGGTTGCCAGCAGGTGCTGGAGCTCGCCGAACCAGTTGAAGGCGAATTTGACGGTGTTGGGACCTCCGGCGCCGCTGGCTCCGCCCTGCTGGATGACGAGAAATCGGGTGCCATCGGAGTTGATGTCCCAGTCGCCCAGATACTCGGGTGGAAGGTCCAGGACTTTGACAGGCCTGCCAGCTTGAAACGACTCACCTGAGCCGTCCACGTCTACGCTCCAGATCCCGCCATCACGATTGCGATAGAAGATCTTGGTGCCATCCGCCGACCAGCGAGCGAACTCACCGCCCTCCGCCGAGATCTGCCACTTGCCACCGGGGCCTGGGAAAGGGCGGACGTAGACTTCCCAGTCACCCGAATCGTCGGCATCGTAGGTGATCCACCGGCCGTCGGGCGAAAACACTGGATCGCCCTCGATACTGGCACTTACGAAGAGGGGCTCGGGCGGGCCGGATCCGTCCAGGGGCAGCACCCAGACATCGCCTTCCGCAGCCTGGTCGTGATAGGCGATGTAGCGGCCGTCAGGAGAGATCGAATAAGGGTTCATCATCACGCTGTCTTCTGCGGAGAGGACCAACTCCTCGGTGCCGGAGCCGTCGGTTCGCTTGCGGAAAATCCCGACCTCGCTCGAAGTGGAGCCGTAGTAGATCCACTGACCATCCGGCGACCACACCGGGAAGAACTCCTGACCGTCGGCGAAGGTCAGACGGGTCTGGGTGTTGCGCTCGAGATCGTAGACCCAGATATCCCGGTTGCCTTCCGACACCAGCTCTACAGCCAGTTGTCGACCCTCCGGTGACAGCCGCCCATTGACGTATTCACGAGGCACCTCGGTGACGGCGGCCGACTGGCCCTCGAGGTTGAACCACTTGAGAAGGTGATGGGCGCCGGCCACCCTGCCGGTGAGATAGACGAGAGTGCCGTCTTGCGCCGCGTCGTACATGGCGCCCCCCTCGGTGTTGACCGCGATCTCCGGCAGTACGGGTGCCGGCAATCTGGAGAGCTCGAGACCCTTGGGATCCATGGGGGCGGCGAAAAGCGTGCCGTTGTTGGCGAACAGCAGATGCCCCGAAGCCACATACCGAGGGTAGGTCCCGCCTTCGTGAACCAGGGTCCGCTTGCGGGTCTCGACATCGACCGCTTCGATCCGACCGGCGTTGCGGTCGGTCGAGTTGTAGGAGGTGAACAGCACATGCTTTCCCCCGGGGAGAAAGTGGGGCCATCGGTGGCTGACCTCGCCCTCGGCCAGCTCAGTCAGCGGTTCCGGTGTGCCACCGGCTGCAGGAACCCAAGACAAGGCGGAGGCCGGTGTTGAGGAGAAAACGATCATTCCGTTCTCGCCCCATGTCGCACCACGACTCAGGGAGATCTGGCACAGAGTCAAAGGCGTTCCACCGGCGACGGCCACCTTCTTTAATTCGGTGGGAGTTGCGAATCCGACCCACTGGCCGTCAGGCGAAAAGAAAGGGTTGTAAGCGGCCCCCGTGCCTGTCACTTGCGTGCTCTCGAGCCGGTCGAGAGGGCGCAGGTTCAAGTGGAAGGTCGAAGTGTCACTGGCGAGTCCGGTAGTGAAGGCGAGAAGGTCGCCGTCTGGCGATAGCACCACTCCGCTGCCTTGCTCATAGAACAGCGGCAGGGAGCCTGCCACTGCGACTTCCAGTTGGCGATGTGCAGGCTCGGAGGGTGCGGGTCTCAGGAACCACGCTCCGAGAGCACCTAGCAAGAGTGCCGCTACCGCGGCACCGGCTGTAACCAGCCTGTTTCCGCGCTTGGGGGCCGCCGCCGCTACCAACTCGGTTTCCTCGAATCGGCCCGATCGAAGATCGTCGATGGCGATGCGGGCATCGCCGATGTCGCGCATCCTCTGGCGAGGGTCCTTCTCCAGGCATCGCTCCAGTAGTCGCCGCAGCGCTGGCGGGGTATCGCCTGGCAGAGTGGACCACTCGGGGTCGGTCTTGAGCACCGAAGCCAGGGTTTCGGAGACGACCTCACCCTCGAAAGCCTTGCGTCCGGTCAGCATCTCGTAGAGCACGGCGCCGAAGGCCCAGACGTCGGCCTTGCGATCCACCGCCTTGCCCCTGGCCTGCTCCGGGCTCATATAGGCGGCGGTGCCCAGGATCATGCCGGCGATCGTGCCGGCCGAGGTCAGGGTGGGGGAGAGCGAGGAATCGGGGCTGCCGAGAACGGAGTCGTCGCTGAACGCTTTGGCCAATCCGAAGTCGACGACCTTTACGGCGTCGTCCTCGTTGAGCAGGATGTTGGCTGGTTTGAGATCGCGGTGAATGACACCGTTCTCATGGGCGGCTTCGAGAGCCTGGGCAATTTGCTGTGCCAGTCTCAGGGCTTCGGGAGTTTCGAGAGGGCCTCGAGTAAGGCGTTGCTGCAGGTCCTCTCCCTGTATCAACTCCATGGCCAGAAAGCGCACCCCGTCCGTTTCGTGCAGACCGTGGATCACTGCGATATTGGGGTGATTGAGCGTCGCCAACAGGCGAGCCTCGCGCTCGAATCGCGCGAGTCTGTCCGCATCGCCTGCCAGGCTGTCCGGCAGGATCTTGATGGCGACTTCGCGCCCCAGGTCGGTGTCGACCGCCTTCCACACGACACCCATGCCACCCTCGCCAATCTTGTCGACGAGCTGATAGTGCAACAACGTTCTGCCTGATTCGATTGCCAAGAAACGATTCCCCCTACTTGGCTACATCCGTTGACTCTGGGAGTTAGCTGCCCGACCAGCAGCGTCTTCAGCCTGCCCTCCCGCCATGATCTCTGGAAAGCCACCGCATTATACGAAATAGCCCTCGAACCCTTGATCTAGAATCGCCAAGAGAACTTCATACCGCGACCACCGTCTTCGAGCTGCACCAGCTGGGGCGGCAGATGATCGGCCAGGGCAAGCTCGAAAGGGCCATTGACAAGGCCCCGGATGACCTGAACAGGAACAACCTCCAGAACCTCCTCGAGCAGCTCGAGGAGGGCAAAGACATCAACTGAGCCGGTTGTTTGGCGGGCAGCGATTACTTGGCAGGCAGCGATCCTGCGTAGCGCACGCCTCGGTCCACCCAGGCCTGAAGGTCACCTGACGACTCGAAACCGCGCCGGTCCACCATCACCATGCCTTTGAGAGGCCGGCCGGTGAAATCACACTCGCGGGCGTGGGGGACCCGGAGGGCCTCCTCGTAGTGGTCGGCACCGACGCGGACGACGAGAATGTCGTTGCTGACTCCGCAGGCCATGTGACCGTTGACCATGAAGGTCAATCCACCAAACATCTTCTTCTCCTCGACCACGACTCGATCTTCGAGAAGGGTTCGAATGCGGGTGACCAGATCTTTGTCGTAGGGCATGTTTCAGGTGTCTCGCGATGGCTGCAATCTCAATGGGCGCTCTCGAACCAGACGAGAGCGATCCAACTTCGCCAATTCGCTGTCTTCCGATTGGTGCCCTCCGATTGTACTGCATGGTAGCCAGGTCCCCGCGTGATCGAAGCTAGCCGGCTCTTCGCGTGCCATAGGATTGGTTGAGGATTCTGCAGGGAGGTCAACGATGCCAGATGTCGCCGTCGCAGTCACCAGCCTTCACAACAAGACTTACGGGGACATTCACGGCCGGGTCCGTGCGGCGATCCATGAGCTCTGCGTCGACGGCCCGGGATCAGTGCCGAAGCCCCCGATCGTCCTGTCCCACAATGGCTATTGGACAGACAACGACCTCACGAAGCCGGTGGCGGGCCTCGTCTTCAGTTTTCTCAGAGCTCTCACAGATCGGCCACGATGTCAATCTGGGCCTGGTCACCCACCTTTTCGGGTGGTCCATCCCCGCCTTCGCACGACTAGACTCGGGGTCGCGGAGTGCTAGAGTACTAATATCCGTTAGTCACAACCCAAGGAGGCCCAAGTCATGGCAGACCGATCGACACGTTGGTACTTCGTCGCTTTCGCTCTCGCTCTGGTTCTCGTCGTATTCGGCGGACCTGCGTTCGCTCAGGAGACGACGGAGGATGTAGAGGAAGCCGCCGAAGAAGGCGACCCGATGGCAGCTGAAGAGGCCGCCATTTTGGACGAGATCGTCGTTACGGCGCAGAAGCGCGAGCAGAACATCCAAGAGGTGCCGATCTCCATCACGAGCATGAACAGAGAGGAGATCGGCCTCCTCACAGTCAGTGCTCTCGATGTCCGATTTCTCTCGGGCCGCGTACCCAGCCTGCTGATCGAGTCCTCGTTTGGCCGGGCCTTTCCGCGGTTCTATATTCGCGGTCTCGGCAATACCGACTTCGACCTCAATGCCTCGCAGCCGGTCTCCATGGTCTATGACGAGGTCGTCCTCGAGAACCCGGTCGTCAAAGGCATGCCGGTCTGGGATGTGGAGCGGATCGAAGTCTTGAGGGGTCCTCAGGGCACACTGTTCGGCCGCAACACTCCGGCCGGCATCGTCAAGTTCGATTCGGTCAAGCCGTCACAGGAGTTCGATTCCTACGTGCGGGCCTCCTATGGCACCTTCGACAGCATCGATGTGAAGGGTGCGGTGGGTGGTCGGTTGACCGACACCTTTTCGGCTCGCTTCTCTGGCCTCTACCAGGGGCGTAGCGACTGGGTGGACAACGACTTCACTGGAGAGAAGAACGCCCTTGGCAGCAACGAGACCGTCGCCTATCGGCTGCAGTTTCTTTGGGAGCCCAACGACCGGTTCGACGGCCTCATCAATCTTCACGGCTGGTCAGTGGACGGCACAGCGCGGCTGTTCCGGGCCAACATTTTCAACAAGGGTTCCAACAGCGTCGTGGACAGCTTCAGTCGTGACAAGGTCGCCTACGACGGCCTGAACGACCAGCAGATCGACTCCTTCGGCGGCATGATGAAGCTGGATTACGAATTCGACTTTGCCACCCTGACCTCGGTCACCGGCTACGAGACTCTGGACATGTACAGCCGTGGCGATATCGATGGTGGCTTTGGGGCAGTATTCGCGCCGCCCTTCGGGCCTGGCTTCATTCCGTTCCCGTCGGAAAGCGCTGACGGCTTGCCCTACCTGGATCAGTTCTCCCAGGAGTTCCGACTCGCCAGCAACCCCGGCAAGCGGCTCGACTGGCTCGCAGGCCTCTATTTCTTCAACGAAGACCTGCAGGCCGACACCTTCAGCTACAACACTCTTGGCGGTAACGAGCAAGACGGATACTCCTTCCAGAAGCAGACAACGGACTCGTGGGCCGCTTTCGGGTCCCTCGACTACAAGGCGACGGACCGGCTGAGCTTGCAGGGCGGTCTGCGCTACACCAAGGACAAGAAGGACTTCGTTGCCGAGCGGCCGGATCCGACCTTTCAGACGCCCACCTTCGCGCCGATCACTGAAAAGACGGATGCGGATTTCACCAGCTGGGATCTGACTGCCAACTACGCGGTGAATGCAGACGTGAACGTCTACGGGCGGGTCGCCACCAGCTTCCGGGCCCCGAGCATCCAGGGCCGGATCCTCTTCTGCGCTGATTTCGAAGGCGGCCTGAATCCGGACACCAACTGTGTGGACGTGGCCGACCAGGAAGAGATCATCTCGGGTGAGGTCGGCGTCAAGACCGAGTTGCTCGATCGCACGCTCCGCTTGAACATGGCGGCCTACACCTTCCAGCTGGATGGGCAGCAGATTGTGGCGGTCGGTGGTGTTACCAACACCGCCACCTTGCTCAACGCCGACAGGACCGATGGCTACGGATTCGAGGCTGACATCGATTGGGCCCCGGCCCCGGTGTGGCTGATGACCTTCGGTCTGAGCTACAACAGCACCGAGCTCGACGATCCCACGCTAACTGTGGCTCCCTGTGGTGGCGGTTGCACAATCACCGACCCGATCGATGCGGATGGATCGGTGATCGTCAACGGCAACAGCCTGCCGCACGCGCCCGAGTGGATCTTCAACGGCATCATCGACTACCGGAAGCCGCTCGGCAACAACCTGTTCCTGGCCGCCTTGGATTGGGCCTACAACAGCGAGAAGCGCTTTTTCCTCTACGAGTCGGAGGAGTTCAAGTCCGATTTCTTCGAGCTGGGTGTGCGGGTCGGTTACACGTTCAGCCAGGCCAAGTACGAGGTCGCGCTGTTTGGCCGCAACATCACCGACGAGGTCATCGTCAACAATGGCATCGACTTCAACAACCTGACGGGCATGGTCAACGAGCCCCGCATCTGGGGTCTCGAGTTCGTCGCCCGGTTCTAGCTCGATTTCTGTGATCTGACGACAGCTACGAATCCATCATGGCTGTGACAAGGGATCTGGCGCGTACCTGCGCCAGATCCCTTTTTCTATCTCCGCTCCTCGCGCTGGTGCTCGCGTGCCAGGCGCCGACGGCTGAAGCCCCGCCTGATCTCGCGGGTGCCGACGCCACCGTGCTCTTGGTGATGGGCGGCACGATCGTCACCTTCGATTCCGACGGCAGGGTGATCGAGGATGGCGCGGTCGCAATCGAGGACGGTCGAATTGCGGCTGTCGGTCCAGCGGCAGAGATCGAGGGCGCATACCCCGAGGCTCGGCGCATCGACGCCGCTGGCGGTCTCATCCTTCCCGGCCTGATCAACGCCCACACTCACGCTCCGATGGTCTTCTTCCGCGGGCTGGCGGACGATCTTGACCTCATGGAGTGGCTCGAAGAGGTCGTCTTTCCAGCCGAAGCCGAGCACGTCGATCAAGAGCTCGTGCGGTGGGGTACGCGGCTGGCCTGTCTCGAGATGCTGCGGGGTGGCATCACCACCTTCGTCGACATGTACTACTTCGACGACACCATCGCTGAAGAGGCCGAGCGCTGCGGGATGAGGGCCGTGGTCGGAGAGACGCTGATCGACTTCCCGGCACCCGACAACAAGAGCTGGGAGGAGGCCATCGACTACACGCGGTCGTTCGTCGAGCGCTGGCGCGGGCACCCGAGGATCACCCCAGCGGTAGCACCGCACTCGCTGTACACGGTTTCGACAGAACACTGGCGCGAGGCTCATCAGCTGGCCGAGGAGCTGAACGTTCCACTTTTGACGCATCTGGCCGAAGGTCAGGGGGAGATCGACCGGGTGGTCGAGGCCACGGGAATGACCTCGATCGAGTACCTGGAGCATTCGGGTCTTCTGGATGATCGACTGCTGGCGGCCCACGTGATCTTGCCGACACCCAACGAGATCGACCTGCTTGCGAAGCGGGGCGTCGGTGTCGCCCACTGCCCGCAGTCGAACATGAAGATCGCGGCCGGTGTAGCACCGGTGCCGTCGATGATTGAAGCGGGTGTGGCTGTGGGGATCGGCACCGACGGTGCCGGCTCCAACAACGATCTGAACCTCTGGGAAGAAATCGACACGGCAGCGAAGCTGCACAAGCTCGAAAGTGGTGATCCGACGGTCCTACCTGCCCGGCAGGCCTTGGCCATGGCGACGATCGAGGGAGCCCGAGCCCTGAACATGGGGGACGAGATCGGCTCTCTCGAAGTAGGGAAGAGGGCCGACCTGATCGTGGTAGCGACCGATGGCCTCCACCAGCAGCCACAGGATCCCGGGGCCAATCCGTATTCCTTCCTCGTCTACTCGACCAAGGCCTCGGACGTGCGAACCGTCATCGTCGAGGGCCGCGTCGTGGTCGACAACGGCCAGGTCCTGACCCTGGACGCCGCGGAAGTTCTGGAAAGAGCCGCGCACTACCGGGCCGTTTTGACTGGGCAGTGAGGCAAGAGAGTTGAGGCGCCCGGCGATATCGTCGAGCGGTCTTTGAGGGCTTAGGGGTGAAAGGGCTTAAGGGCGTAGGGTCCTGGGATCTCAGCAGACGACCCCGGACTGGCCTCTTGGACCTACCCGGAGAGCTCCCTCCGTTTAGCTGCAGCAACCCCCAGCTGGTTTCCTCGCCGAACTCTGAATGCTTATCCCGAGATAGGGATCGGACCCGCTGGGAGCATTCTGCGTGAGCCGGGTTCCTGTCGGGGAGTCGCCCTGGAGGGGCCCCCGGACCATGCCCATCCCTCACACGAGCTTGCCGGCGAACTCCCCCGCGTTACGAACGAAGACGGTGGTGTTCAGGCCGTCTGTCAAATTCTCCATTCGCTCCGCGTAGGCGGCCTCTGCGCCGACAATAGGATCCTGAAGGCCGAGGAAGACCAGGTCCGCCTTGGCACTGCTGCGACGGATGATTTCGGCAATCGATTCGTTCGGCGGTTTTGTGATGATCTCCGTGTCAGCCTGAATGCGAACCTCCTGAAGCAGGGACTGCAAACCCTCTTTCTGGAGCTTCATCTCGTCTTCGCTTCTCGAGATCGAGCGGATCACAATCCTCGCGTCGCTCCATTCAGGATTCAGGCTGAGCAGGTAGGCCAGCATCAACATCATGTCCCCGTTGTTCTCCAGTCCGCCCCACCACAGATCGATGCGCTTTTCCTGCCCCGGCTCATGGGCCCAGTTGAGTCGCGCAATGAGCGTGCTCTTGCCGACTTTCGACAGGCCCCGCGTGATGCGCAGCCAGGCCTCTAGCCGGCCGGGCTTCTGCGGCCAGCCCACCAGGACGGTGTTCGATTGCAGTCCGGCAATGCCGTTGGCCTGCACCGAATCGATGACACCGTGCTCGAAATCCTGGACGACACTCACCTCGCTGAATGCAACAAGTCCGTTGCTTTCGAGCGCTCGGTCCATTTCGTCGTGCCACTGCTCGACGTCGAAGTCCTCGTTCGTCAGGTCACCGACCACCAGCTGACTCGCGGTCACGATGCCACGCCCCTGATTGAACCAGTTCGCCAGGCGCACGAGCCCGATTCTCTTGTCGGGATCGCCGACAAGCACCAGGATGTGGGGGCGCCAGTTGCGAGGATCTCGCCCATGCGAGCGCAACTTCAGCAATGCAACTCGGGCGATCGACATCCACACACCAGCCCTCGCGTCGCCCCAGCGTCGCTGCAACGAACGCCGCCGCAAGTACAGATACAACGCCGATTCGAGGAAGATCGCAATCACGCATGCGAGAGGACTGATCAGGAACATCACAACAATCGCGCCTGCCGATCCGAGTAGAGAGGCGGCCCACGGAACCGTGATGGTCGGACGGAATGATGGATCGCCGGAGATCTTCTCTGCGGCGGCGCTCAAGTTGATGGTCACATAGAGTGTGAGAAAGAGGATCGTGACGAACTGCGCGACGGCGTTCAGTCCCCCGAGGGCGACCGCAATGAGCGCGATAGCGCCACTGATCCAGGTAGCAATGGTCGGCTGACCGCTTCTCGACAGGCTTGCCAGGAATCGCGGAGCCAGACCGTCCTTGGCCAGCGCCTGCAACACTCGCGGCCCTCCCAGGGCACTCCCGAACGCCGAAGAGAGGATGGCTCCCAGCATTCCAGGAAAGACGAGCCAGACACCGAGAACGGCCACCGCAGTCCAGGCGCCAACTCCCGGAACCGCCAGCTGCTGCGGACTCAGAACGACCGTGACCGCCAGCAGTACCGGGACCAGCAGGTAAACAAGTGTTCCGGTCAGCACCGCGAGCAGCGTGCCTCTGGGGATCGAGCGTTGCGGGTTCTCCAGGTCACCGCTCAATCCGATACCGGCAGTGAAACCCGTGACGGCCGGGAAGAAGACGGCGAATACGTACCAGAATCCACCGCCAGCGCTGCGATATGAGGGAATCAGCGTGGGAGCCTGAAGACCCTGGGTCAGGACTCCTGCAGTCAGGGCGATAAGAGAGGCGCCGACGGCAATCATGATCGGAATCTGTAGCCGCAGTGCCAACCCCGCACTCTTCCCGGCCACGGCGGTGATGACGACCACCGTGATGGCCGCGATGAGCTGGACCAGCCTCGGGGACCCACCCTCCATCTGCGCCGGTAGCAGGGCGACAATGGCCTCGGCCAAGCCGAAGGAGTAGAAAGTGATACTGAGGGTGCGGCAAAGGTAAAGGGGAATGCCGATAGCGCCACCCAGCTCCAGACCGAGACTGTGGGCCACCATGTAGTACTCGCCGCCGACCCCAACCCTCATGTTGGTGGCCAGGGCGGAGGCGCTCAGGGCCGTGATGAACGTGACCGAGCTGGCGAGGAGCACGATCAGCACGGTCAGGGGCAGGCCGACGTTGCCCACGACCCAGCCGAATCGCAGGTACATGATGAGGCCGAGAATCGTCAGGACACTCGGAGTGAAGACACCCAGAAAGGTGCCGAACTTCTCAGCAGGTTGATGCTCTGCTGCCGGGCCGCTTGATGGGTGGTCGTTGTCCATGAGAGGTCCTTACTCTACCTGGCGCTGATGAGGATGAGTGGACAGCTGGTGGCCTTGACCAGTTTCCGTGTCATCGGGCCGAACACCCTGCGGCGCGATTTCTGGCGCTGGATCCCCAGGACCAATAGATCACAGTTCGAATACTGTTCCGAGAGCACGCCTACCGCATCATCGCTTTCGAGCACCCGGACCTCGGCTCCGCGTGAGACCTCGTCACTAGCCAACGCACCCGCCTCCCGTCGAGCCCTCTGCTTTGCAGTCTCGGATGTTCCCTCAGGCAGGACCCGGAGGTATACGATTTCGCGATCTCTGTCGCGACACAGGCTCCCAAGTAGGCGTGCACGGAGCCTGCTTTGGTCGCGATGCCCACCCACTGGGACCAGGACCCTTTGGGTTGCAGACAGCTTCCAGCCCTCCGGCGAGCGGAGAATCACAACATCGGATCCGATGGTGCTGATGAGGTCTTCCAAATGTGATTCAACGCTCTCAGCCGTGATGTTACCCAGGCCGAGAAGCAGGCTTTCGCAACGGTGAAGACGTGCCACTCGCCGGATCTCCGACCAGGGATCCGAGGCGACGGTGGTCAGCCATTCGGGGTTGGTTCCGGCCGACAGGGACAGCGATAGGGACTGATTCAGAATCGCTTCGACATCGAGCAGCTGTTGCGCCAGATCACCTCGGTGCCAGGTGCCGGGTGGCTGGACGACCGAAAGAAGCAGAACGCGACCTGACATCGGAGGTGCCAGGGCATTGGCGACTTCAACCAGACCGGCGGCGCTGCCAGGCTTGGCGATGGGCACGAGGACCAGAGGTGAGCGGCCGCGAAGTCGGACGAGGTCCGGCTTCAATCCCTCTTGTGATGCATCCACCACGCGGGCTCGTCTGGCGAAGAGAAAGAAATAGAGAGCGAAGCCCAGACTCAGCCAGACCATGACGACCCAGCCTGCTTCGGGCACTGCCAATCCCTGAAACGCTGCGAGGGCCAGGCACGCGCTGCCTCCCAGGACCGGCACGAGGGGAAACCAGGGAACCCGGAATGACGTTGTGGAGACTCCGCCTCGGGTCTGGGCCAGGATGTTGGTGCCATGAGCGATGGCAAATGACAAGAGAAAGACCAGGCTGGCTGCGGCTCCCGCGGTGGCCACGTCCGGAACGAGGAGCAGGATTGCGAGGACCACCGCGATCGTCGCCACGATAGCCGTCATGGGTGTGCCACGGGTCGAGTGCACGGAGCCGATGCTCTCGGGCAGGCTCCGATCTCGAGCCATGGTCAAGGCCACCCGTGAGGCGGCCAGGAGGTTGGCGTGCAGGGCGGACAGCATGGAGAGTACCGCGGCGACGATGACCAGCCAGAAACCGAAGGGCCCGAGGAAATTGCGCGCCGCCTGCGCCACGACCGTGGCGGGACTCCTTCGGCTCATGTCCACGATCGAGCCGCCTTCGTCCACCCCGACAGTCGCGATGACGAACAGCAGGGGAAGGTAGATGGCCAGGGCCATCGCGAGAGACAGCATCATCGCCTTCGGGATTGTCGTGCGGGCGTCTCGAACCTCGCCGCCGACGGCAGCGATGAGATCGAAGCCTTGCAGAGCGATGAAGGTGAATCCCATGGCCTGAAACAGCCCCAGCGAGCCCCCGGGGAAGAACGGCCGCAGGTTCGCAGTCACCGTGACAGGAGATCGCTGAGTCAGCGCCCAGAGACCGGCTGCAATCAAGACGACAAACACCAAGACCTTGCCTACCGTTGCCCACTGTCGCCCGCCTGAACTACTCCTTGCCAATCCGACGCCGTAGAAGAGGATCGCTCCGGTCGCCAGGGCGACCAGGACCGCTCGGTGCCCGACCCATTCGAGGCTTCCGCCGAGGCTGGTCTGCAGGATTGCATCGACGGCAGTGACGACGTAGGCGGCGAAACCCAACGCATAGAGGACTGCAGCGACGATCGACGCCATCCAGACCACCCAGCCCACGAGAAAGGCCGCCTCGCCCTTGAGTACTTTCTTGGCGAACGAATAGGTGCCTCCCGATTCGGGGAAGGCCGACGACATCTCGGCAAAGCTCAGCGCCGTGAGGAATGCGATCAGCCCGTTCAGGGCAAAGGCCAGGAGAGCGCTGGGGCCTGTAGCCGAAAAGGCCACACCCGCCAGGGCCAGGATTCCTCCCCCGACGATGGCACCCACGCCGATGCCGGTTGCTCCCCAGAAGCCGATGGATCTTTGGTCGTCCGACACAGAGGCACCTTTCGAACGGAGACAGGACGGGATCTCGGCAGCCTCGAGTCCGCCCGCTTCTTCTAGATCAGGCTCCGCATTCGTCTCGAGAGCAAGGATGGCACAGTCAGGACGGGACAGGGTGCAGTTTGAATGACCCTCTTCGCGACGCTGCCCAGAAATTCCTGGCCAGCAGCGAAGGAGCCGCGTCCACCCATCGCGATAATATCGGTCTCTTCCTGGTTCGCTACTCGCACGATCTCTGTGGCCGGTATTCCCTCCAGCAGCAACTCCCGAGCCGAGAAATCGATGGCGGAGACGACCGATTGCCTACGAGAGTCGGCCACGGGCCTTTGACTCACGGGGTCCATACGGTTCCTCTGCTAGCCAGCGGCTCTGCTTCAGACTTTCTGCTCGTAGATCTCGGCAAGGCTCAACTCCTTGAGGTGCTCTACCAGGGATACCAGGTGACGAATCTGTATCTCCCAGATCGCCTTGCCTTTTTCAGCGCTAGCTCGGGTCGGATCGCCGAACACGCCCGACTTCGAGATGTGCTCCGTCCTGGCGTACCAGCCAACGCTGTACTTCGAGGTGAAGTCCAGATATTTGGTCGAGAATTTCGGCACGAGAGGCTTCGCCTTCTTCATGTCGACCAACTCGGGCCGGACAGCGAGCGAAGTGCTGGTTTCAATCTCGCCGGCGTGAACGTCGTTCCTGGTCTCGGTGATCGCGTAGATGTCCGCATCGCTGGTCTCGCCGCTATCGACGCAAGTGAAAATCCGGGTGTCACGGTTGATCATCTGGGCCGCGTGGTGCAGGGTCGCCGAGTTGCCGCCGTGGCCGTTGATTATGATCAGCTTGGCGATGCCGTTCCTCGCCGCACTGACCCCGACATCGTAGACGAATCTGGCCAGAGATTCGTTCGACACGCTCAGAGTGCCCGGAAAGTGGTCGTGGTGATACGAGACGCCATACGGGATCAAGGGAAGAACCAGGGGCCGAGGAGGTTGACAGGCCTTGGCCACCTCCTGGGCGAGATGGTCGGCGTCGAACGCATCGGTGTCCACCGGCAGGTGCGGACCGTGCTGCTCGATTGCCCCGACCGGAAGCAGCGCGATGTCCACACCTCTCAGGGCCTTCTTCGCTTCCGGCCACGAGAGCTTGGCCCATTCGTGACGTCCGTCGGCAGGCTTCGCCTCCTTCGCATCTCTTCCCGAGGCGGAGCTTGAAACCGGCTTGTCGAGCGGATTCGTGGCATTCAACGCCGGATCGCTCAGCAGATCGAGGGCTACCCACTCCTTGCCGTGACGCCGAAGAGAACCTTCGGAGTGCGATAGCAGAATCTGGTAGAGGCGCCTACGGATGGGCAAGGGCACCTCATCGATCGGCGAGCGCTCAGGGTGGAACCGGAGCATCACAGGCTCGCGACGGCGAGCGGCGCGGACCTTGCCGATTCGGGGCTCCGAGATCCGCTGCTTCTCATGAAGCAGGGCCCCCATGTGCTGCGCGGCAGTGCGCTCTTGATGCACTCCCTTATCGACCAGGCTTTTCAGGATTCCCTCGACCTGATCGGCGCGGTAGCCCAGCAGTGCCGGGTCCAGGTCGTTGGCCAGCAGCATCCCCGCAATCCGACGGCACTTTTCGCACTTGCCGCAGGGGCGCATCATGCCGTCCACTTCATGGGCGGCATGGCAGGAGACCTGCAGCGCGACCAGTGATGGGTAGCGCTCGGCCAGGGTCTTCTGGATCAGGAACTCCGACATGGGCCGCAGCGTGGACAGCTGCCGCACTCCCCATTTCTTCTTGGCGTAGTAACGACTCAAGGCATGATCGAAGTAGCGGCTCTGGTCATAGAGACCATCGAAATGTGGAATTCCCTGATGCGAGGCCTTGATCGTGGTGTCGTACTCGTCGCCGATCAGCAGGTGGCCGATTCCCCGCTTGCGGAGCAGCGGCAGCGCTCCGAAAAGGAAGACAGCGACGGTCCACAGACGAATCGGGTACTCGTCCGACCGCAGGCTTTGAAAGTCGGGACGCACGAGGGAAAGGTGCCGCAGCATCCAATTGAAGATTCGATCGGAGTTGGTCCAGACCCGGGCGGTGTTTGGCACCGTCCGCCGAAATTCACGAAAGGCGTTGACGGCGGTGAACCAGTGGCGGCCCGACTCGTTGATGTAGATCGGGTGGACCTCGCACTCAAGTTCGCGAAGCAGCCCAAACGTCAAGAGACTGTCCTTGCCGCCGCTGGAGAGAATCGAGTAGCGGTCTGGATCGCCCTGCCAGCCTTCGAGGTTCTCCGAGTCCGCCGACTCGAAGAGGACCCGAGCGTTGACGTAGCTCTCACGGCGCTCGACAGGCAGGCCAACATAGTCGGGAGTCAAGAATTCGTTGGGCTGAAGGATCTTCTTGACGTAGATCTCGCGTGCGGTATTGGCGAGCATCTCCTGGACGAATCGTCGATCCGTTGCATCGAAGTGGCCGCGAAACACGATCTCCTTGCAGAACAGACCGTAGTTCAGAGCCACCTGAACCGCGATCATGCCCGCCAGGTTCAGGCTGGCGGGATCCTCGGGGTCGAAGACGTCCTCTTCGTAGCGGTAGGAGAGCTCCTTTTCGTGCGTGCTCCCGTTGTTGGTTACCGCATACGGTGCGATCAGCTGATTCGTCTTCGTGATGACCGGTCCAACGGTCAGCTTGTCGATGACCTGGAGAACCGAAAGGGAATCTTCTTCCCCAATCGCTCGGTTCTGCTGGCGGCGGACTTCTGCGGCGGACATGAACCTCTCTCCTTGGAGTTCAAGAAGGGCCGAAGCGCATCAATGACGGCTCCACACCCTTCGCGTAAGGGATAGCAGGCAGGTAGTCCTGTTCTCTGTTGGATACTCTTCTTTGCAGACGATGCTGCGTGAGCCGCGAGATGCTCATCGTTGAGCGTGATAGCAACCACCGGTTTGCCAGAGATCAGTTCGATGGCCTCGATCTGGGTGTCCAGCGGGTGAATCGTATAGCCCGGAAAGCCGTCGTACTCGGCTCGGGCCGGAGCATGCTGCAACACAACGACGTCTGGTCGCCCTGCTGCCAGAAGCTCGAAGCCTCCAGGATAGGCGGGGTTCATCAAGCTGCCCTGTCCTTCCAACAAGATCACTTCAGGGTGCTCTTCGTTCCATGCCGACCATACGGCATGCTCGATTTCGCCAGTTACGAAGTCGTTGACCAGGGAGTCCAGGATGACTCCGAAGCGAGCACCCTGCATCCAGGCGGTCTGTCCGGTACCTACAAGCTCTGTAGAGCGGCCTCGGATCTCCAATCCGTCTCGCAGCATCCAGGCGGTTGTACGTTTTCCGACCGCCGAGTCCGTTCCCAGCACAGCGACTTTTAGGCACGCGACTTCCTCGATCTTGCCGCTGAAGAAGTGCATATTCTTGATTGGAGGGGGCTTTCGCACATCACGAATCGTCACACCACGCTCAGCTGCGGCAGCCGAGATCTCGGGATCTTCGCTCAAGAACTCGTGCAAACCCGAGTCGATATTCAAACCTGCATGGATGGCATCAAGCACACTCCGTCGTCCAGATACTGGCAAACGCCCCCCGTCCGGTGCCAACCCGATGATGAAGTGAGTGGCAGGAGCGCCCTGCAGCCGAGCCTTCAAGAGCGCTTCGGAAAGATCCTCGGTAATCGGGATTCCGTTCCGGTTGTGGTCGAGAAACTCTCCCGCGTCGCGACCGGCCAGGCCGGAATCAATTACGGCCAGAATTCGATATCGCGCTGAACGGCGAACCAGCCCGTGAGCCGTCTTTCCGTAGGTGGTGCCAAATGCACCTTCGCAATACACGATTGCATTGCCTTCTGGATGTTTCATTTCTTCCTCCCTGTCAGGATCGCTACGTATCGGTCACCCGGAAGTGCTTCCTCTGTGTGTTCTTCCATGAGCGATATCAAGCCAGCCGTCGCTGCCGGCAGCACATTGAGGCTCTCCTGCTCCGCCAGCTTGCGAGTCGTCTGGAGCATCGCCTTGTCACTGACATAGGAGGCCCAGCCGCCGCTCGATCGGATCGCGTCGAGGGCGAGATCTCCGTCCAGAGAGTTCCAATTGATCAGAGGCTCGTTGACCGCGGTCTCGCGGATCTTCTCCGGGCTCAGGGGCTCGCAGTGAAGCAGGTTTTTTCGGTAGGAGCGAACGATGGGATTCTTGCCGTACGTCGAGCCCGCCACCATGCGAGGAATGCGCGAGGTCTTGCCCCTCCTATGGAGGCTGACGAATCCCTTGTGGATTCCCGCCAAGGTCGTGCCGTTCGAGACCGGAACCGCCACCACGGCGGGTGCGTCCCTCAGATCGTCGTAGATCTCGTAGGCGATCTGACCGTAGGCGCTGAGCTGGATCGCAGTGTTGGCGCCCCCTGGATTGGCATCGTAGAACTCGCTCTGGTCGGCCAGCTCCTTGGAAGCTTCGACCGCGCGCTCGTAGTCACCCGCAACTCTCCGAATCTCGGCGCCTTCGTCTTCGATCTCGTGGATGCGGCCGGTGTGATACCCGGCCGGGATCAGCACCACCGCCCTGACACCAGCCAGCCGGGCCGCTTCCGCGACGGCCACCCCATAGTTGCCGCAGGTCGCCACGGTCACGGTGTCGAATCCCCGGCGCAGCGCATCCATCACCTGAGCGAAAGCTATTCGGTCCTTCTGAGTGCCGCTCGGATTCGCGCCCTCGAACTTCAGGAACAGCTGGCGCAGGCCGGTCTCCCGCTCGAGGTGCCGACCGCGAGTCAGAGCGGTGTCACCGACTTCCGATTCGAAGATGTCCTCGTAAGCCTCGAGCCGCTCGTCGATCGGAGCCTCCGGATTGGCGGCTCGCGCCATGGCCTCACGAATGTGCGGCCCCTGCAGGGGTTGGCCCACCGCACCGTCCAGCAGGTTGAGAGTCTGCTCGGTCATTGACTTGCTCGAAAGGCTCGACGCCTAGCGCTTGGGGCCGCCCCGCGGGCGATGGATCCTTCGATCGACGGTTGCCGCCGGTAGGTCGAACTCGAGATCGTCGTCGAGCTCTACTATGTCCAGGTCATCGTTGCCGTAGGTCACCTTTGTCAGGAGGCTGTCTTGAGCCGGTCGATCCTGTCTCAGGCTCGACCTGAGCTCTTTGAAGGACTCGCCGAGCTGATCCCAGGAGTCGTTGATCCTCTCGATGACATCGTCTCGAGAGGCCTGCCCTTTGGCCAGGCACTCCCTGATCTCCGTGCGCAGAATCAGAGCTTCGCGATACATCTCTTCGGCTTCCAGGGCGAGATTTGGGGCCTCGCCCGCATCGTCGTAGGCGGAACGGACCTCGAGCCCCGCCACGCGTGCCATGAAGCGTTGCAGCTCCCGGTCGAGATCCTTGAGGTATCTTCTCCCGGACTTCGGGTGGGTCTTGTCGGAGCGGTGTGCGCTGATAATCCATTGATTCTGGTCTCGATTCTGGTGCTGCCTGGTCGGTGTCTTCTTGCTCATGCTCTTCCTCCAGTGGTTCTTGCCGAGATCGCCATCGCTGGAATCGGACAAGGGACCGTAAGGCAAACCGGATGCCAATTCGGCGCTAGCCATCCCAGACCTAGAGAAGAGTAAGCGCTCACCAAGGAACTGTGGAAACAGGGGCCTCCGATTCGAGGGATCGTCGAGGGTGCGTTCGGAATTGAAATACCGAAATAAAAGGAATTGTGTTGCCGATCAGAAATGAATTACAGTTCTAGTTAGGGGGAGGGGCCTATGCTGATTCGTATCCTGCTTCTGGTTGAGACGAGCAGCCTCCGCAGCCGTCTCTCGAGCTCCCTGACCGAGCTTGGGGTGCTGGTGCTCGACGAGTCCGAGGCCAACAAGCTGTGGAGCCGCCTCGGGGAAGATTCCTTCGATCTGGTGGTGGCCACCCGGTCGATGTTGCCGACCGATGTCGAGCGCGCGATCGAAGAGATTCGGGCGCTGCCTTACCGGCCGGAGGTCATCGTCCTGGCGGACCTCGCCGAGGCTGAGGAGCGGGCGGCATTGCAGAAAGGAGGCGCCTTCGCCGTCATCGACAAGACGATGCCGCTGGAGACGCTCATCCAGACACTGCGCACCGTTCTGCTGCGATATCAGGAGCTCGGCGTCAGTCGGCTGAGGGAGTCGCGTCAGCAACGCTCCAAGCTCGACGACTTCTCCTCCGAGAGCCCCGCCATGCGACGACTTCTGGAGCTCGCGCGGCGCGTTTCCGATTCCGACACGTCGTTGTTGATTCTCGGCGAGACCGGTGTCGGCAAAGAGTGGTTGGCGCGGGCGATCCACTCCGAAGGTGCCCGCAGTGCTCTGCCTTTCATCGCGGTCAACTGCGCCGCGGTACCGGAAACACTGTTGGAGAGCGAGCTCTTCGGTCACGAGAGGGGGGCCTTCACCGGTGCAGTCCGGGCGCGTCGAGGTTGCTTCGAGCTCGCCCATCGCGGCACCCTGTTCCTGGACGAGGTCGGCGACATTCCTGTCCATCTCCAGGCCAAGCTGTTGCGGGCTCTTCAGGATCGGGAGATCCATCGTCTCGGTGCTGAAAGCCCGATACGGGTGGACGCTCGGGTCATCGCCGCCACGAACCGGAATCTGGAGGTGGCGATCGAGGCGGGGCAGTTCCGGCCGGACCTCTTCTACCGTCTGAGCGTCGTAACGCTGACCATCCCACCGCTTCGCGAGCGGCGGGAGGACATCGTGCCGCTGGTCGAGAACTACCTGGAGGATTTCCGCCAGCAGATGGGTCGCCTGCACATCGAGGGCATCGAAGAGTCGACCCTTGATGCCATGTGCGCCTACGAGTGGCCTGGCAACGTGCGTGAGCTGATCAATGTCATCGAGCGGGCCATGCTGCTCTGCGACGGCGAAGTGATCACAAACGAGCATCTCCCCGATGCCATCGTCGGCGGATTCCCCCAATATCTCCAGATGGAGTCTCTCGACGAGCCCTTCAGCCTTTTCGAGTCGCTGCTGAACGGGACACTGGCAGAAGGGAGAAGCCGCCTGGTGGAATCGTTCGAGCGGGAGTACCTGTCGCGGCTATTGCAGCAGACATCCGGCAGCATCGCGGAGACGGCACTCATCGCAGGGATCGATCCACGCACCCTCTACAACAAGATGAAAGCATACGGACTGCGCAAGGAGGACTTCCGCCAGTCGACCCGTGAGCCCTTGCGCCCCTAGGCCCTTACCTCCCTTTTGCCTTCAACGGTTCCAGAGGTCCGCTCGGGTGGTTCGACAGGGGGCGCCTCGTTGAGCGCATGGTGAGGACCGCGGAAGTACGAGGGAGATCCGGCGCGATGACGTGACGAGGTGGCAGCCCTCCCGAACGGGCGTCTACGCGATAGGCGCTTGAATACAGTGGGCGGTAGGAGTAGCGTGGAGGGGAAGCAACGACTGTCAGATCCGAGAGGAGGATCGGGTGCAGAGGGTCCGCTCAGTGAACCCCCCACTTCTGGTCCTGGTGTCGGCCCTTGTGTTGTCGTCTTGTGCCACCACGGACCCCTATCCTGAAGAGTGGCCGCCGATCATCGAGGCCGAAAAAGGTGACTGCTCCGCGCTCGTCGGCACCTTCAACAACGGCTACTCGAAGTCGAGCAGTGATGCGATTCCAATGGAAGGTGGGCTGATCGCTCTCCTTGTCGGGCAAGCGACCCCGGCCGAGTCGCAAGGTGCCAAACCGGTCACGCGCGTGTCCATTGAGCAGCCCTCTCCCGACCGGCTGGTGATCACGGGATTGAACTTCAGCGAGTTCGTTCGGCAAGGGGACAGGAGCCTCTCTGGCGGCTCATGTTCCAAGAAGGGCCTGCCCGTCTCGGGCAAATTCGGCGGTGTCAACGTCGAGAATATGGTCGGCTTCGTCTCTGCCAAGGGCTACTTGACCCGGGCGGAGAACGGTGATCTGGTAGCGCGGATCCGCTCGACCTTCACCGGGATCGCACTTGTGGTTCCCATGACCTCTTCGGCTACGAGCTGGTATCGATTCAAGCGGATCGAAGAGAATCCGGCTACCGCCGATCCAGTACAGTAGAATCGCCCAACTCATCGCACCGAGAGTACGGAACTTCTCGACAACGGTGGTGAATCGGGAGACAGACATGGATATCGTTCTCTACGATCTCCAGGGGCAAGAGCTCTCCACCCTGATTCAAAGTCCGTACTACGAGGGAGAAGGACACTTTTCACCGGATGGTCGCTGGTTGGCCTATTCCTCGGGCGAATCTGGACAGTTCCAGGTGTACATCGTGCCGCTGTCCGGCGAGGGTGGCAAGTTCCAGATCTCTACGGACGGAGGCCTGCATCCGAAGTGGCATCCAAGCGGTGAAAGGCTCTTTTACATCAGCCCCCGAATCGAGCTGATGGCGGTGGATGTGAACCTCGAGGGCGGCATCGAGATTGGTGTGCCGGAACGACTGTTCAACATCCGGTACCCGCTCAATAACGACTATCCGCATCAGGTGATGCCGGACGGCGAGACCTTCCTGGTCAACCAGTTCGACGAAGCGGGAGCGGCGGCTCCGATGACCCTGGTGCAGAATTGGACCGCGCTCCTGCAAGAAGACTAGAAGGCGAGCCGAGGGTGTAGGGGCGTAGGGGCTTAAGGTCCTGGGGGTACTCTCCTGCGGGAGTCCTGATGCTTCCAGCCGGTGCCTAGATCGGGAGAGCGGGACCCATCGCTGCCCCCATTGCCTCAAAGAGAGGCCGGAGGTACGACGGCCTCATCAACCCCCAAGCCCTCAGAGATCGGCCGGAAGGAACGCCCGGCCGCCTCAACCCCAGGGCGGGTGGAAGGGAGGATAGCCCCCTGGGGGCCCCGCGTCGGACCCGAGGGACGGTCGAGAAGGTGGAGTGAGGTAAGGTTTCTGAGCATCGGTGATCATCTGCGAGGACTACCCAATGAAATCGACTGCCTTGTCTATTGTCGCCTGCCTGCTTCTGGTGTCGGTCACATCCAATGCGGAGGAAGCCCCTGCTGTGCCTCCGACGATGTCGGAGGTCCTGGCGAGATCCAGCTCTTCCGACTGGAAGACTCTAGATCCCGCCGACACACTGGTTCTCGATCTGCCGAGTGGTCGCGTGATCATGGCACTGGCGCCCGAGTTCGCGCCCGAGCATGTCGCCAATATCAAGGCCCTGGTGGCGGAGCGGTTTTACGACGGTCTCGTCGTCGTGCGCTCGCAGGACAACTACGTCGTGCAGTGGGGTGACCCGGCCGAGGATCCGGCTGAGCGCAAGCCGGTCAAGAAGGCCCGCACATCGCTTGCGCCCGAGTTCGATCGGGCCCTGAGCGATGACTTGCCCGTAACACTTCTGCCGGATGGCGATGCCTATGCGCCGCAGGTGGGATTCGCCGCCGGCTTTCCCGTGGCCGTCGATCCAGCGGCCGGTCGCATGTGGCTCACCCATTGCTACGGCATGGTCGGCGTGGGCCGGGATGTCGCGCTGGACTCGGGCAACGGTGGCGAGATGTATGTCGTCATCGGCCACGCCCCGCGCCATCTGGATCTCAACGTCACCCTGGTCGGCAGGGTCGTGCAGGGAATCGAGGTTCTCTCGACCCTGCCTCGAGGCACAGGCGATCTCGGCTTCTACGAAGATCCCGAGCAGTTTGTCGAGATCGCCTCTCTGCGCCTTGGCAGCGAGATCCCAGAGGCCGACTGGCGGGACCTGGAAATCCTCCGCACCGGCACGGCCACATTCAAAGCTCTGATCGAGTCGCGGCGGAACCGCCACGAGTCGTGGTTCGCCTCGCCGACCGGCCACATCGGGCTCTGCAATGTACCCCTTCCCGTGCGGCCAGTCGCTGAGGACTGAGTCTCCCTTCTCGAATCAGCCTTCGTGGTGCAGCCGCATCTCCTCGGCCATCTCCTGGATGTCGGCTAGATCCCGGACCATCTCACTCCAGCCATACCACAGCGCGTAGTCGGGGTTGGCGTGGAAGGCTCCCTGGAACGCCCGCATCCGATGCTTGAGATGCATCTCGAACAGGGTCTGCTCGATCGGGGTCGGGGCATCGTGGAAAGTCAGAAGGTCTGGAAAGGCGTAGGCATACCCTTCGGGCTTCTCGAGAATACCGTCGGCGTAGAGGCCGGTAATGACGCGGATCGCCTCGGCCAGCAGATGGTCGACCTCACGGATCAGATCGTCACCCTTGGCCAGCTCGGCCTTGGCGAAGTTCTCCGAGTGGCAATCGCTGCAGGCGGCGAGGATCTTGGCGCGCTCCGCGTCGAACTCCTCCTGGGTTAGGCGCGCGACCTGAGCGGCCTTGACGACCTCGAGGCGAGCTGTCGGGTTGCCCTCCGGATCGAGCACGCCGAGTGCCTGGAGGATCGTGATCTGGTCGGCTTTCCACTGTTCGTCCTCGGGTAACGGCAGTCGCACCGCGAGGAAGCCCCAAGGTGTGCGCACTTCGTGGTCACCATTGCGCATGTGGCAGGTTTGGCAGGTTGGCGCCGCGGCGGTCTCGGGCAGGATCCCGTTCTGCTTCAGCAGGTATCGGACTCCGTGCTTCGAGGCCGAGTACATCTCCCACTGCGGATGGTCGAAGCCCATGTGGCAGGTCTGGCAGGCCTGTGGCTGGCGGGCCTCCTCGAGAGAGAAGGAGTGCCGTGTGTGGCAGGCGTCGCAAGAGGCGTGGCCGAATTTCGACCCTTCGTCCTTGAGGGTCTGGATTGCCTCGTCGGACTTGATGCCCAGCTTGTGACAGCCGCCGCAGCCCTTCATCCCCTGGGTCAATGCCATCGGCAGGGCATGGGTGGTCGGCATCGCTTCCATGGCCGCCCAGGCCAGGGCGTGCTTGCCGGCCGAGAACTGCGTCACCTGGTCCGAATGGCAGTCGTTGCACGTGTTCAGTGTCGGCAAGCTGACCTTGTCGACGTCATCAGCACTCGAGTGCCCCTCGCCGTGACAGGCGTCGCACGCCACATCGGCCTGAGAGTGTTTGCTCAGATTCCAGTCGGCCACGATGTTTGGCGTGACCTCCGTATGGCAGTCCACGCAGACGTTGGCCACGGATGGCGCCGCCAGAAGGACGATGCTGCAGAGAGTTAGCAGTATGGCTCGAGACATGGTCTTCCCTCCTCGAGAAAGCGTAGCGGGCCGATGGGTCCAGCTAGGAATCATTGTAGAGGAATCTACAGGTGAGGCGGGGTGCGAGGACATGATCGGGATCATGTGGCCGGGCTCGTTCGGCATGACTTTTCTGGTCGAAGATAGAAACTCGGCTAGAATCGCCCCAACATTCCTGAAAGGAGTTCTTTCGATGCGTGGAATCACTGTACTCGTCTGTCTAGTTCTGTCTGTTGCAGCACCGGCTCTAGCCGAACACCACGAAGGTGATGGCTCGATGTTCACGGCCACCTTGGCCGGCAATTACGAGTTTGTTTCCGGCCGGTTGGTGCAGCTGGCCGAGGCGATGCCGGAAGAGGTCTACACTTGGCGGCCCGCCGATGGCGTCCGCTCGACATCCGAGACTCTGATGCATGTGGCTGGTGCCAATCTCGGCCTGCCCATGATGCTCGGGGTGGCGCCGCCCGACGGCATGGAAATGTCCGAGGACATGATGGCGAAGATGCAGGAGCGGGAGAAGAACGTGACTGCCAAAGCGGAAGTCATCGCTGATCTGAAAAAGTCGATCGCGTATGGCAAGAGCGCCATTGGTGACTTTCCCGCCGCGCATCTCGGAGACGAGGTCGAGTTCTTCGGGATGAAGATGTCGAAGGGCGACGTACTGCTGGTCCTCCTCAGCCACTCCCACGAGCACCTCGGCCAGCTGATCGCCTACGGCAGGAGCAACGGTGTCGTGCCGCCCTGGAGCCAGCCGAAGCCGGAAGAGGGCCATTAGTGGAGCGCCCTGTCGCGAGGGCTATTTCGGTTCGATAGGTTTTGGGGTCTCGCTTCTGCCCTGAGGAGCGAAGCGCGTCTCTTTCAGAGTGCTGATCAGGCTGTCGAAATCGGTCACAGGGCCACCACTCGTCTCGGCGGGCTCTGCCGCCTGGGGTTGCCTGTAGGTCGGGACCTCGCGGCTCGGGACCTCGGCCTCGTCGGTCTTCTTCCCACGAAAAAGGCGAGGGAGAACCCTGGTGACGACGACGAAGATTGCAATGATGAGCCAGGCCCAGCTGCCGATGTCTTCCATGATCTTCCTACATCATACCTCCCCGACGCCCATGCGCTACAATGCGCCCAACTTCTATGACGCTTGAACCTGGAAGCAAACTCGGCCCGTACGAGATCGTCGAACCCATCGGTGCAGGGGGCATGGGTGAGGTGTATCGTGCTCGGGACACCCGCCTCGAGCGCGAGGTGGCAATCAAGGTCCTGCCCGAGCACCTTGCGGAGAGCCCCGAGCTGCGCCAAAGGTTAGAACGTGAAGCTCGAGTGGTTTCGAGCCTGCAGCACCCCAATATCTGCACCCTGCACGACATCGGCTCTGAGAACGGAGTCGATTTTATCGTCATGGAGTATCTGGAGGGCGACACTCTCGCAGCACGGCTCGAAAAGGGCCCTGTGCCGATGCATGAGTTGTTCCCCATCGCCACCTCGATCGCCGATGCGCTCGACAAGGCGCATCGGCAGGGCCTCGTGCACCGCGATCTGAAACCGGGAAACATCATGCTCACCCGCACGGGGGCAAAGCTGCTCGACTTCGGGCTGGCCAAGGGCTCGGCAGCGCTTTCGGACCCATCGGCACCCACCCAGTCGCCGACCATGAGCCCGCTTACCACGGAAGGCATGCTGGTTGGCACGTTTCAGTACATGGCCCCCGAACAGGTCGAGGGCAAGGAAGCCGATGCCAGGAGCGATCTGTTCGCTTTCGGCTCGGTCTTGTACGAGATGGCCACCGGCCAGCGCGCCTTCCAGGGTGAGACCCAGGCCAGCCTGATCGCCTCGGTTCTGGACCGCGAACCGGCGCCGCTGACTGAGCTGCAGCCCCTGGCGCCACCGGCTCTCGACCGAGTGATTCGCACCTGTCACGCCAAGGACCCGGATGAGCGCTTCCAGAGCGCCCACGATCTGAAGCTGCAGATGGAGTGGATCCGCGATGCCGGCTCGCAGGCCGGTGTACCGATGCCGGTCGCCACGCGTCGCAAGACCCGCGAGCGGCTCGCCTGGGGAGTAGCCGCCATTTTCGCCATCGCCGCGCTCGCTGCCGGGGCCATGCTGATGCGCGACACGAGCCCGGAGCAACGAGTCCTCCGGGCCGAGATCGCTCCCGCAGCGGATACCGTTTTCAGCCTCAGCCCTTCAGCACCTGGCCCCGTGACCGTTTCGCCAGACGGAAGGAAGCTGGCGTGGGCCGCAGTTGGAAGGAACGGCAACACCATGCTGTGGGTCCGTTCGCTCGACGAGACCGCATCGCGAGAGATCGAAGGTAGCGAGAGTGCTGCTTATCCCTTCTGGTCGCCCGACAGTCGCCAAGTGGGGTACTTCGCCGAGGGCAAGCTGAAGAAGGTCGATGGTGTCGGTGGCCCGTCCATCGCCCTCACCGATGCCACGAACCCCAAGGGGGGGACCTGGAACGAAGGCGGCGTCATTCTATTTGCTCCGGTGCACAACGGCCCCATCCACAAGGTTTCGGCAGATGGCGGCCCATCCGAGCCCATCACGGAGCTCAGTTCTGAGAGAGAGGAGAATAGCCACCGTCACCCTCGATTCCTTCCTGATGGCCGACACTTCGTCTATTTCACCAGAGTGGGAGCGATGGGCACGGCCGTCGCGGGCAGTGGTATCTGGATCGCCTCCCTCGACGGAGATGAGCCGCAGCGCCTGGCCAACTCCTCCTCCCAGGCCGAGTATGCCTCCGGGCACCTGCTGTTCGCCCGGGGTGACGCTCTCCTGGCTCAGCCGTTCGATCTCGACCGACTCGAATTCGAAGGTGAGCCAAGGCCGCTGGTCGAGGGTGTGGTTGCCATGTCGGGTGCCGCGATTGCGGCCTTTTCCGTTTCGCAGCAGGGATTACTCGCCTATCAGATCGGGGGCGGAGACTTGACGACCCAGCTTGCGTGGTACAACCGCGAAGGGGCCCGTCTCAAAACCGTGGGCGACCCGGCCTTTCATAGCGGACCGTCGCTCTCCCCAGATCAAAGACGAGCAGCTGTCACAGTTGGTGATGGCGAGACCGGTGCGGGAGACATCTGGATCTACGATCTCGATCGAGATGTTCGCAGCCGCTTTACGTTCGACCCCTCCGAAGATGTGGGCGCGGTCTGGTCACCGGATGGCGATCGAATTATCTGGGCTTCTTCTCGGGTAGCTGATTTCGACCTGTTCGGCAAAGACGTGGAAGGAGCCGGCACCGATGAAGAGCTCTTGGTCGAGCCGGTTGTCAACCTTCCCATGAGCGTTTCTCCTGATGGGCGCTTCGTGGCCTACGTCAAGGGACTTGGGGGAGGAGTCGCCAATTCGGACCTCAGGATTCTGCCCCTCGAGGAGGGGACGGAGCCCTATGACTTCGTTGCCACCGAATTCAACGAGTGGGCGGCGCAGTTCTCGCCGGATGGGCGGTGGGTCGCCTACCAGTCGGACGAGTCGGGTCGACCCGAGATCTACGTCACCACGTTTCCTGATGCGGGTCGCAAGTGGCAGGTGTCGACGGATGGCGGCGCCCAGCCTCGATGGAGAGGTGACGGTCGTGAGCTCTATTACCTGACGCCCGCCGCAAAGCTCATGGTTGCCGAGGTCGATCCAACCGGGTCAGGATTTCAGATCGGCGAGCTCATCGAGTTGTTCGACACCCCTCGGCTGCAGAACGGAGTCTTCGACTACGACGTCACCTCCGACGGTGAGGGTTTCCTGATGAACACCGTCGGCGACAGCGCCTTCGAGCCCATCACCCTGGTCGTCAACTGGACCGCAGAGCTCGAGCGCCGCTAGGTCTCTGCTCGACGCTCCCGTTCACGACACGGTAGACACTGCCATCAATGAAGCGGCCGGCGACTGGCTCACTTCTCTGAGACGATTGTGATCTGGAGGTCCGTCCGGGGGACCCCAGGGGGCTGTCCTCCCTTCCGCTGCCAGAACCCCCTGGAGTCCACCCAGCCGAACCTCCAGCACCGTGGAAGGCAGCAGGGTGTAGGGGTCTAAGGGCGCAGGGGCTTGTCCCCTCCCGTTTGCGAGCGCCCGCTAGGGACGCCCCTACGAAGAGCGATTCACACATCGACCCTCTCACCCTCTGCCGCAAGTCGAAATCCCTTTTCAAACACGCTCTCGTAGGCCTCGCTATCGGGCCAGAGGGCGGGGTTGGTGTGATTGAGATGGATGAAGCGCACCTTTGCCTTCTCCTTGGGTGCGAGCCCATCGAAGCGGTTCATCGAGTGGGTGATGAATGGATGGGGGAAGCCGGACATGTCGCGCCCTTCGATCTCGCCGTTGGCGAAGAAGGTACCGTCGAGGTAGGCGACATCCACCGAGGCGATGACCTCTTCGATGCGTGTTCCCATCTCGTCCCATTCTTCCCAACTGTCGATGTCGGGGATGAACAGCGCGGACCGATTCGGACCTTCGATCCGGAACCCGACAACCTCGGAGTACTCCTGTCGGTGGGGTACCAAGAGCGGTGTCACCACGAGTCGCTCATTCAGCTGAACAGCGACACCATCCTCGAGAGGCTTCAGCACGATGTTCTCGTAGCGCACCAGCTGGCTCCATGGGCCGTTGTCCCGCAGGTACTCGCGCATTCTGGGCATGGCGTGGACCGGCACTCCAGCCGCTCCCATCGACTCGTGGCCCAGGTGCATCAGCCCGGGGTAGTGGCCCATGTGGGCGTGTGTCAGGAGGATGCCCTCCAGGCCGGGGTTGCCCTTAGCTGGAGCGATCTCATCCAACCGATGGAGTTGCTCCCGGAAATCGGGCGTCGCGTCGAAGATCCACCGCTGGTGGCTAACCGGATCCACGAGAGCAAGGCTTGTCACCAGACGCCTGAATTCTGGATCCTTCCAGCCAGGATGCTCCTTGGTGCCCGCTTGCGGGATGCCCCCATCCTGGGCGATCCCGAGCACGACGAGGTAGGGCGCTGCCTCCTCCTGCTGGGTCTGAGCCGGCGCCCCCGCCGTTACCAGGAGGAGACCGACGAGAGCGATTGCGACCTGAGTGTGCTTCGCCATGGCAGCGGTATCTTCTCATCCGCCGGCTGCCGTCGGGCATTCGCCGCGGGAATCACTCCTGGCGGAGGACGTCGATGGGGCTGACTCGCGTCGCCCTCCACGCCGGCAGGAAGCAGGCGGAGGCCGCTACGAGAGCGAGCACGAGCGTTGCGCCCAGATAGGAGGCTGCACTCACCGTCTGAGCCTCGAAGGGCAGCCGCTGAAGGGCGAGGGTGACCATCAGAGCTCCGGCCGCGCCCAGGAGAAGACCAAAGCCCACCAGGATCAGGCCCCGTTTCAGGACCATCCGGAGCAGGTCTCCTCTGGTGGCACCCATGGCCAGTCGAATGCCGATCTCGTTGAGGCGCTGATTGACGGCGTGGGCGAGCAGTCCGTACAGGCCGATCGCGGCGAGCGCCAGCGCGATCGCCGAGAACACCCCGGAGGACAAGGTCACGACAGAGAAGCCCGCCATCGATCTGTCGACGACTGATTGCAGCGTTCTCGGGTCGGCGAGCAGCACGTCTTCGTCCATCTCTCTCACGATCCGGCTGATGGATTCCTCGAGAAGCAGTGGGTCGCTCGCAGTCCTCACGGCGAGTTGCATTTGCCGAGGCGCCAGCTGGTAGGTACTCATGTACATCGCCGGGTCGGGACCGAGAAATACCTGGTTCACACGGGCGTCGGCCACCATGCCGATCACCTCGTGCGGGGGCCAGTCCGTGGAGCCGACGATGACGGATTCGCCGATTGGGTTGCGGCCCGGGAACAGCTTGCGGGCGACGCTCTCTGTGATCACCAGGACCCGGGGAGAGTCTCTGTCATCGGTCATGTCGATGTCCCTTCCCTGAAGCAGAGGCATTTCCATCGTCCGGAAGTAGCCAGGGGGGACCCACCTCGCCATCGCCGACTGGAGGTCGTCGTGTGCCGGTCGCTCCTGACCGGCGGGCCACACGGCCCAGTTCTGCCAAGGGCTCGAGATCGGTAGCTTGTTGACCATGCTCGCTGACTCGACTCCGGGAATTGCCTCGATCTGCTCGAGCAGCGACCTGAAGAACTCATTGCGCTCCGCGGGTGACGGATACTTGACTTCGGGGATGCTGACCGAGCCGGTGAGCAGGTTCGCGGACTCGAACCCCAGATCGGTCGTGGCCAGCTCCACCAGGTTGCTGATGAGCAGTGCCGAGCCGACGAGGAGAAGGGTGGACACCGCCACCTGGACGATCACGAGGCCGCTCCAGAGCCGACTGCTGCGAGCGTCCTGAGAGTGCTGTGGCCCCGATTTCAGATAGAGACTCGGGTCCACCGTCGTGGCTCTCAGAGCCGGAATCACGCCGACCACCAGTCCAGTGGCGATCGACAGGAAGAGGGCGAAGACAAGGGCGCGTTGGTCGATGCTGGCGAAGCCGATGCCCAACTCGCCGATCGGCAGCGCACGCAGCAGCAACCGATGGAATCCGAATGCCACACCGACCCCCAGCAGGCCTGCCAAGAGCGAGACGATGACGCTCTCGGTCAGCAGTTGGCGGATCAAACGCCGGCGTGGAGCGCCCAAGGCAATCCGGGTTGCGATCTCCGGCAAGCGGCGGTGGCCACGGGCCAACAGGAGACCGGCGACGTTGCTGCTGGCGATGAACAGCACCAGGACGCCGGTGGCCATCAGCATCAGCAAGCTGAGGCGGACTTTGGCCACCATCGCGTCGTGAAGGCCTGTCAGCGCCAGGCCCTTGCTTTCGTTGCTGACGGGATACTGCTCCTCCAGGCTCCGCGAGATCGTGCTGACTTCCAGCTGGGCCTGCTGCAGCGAGACCCCAGGCGCGAGCCGGCCGACCAGGAGGTGGCTGTGGGAATCCCGCTGCAGGTCGAACGGACCTTCCCGGTCGACCAATCGCCAGAGGTCGACATCCAGCAGGACTTGGAAGCCCTCGGGCATGACACCGACGATCGTCGTGGGCTCGCCGTCGAGTCTCAGGATCTTGCCCACCGCATCCGAGGATCCACCGAAGCGACTCTTCCAGAAGTCATGGCTGATCAGAGCGACTCCCGCTCCACCTTCGTCCTCGTCCTCCATGAATGGTCGTCCGACAACCGGGGTCACTCCGAGCGCGGGGAACAGATTCCAAGTAACGAAGCCACTATCGACGATCTCGGCATGACCTTCCCCTGTGAGCGTCTGCTCCATTGTGATGTCGGCCATGGCGGCGAGGTGTTCGAAGGAGTTGGCGAGCTCGCGGTAGTCGTAGTAGTCCAGCCTGGAGACCGGGCCTGCCCGGACGCCGTCATAGGTCTTGAATCCGGCTATCAGCCGATCGGGTTGCTGAAACGGGAGCTGACTCAGCAGGGCGGCGCTGACGGTGCTGAACAGGGCCGTAGTGGCACCAATGCCGAGGGCGAGGACGAGGACGGCGACGACAGTGAAGCCAGGGTTTTTGCGCAGAGTGCGGGCAGCGAGACGGACATCCCGGATCAGCGTGTCGAGCCAGGTGCCAGCCCTGGTCTCCCGGACTTGTTGCTTGACCTGCTCGGTGCCCCCAAGCTCGATTCGCGCCTCGCGCAGGGCAGCCTCCCGGCTCATGACCTGTTGGACTTTCTCGTCCACCAGCAGGTCGAGATAGGCTTCGAGCTCCTCGTCGAGGTCTCGATCGACCCGCTCTTGCTTCGTCAGCGAATGAAATGTGCTCCGCAGCCATGGCAGTACGGGCATGGCACTCCCCTCATGAGGCCTCGAGAAGTTTCGTGATCGCCACGACGACCTGGGTCCAGTTCTCCTTCTCCTCGCCGAGCCGCCGCCGGCCGGCGCGGGTCAACTGGTAGTACTTCGCGCGCCGATTGTTCTCCGACTCGCCCCAATCGCCCTGGATCCAGCCCCGCTCTTCGAGCCGATGGAGAGCAGGGAACAGGGAGCCGGGCTTTACCTGGAAGACCCCTTCGGTGACCTGGTCGATACGGCGTGAGATCCCGAGCCCGTGCAAAGGCGCCAGCGCCAGAGTCTTGAGGATGAGCATGTCCAGCGTCCCGCGAAGAAGATCGGCTTTGGTGGCACCCATTCGAACCTCCGGTCGAGCTGGTCGTTGTCTCTCCTACAGAAAGTCTATACGAGCTAGAGATGACGATGTTTCAATCGGCAGAGCGAATGTAGGGGCGGGGCTTGCCCCCCGCCCGCCGCTTTCTGACTACGGCGTGGCGCTCGTCCAGGAGGTAGTGTCGCCCGTTTCGAACCCGTCAACAAAGACGACGATGATGCCCTCGTACATTCCGATGTCGACTATTCCGTCGATGATGCGTGGCCTGCCGTCCAGGTCCGTCGTCCCAAGGCCTCCCGGAGGATTGTTGTCTCCGGCGTTCTCGGCCGGTGAGCCGGGTCGCAAGTAGTAGCGGTCTTCGAGGCTGACGCCGTCGACGAATAGGGGGTCGGTACCGATGAGATTGGAGCCCGCGTCCACCGTCCCCGAGGTGGCAAGGTCGGTACCATTTCGGAAGGCGATGGTGTTGTAGATCGCCAGGGTGCTGGTGTCTTCCTGGGTCGCGAGTATGCCAGTCGCTGGGTTGTCGGCCACAGTCAGGTTCACGAGATGCACGGTCGCACTCGAAGCAGCGGTAACAGCCAACCCCCCGTCATCGCCCAAGGCGATACCGGAATCGGTCAGCCGAAAGGAGTTGGTTCCCACCCAGCTATTGGTCACGAGCTGAGGGGTGGTGTCTCCCGCATCGACCGTGTTAGCGGCCCAGCCAGTCCTGACGACCTCCATGGTGGCGGAAGACTGGATTTCTAAGAAGCCACCACTGCCTTTGGAAGTTCCTGTGCCCAGGATCGAGTTGCCGAAAATGAAACTGTCGCGCAGTATTCCCTTCGAGCTGTCTGAAGTCCTGAGGTGAACACCGCCTCCATGACGTTGTCCTCCATCACTCTGGGCCGAGTTTTCGACGATCTCGCAGTTCTCGATCAAGAAAGTCGAACTGTCGCGGCTTTCGATGAGAATGCCTCCACCGAGAGCCTTGCCATCACTCCAGGAGTCAGCGATGTTGCCGTAAATAAGGCAATCCACGATTTCGAGCCGCTGGGTGCCGCGAGGCTCAACGAGGATCCCTCCACCCCTGGCGGTCGGGAATGTCACGCCGTAGTTTTCTACGATGTGGTTGTTTCGGATCACGATCGTTGCGTCGCTCTCACTCAGTGGCGCAGCGTTGATCCCAGCACCAGTGCCGGCGCCGTTCGTGATGGTGAAGCCGTCGACCAGAATCGAACCCCCTGCGATTCCAATGTCGAGGACACTCACAAAACCACCACCGTCGATCACGGTGTGCTCGGGATCGGGGTCGCGGCTCGCAAAAGTCGCATCCCAGCCGCCAAGGATCTCCAAGCTTCCGCTATCGAAAGTGCCTGGGACCGACAGGTTCTCGGAATAGGTGAGGTTTTCCTCGACCCGAATCTCGGTGTCGGCACCGTTGACCACCGCGTCGATCGCGCCCTGGATCGTTGCGTAGGTGCCGCTCGGGCCGACGGTGAGAACCGTTACCTGTGAGGAGACAGGTAGGGCGATCAGGAGCCAGACCGATAAGACAAGAGCCAACGATCCGACGACACGCGCTTTCGAAAGGAAGTGAGCCATGGCGATCCCTCCTTCGTACCTTTGTCGAGTTCTACTAAAACCCTACTCCTGGGATCAGCGGGTTGCAAGGCGCCGTGTGAGGATAGAATCTCTGGACTCGGTCCAAAACCAAGTCGCTGGCACCTTTGGTTGGAAGTTTAGGTAGGTATCGATGATCGGCGAGACCCTTTCTCACTATCGGATTCTGGAGCAGCTCGGCAAGGGTGGGATGGGTGAGGTGTATCTGGCCGAAGACACGACCCTCAAACGCAAGGTGGCACTCAAGGTGCTGCCGCCCGAGCTGGCGACGAGTCAGGAACGTTTGGAGCGTTTCCAGCGCGAAGCCGAATCGCTAGCGTCGTTGAATCATCCGAACATCGTCACAATTCATACCGTCGAAGAAGACGGCGGTGTTCGCTTTCTGACCATGGAGTGGGTAGATGGCCAGACCCTGGCGGAGCTGGTGGGGAAGGGGGGTATACCCCTGGAGCGTATCTTCGAGATTGCCACCCCATTGGCAGATGCGCTGGCCGTTGCCCATTCCAAGGGAGTCGTGCACCGCGACCTCAAACCGGGCAACGTGATGGTGACGGATGACGGGCGGGTCAAGGTCCTCGACTTCGGTCTCGCGAAGCTCCTCGAGGAAGAGCCCGATCTCGTAGCCACGGAAATGGCCACCGAGGCCCTGACCCGCGATGGCATCGCCATGGGCACCATCCCGTACATGTCTCCGGAACAGGTGCAGGGCAAAGCCGTGGATCACCGGTCGGACATCTTCTCGCTGGGGATCGTGCTC
>Ga0316192_10000110_pt1 | contig 53822 bp, 49 predicted proteins | sample MerIslwburrow_MG_FD_204931 | JGI IMG/M metagenome (GOLD analysis project Ga0316192, IMG submission 204931) | Coastal sediment microbial communities from Maine, United States - Merrow Island worm burrow | ecosystem: Environmental > Aquatic > Marine > Coastal > Sediment | place: USA: Maine...
CGGCTGCCATCGAACCACCGCTGGCCAGCCTGGCCGGTTATAGAGAACCTGTCCCGGTGTGGTCGCGTAACGACTTGTACGATGGTCAGATATTCGCAGGACCGGCGCTGGTGACGGAGACCGTGGCTACGACCTGGTTGCCGGCTGGCTGGCATTGTCGCGTCGACCCATTGGGTAATTTATTACTGGAGCGTGACAGTAGTCCAACGGGCCCGTAGATATTTCGCACTTTAAATCGACCAATAAAAAACCCGGCAGTGCCGGGTTTCTGGTATCAGGCAGTGACTGCAAGCCTATTTGATCTTTGCTTCCTTGTAAGGCACATGCTTGCGTACCACCGGGTCGAACTTTTTGATTTCCATTTTTTCCGGCATGGTGCGTTTGTTCTTGGTCGTGGTGTAATAGTGACCGGTGCCGGCACTGGAAACGAGTTTGATTTTGTCACGCATAATAGTAGCTCCTATACCTTCTCGCCGCGCGCGCGCAGGTCGGTGAGTACGGTATCAATACCCAGTTTGTCGATGATACGCATCCCCTTGGAGGAGACCCGCAGTTTCACAAAACGCTTTTCGCTGGAGACCCAGAAGCGGTGATCATGCAGATTGGGCAGGAAACGGCGACGGGTTCTGTTTTTGGCGTGGGACACGTTATTGCCGCTTTGCGGGCGTTTACCCGTGACCTGGCAGATTCTGGACATTGCTCTAAACCTCGTAAAAAAAGCCCGCCATCAGCGGGAAGGGCGCACTTTATACCAGAAACAGGCGCGGCTGACAAGGTGGACGGACTGCCTGGGTGCAGCAACAACCATTAAAATCAGTAACCTGGCGCATGGCGATGTTGAATCTGCCATAAAACTGTGTCAGATCAATCCCCGTTCGGCAAATGACACGCCACTGCCGTCGCCCACCACGACATGGTCAAGGACCCGTACATCTACCAGTGCCAGTGCCTCCACCAGCCGGCGCGTCAGTTGCACATCGGCGCGGCTGGGTTCGGCGACACCGGAGGGGTGATTGTGAGCGAAGATGATGGCTGCAGCATTATGATGCAGGGCGCGGCGTACCACTTCTCGTGGATGCACGCTGGCACCATCAATGGTACCGCGAAACAGTTCCTCAAAATCGATTACCCGGTGACGGTTGTCCATAAACAGGCAGGCGAACACCTCGTAAGGGAGGTGCCGCAAGCGGCTGGCAAGAAATTCTCGGGTGGCGTTCGGGTTCTCCAGTGTGTCGCCACGGTGCATTTGTTCCTGCAGGTGGCGGCGTGCCATCTCCAGCACCGCCTGTAGCTGTGCATAGGTGGCCTCACCCAGGCCGTGGTGTTTGCAAAAGCCTGGCCGGTCTGCCTCCAGCAACGGTCGCAGGCCACCAAATTCACTCAACAGCTCCCGCGCCAGATCAACGGCGGTTTTACCCCTAACTCCGGTGCGCAGGAAGATGGCGAGCAACTCGGCATCAGATAACGCGGCCGGGCCACGGCTGAGCAGTTTTTCACGCGGCCGCTCAGCGGCGGGCCAGTCTCGTATGCTGTGCATGGTTCCTGTATGCCATAGAAAATACCGGGCACCTAGTGGGAAAATGCGCCACTTGTTGTAGGCCGGGTTAGACGGCCCACCGGAAAGCAGCATCTGCTAAACTCCTGCCTGATGAACGAGCTATCCGGAAAACATATCCTGTTGGGCGTGACCGGTGGTATTGCCGCCTACAAGAGCGCCGACCTGGTGCGGCAGCTGCGCCAGCAGGGGGCAGAGGTGCGCGTTGTCATGACGGCGGCAGCAAGGGAGTTTGTGACGCTGCTTACCTTTCAGGCGTTGTCTGGACACCCGGTACACTCGGATTTGCTGGATACCGGGGCGGAAGCGGCCATGGGACATATCGAACTGGCACGCTGGGCGGATGCACTGCTGATAGCCCCTGCAACGGCAGATTTTATTGCCCGACTGGCCTCTGGACGTGCCAATGACTTGTTGGCAGCTGTGTGTCTGGCTTGTGACGCGACGGTTGCCATCGCGCCGGCCATGAACCATGTCATGTGGGACCATCCGGCCACCAGGGATAACATCGGCACATTGGAAAAACGTGCGGTGCGGGTACTGGGTCCTGCCGCGGGGGAACAGGCCTGTGGGGAAAGCGGACCCGGCAGAATGCTGGAGCCTGCTGAGCTGGTGACAGCGTTATCAGGCTTGTTTAACACCGGTGTGCTTGCCGGGCGGCGGGTATTGGTGACGGCCGGTCCAACCCGGGAAGCCATTGACCCGGTACGCTACCTCAGTAATCGCAGTTCCGGCCGCATGGGCTATGCCGTGGCTGCCGCTGCTGCCGAGGCAGGTGCTGATGTGCTGCTGATCAGTGGCCCGGTAAGCCTGGCGGCGCCGGCCAGGGTGCGGTGCATCGATGTAGAGAGTGCCGCAGAGATGCATGCGGCCGTGATGAATGAAATTGCGCACACTGACATTTTTATCAGTGTTGCTGCCGTGGCCGATTACCGGCCGGAAACCATTGCCGCGCAGAAGCTGAAGAAAACTGCAGCGACATTATCACTGGAATTAACGCCTAACCCGGATATTCTCGCAGCAGTGGCGGCATTGCCCGATGCGCCGTTTACCGTCGGTTTTGCGGCAGAAACGCAAGCCATCGAGAGTAATGCTCGCCACAAGATGCAGACAAAAAACATCGATATGATTGCCGCCAATGCTGTCGGACAGCAGCAGGGTTTTGATTGTGAAGACAACGCACTGCATGTGATATGGGAGCAGGGTGAACAGCAGTTGGCACTGACCGGCAAGGCTAAACTGGCCCGGCAGCTTGTTGCAATAATTGCAAAATACTTTGAAATTAAAACCCGCCAGGGAAAGGTAGTAAAGATTCATGCAAAAGATTCAGCTTAAGATCCTCGATCAACGGCTCGGTAAAGAATTTCCCCTTCCGCACTATGCTACGGATGGTTCCGCCGGTATGGATATGCGTGCCTGTCTGGATGCACCGCTGGAACTGGCGCCCGGTGACACCGACCTGATTCCAACCGGGTTGGCGATTCATGTGGCCGATGCCGGACTGGCGGCGGTGCTGTTACCGCGTTCGGGTTTGGGTCATAAGCACGGTATTGTCCTGGGTAACCTGGTGGGGTTGATCGATTCCGACTATCAGGGCCAGGTATTCGTTTCCTGCTGGAATCGTGGGGCAGAAACATTCGTTATCGAACCGGGCGAGCGTATTGCGCAGATGGTGATTGTGCCCGTGGTGCGTGCAGACTTTGAAATTGTTGAAGATTTTGTCGACAGTGAACGTGGCGCGGGCGGTTTTGGGCATACCGGGCGTCACTAGTGTGGTGTAACGAATAACGTGTACGTATCAGCGAGCCGAGAAGCCGTTAGCTGCAAGGCGCGTCTCGCCGGCAATGGCGTGCCCTTTCCAAGAGACGCAACACCGCAGATGACGGCTTCTCGTCTCGCCCGAAGGGAGGCCCACAAATGACCCAATACGGCGTTGCAGCCCTTGTTAAGGTAATAATCATTAACTGCAGGCTGCGCCTTGTCTTGACTCATTTGTGGGCCTCTGATAGGTACACGTTATTCGTTACACCACACTAGGAGACCATCTCATCGACAGGCTCCTGAGGGTTAACTAAGCGACCCGTTGAGCCGATACTCTGCTATTGGTGGTTTTTTCAGCTTCCATAGAAAACACACGGGTTTAGAGTCCAGGTCCAACTGTCATGCAATTATCGCTGCCCGGCTTCCTTAGCCGCAGAAAATCATTGAATTATCAGTCGGTCTCGAATCCGATGCCGCAGCTGACGGATGACATCAAAACCACGAGCCTTGGCAAGGTGCGGTTGCAGTTGCTGCTTGCGGGAGTCGTGCTGCTCGGTATGTTGACCGGCTTTATTTTTCAGCTGATGTCCGGCCACATTTTGCGCGCCCTGGAGCAGGAATCAGAAATTATCACGCAACAGGCCGCACTGCGGGTTGCAGCGCTGGCCGATTACTACGGTTCAACAACTGCCCTGCTGGCAAAGGACCCGGATCTCGCCTATCTGCTGATGGTCGGTAATGAGTCAGCCTTGCAGTCCAGGGAAGAATCCCTGCGCTATGTTTTTCCGCAGGCGATTAATGTACAGCTGTTGGCCCCCGGAATTTCCGCAGTGGACATGAACGCTTCGCCACCTCTGAGTTATTCGGCACTGGCACAAATGCGCGCAGCAGAAGCCGGTGAAAAGGAACCGCCGATAGAGGTACACCTGTTCAATACGCCACAACAACATATCAATATCGCACGGCGTGTAATGGATCCAGCCGGTAGCGGTGTTGTCGGACACTTGATGGTGTCCCTGTCTGCAGATGTTCTGCAAAACATTTTTGCAGGTAGTCGGGAGCTGGATGGTTATTTCGAATTGCAACAGGATGGTACCAGGGGTGCCCCCGCGGTTATTGCCACGTATGGTGAGCAGTCGTTGAAGCAGGGTCAGGCAGATCGGGTGCTCCGTATCGAGGGCAGCCGTTGGCAATTGGCTCGGTGGCCGGCTGTAAGTGGCGTGGTAGTACTGGGTGGTATCAGTATGCAAGTGTTGGGCGCCTTTTTATTGACGGCGGCCGCTATGGTGGTTTTGATTATTGTCTTGATACGCAAGATCAGGAACGCATTACGCGTCGACCAGGCCAGTGTGGTTGCGATTATGAAGGATTTTCGCACCAGGCGGCTACGCCGTGAGTACCCTTCGGGGCTTGCAGAAATGCATGAAACCGTCGAGTTAGCAACACAGTTGGCAGCTGTTAGTCAGGTAGAGGAACAATTTACCACGGTGCCGTGCGGACAGGACGAGGCATACAGTTCCGGGATGGAGGGGTCCGGGGAAGAGACGGATCCTCTGGATGAGGGTAGTATTGATGGCGGAGTTGCGGCCGAGTATGGTGCGGCAATCCGGAGTGATAACTTGATACTGGAGGAAGATACACTGGATATGGAAGCAGATGACGAGGCCATCGATATCGATCCTTCGATTTTCCGGGCCTATGATATTCGTGGCGTTGTTGACCATTCGCTGACTATCAATACAGTCAGGCTGATTGGCTGCGCCATCGGTAGTGAAGCCTTGCAGCGCGGACGGAATACCATTGTTGTCGGGCGTGACGGGCGGTTGTCGGGGCCATCACTTTCCGATGCTCTGATTTCCGGAATTACATCAACCGGTTGTGATGTTAAATATATAGGCTGCGTGCCGACGCCGGTACTGTATTTTGCCACCTATTACCTCGATACCCAGAGTGGTGTGGTGGTAACGGGCAGTCATAATCCCCCTGACTATAACGGCTTGAAGATTGTGATCGATGGTGAAACCCTCTCGGGTGAATCGATACAGTCACTGCGCGAACGTATCGAGGCAAGAAATTTCATCTCCGGTGAAGGCAGTGTTGAGGAGCTCAATGTCGTCCCGGACTACCTCGAACGGGTTCGCGGCGACGTTACTGTTTCCCGGCCACTTAAAGTGGTCGTCGATTGTGGTAATGGGGTTGCCGGTGGCGTCATACCGCGGTTACTGAAAAGTCTGGGTTGTGAAGTCACCGAGCTGTTCTGCGAGGTCGATGGGAATTTTCCAAATCATCATCCTGACCCGAGCAAGGCCGAGAATATGCAGGTTCTTGTCGCTGCTGTCGGGGCAAATCAGGCTGATATCGGCCTGGCATTTGACGGTGACGGTGACCGGCTTGGTGTTGTCACAGCAGACGGCCAGATCATATGGCCGGATCGGGTGTTGATGCTGTACGCGATCGATATCCTGGCGCGCAATCCGGGTGGTCAGATTATCTATGATGTAAAGTGTACGCGTCACCTGAATACCATTATTCGTGAACATGGCGGTGAGCCGCTGATGTGGAAAACGGGGCATTCCTTTATCAAGGCAAAGATCAAGGAAACCGGGGCACTACTGGCCGGTGAAATGAGTGGCCATATTTTTATCAAGGAGCGCTGGTATGGATTTGACGATGCCCTGTATGCGGCTGCCCGCCTGCTTGAAATCCTTGCCAGAGACGAGCGTAGCAGTACCGAGGTGTTTGCTGCATTGCCTGACAGTGTGAATACTCCGGAGATCAACGTTGTCATGCAGGAGGGTGAACCGCCGGTATTCATTAAGCAGCTGCTGGATAGTGCCCGCTTCGATGGTGCGACGGTATCCACCATCGACGGCCTGCGGGCCGACTTCGAGGATGGCTGGGGACTGGTGCGGGCATCGAATACCACGCCGGTGCTGGTATTGCGATTTGAGGCAGATAATGACGAAGCGCTGGCGCGCATTATGGGTGATTTCCGCCGTGTGATGTTGCAGGTCAATATGCACCTGTCGCTGCCGTTCTGATCTAGCTTGTCTGATTAGCTGTTCACCGCGTACACTCTTTCTCCCTCCATCATGACAGCTGCCCGGTGCAGCAAACACGACCATGTCACTGACGACTGATTCGGCAAAAAATGTTGCGCATGTGCTTGCAGAGGCGCTGCCCTATATACGCCGCTTTCGTGGCAAGACCGTAGTCATCAAGTATGGCGGTAATGCCATGGTGGATGAGAAGCTGAAAAGCAGCTTTGCGCGCGATGTTGTGCTGATGAAACTGGTGGGTATCAATCCGGTCGTGGTTCATGGTGGTGGACCGCAAATCGGGATGTTGCTGGAGAAAATCGGTAAGGAAAGCAAGTTTGTTGATGGCATGCGGGTAACCGATAGCGAGACCATGGATGTGGTTGAGATGGTGCTGGGTGGCCTGGTAAACAAGGATATCGTCAACCTGATTACACATCACGGTGGACGGGCAGTGGGTTTGACCGGCAAGGATGGTGATCTGATCCGTGCGCGCAAGCTGATCATTAAACGTGATTCCCCGGAACTGGAAGCGCCCGAGATCATCGATATCGGTCATGTCGGAGAGGTGGAAAGTATTGATCCCGGTGTGGTCGACATGCTGGTTAGTGGTGACTTTATCCCGGTGATTGCACCCATTGGTGTTGGTGAGGACGGCCGTTCCTACAACATCAATGCCGACCTGGTTGCCGGCCATATGGCGGAAGTGCTCAAGGCGGAAAAACTTATTCTGTTAACCAATACGGCAGGCTTGCTGGACAAACAGGGGGAGTTGCTGACCGGACTGGGTGCGGATGACGTTGCTGCCTTGATCGATGATGGTACGATACATGGTGGCATGCTGCCGAAAATCGGCTGTGCCCTGTCGGCGGTCAACAGTGGTGTGAAGGCAGCCCATATCATTGACGGGCGTGTTGAACATGCCGTGATGGTTGAATTATTTACAGACGAGGGTGTTGGCACGTTAATCCGTGCCAGGCGAAGTAGCTAGTTGCTGGCCGTCAGCAGGCGGTAGCGCTTGATATCTTCCGAGTACTGTTGCTCGATTTCTGCTTTTTCCTTAAGCTTTAGCGCAAGCAGTTCCTCGTTTTGGGCGATGTCTTGCATGACATTCTTCATCTGTCCGAGCAATACATCCGGTGGTTTCTGACCTCTGCTCTCGTATTCATCGGCGTTGTCAGAAAGTTCGGCAAAATGTGTCTGCATTGGCTCAAGTCGCAGCTTTGTCAAAGCAATCAGTTCATTGATCGTGTCAAGCTGCTGGTCACGTGCCAGCACTAGATCTTCTTCCCCGGTATAGGTTGTTAACAGTGTATGGTCATGGCGGGACAGTTCAATGTTCGGGTTTCGCTTGGCTGTTGTAAGATTCGCAATCCGTTGTGCTGATGTTTCCGTGTTTCCATGGTTCGCAGTCAGTTCAATATAGCGACTAATGTCGGTATCAAATTGCCTGTTTAGATCTTCCAGTTCCTGCGCTTTCTCCTTGACGAAGACATCATTCTTGGTGATTTGTGCACGCAGGTTTTTGATTTGTCTTTCCAGGAAGCCTGGTAGCTGTTTGCCGCTGCGTTCATAAGTCGCCGCTTCCTCGGTCAGTCCGAGCAGCCGCTGTTTCATGGACACAATCCGGCTGCTGGTCAGTTGCAGCAATGCTTCAATAGACGCAACCTTGCCATCTTTCGCAAGCTGCATGTCCTGTTCGCTTGCATACGTGGCAAGCAGACTGTGGTCATGAATAGCCTGTTTTTCATCAAGTGATTTTTGTCTGGATTCCCGGGCAGCTGCTTCTTTTGCGGCGGCTTTTTCCTCGGGTGTTTTGGCGGCCTCGTAGACCTTTACTGTCCGGCCCTGTTCGTTGATTTCTTTGCGTTCCGTTTTCGCATACTCAGGCGGGACACGGTTGCCGTAGTGAATCTGTCCCTCATTATCTGTCCATTTGAACGTGCGTTCAGCAACTGCGGTGCTCGCGACCAGCAGTGCGGGAAGAAAAATAAAATAGTGGAAATTCTTCATGTGTGGCGGCTATCCCTGTGTCATACCCTGTATTCTAAACCGGTCATCTTCTCAATATATAATGTTTTTGCGCAAGTCGGGAGTCGTGGTGAACTTTCTGGATCAAATCACCCTGTTTATCGTGTCCCTGGTAGCCAACCTGTTTTCGGCCTTTTCAGGCGGTGGTGCCGGGTTGATACAGCTGCCGGTCCTGATCTTTCTGGGACTGCCGTTTGCGATTGCCCTGGCGACGCATAAGGTCGCCAGTGTTGCCTTGGGTATCGGCGCGACGGTAAGGCACTTGAGGGAGCAGCCGCTGGAACGTCGCCTCGCGCTTTATATCCTCGCGTTCGGTTTACCTGGTGTCATTACCGGGGCAAATATCATCCTTGACGTCCCGGAGCGAACAGCCGAGATAGCGCTGGGGATCCTGACGGCCGGTCTGGGCGTTTATTCATGGCTTAATCCCGGTCTGGGGCAGCAGGCGTATGCGGCACACCGGGACCGGTATGGTCATATAATTGGCGGGCTGGTTTTATTTGCGATCGGGGTATTAAATGGCTCATTGACGTCGGGTACCGGGCTATTTGTGACCCTGTGGCTGGTACGCTGGTTTGGCCTCGATTACCGGCGTGCGATTGCCTATACCTTGATCCTGGTCGGGGTATTCTGGAATGCGACCGGTGCCTTGACACTGGGGCTGTTAACCGAAATACGCTGGTCGTGGTTGCCGGCGCTGTTGCTTGGTTCGTTACTCGGTGGTTATCTTGGTGCACATTTGGCCATCAAGTCCGGTAATCACTGGATCAAGCGAGCCTTTGAGGTGGTGACCCTGCTGGTGGGTACAAAGTTGATTGTCGGGTAAGCTGTGCACGTTGTGAAAAGCGGTTACACCACACTAGATCCCGTATTGCTCGCGATAGGCTTCTACCTTCTTTACATCCTCACTGTGTTCCGGTTTGTTACGTAAATAGTCCAGCAGCTGTGTCAGGGTCACAATACTTGTTACCGTGATTCCGAATGTTTCCTCGACCTCCTGTATTGCGGAGCGTGCATCGCGGCCGCGCTCCTGGCGGTCCAGGGCGATGACCACACCGGCCAGGGTGGCGCCTGCCCCCTGTATGATTTCAACTGCTTCGCGAATGGCTGTACCGGCAGTGATGACGTCATCAATAATCAGTACTTTGCCAGATAATCCTGCACCGACCAGATTGCCGCCCTCGCCATGATCTTTTGCTTCCTTGCGATTAAAACACCAGGGTATGTCGTGTTGATGATGGTCAGCCAGTGCAATGCTGGCCGCTGCCGCCAACGGGATGCCCTTGTAAGCCGGGCCGAACAGGACATCAAAGTCCATGCCGCTATCGGTAATGGCCTGTGCATAATAGCGGCCGAGTCGTGCCAGGTGTTCACCGGTATTGAACAAGCCGGCATTGAAGAAGTAGGGGCTGGTTCGGCCTGATTTCAGTGTGAAGTCACCAAAACGCAGTACGCCGGCGCTGATGGCAAAGTCAAAAAAGTCGTGCTGGTAGTCTTTCATGGGTGCTTGCAGGTCGTTATCGTTGGCCGGGGCCGTTATCATACACGCCGGATCCAGTGAGTGAGAACTATGCGCATTATTACAGTCAATGTGAACGGCATTCGTGCAGCGGCAAAGAAGGGTTTTTTCCAGTGGATGACCCGGCAGCGGGCGGATGTTGTCTGCATACAGGAAATCAAGGCACAGGAACATCAGTTACAAGACAGGGTGTTTTACCCGCGTGGTTGGCATGCAAGTTTTCACGATGCCGAAAAGAAGGGCTATAGCGGTGTGGCTATCTACAGCAGGCGTAAGCCAGACAAGGTGGTTGCGGGGTTAGGTTGGCCGGATATGGATGCTGAAGGGCGCTATATCGAGGCGCGCTACGGGGCATTGAGTATCGTTTCAGTCTACCTGCCATCAGGTTCATCCAGCGAGGAACGACAGGCCATCAAGTTCAGTTTTCTGGACCGGTTTATGCCTTATTTGCGAAGGCTCAGGGTAAAGCGGCGTGAATACATCCTCTGTGGCGACTGGAATATCGCCCATAGGGAAATCGATCTGAAGAACTGGCGGGGTAATAAAAAGAACTCCGGTTTCTTGCCGGAAGAACGTGCCTGGATGGATGAGCTGTTTGGAGCAGCCGGCTTTGTGGATACATTTCGTGTGGTGAATCAGGAACCTGATCAATATACATGGTGGTCGAATCGAGGACAGGCCTGGGCCAAGAATGTCGGCTGGCGTATTGACTACCAGGTCGCGACCCCCGGTATTGCCGAGGCGGTCCAGGCGGCACGGATCTACACGACGAAGCGCTTTTCCGATCATGCGCCACTGATTATGGATTATGCTTACGAGCTGTAGAGCTGCATGTACACCACACTAGTTCAGCTCCTGCGGAGGTAGTCCCGAAAACATAACTAGCCGTTCTTCGAGACTGGTGTTACACAGGCGTCGATCAGAAATGCGACGTCGATCGGTAATAACGACGAGGCCATCAGAGTCCCTGAGGGGGTATTCGGCATCCAGTCCCCAGCGGCGTTGACCTTTTGAGCGTTTTTCTTCGCTTACATTTCCCATGATACTAAAAGCATAGACGCTGCTGGACAGAATGCCTATAAATACCATTGATGAATTCAGTGCCCGGTTGTAATTGGGTGCGGGAGACAGGGAAAGTCCGCACTAAATCATCATAATTATCTATATGACTCAGTTGGTTGGCGGATATTAGCCGTTTGTCGGAACTGCTGGCAGGGGCGGGCTGTGTTTTATGAGGAAAATAACCAGCAGGATTGCCGGTACACCGAGCAGGCCGGTATACAGGAAGAAACTGGCGTAACCGGCAGTATCTACCACCAGGCCAGCAAACCCGCCAATGAATTTTGCCGGCAGTGTCATTAGCGAACTGAACAGGGCGTACTGTGTGGCCGTGTAGCTGGTGTTCGTCAGGCTGGATAACCAGGCGATGAATGCCGATGTTGCCAGCCCGCCACTGAAATTGTCGGCACTGATAACAACCGCAAGGTTGAACAAGGACGGTTCGCTGACTGCCAGCCAGACGAACAGCAGGTTAGTACCAGCCACAAGTACAGCGCCTGCAAACAACGGTCGCAGGATGCCGAAACGCACCACCAGGATGCCACCAAGGCCGGCACCGGCGATGGTCATGAAAAAACCAAAAATCTTTGTAACATTGGCGATGTCCGCCTTGGTGAAACCGAGGTCGAGATAGAAAGGGTTTGCCATGACGCCCATGGTAATGTCGCTGAGCTTGTAGCAGCCGACCAGCAGCAGGATCAGCACCGCAAGTCGGCCGGTACGTTCGAAGAATTCCACAAAAGGACCGACCACGGCATCCGCGAACCAGATGGCGATACGTGCCCCGAGCCCCTGCCTTGCGGTGATGCCGATGCCGGCTTCCAGCCGGGATTCCAGCGCCTGTGTTCGCGGATTAACTGGATGCGATGGTTCCGGAATAATTAATGTTGTCAGCATGCCAATGCCCATCAGTCCGGCCATTACGATGTAGGTCAGTGACCAGTTGGTCTGTTCGGCGAGGTGTAGTGCGCCGGCGCCGGCGGTCAGCAGTGCCAGCCGGTAGCCGAGCACATAGGTCGCCGCCATGGCGCCCTGCAGGCTGCGTTCGACAGATTCTATGCGCCAGGCGTCGATGCTAATGTCCTGGGTGGCAGAGCCGAAGGCGACTAGCAGGGCAAATAGAGCCAGTTGTGTCAGGTTGCTGCCCGGGTCGGTTAATGCCATGCCGGTCAGGCCGGTTGCGATGGTGATCTGGGCCGCCAGCATCCAGCCACGGCGCTTGCCAAATACGCGGGTCAGAAGCGGGAACGGCAGGCGGTCGATGACCGGTGCCCAGAAGACCTTGATTGAATAAGTAATGCCGACCCAGCTGAAAAAACCGATAGTGGTGCGCGAGACACTGGCCTCCGTTAACCAGGCGGACAGCGTGCTGAAGACGAGCAGGAAGGGCAGTCCGGCAGCGAAGCCGAGAAAAACCATGCCAACGACCCGCGGCCGGGTGTAGACGGACAGGGCGTTATGCCAGTTGCCAGTCTGGGGCTTGGCCGGGCTCATCCGGTCATGGATTTCCTGTTAAGCAGGCCAGATTGTCAGCAATCAATTCGTATAGAAATCCTGGCTGAACTGGACCTCGACGAATTCCTGTGACCCCTGGGGGCGGGCCCGTACATCGAATTTCAATGTTTCCTCGTTGGCAATGCCAAACTCGCCTATATAGTAAATCGCATTGCCTTCGCGTATTTCGCGCAGGCGGATGGTCCGTCCCTGACCGGCCAGATTACGGGCATTTACATCAATGTGTGCATGTACCGGTTGGCCGGGGCTGCCGAGTACTTTTTTCAGGACCGTGATATTGATCATGCCGCGGTTCTGGCTGCGTGTAATATGGTGTTTGCGTGCAACTTGTGGCGGCACCATGTCGGTAGCCATGGCGTTGTAGTGAACCACGAACTGACCGAAGTCCTTGAAATTTTCGGCGCTGGCGGTGACCGGGAGCAACAGTACCAATCCCACTAACCATGAAAAAGCTTGTCTCGCTGAACGCATGCTGGTTCCTCCGTGTTGTGTGTGTTAACTATAGTTTAATACAGATGACGTTGTGTAACAGCCGTGTTCGCGCTCAACCCAGCAGCGGCAGGAGCAGCATGCGCAACACCTGCAATCCGATTATTGCCACCAGCGGCGAAAGATCAATACCGGAGAGCGGTGGAATGATGCGTTGAATCGGACGCATGATAGGGCTGGTAATGCTGTAGAGCAATGCCGTCACAGGGTTATAGGTGCCCGGGTTGACCCAGCTGAGAATGACCTGGATTATGATAGAGAACATGAATACATTGATTGCCAGCATCACCAGTTCACCGGCAGCAGCAGTCAGCAGGGTAACAAAAGATACGCTGATGCCGCGTAACAGGACGACTATGCCTAGCGATGCCAGCTGCAGCAGTAGCATCAACAGCAGTGCCGAGGTGTCATACTTGCCGAAACTGGGGATGACCTTGCGCATGGGTATCAGCAGGGGATTGGTGATGCGTACCAGGAACTGGCTTACCGGGTTGTAGAAATCGGCACGTACGACACCGAGCAGAAAGCGCAGCATGACAGCGAGTATGTAGAGACTGAAGAGGGTGGTAACCAGGAACTCCAGCGGATTTGCCAGGTAACTGGTGCTCATGTTTTGCTCCCGAATTCTTCCGCCAGTTCACGGGAGCGTTCTGCAGCTGCATGCAATGCCTTGCTTACCAGTTTCTCAAACCCGCCCTCGTGGAAGATGTTGATAGCGCGTTCCGTGGTGCCGCCCGGTGATGTAACCCGCTGCCGCAGGGTCGCCGCATCTTCCTGGCTTTCCAATGCCATCTTTGCGGCACCAAAGACAGTTTGCAATGCCAGCAGGTATGCCGTTTCCTCTGCAAGGCCCAGTTCACGACCGGCGCTCTGTAACGCCTCTATAAACAGGAAGATATAGGCAGGTCCGCTCCCTGATAGTGCGGTTACCGCATCCATCATGGCCTCATCATCGACCCAGATGACGATACCAACAGCTCGCAGAATGGATTCTGCAATGCTGCGTTGATCGTCTGTCACAAACGGATTTGCGTACATCGCGGTCGCCCCGCTCTGAACCATCGCCGGTGTATTGGGCATGCAACGCACAATAGCGGTTTTGTCACCCAGCCACTGGCGCAGGGCGGTTTCAGGTATGCCGGCAGCGATAGAGATCACCAGGGGGGGCTCCCTGTAGATACTGCTGGCAAGCGCGCTAGCGACGCCTTCCATGACTTGTGGTTTTACCGCGATGACAACCACATCGGCGCCTGCTACAGCATGGGCATTGTCGCTGCTTGTCTCGATCGGGAAGCGTTGCGCGAGTCGTTCCAGTTGCCGTGGATCTGTATCGGAAACGCGGATACTGCCCGGGTTCCAGCCATCGGCAATCAGGCCGGCGATCAGACTGCCTGCCATGTTGCCCCCACCAATAAAACTCAGAATTGTATTGTTCATGTGATTGACGATACAGGATGAAACCGGCCTGCGACAAGCTATCCCGGATGGTTATTAGTGTGGTGTAACGAATACCGTGGCCGCTACCGGCAGGTTGGTTTATGTGACTGATTACTGGCGGTTTATACAGCGTGTAAACTTGCCACAGAGGCATAATGAGGCATACTTCGGCTGTCGATCGCTTGTCTGTTGATGACTGCTCCTGCTGTGGGTAATGCCGGCACAGATGAACTGTCTGCTCGCGCTTTGTTTGTCCAACAAGTTGCCGATATAAAACGCTTTTTCAAGTATCCCCTGTCGCAGACGATATCAGGGTGACGTGTAATAAATGCATGGGAGTTAGCATGGATATAGCTGAGTTACTGACCTTCAGTGTTAAAAACGGCGCATCTGATTTACATCTGTCAGCCGGACTGCCGCCGATGATTCGAGTAGACGGGGACATGCGTAAGGTCAACGTTCCTGCGCTGGATCATAAAACGGTCCATGGGCTTGTTTATGACATTATGAACGACAAGCAACGCAAGGATTATGAAGAGTACTTTGAAACCGACTTTTCATTTGAAATTCCCGAGCTGGCCCGCTTCCGTGTCAACGCGTTTAACCACAACCGTGGTTCCGGTGCTGTTTTTCGTACCATTCCTTCTGACATACTGAGTCTTGAAGATCTGGGCACACCGGCAATTTTCAAGGAGATTGCCGATACACCACGTGGCCTGGTGCTGGTTACCGGGCCGACTGGGTCCGGTAAGTCCACCACTCTGGCGGCAATGATTGATTACCTGAATACCAGGTTATATGCACATATCCTGACCATTGAAGACCCCATCGAGTTTGTGCATCAAAGCAAAAAGTGCCTGGTTAACCAGCGTGAAGTCCACCGGGATACCCTTGGTTTTAACGAAGCCTTGCGCTCGGCATTGCGTGAGGATCCGGATATCATCCTGGTGGGTGAGATGCGTGACCTCGAGACGATTCGTCTGGCATTGACGGCTGCCGAGACCGGTCACCTGGTATTCGGTACTCTGCATACCACATCGGCAGCGAAAACCATTGACCGCGTCATCGATGTATTCCCGGCAGCAGAGAAAACCATGGTGCGCTCCATGCTTTCCGAGTCACTGCGCTCCGTGATTGCACAGACCCTGATGAAGAAGGTCGGAGGCGGTCGTATTGCTGCCTGGGAAATTATGATAGGTACACCGGCGATTCGCAATCTTATACGAGAGGACAAGGTGGCGCAAATGTATTCAGCGATCCAGACCGGTAGCGCAGTTGGCATGACTACACTGGATCAATATCTGCAGGATATTCTGTCCAAGGGACTTATTACAAAACAGGATGCTCGCGCGAAAGCCGCTATCAAGGATACTTTTCGCTAATCATCTGTCGGGAGAGTGATTATGGATTTATCAGTATTATTGAAACAAATGCACGAGAAAGGTGCCTCCGACCTGTTTTTAACGGCCGGTGTTGCTCCCACAATGAAGGTGAACGGAAAGACGATGCCGGTCTCCACTGAAGCGCTTGGACCGGAAGCCTCGATGGAAATCGTTACCAGTATGATGACGCCGGCACAGCGTGACGAATTCGAGGCAACGCACGAGTGTAATTTTGCGGTCAGCGAGGAAGGCGTAGGCCGTTTTCGTGCCAGTGCGTTTATACAGCGTGGTCAAGCCGGTGCGGTGTTGCGTCGTATTGAAACCTATATCCCGACCATCGAGGAACTGAATCTGCCACCTATCCTGAAGAATCTGTCCATGACAAAACGTGGTCTGATCGTTTTTATTGGTGCGACCGGCACCGGTAAGTCAACTTCGCTTGCTTCCATGATCGGATATCGGAATCAGAATAGCACCGGTCATATTATTACCATTGAGGATCCGATTGAGTACGTACACAATCACAGTGGCTGCATCGTAACCCAGCGTGAAGTTGGTATAGATACCGAATCCTATGAAACAGCACTGAAAAACACCCTGCGACAGGCGCCGGATGTCATCCTGATTGGCGAGGTGCGTGACCGTGAAACCATGAATCACGCCATTGCTTTCGCAGAAACCGGTCACCTGTGTCTGGCAACACTGCATGCCAATAATGCCAACCAGGCGATGGACCGCATTATTAACTTCTTCCCGGAAGAGCGTCGCCCACAGTTGTTTATGGATTTGTCCATGAACCTGAAGGCCTTCCTTGCACAGCAATTAATTCCGCGTGCAGACGGTAATGGTCGACGGGTATGCGTTGAGATCCTGCTAGGTACCCCGCTGGTACGGGACGTTATCCGCAAGGGTGAAGTGCACAAGCTGAAGGAGCTAATGAAGCAGTCGGTACAGCAAGGCATGGTCACCTTCGATCAGGCCCTGTTTGAACTCTACAAGGGAGGTGAAATCAGCTATGACGATGCAATACACTACGCCGATTCTGCCAATGAAGTACGCCTGATGGTCAAGCTGGACAAGGGTGACGTGAATCAATACGCGGCCGCAATGGACGATGTATTCCTGGTGGAAGAGGAGTAGCCACCTGTCCGGGAATGGCGATCGTGGCAAGGGCAAGACTGCTTGAATCAGGTCCAGTTGACGGACCGGGCGTCAAATACCGGGCCGTCAACACAGACACGTTTCATTGCAGAGCCCGTAGCTGTGCTGATCTCCACGGTACAGCCTGCGCAGCCACCCACTGCACATGCCATGAATTCCTCCAGTGATACCTGGCAGGGCAGGTCGTAGTCGCATGCCAGTGCCGCAACCGCTGCCAGCATTGGCTGCGGTCCACAGGCAAACATACTGACTTCGGCACGTTGTGATTCATCCAGGGCATCCAGCCAGAGCCGTGCAAGATCGGTAATGTAACCTTCATGACACCCCGGGTATCCCTGCAGGCTTGTCAGGCGGCTGGGTATTCCCCAGTCTTCAAACAATGGCATGGCTGCGATAACGGCATCCGGCATGCCCGGCAGTAAAAAACGCGAGGGTCGTGCGGTAAACGGGAAGGGTACCTCTGAACCCATCAACACCACGGCTTGCCAGTGCTTGTCATATCGCAAACTGTCGGCAAGAAAAACCATGGGTGGAATGCCAACGCCGCCACCAAGCAGTAGGGTACGTGGCCGGGTCCGGTCTGCAGTAAACGGTTTGCCGACAGGCCCCAGCATGCTGACGGACTCACCGGGCATACGCCTGCTCAGTGCATGTGTGCCGGTGCCAACAGCCTTGTAGAGAAACTCGACCCAGCCGGTCTCGGCATCTGTGCGCATAATGGACAATGGTCGGCGCATGGGGAGTGCCGGGTCGCACTGCAGATGTGCAAAGCTTCCCGGCAAGGCACGCGCGGCGCATTCGGGTGCCTGCACGCGCAGTACATACTGGTCGCCTGGATAGCTGTCGTGACGCAGGATCTTCGCATCCTCGACAAAGATCGTATTGCGTTGTGACGGGTGCTTTGTATCAGGCATGATCAGTCCAGGGTATAGACCAGTTTTCCTGCTAATAATGTGTGTGTAACACGTCCTTTCATTTCCCAGTCCATAAACGGTGTGTTGAGTCCGTTACTCCGCATGGTGCTGCTATCAAGCTGCCAGTTGGCTGCCGGGTCAAATATACAGATATCTGCTGTTGCATCGATCGACAGCGTGCCAAAAGGCAGCCCGAGTATCTTTGCCGGCCCCGCAGTTAACCGATGTATCAGATCCACAAGTTCGATGGCGTGTTCCTCAACCAGTCGCAGGCCAAGCGGTAACAAGGTATCCAGCCCCGAAATGCCCGGTGCGGTGGCCGGAAACGGTCCCAGTTTCGCATCGGGTTCATGGGGTTGATGGTCTGAGCAGATGGCTGACAATGTGCCCTGCTGCAAGGCATCCCGTAATTGCTGCCGATCTTCGACAGTACGCAGCGGCGGTATCAGGTGGCACTGGCTGTCGAAATCACTGATATCAATTTCAGACAGGTATAGATACGGGATGGCGACGTCTGCCGTTACCGGTGCGCCATCATATTGTGCTCGTGCGACCATCCTGGCGGCACGACCGCTTGTCAGTCTGCAGAAGTGTGCACGTATACCGGTTTGTTCAATCAGTGCGAGGTTATGTGCAACGGCGGCTGTCTCCGCGGCTTCAGGTATACCCGGTAAGCCGAGGCGTGTTGCAACCCGGCCCTCATGTGCGCACCCCTTGTTAGCCAGCCAGTGGTCATTGGGATGCAGAAATACGGTCAGATCAAAGGTGGCGGCATATTCCAGTGCGCGTCTGAGTATCAAGGGGTTGAGTAGCGGTTTCAAGGCATTGCTGACGCCTACGCAGCCGGCTTTTTGCAATGCGGCCATTTCGCTAAGTTGCTCCCCTCCAAGCGACCGGGTGAGGGCACCCAGCGTAACCAGGCGGGTCTTGCCGACGGCTTCTGCACGCAGTCGCATGAACTCGGTGACAGCCGGGGTATCGATGACCGGATCGGTATCTGGCGGGCAACACAGCGTGGTGATGCCGGCGCTGGCAGCTGCCAGTGATTCCGTGGCGATGGTCGCCTTCTGCTCCTGTCCCGGTTCTCTCAGTCGTGCGCTGATGTCAATCAGTCCCGGACAGACGATCCGCTGACTGGCATTGATTTCCATGTCGGCCGTGAAACCCTGCGGTGCATTACCGAATGCAATCACCTTGCCATCTGCAATATATACATCCTGGACCGCGTCAGTGCTGGTAGCCGGGTCAATTACCCGGCCACTACTGATAAGGATCCTTGTGGCTGTGTCGATTGCAGGCATGAGACTATTCTCTATCACTTTATTTACGCGACATGGCCATTGACATGACAGCCATTCGTACTGCAATGCCATGAGTAACCTGTTCAAGAATTACAGAACGCGGGCCATCGGCTGTGTCTGAGTCCATTTCAACGCCGCGGTTGATGGGACCTGGATGCATAACGGTGACATTCGGGCTGGCATGTGCGAGCTTTTCTTCTGTTAGTCCGAACAATTCGAAGTATTCATGCTCGCTGGGTAGTAGTGCGCCTTGCATGCGCTCCCGTTGTAATCGCAATATAATAACAACATCGGCGTCTTTTATACCGGTCTGCAGGTCATGGTGTACCTGTGCGCCCAGTGATCCGGCGTGTACAGGTATCAGTGTTTTTGGTGCGACTATGCGCACTTCACCGGTATTCAGCAGGTTCAGTGCATGAATCTGGGAGCGTGCAACACGTGAGTGCAGTATGTCACCCACAATGGCAACCCGCAGTGCGCCGAAGTCCGGTCCCTTGACGCGGCGGATAGTAAACATGTCAAGCATGGCTTGTGTCGGGTGTGAATGGCTCCCGTCACCGGCATTTATGACACTGATATGCGGCGCGGCATTGGCTGCGATAAAATGAGCTGCTCCGCTTTCAGAGTGTCGAACAATAAACATGTCAACATGCATGGCTTCAAGGTTGCGGAGGGTGTCAAGCAGAGTTTCGCCTTTGGCTGTACTGGATTGGGTAATGTTGATATTCAGAACATCGGCAGACAGCCTTTTTGCAGCCAGTTCAAAGGTGGTGCGGGTACGCGTACTGGCTTCGAAGAAAAGGTTAACAATGGTTTTGCCACGCAGCAGGGGTACTTTTTTAACAGTCTGTTCGGATACGCCGGCAAAAGATTCTGCCGTATCAAGTATCTCTGTCATTAATTGACGATTCAGCCCGCTTATACAGAGAAAATGGCGCAGCCGCCCGTTGTTGTCTATTTGCAGGCTATGACGGCTCATGCTGTTGTTTGCACTTCCAGTGTTAATGGATCCGGGCCCGATAGCTTGATGTGTTCGCCGGGGTTTAATTGAATGTGTCTGCCAACAACGTTTGCCTGAATGGGTAATTCGCGCCCGCCGCGTTCAATCAGTGTCGCCAGTATGATGGATGCTGGACGCCCGTAATCGAATAATTCATTCAGTGCTGCACGAATGGTACGCCCGGTATGGAGTACATCATCGACTAAAATGATATGACGGTCGTCGATGCTGAAGGGTAATTGTGAGGGTTTAACCACCGGGTTCATTCCGATGCGGGTGAAATCATCCCGGTAAAAGGAAATATCCAGGCTGCCAAGGGCTTCTTCAATCTGCAGTTGCCGGTGCAAGTGTTCGGCAATCCAAACACCGCCGGTATGAATACCTACCATGGCCACATGGTCATTGCCGGTACGTGAGACCTCCTCACCCAGTTGCACTGCCATGTCAGCTATGATGTCTGAAATATTTCCAAGCTCATTCATGTGATTCTGTTTCCAGCCAGTTCTGCAGGATAATCATGGCAGCCACGGCATCAACTTCCTGCTTGCTTGACTGTTGTTTCATGTGTTGTATCGCAGCGTGTGTACTGAGTCTTTCGTCCATATTATGTACCGGGAGCCGGTAACGTCCTTGCAGCTGTTGTGTGAATTTTCTTGCAGCATTGCTGATGTCTGAATCACTGCCATCGTCATGCAGCGGTAGTCCGACGACCAGGGCATCGGGCCGCCAGTGATCAATTAATTCGGTAATCCTGCCCCAGTCAGGCTTGCCACTGCGGGAGTTGATTGTACACAGTGCTGTTGCTGTCCCGGTAATACTTTGTCCAACGGCGATACCGATGCGCTGCGTGCCAAAATCGAACCCCAGCAGAGTTTGCAAGACTAGTCGGCTTGCCTGGCCATAGCGAGTAGATGGCAGGTGTTACTCATTCATGCATGTCCTGTATCGCTGGATAACAGGTTGAGATCAACACCGAGTAATGCTGCTGCCGCCATCCAGCGTTCTTCGCTGGGTGTGTCGAATACAATCTTTGAGCTTGCCGGACCACTTAACCAGGTGTTGGCGGCAAGTTCCTGTTCCAGTTGGCCAGCACCCCAGCCCGCATAACCCAGCGTGACGATAACTTTCTCTGGCCCCTTGCCTGCGGCGATTGCCTGGAGTATGTCCCGGGAAGAGGTAATACCGATTTTGTCTGTGACCTTCAGTGTTGCTTCCCAGTCGCCGGACGGTTCATGTAATACGAAGCCCCGATTACTCTGAACCGGTCCGCCCATATAAACAGGCCGGGATGAGATTTCATCAGTGCCGGGTTTAATATCCATATGTGCCAGTATCTCACCCAGGCGCATATGCAGCGGTCGATTGATGACAACCCCCAGAGCGCCGTCTTCATCATGTTCACAGATATAGGTAGTGGTATGGTGAAAATTAGGGTCGTCAAGAGCCGGCATGGCAATGAGGAAGTGGTTGCTTAGTGAGTTGTAAGTGCTCATGTCCTATAGTATCAGGCAGATCGCCAGTGACCTTCAAGCCTCTCCATGGATATAGTCAAAATATGATGTCTAGTGGCTCTTCAGCTGGTTGGTCGTGGAAAATTCCCAGGTGCGAGTGATGTGCAGGATGTCGGCATCTTTCATGATTTCAGACGGAAACGGCGCAAAGGGTGCTGCCAGGTTGACTATGCGGATGGCCGCTTCGTCAATGACCGGGTGCCCGGATGGGCGCAAGATATTGATGTTACGTACTGTTCCGTCGGCATTCATGGTGACATCCATGATGAGCTTGCCGGAAAGGCCTGCGCGACGCGCCTCGTCCGGATAATTCAGATTACCAACACGCTCAACCTTTTTAACCCACTCGCTCATGTAATTGGCATATTTGAATTCCTGGGTACGTGCTGACACGTAGATATGGCGAGGTCGTTGTGCATAGGCTTGCATTGATTCGCTGAGCTGTTCATTCAGATTGACCATTTCCATGCTGCGCTCAATCAGCTCGGTTGCCGTAATATCCGGTTTTTCTGTATCAGGAATTACCTTGTCCTCCTGATGATGCTTCGTTGCAGCTGCATGTGTCGTTATAACCTGTGCGGGGGCGGGTGTGGCCTGTTGTGGTTTCACGGCGGGCGCCTGTTCGGGGACCTCTTGCGTCGGTCTGACTCTTTCACTGGTATTGCCACCTCCCTCCTGGCTTGTTTGCGCGAGGTAGTCCGCCTCATCCGGTGGCGGTGTGCGACGGTTGGAGACAGTGATATCCAGTGTTGGCAGGACATTTTCAGGTGCAGGTTCGTCATGCAAGCCAAAGGTAATGCCGAGGATAATCATGGCGTGCAGTATGAGGGCAAAAAACAGTGTCAACGCCATACGATCGACTGCTGTTACGGGAGAGGTATTAAGGATCGGGGCGTCTATGGTTTGCATGGGATGTCTTCACTGCACATTGTGCGAACAATTATACCGCCGACAATACCAAATATTAGTGCAGCGGTTAACAGGACTGGAAACAAATGCCAGATTGCCGCATGCGGGATAAATAACAGCCTGGCAAGTGCAAATTGTCCCGTCATGTGTGCCAGTGCTGCCAGGACACTGTAGCCGATTGCACTAAAACCTTCTCCCGGAAGGCGGCAGGCTAACCATAGTATTGACACACTGCACGCGGCGCCGCCCATACTCAGGATAAAGGTGGGTGACAGGAAGGTACCCAGTAGCAGGCTGCCGCAGACAACACGGAGCAGGCTGACCCAGGCCGCAGTGCGCCAACCGAATTGCAGCAGGACGGCAATAGTGATGACGTTTGCGAGTCCCGGTTTCAGTCCCGGCAGCGGCGAGGGGATGGTGCTCTCCAGGATATGTATGCTGATGGCCAGGGCTGTGAGCCAGGCAATACGGTGGTCTTCACGTGTGGTCTGTATCTGCATTCAATCAACGGCTTTCTTCGGGGCGGCCCTATATTACCTGTTACCAGCAATTGTTTCGCAGATACCTTGAATGCTTCTTGAAGGTGTCGCGTCCCCGGGAGTTTTTGAGCATTTCCCTGTTGTCGGCACAGCGTGAACGCCTGGCCGTACGCTGACGGTCAGCGCGGGTTCTCGTTGTGTGTGCGTTGTGCTGTTGTTGCCGCTGACGCTGTTCCATTTTGCTGAGTCGGTCGTGTTCACCCGGACGTAACCCGGTATGGCTGTCTGCCAGGATTGTGTCCTGTTGCAATATGATGGGTGTGGATTCGACGCTGATGGGACGTCTGTCACCATACTGTATTTGCCCCTGGTCGTCAGTCCATTGATAGGCAGTCTCTGTGGCAATGGCACTACCAGACAGGGTGTGCATCAGGATCATAAAAATAATCAAATTCAGTTCCATAGACAGCTCCTTTGTCATTGTAAATAAAGGAAAATACTTGTTTTCGATCGTAGTCTGCCCGGGGTAGGTAGCAGCAGTACAAGTTACCCGGGTCCTGGTTTCCGGTCTATGGGGCTTGACCGGGCATACCTGTCGGATTTTTCTGACTGTGCAGCTAACTCGCTATTCTTGCAGGGTGACGAAAGGCGGGCTCAAGCGTAATGATGCGGCGCCGATAATTGCTTTATATATAAAGATATAAAGGTGCTTGCATGGGGGTCAGGAAGGGCGGATCACTGGGATGACAGGCAGTGCGGATACGTCGTTTGAGAGCAGGTAAGCAAAGTATGGTTCAACTTGATACAGTCACAAGGCACCTTGGTGGACTGTTGACAGGGCTGGTGTTCTGGCTAAGTCCTGTTGTGGTTGTTCAGGCGGAAGATGATTATCTCCGTCTTCTGGATGCAGAAGCTGCAGATACTGGTGCAATTAGTGAGTCCGGTGCTTCGCCAGACAATGGTAAGAGCCAGAATAAAAAGGCCAGGAATATGAAGGCCAATAAAGTTATTGAGAAAGGACTTACTTTTGATGGATTTGAAGAAATACTAAGCGTTCATTATTCCGGCAGTAATTTCCTGTATGTGAAGCTGTCTGAAAAAGAACGCCAGAGTGTCTACAGGTTTTATCAGGTTGATAACCGGATGTCATCATTACGTGAAGAGATTGTACGTCTACTGTCATCCAGTTAGTGATCATCGGCCGTAACTTATTGCAAGGAGGGATTTCTTTATGAAACAGTTCATTACCAAAGCATCTGCCGTCGCATTGCTGGTGGCAGCCGGATTGTTTGCCAATTCAAATGCCGTCGCACTTGATGTCAAACTGACCGATTATCTTGCTTATATCGATGTCAATCATAATGGTGAGCAGGTTCGGATACAGCGTATTCAGGATGTAGCTCACAAGCTGGATGATGGGTTTGCCAAAACATCACGCAAATGTCCACCTTTCTGCGTCCAGCCGATGAAGGTGGCCCCCGGAGTAACCACGGTTGGCGAAGCCGAGATTTTCCGTTTTATGGACCGCGAGCTTGTTTCAGGCAAGGGACTAATCGTGGATGCACGTACACCTTCCTGGTACAAGAAGGGCACCATTCCGGGTTCGATCAATATTCCTTTTACCGAGTTTGTTGCCGGTGAAGATGCTCCGGAAACCATCAAGACTCTGGAAACACTCGGTGCAGTGCGCCGCGCTGAAGTCGGGTGGTTTACCCGCAGCTTCGAGAAGCTGATGGCCAGATTTGGCTGGTTTGGTGCGGACCAGAAAACCGATAGGTGGGATTTTTCAAATGCCAGGCAAGTGGTGTTCTGGTGTAATGGTCCCTGGTGCGGTCAGTCACCGCGCGCAATCAAGGGCCTGCTTGAGCATGGCTTTCCGCCTGAGAAAATTGCCTACTATCGTGGTGGCATGCAGATGTGGAAAATACTGGGTCTGACCGTGGTCATACCAGACAGTCCTGAAGCCGTTGCCATGAAATAGGCGGTTACTTCTACAGCAGTAAAAGGGACGGATAGCCGTCCCTTTTTTTATGACCCCTGATAATGGCTTGTGCCATGGTCGATATAATGATCAAAAATTGATCGTATCAAATCGTGGGTGCTGGCCTATGAGTCTCAGGCTGATGCGGTTGGGTAAACAGGCAGCAAATCCCCCTGCGTTTGATAACCAGCCGCTGTGAACGCAGACCTGCCCTATGCATGGGGAGCTAACAAAGCGTGTACGGTTATTCCTGATTTCAACAATACTTTCGCCGAGCGGTCCGGCAATATGCAGCATCCGGTCCGGTCTCAGTGTTTCTGTAACCGGGACGTTGCTGCCAGTTTGAATAAGTAAAAACTTAGCCGGCTCATCGTTAAACCACAGGTGGAGATAAAGAAGCGGTAGGATGCACACTATGAGCAGTATCAGGATGTGGTCGGCACGAGTCATTGTAGCGGGGCACTCAGGCTGATTTGTGCATCCAGTCCGGGCTCAAAGTGGATGCGGGACTGCATTGCCGGGTTTATATGGATGGTTCCCTGTTTGTCTATCAACATGACATAGCGTATACCCATGTTGCGTGCCGTCGACAGCCATTGATCTGGTCCGGCTACAAATAAAGCGGTGGCGGCTGCATCAGCGGTTGCGGCATCGCTGTGGATAACGGTGACGGAAGTGATGCTACTTGCCGGGTAGCCCGTGCGTGGATCGATAATATGATGGTAGCGTTTGCCATCTACCTCGAAAAAACGTTCATAGTCTCCCGATGTGAAGACACTGGCATCACCGGAGACTTCGATACTGGCAAGAATGGTGTTTTCCCGTGGATGACGGATACCGATACGCCACGGACGGTCACCATGTTGTCCGATAGCGCGTAAATCACCACCGGCATTGATGATGGCATTCTGAATATTTGACTTACGCAAGTGGTCAATCGCTCGATCGATTGCATAGCCCTTGGCAAAGCCACCAAAATCATAGGCAACAGACGGGTTGACGCTGCTAATGAGAGTGTCACCGATGGTTATATCAGTGACAGCGGGAGCCTGTTCGAGCAGTTCTTTGATCGCAGTGCTGTCGGGTAATGTGCCAACCGGCAAGGCATTGTCATGAAAGCCCCAGAGTGCGATGAGTTTGCCAATGACAGGATTGAACAAGCCGCTGCTTGACTGCGACAGTCTGCCAGCTTCCTTGAGCAATGGCAGGATTGACGGCTCAATCGCAGTTGGCTCGGGAGCGGACAGCTGTTCGTTCAGGGATGAGAGTACACTGGGCTGCCAGGCATGCCAGCTGGCATGCATGTCCATGAAATCCTGTTCAATTTCCTTGCTTATAGATTCGGCAAACTGTGGCTCGACCCCGTATAGACTGACGTCAATGAGTGTGCCGAAGGCAAAGAACTGGTCGTGAAATACCGGGTCTTTGGGCTCATCGCAGCCACTGGCAGCGAGTAGCAGTAGCAGGATACAGAACCGATAAAGTTGTTCTGTCATGTGTTCAGAAGGTTAACGATGGAGTCCAGAAATTGCCCGGCGATATCAGCATTATAGATCGAGTCGAGTTCACGTATGCAGGTGGGACTGGTGACATTGATTTCTGTCAGGTAATCGCCAATGACATCCAGTCCGACGAACATCAGTCCCTGCTCCCGCAAGGCGGGGCCCAGCTGCTCGCATATCCAGAGGTCACGCTTACTGAGATCAACACCTTCGCCTCTGCCGCCGACAGCGAGATTGCCCCGTGTTTCACCAGCTGTCGGGATGCGTGCCAGTGCATGAGGAAAGGGTTCCCCGTTAATCATCAGAATACGCTTGTCACCTGCCGATATTTCCGGGATATAGCGCTGTGCCATGGTGCTTTTTGTGCCATTTGCGGTGATGGTTTCAAGAATGACGTTCAGGTTCGGATCATTCATCTGGATACGAAAGACTGACGCACCGCCCATGCCATCGAGTGGCTTGACGATGATGTCCCCATGCTCATCAAGAAACTCCTTTAATCGTTTTATTTCACGACTCACCCGGGTCGGCGGGCTGCATTGTGAAAACCAGGCAGTGTAGAGTTTTTCGCTGGCATTGCGTATTGCGCCGGGATTATTAACGACCAGAACACCATGTGCCGCGGCTCGCTGCAGCAGGAAGGTGGTATAGATGAACTCCATATCCACGGGCGGGTCTTTGCGCATCAGGATGACATCAAGTTCATCGAGGGGCACGGTACGTTTATCTGACAGGGTATACCAGTCATTTTCGTCATCCCGGGCATCCAGACGGGTCAGCTGTGCATAGCAACGACTGCCTTCCAGAAACAGGTCACTCTGTTCCATGTAATACAGCTCCCAGTCGCGTTTCAGGGCTGCCAGTAACATGGCTAGTGAACTGTCCTTGTGGACCTTGATTGACCCGATCGGGTCCATGACGATGCCTAGTTTGATGCTCATAAATATCCTGTTATTGCTGTCGAGTGGTGGCCTGCTATCTGTATGACTGGCCAAGATAAAGTTTGCTACTGGATTGACGATAAATCGATGTAGCAGGCACCTAATACTAAATTAATTTACTTGCCAGTGTATGGAGAGTGTCACCGCTGTTTGGGCAGGGGCTCCGGAGGACACTCAGAAACTGGCTCAAGCGCATATAAATCAGACAGATAGAGGTCATCATGCAGAGTAGTCTACCGACAGGTGAAGTGAGAGAGTCCGTCAGAGAAGGTGATGCAGGGGGTGCTGCTGCGGTGGCTGGCAGAAACTTCAAGGTCATGGTGATTGACGACAGTAAAACAATTCGTCGTACGGCAGAGACACTGTTGAAGAAAGAAGGCTTTGAAGTGATTACGGCGACCGATGGTTTCGAAGCGCTCAGTATGATTGCCGATCATCAGCCTAATCTCATTCTGCTGGATGTCATGATGCCTCGTCTCGATGGTTACCAGACATGTGCCTTGATCAAACATCACCGGGTCTTCCGTCATACACCTGTCGTCATGCTCTCAAGCAAGGATGGTCTGTTTGATCGAGCCAGGGGACGGGTTGTTGGATCGGATAACTATATCACCAAGCCATTCACGCGCGAAGAGTTGCTGACTGTAATCGAACAGCACACAGATAACACTGATTAGTAAATGAAACAAGTTTGATCTTATACGAGGCACTACGATGACACAGATAATGATAGTTGATGACTCTCCTACGGATACGCATCTGTTGAAGAAAATGCTGGAAAAGAACGGTTTCAACACACTGACTGCAGCAGATGCTGATGAGGGTATCCAGGTTGCAAAACGTGAAAAGCCGGATCTTATTCTTATGGATGTGGTCATGCCGGGGTTGAACGGGTTCCAGGCAACACGTGAATTGTCATCGGATCCGGAGACAGCAGAAATTCCGGTAATAATCGTTACCAGGAAAGACCAGCAGGTTGACCGCGTATGGGGAATGCGCCAGGGCGCACGTGACTATATAACCAAACCGGTCAAGGAGGGCATGTTAGTGAGTCTGATTAAAGATGCGCTGGCAGCGTAACAGAAGATGTCGGGACAGATTGTTATAAGTCCGGTCGCGATTCTCCAAGAGATTGAGGATTGCTGCCGTGGTTGTGAAGTTGATTTGCCTCGCAAGGCCGAGGTGGCGAACGAGTGGTCAGGTATCGCTTTCCGCCTGGGGCGTAACAAGCTGATAGCCCCAATGGATGATGTTGTCGAGATTCTTGATTTTCCGGAACTCTCGATTGTTCCCCTCACCCGGCCGTGGGTACATGGTATCGCAAATGTACGTGGCAACCTGCTGCCTGTTATAGACCTCAATGGCTATCTGGGAAATGAGTTACCTCTAGTGACTAACAAGACCCGGGTGCTGGTGATAGATTTTAATGGCATCTATTCCGGGCTGGTAGTGGATGAAGTGTTGGGGCTTAAGCATTTTCTTGAAGCCGAGCTTACAGATGCAGAGTCCGGTGTGGATGATGAGCTTCGTCCTTATATACACAGTGGCTTTATCAGGGGTGATCAGGTTTGGGGGGTGTTCAGCTTGCTTTCACTGGTTGATTCGCCACTGTTCTTACAGGTGGCTGTTTAGTTACCTTGCTAATCAAGATCGTGTCGATAGCTAACTATTCCTTGCAATGTGGAAATCTGGGTCAGGAGATGGACCATGAAAACGATGTTTGATATGAGAAAGTTTGGTGCAAGTAACAAGATGAAGGTGCTTGTTTTCCTGATGCTAGGCGCAATCTGGGCAATGGCCTGGACCTTCGTCAAGGTGGGGCATCAGGCTGGGATTGATCAGGCTAGACTTGCTGACGTCGGTGAGCAGCTTGTTTTATCACAACGTATTGCAAAGTATGCACTATCCTCGACGACCGGTGATTTGAATGCGTTCACCAGCCTGGAGACATCCAAAAATAAATTTTCGGCAATACTTGATGCGCAAATGTCTGACTACGGTGATGGGAGCGGGGTTAGTGAGACACCGGAGAATCTGGCGCTGATCAACCTGGATAACCGCTGGAGCGGGTTTCGCTATAACATTGACGAAGTACTGGAAGGCCAGTTTCTGATTATGGCTATGGCAGAGGCGACCAGCCTTATGAATGAGGCAATGCCACAGTTGATGGAGCATACCCATGGCATCGTCGATGAATTGATGAAAGATGGTGCCAGTGCAGAACAGGTGCGACTGGCTACTGAGCAGGCAGTACTTGGACAGCGTATCGTGAATAGTCTGAATGCTGTGATGACCGGTGAGGAAACAGAATCTGCGGCTGTCGCTTTTGCTGCGGATACCAGGGAATTTGGTCGCGTTCTGGACGGTTTTATGCGTGGTACGGGTGGTATCAAGCAACTGAAGGACAGGGCATTACAAGCGAGGATCCAGGAAGTTGCCCTGTTGTTCAGCCGTGTCAGCGACAACGCCGGTTCCATTGTGGAGAATGCAGAAGAGCTGGTCGGAATTCAGACTGCAGCAGCTGAAATTACAGCACAGAGTGAGGCATTGTTCGAAGCGGTTGAGGAGCTCAAGATTGTGCTGTTAGCAGCACCGGACGACCGTGTCATATCCACCGAGCTGGCATATCTTATAGGTGCGGTTGCGCTTTTCATCCTGTTATGGATGGCCTATGAAACACTGATAAGTCAGCGTCGGCGCAGTCAACTGGTAGAGGGAGAGAACGCTCAAAACCAGAAAGCTATTATGCGGCTGCTGGATGAAATTGGCGATCTGGCTGCAGGTGACTTGACAGTTGCAACGACTGTTAACGAGGATTTTACCGGTGCCATTGCCGATTCTATTAATGTGACAGTTGAGTCGTTACGCGGTCTGGTAAAAACAATTAATGGTACGTCCCGACAGCTGTCTTCTTCTGTTCATGAAACCGAGCAGATAGCCAGCCAGTTGTCTGAGGCCAGCAAGCAGCAGTCGCATGAAATATCTGTCGCAGGGGTTTCAATTGGTGAAATCTCAGAGTCCATGGATGGTGTATCTACGGAAGCCAATGAGTCATCCAAGGTTGCCATGCGTTCTGTTGAAATAGCGAAAAAGGGCGGTGAGGCGGTGAAACGCACCATGAATGGTATGGACAACATTCGTGAGCATATACAGGAAACATCGAAGCGTATTAAACGGCTGGGTGAGAGCTCACAGGAAATTGGTGACATCGTTGAGCTGATTAACGATATTGCCGAGCAAACCAATATCCTTGCATTGAATGCATCTATCCAGGCAGCAATGGCAGGTGAGGCCGGCCGGGGATTTGCCGTTGTTGCTGACGAAGTGCAGCGCCTTGCTGAACGTTCAGCAAATGCGACCAAGCAGATTGATGCACTGGTCAAGACCATTCAGGCTGATACTAACGAAGCTGTGATTTCGATGGAAAAGAGCACTTCAGGCGTGGTCAATGGTGCGCAGATCGCAGAAGATGCAGGCAAGGCACTGGAAGAGATTGAATCTGTGTCCGATCAGCTTGCCGGGATGATTCAGAATATTTCCGGTTCTGCACGCCAGCAGGCCAATGCCGCGACCCAGCTTGCTACCAGTATGAATAGTATTCAGGAGATGACTATACAGGCAGGCACCGGTACGGAACAGACGTCCCGTTCTATCGGTAACCTATCCCGCTTGGCACAGGATCTGGATACTTCGGTCGCTGGTTTCAAATTGCCGCAATAAATACCGTCACATAGTTGATAACTTGATACATCACGGGTGGTTCATGGTCGGATTCAGAATTATCCCCTGCATCATGGTCTGCCTGTCGAGTTAGCCTGCAAGGAAAAGTTATTATGCATGAAGCTATAGATTACAACGCGCTTGGCTGGGTTCGAAAAGAACTGGGTGAAACACTGAAGCAGGCACGCTTGCAGCTGGAAGATTATGCGGCAGATACAGCAAACGAGATGCTGTTGCGGAATTGTGCAATTCAGTTACACGAAGCGCTTGGTCCATTGCAGATGGTTGGTATCAAGGGTGCGGTACTTTTGACAACCGAAATGGAAGAGCTTGTTTCTGACCTGCTGCAGGGAACGGTAGACCAGCCAGAAACTGCGATAGAACTATTGATGCAGGCATTTCTGCAGTTGCCTGACTATTTGTCGAGTATTCGCTCCGGCCGTGAGGATAGGTCGCAGGCACTTCTGCCATTGATTAACAGCCTTCGTGCAACCCGTGGTGAACAGCCCTTGCAGCAAACGGCGATTTTTTCGCCAAATTTATCTGTACGTGTGCCCGGCTCGATTTTTGACGTCCGTGCAGATCCTGCCAGGCAGGATGTGCTATCCATGGCGCGTGCCGCGCGTATTCGATTTCAGGGTGGACTTCTGGAGTGGTACAGGAATACAGAGAGTCATGCCGGCCTGCAAACCCTGGTAGAGGTGCTGGAGGATTTGCAGCAATGTGCTGCCAGTGAACCCGCAGCCCGTATCTGGTGGGTGGGGGCGGCTGTGGCAGAGGCGCTACGTGACGGCTTGCTGGTAGAGTCCGTTGAAACGAAACAGTTGTTTGGTCAGCTTGATCGGCAGATCAGGCGTCTGATGGATACCGGGGAAGGTGTGTTTGACGACGTATTGTCAGATGATCTCATGAAGAACCTGTTATTTCGGGTAGCCCAGGCAACTCCGGAATCAGAGAGAATCAGATTAATCAGGGAAACCTACGACATCAAACAACAGCCAGCCGACTGCGAAGTGACAGGCTCGGTGAGTGATGAACTGACAGCGTGCAGTGACGATATAATGCAGACGGTCGCTGTTACTATCCGTAGTGATATTGACCGCATTAAGGAGCAGCTGGACCACTACAATCATGGTGATGACCATGATATGCAGTTATTGCTTCAGGTGGCGGATGATTTGCATGCTTTAGTGAATACGCTGGGCATGATTGGCAAAGTGGAGCAATCTGAAACCATTGCTGCCCAGGAGCAGGCAATCCGTGAGTTTGTATCGGCTAATGATATGACTGCTTGCTTCGAGTTTGTGGTGCTGGCCAATACGCTGGTATCTATTGACGACGCCCTAAGTGATATTGTTGATGATGGTGCAGAAAGCAATGCCTTTAAACAGGGGCTTGACGCAGTCACGCGAGAAGTTGTTAGCAGCATGGGGCTGGCGAAGGATGCAATCAGCGAGTTTATAAAATCTTCCGGTGATTTTGAGTCATTGTCTGTAGTGCCGGACCTGCTCTATCAAATCAGTGGTGGTTTGAATCTGGCTGGTCAGGACCGGGCTGCCGTTGTACTAGACCAGGTGCAACAGTTTGTAACATGTGAACTGATCGAACGACATCAGTCACTTGATGAAAATCAGCTTGATACACTTGCGGACGCGATCTGCAGTATCGAGATATATCTTGAGGAAATAGCCGAAAATCACGGCCATGCAGGCCCAGCCCTGGATGTGGCTGAGCATAGTATGGAGAAGCTGGGATATCCATGTCCTGTCGTGGATGAGGTGAAATACATACCACCTGAAGCGAATGTTCACGAGCAAGGTTGCTGTGAAATGGAACTCACAGAACAGCCTGAAAGCGTGGCAGTAAATGCTATTAATGAATCTGCTCAAGAGGAAGAAGACGCAGCACTGGTGACCAGTCTGCAGCTTATCGCACCCGATGTGGATGATGAAATCCTTGAAATATTTATAGAAGAAGCAGACGAAGAGTTGCAGAAGCTTGCTGCGCTGATACCAACGTGGGTCGATTCAACTGACGCAGAAGAGTACCTGGTCGATATACAGCGTTCGTACCATACACTGAAAGGCAGTGGTCGCATGGTTGGTGCGCTTGCTGTTGGTCAGTTTGCGTGGACGCTGGAGACCCTGGTGAACAGGATCATTGATGGCACAGTTACGCCGCATGATGCCATTAAATCAATGTTATCCGACTCAGTGAGTGCCCTTGCACAACTGCTCGAAGCGGTTAAAGGTAACCCGGTTAATTCTGAAATTGATGTTAATGATGTTGCCAGGCAGGCATTAATGTTCAGTGATCCGAGTGCGGTCATTAAGGAAGACCTTGCTGAGGAAGGTTTTGAACAGAGTGTCGAATTTCCGGCCGGGGATGAAGCGCAAGAGCAGATTCTCGACTCCGGGAATACCACAATCGAAGCTACGGTACCTAAACAGCAGTTAACCGTGGATCTTCACGTGCTCTCTCCTGATGCAGATGCCGAGATAGTTGAAATATTCCTTGAAGAGGCAGCAGAAGAAATTGCCAGTCTTGCGGCTGCGGTTCCTGCATGGATTGGCCAGTCGGGTAATGAAGACGCACTCACTACCATACGCAGAAGTTTGCATACCCTGAAAGGTAGTGGCCGTATGGCAGGGGCTATGGTTGTTGGCGAGTTCTCCTGGTGTATGGAGACTCTGATAAATAAATTGACAGAAGGTACGGTACAAGCAAATGACGACATACTTTCTCTGCTCGGTGATGTCCCTGATGCCCTGTCGCAACTGATTGATCAGGTGCAGGGTGGTGAAGTGCAGACAATTGATACTGCGAGCATGATGCAGCGAGCAAATGCGCTAGGCCGTGGTGAGACACTGGTGTCCGCTGCCGGTGAGACGACTGTTGATAATACAGAAATTATTGAAGAACTGGCTGATAATGTTGCTGCAGATGAAGCCGAGGCTGAGGTATCGCTGCTGGATATATTCAGCAAGGAGTGCAGTGACCATCTGCAGGCTATAGAGGAATTTCTTGAAGAGGGTGATGAGCCCCGTGTTGTCAGTGATACCTTATACCGGGCATTGCATACCCTGTCCGGCATATCAGAGTCTGCAGAAGTTATTTCTATCAGTGGACTGGCAGGCGATTTGAATGGTTATTTTGACGAAATACATCATGCGCAACAGTTACTTTGCGAGGATGCTATTAATGTGTTGCGCTCGAGTATTATGGAAATATCCGGTGCTGTACAGCGATTACCTGATCTTTCATTTGACGAGTCGTGTCAGCGCGCACTGTGCGACCGGATTGCTGCTCTTCCCCGTGTAGAGGAACAGTCTGCAGGCGATGGAAACAGCAAAAATATTCCTGATTCAGAAAAGTCAGAAGCAGATACTGTTGAGGCATCGATTGCCTCAGCCACAGGAGAGTCAGATCCATTCTCGAGTATGGATCAGGAACTCTACGAAATATTTGTCGAAGAAGTCTCGGAGATTATAGACAGCAGCGAGGTAGTGCTGCGTGCATGGGCCGAGGAGCCTGATAACAGTGAGCACATGACTGAATTCCAGCGCCAGTTGCATACCATCAAGGGTGGCGCGCGCATGGTTGATATTCAGGCAATCGGTGATCTGAGTCATGTGCTGGAGTCCTTGATGACACGTGTTGCAGACGGAGTGATTGCAACATCTGAGGAATTGTTTGCCTTATTTCAGGAGTCACATGACCGTCTGTCGGAGATGCTGGAACAGGTCAAGGATCGTCAAATGCCTGTATCAGCGACACAGCTTGAAGCCCGTCTTGATGCGTTATGTAAGACTGACTGTGAATCTGTACCACCTGGTGAACCTGCCAGCTTGCTATCAGCAACTGATGAATTACCTGGTGAGGCTGGTCTCGATACAGAAGTGGTAGTCGAACAAGAGCAGGTTCACGCAGAAGAACCTGTTGTAGGCGATGATGATGTAGCAGCATCGGCAAATACCGATAACAAGTCGGCGCACTGTGATGCAGGAACCTCTAGCGAGGCGAAGGAAGTTACAGAGTTGCCTGTGAGTGAGCCCTTGATCCTGCCGGAAAAGGTAATACCTCAAAAGCAGATACGGGTTCAGAGTGAGCAGGTCAGGGTCCAGTCTGATTTACTTGATGATATGGTGAACTATGCCGGCGAGATAAATATCTACCGTTCACGTATGGAGCAGCAAGTGAGTGACTACCGTTTTAACCTCACTGAACTGGACCAGACAATTGCTCGTCTACGTGACCAGCTGCGCAAGATGGAGATGGAAACAGAGGCACAGATTCTTTTCCGTTACGAGTCGGAGACTGATGTAAACACCCGGGGGTTTGATCCGCTGGAGATGGATCGCTATTCAAATCTGCAGCAGTTATCCCGCTCCCTTATTGAAAGTATCAGTGATTTAAGCAGTCTCCAGGAGTTGATGGAGAATACAACGCGTGAATCAGAAACCCTGCTGCTACAGCAATCACGCGTTAGCACTGATTTACAGGAAGGCCTGATGCGCACCCGGATGATACCGTTTTCCGGTCTTTCCTCGCGTCTGAGACGTATCGTGCGGCAATCGGCCCGACAGCTGGGAAAAAAGGTAGATCTGGAGCTGGTTGGTGCTGACAGTGAAATGGACCGCACGGTTATCGAACGGATCATTGCACCACTTGAACATATGTTGCGTAATGCCGTTGCCCATGGCATTGAGATACCGAAGCAGCGATTGGCTGCTGACAAGCAGGCAAGTGGATCAATTACGATTACATTTGACCGGGAAGGTCCTGAAATCATATTGCGTATCGAGGATGATGGTGCAGGTATTGATATAGAGGCAATTCGTACGCGTGCCAAAGAGCGTGGGCTGATGTCCGATGATTCAAAATTGACTGATAATGATGTCATGCAATTCATTTTGCAGACCGGTTTTAGTACTGCAGCGGAGGTGACACAGATATCAGGACGTGGCGTAGGGCTGGATGTCGTTAACAGTGAAGTCAAACAGCTGGGTGGCTCCCTGCACATAGAATCGACCGCTGGCCTGGGTACTCTCTTCACTGTGCGTCTTCCCTATACCCTGGCTATTAACCAGGCATTACTGGCCACGGCCGGCGAGGAATCATTCTGTGTACCTCTGGGCAGTGTTGAAGGTGTTGTGCGTGCCAATTGCGCAGAACTGGCAGCCTGTTATAACTCTGACGAATGTACTTATGAATATGCAGGCAATGAATACCAGCTCAAGCACCTTGGTACCCTTCTGAATACCGGTGCTGTCAATCTGGACAAGCCTCATGATCAGGTGCCAGTATTACTGGTGCGAGTCGGTGATAAACGTATTGCCTTGCAGGTAGAGGACCTGATGGGAAGTCGTGAGATTGTCATCAAGCCGGTCGGCACACAATTCAGTACTGTGGATTGTGTCTCGGGTGCCACCATTCTGGGTGATGGCAGTGTTGTTATGATCCTCGATATGGCAGCTGTGGCACGCATGAATGTACGTGCACAGTTACCTGAAGTGCAGGTTGCGCAGCCAGCTGAATCACGCCTTGTCGTTATGGTTGTTGATGATTCAATCACTGTACGCAAGGTTACAACGCGATTGCTTGAGCGTAACGGCTACAAGGTGCTGACCGCAAAGGATGGTGTCGATGCCATGGGGCAGTTGCAGGAAATGGTACCGGATATGATGTTGCTGGATATCGAAATGCCTCGAATGGATGGCTTTGAACTGGCTACGCACATGCGTAACGATACCCGTCTGAAACATGTGCCAATCATAATGATTACGTCGCGTACCGGTGACAAGCATCGGGAGCGGGCACAACAAATTGGCGTGAATAATTATCTGGGTAAGCCCTACCAGGAAAATGATCTGCTGGACTCCATTCATCGTATCATTGGTGCGTCAATGACAGGGGCCGTCGCATGAGCAGAACGGAGACGCGAGCGGCAGGGACGATGGACGATGTTCAGGACAAGGTACGTAGTTTATGGGTGCCTCTGCGGGAAATGAATATGTTGCTGCCTAATGTAGCTGTTGCCGAGATCAGCAGTTATCGTGTACCGACTGCCTGTGAAGACATGCCGGAATGGTTCCTTGGCATGGTCCGGTGGCGTGAACAGGATATACCTGTGATCTCACTGGAGGCGGTATGTGGTCTGAGTGTACCTTCGAATCCGGTTTTCTCACGACTGATGATCGTGAATTCTGTGAACATGGCCAGTCCGCTCAAGCACTTTGCAATCGTGACTGCCGGACTGCCAGGGCTGATTCAGTTTGGTGATGACACGGCTGACGAGGTTGCTGACTATGGGAATGATGGCCTGAAATGCATAGTTCGCATTGGCAGTGAACAAGCTGTAATCCCTGATCTGCCCTATTTACAAGGCCTGCTGGAAAAATGCCTTGTTGAAGCAGCATAATGCCACTTATTTAAAGTCTCCCCACAGCGTTTGCATTCCGGCCAGTGCCGCCAGCGTGGCAGTTTCAGTACGAAGAATACGCGGTCCCAGACAGATTCCAGTAAAACCGGCTGATGTGGCCAGTTTTTGTTCGTCAATGTTTACTCCACCTTCCGGGCCTGTCAGGACATAAATCTTTTCAACAGGAGGTGGCAGGGTGCCCAGACCTGTTTCGCTGTCCGGCTGCAGTAGCAAACGCAGCCCGCTGGTTTTTTGGGTGCCCACCCAGGCTGAAAAGTCTATGGCTGCTGCCAGTTGTGGTATGGTCGCCCGACCGCATTGCTCGCACGCACTGATTATTACACCCTGCCAGTGTGCGCAGCGCTTCTCGAGCCGGCTCCCTTTCAGGTGCACCTGGCTGCGTTGCATCCAGAGTGGCTGAATGCTTGTTACGCCCAATTCAACGGACTTTTGCAAAATAAAATCCATGCGGTCATTACGTGTGATGCCCTGTAGCAGGGTAATATTCAATGATGACTCTGGCCGGACTGCGACTGCCTCGGCAATCTCCAGGATGATATCGGAGCGCGTGATACTCTTAATAATGGCGCGATGTTCGCAGCCGGTGCCATCGAATACCTGAACAGGTGCAGCGCTGCGTAAGCGTAGTACATGTGCGACATGGTGTGCCGTCTGGCCGGTGACAGCCAGTTCCTCACCTTGAATGAACGCTTGTGGTGTATATAGGCGGGGTATGTGCACAGACAAGCTGAATGTCGGCTAATCAGGGTTCGCGTAAGCAAGCCCCAGATTTTCCCAGATAGCCAGTGTTGGTGCCGCGCGATTGAGTGTGTAGAAGTGCAGTCCCGGAGCGCCCTGTTCAAGTAACTGGGTGCACAGGCCGGTCACAACCTCTTCTCCAAAGGTGCGTATGGATTCCAGGTCCTCGCCGTAGGCTTCCAGGCGTTTGCGTATCCAGCGCGGAATTTCTGCGCCACAGGCATCCGAGAAGCGGGCCAGTTGCTGGTAGTTGGTGATTGGCATGATGCCCGGGACAATATCGATGTCGATGTTGACACTGTTACAGCGGTCGATAAAACGGAAGTAGGCATCCGGATTATAGAAATACTGGGTAATGGCGCTGCTGGCCCCTGCATCGACCTTGTGCTTGAAATTCTCAAGGTCCTTGTCCGGGCTGGTTGCCTGCGGGTGATATTCCGGATAGGCCGCGACCTCGATATGAAAATGGTCCCCGGTTTCCTCACGAATGAAGGTAACCAGCTCATTGGCATAGCGAAACTCACCGGCCTCTCCCATGCCGGACGGCATGTCACCGCGCAGTGCCACGATGTGGCTGATGCCCCTGTCCAGGTAACCGAGCAGCATCTCGCGGATATTGCCACGGGTGGAACTGATGCAGGACAGGTGCGGTGCAGTATCGATACCGGATTCTTTCTGGAGATTGATGACGGTCTCGAAAGTGCGGTCACGTGTCGAACCGCCGGCACCGAAGGTGACAGAAAAGAAGCGTGGCTTTACGGCTGCCAGCGCCCTGCTGGTGGCCGCCAGTTTCTCGATTCCATCCGCTGTTTTTGGTGGAAAAAACTCACAGCTGAAGACCGGACTTGTCTGGGTCATGGGATGGGTCGAGCTGGCACGCGCAGGTGTCTTAGTAACGGTAATGTTTCGGTTTATAGGGTCCTTCTACCGGTACGCCGATGTAGTCAGCCTGTTGCTGGGTCAGTTCCGTAAGATTGACGCCGATCCTGCCAAGATGCAGCCGGGCAACTTCCTCATCCAGTTTCTTGGGCAGGGTATAAACACGGTTCTCATACTGGTCGCCCCGGTTCCACAGCTCCATCTGTGCCAGTGTCTGGTTGGTAAAACTGTTGGACATCACAAAGCTGGGGTGGCCCGTGGCACAGCCCAGGTTTACCAGTCGGCCTTCCGCAAGCAGGATAATGCGATTGCCGCTCGGCAGTATGATGTGGTCAACCTGTGGCTTGATGTTTTCCCACTCGTATTTCTTCATGCTGGCAATATCAATTTCATTGTCGAAGTGACCAATGTTGCAGACAATAGCCTGGTCCTTCATTGCCAGCATGTGTTCATGGTTGATGACATGATAATTGCCGGTTGTGGTAACAAAGATGTCGGCTTTGTCAGCAGCATCCTCCATTGTGACAACGCGGTAACCTTCCATGGCAGCCTGCAGTGCACAGATGGGGTCTATTTCAGTGACGCAGACGGTACAGCCCAGGCCTTTCAGTGACTGGGCACAGCCCTTGCCAACATCACCATAACCAACGATCACGGCAACCTTGCCGGCAATCATGACATCGGTGGCGCGTTTGATGCCGTCTACCAGTGACTCGCGGCAACCGTAGAGGTTGTCAAACTTGCTCTTCGTGACCGAGTCGTTGACGTTGATGGCCGGGAAGGGCAGTTCACCGCGGTCCTGCATCTGGTAGAGGCGGTGCACGCCAGTGGTTGTTTCCTCGGTGACACCCTGTATGTTTTTCAGGATATTCGAGTACCAGCCGGGTTGCGTGGCCAGGCGGGATTTTATACTGTTGAACAGGGCAATCTCTTCTTCGCTGTCCGGGTTATCCAGTATTGATGGGTCCTTTTCAGCCTTGCTACCCAGGATGACCAGCATGGTTGCATCACCGCCATCATCGAGGATCATGTTCGGTGTGCCGCCATCATGCCATTCCATAATCTGGTGTGTGTACTGCCAGTAATCATCCAGCGATTCACCTTTCCAGGCATAGACGGGAATATTGCGTGCAGCAATCACTGCTGCGGCATGGTCCTGGGTTGAGAAAATATTGCAGGAGGCCCAGCGGACCTCGGCACCCAGTGCCACCAGCGTCTCGATCAGCGCCGCAGTCTGGATGGTCATATGCAGGCTGCCAGCGATGCGCGCGCCTTTAAGTGGCTTTTCTGTACCGTATTGTTCGCGCAGCGCCATCAGGCCGGGCATTTCAGTCTCGGCAATGGCGAGTTCCTTGCGACCCCAGTCGGCCAGTCCGATGTCGGCGACCTTATAGTCAGGTGAGATGTCTTCAGCAGTTTGTGTCGTCATTCTATGTCTCGCAGGTGATTAAACAGTTTTGTCCGTGTTGTGCAGGCCGGCGGCCTCGCGCAGGACGTCAGCCTTGTCAGTTTTTTCCCAGCTGAAGCCGCTATCTTCGCGACCGAAGTGGCCATAGGCGGCCGTGGACTTATAACCGGGCCTTAACAGGTCCAGCATGGCAACCAGTCCACGGGGGCGCAGATCGAAATGTTCGCGTATCAACTCAATCAGGCGGTCTTCCCCGACTTGTCCGGTGCCGAATGTTTCGACGCTGATGGAGGTCGGTTCTGCAACACCAATGGCATAGGATACCTGGATTTCACAGCGCTCTGCCAGTCCGGCCGCCACGATGTTTTTTGCCACGTAGCGTGAGGCGTAGGCTGCGGAGCGGTCGACCTTGCTCGGGTCCTTGCCGGAGAAGGCGCCGCCACCGTGACGTGCCATGCCGCCATAGGTATCTACAATGATCTTACGGCCGGTAAGACCGCAATCGCCTACCGGACCACCGATGACAAAGCGGCCGGTCGGGTTGATGTGGATATGTTCACTGGAACACTGCGCCAGCCATTCTGCGGGCAGTACCGGTTTGATGATCTCGTCCATGACGGCTTCGCGTAAGGCATCCAGTGAGATGTCCGGGTCATGCTGGGTCGAGAGCACCACCGCATCGATGCCCACCGGCCGGTTGTCTTCATAGCGAAAGGTGATCTGGCTCTTCGCGTCCGGTCGCAGCCAGGGCAGGGTGCCATTCTTGCGCACCTCTGACTGGCGTTTCACCAGGCGGTGGGCATAAGTAATGGGTGCGGGCATCAATACATCGGTTTCGTTGGAGGCATAGCCGAACATGAGACCCTGGTCTCCGGCGCCCTGTTCATGGTCGTCGGTTTCGTCAACGCCCATGGCGATATCCGGGGATTGTTTGCCGATGGCATTCAGTACGGCACAGGAAGCCCAGTCAAAGCCGATCTCGGAACTGTCGTAGCCGATTTCTTTCACGGTCTGGCGGACAATTTCCTCCAGATCCACCCATGCGGAAGTCGTGACTTCACCAGCGATGATGACCATGCCGGTTTTGATCATGGTCTCTACGGCGACGCGGGCGTGGGTATCCGTTACAAAAATGGCGTCAAGGACGGCATCGGATATCTGGTCGGCAACCTTGTCAGGGTGGCCTTCGGAGACGGATTCTGAAGTAAATATATGATTGTTAGGCATAAATAGTTGTTTTCGTATTTTCGGTTAATTAAGCCGGCCAGTTTACCTTACGCAGCTGATGTTTTCACCTGCCATCTATTCCTTGGTAGTATGTCAATCCATTTGCAATCAAAAGGAATCGATTATGGTCAGTCTGGAAACACCTATATGCGAGTTTGGCAAAGAAGCCATCGACTTCTCGTTACCCGGAATCGACAACCGGCAGTGGACGCTTGAGGATTGCCGTGGCCCGCGCGGCCTGCTGGTGATGTTTATCTGTAACCACTGCCCGTATGTGAAAGCGATTCAAGAGCGTCTCGTACGGGATACTCGTGAACTAAGAGCTTTGGGCGTCAACAGTGTTGCCATCATGTCCAACGATCCAACCTTATATGAAGAAGACAGTTTCGAGAATATGCAGGCGGTGGCGCAGCAATATGATTTTCCGTTTCCCTACCTGATGGACCACTCACAGGCCATTGCAAAGGCCTACGGCGCTGTCTGTACCCCGGATTTCTTTGGATATAACAGTGACCTGCAGTTGCAGTACCGGGGACGACTGGATGCCAGTAATAAAGTGACTGCAGCGCCTGATACGCCCCGGGAGCTATTCAATGCCATGCGCGAAGTGGCTGAAACGGGGCAGGGTCCGGCACAGCAGGTGCCTGCGATTGGCTGTTCGATAAAGTGGCGGGAGTAACTGGAGGAGATTGACTGGATTTCTTATAAATTATTGTTATAGAGCAATAAAGCGTTGAGCTATTGACGCGTGCCCACCCCCATCCGCGCTATTGCCGTATGAGGCAAACTAGTGGAAAATAGCGCGCCTTAATACTAGGGACGAAGGTCAGGCCGGCAGTTGCAGTGATTTGCTGGCGTTGATTATTATCTTCGATGTGGTTGCTTGCCTCAGTGCTCACAAACCAGCGCTGCAGGCTTTTTTTGTCGCCGTAACAGAGGTTGGTTATGGCGAGCACGCATTGTGGGGATTTAAGCAGAGTCCCGTATGCCACGGCGTGGCGAAGTTAAATTTTTCAGAATTCAAAATCAGAACAGGAGAACAACATGGCTCAACGGAAAGAACTCGCCAATGCCATCCGTGCACTCAGTATGGATGCCGTGCAGAAGGCAAATTCCGGCCACCCGGGTGCACCCATGGGAATGGCGGATATAGCCGAAGTCTTGTGGAACGATCATCTCAAACATAACCCGGATAATCCGGACTGGTCAGACCGTGACCGTTTTGTGCTGTCCAACGGTCATGGATCCATGCTGATTTATTCGCTGCTGCATCTTACCGGTTACGATCTGAGTATTGATGACCTGAAAAACTTTCGACAACTGCATTCCAAGACGCCGGGCCACCCCGAATACGGTTATGCGCCAGGGGTAGAGACAACCACCGGCCCTCTGGGTCAGGGCATTACCAATGCGGTTGGCATGGCCATTGCCGAGCGTTCGCTGGCGGCTGAATTCAACCGTGATGGCCACGATATCGTCGATCACAACACCTTCGTGTTTCTCGGTGATGGTTGCCTGATGGAAGGTATTTCTCACGAGGCCTGTTCACTGGCCGGTACCCTGGGCCTGGACAAGCTGATTGCCTTCTGGGATGACAACGGTATTTCCATTGATGGTCATGTTGAAGGCTGGTTTACGGATGACACGCCAAAACGGTTTGCTGCCTATGGCTGGCACGTTGTTGCCGATGTTGACGGACACGATCCGGCAGCACTGGATAAAGCAATAGTTGAGGCGAAAGAAGTTTCCGACAAGCCCACCATGATTTGCTGCAAGACAACTATTGGCTATGGCTCGCCCAACAAGGCCGGTACCCATGGTAGCCATGGCGCACCCCTGGGTGACGACGAAGTCGCCCTGACACGCAAGGAACTGGGATGGGAGTACGAGCCGTTTGTTATCCCCCAGGATATTTATGACGGCTGGGATGCAAAGAACAAGGGGCTGCGGGCAGAAGCAGAATGGAATGATAAATTTGCTGGCTACAAGGCGGCTCATCCTGAACTGGCTGCTGAATACGAGCGCCGCATGTCCGGTGAACTGCCATCAGACTGGGCTGACAAGGCCGCCGCATTCGTCAAGTCCGTGGATGACAAGGCAGAGTCGCTGGCAACACGCCAGGCCTCGCTGAAGTCCATTGAAGGTTATGCGCCGTTGCTGCCGGAGATGTTTGGCGGTTCGGCTGATCTGGGTTGCTCCAACCTGACAGAGTGGTCGGGTTACAAGCCGATGCGTGCAGACACCCCTGACAGTAACTATGTCAACTACGGGGTGCGTGAATTTGCCATGTCGGCCATCATGAATGGCCTGGCACTGCATGGCGGATTTATTCCCTTCGGTGCTACCTTCCTGATGTTTTCCGAGTATGCGCGTAATGCATTGCGCATGGCGGCATTGATGAAGGTGCAGAGTATCTTTGTTTACACCCACGACTCCATTGGTCTGGGTGAAGACGGTCCTACCCATCAGGCTGTCGAGCAGATTCCTACCCTGCGGATGATTCCGGGCATGAGCGTCTGGCGTCCGTGTGACACGGTAGAGAGCGCCGTTGCATGGCAGGCAGCCATTGAGAAGCAGGATGGACCTTCCTGCCTGATCTTTTCGCGCCAGGGTCTGCCGTACCAGGAACGTTCGGCTGAGCAGATCGCCAGTATTCGCAAGGGTGGTTATATCCTGAAGGATTGTGACGGTACCCCGGACGTCATCATAATCGCGACCGGTTCTGAAGTGGCGCTGGCCATGGGTGCCGCCGAGAAGCTTGCTGACAAGAAGGTGCGCGTGGTGTCCATGCCGTCAACAACCGTGTTCGATGCCCAGGATGAGGACTACCGGGAAACCGTGTTGCCGGGTAACGTGACGGCACGTGTGGCCGTGGAAGCCGCGGTTACAGGGGGCTGGTACAAGTATGTCGGTCTGGACGGTGCCGTGGTTGGTATCGACCGCTTTGGCGAGTCTGCCCCGGCGGGCCAGCTGTTCGAACTCTTCGGTTTCACAGTTGATAACGTCGTCAAGGCAGTGAACAGCGTTACCTGAGTGTGAGCCAGCTGAATATTCATGCCTCCCCGGTTACGGGGCAGGTTAGTTATTTTTTAATACAAACTGTAGGAGATATATTATGACAATAAAAGTCGGTATCAATGGCTTTGGTCGTATTGGCCGCATGGTCTTTCGTGCTGTAGCAAAGGATTTTAAGGATATTGAAATCGTCGGTATTAATGATTTGCTGGATGCCGACTATCTTGCTTACATGCTGAAGTATGATTCAGTACATGGGCGCTTTGCCGGTGATGTTTCCTCTGATGAGAACAACCTCATTGTAGACGGCAGAAAGATCAGACTGACTGCGGAACGTGATCCCGCTAATTTGAAGTGGGGCGATGTCGGTGCAGAGATCGTTATCGATTCAACGGGTTTTTTCCTGACAGAAGAAAGTTGCCAGAAGCACATTGATGCAGGTGCGAAGAAGGTTGTTCAGAGTGCGCCTTCCAAGGATGGCACACCCATGTTCGTCTACGGTGTCAACCACGAGACCTATGCAGGTCAGGCCATTGTTTCCGCCGCTTCCTGTACCACCAACTGCCTGGCGCCAATCGCCAAGGTATTGAACGATAACTGGGGACTGAAGCGTGGCTTGATGACCACGGTGCATGCGGCAACGGCCACCCAGAAGACGGTTGACGGTCCTTCCCAGAAAGACTGGCGCGGCGGCCGCGGGATTCTGGAAAACATCATTCCTTCATCCACCGGTGCTGCCAAGGCAGTCGGTGTGGTACTTCCCGAGCTGAACGGCAAGCTGACAGGTATGGCCTTCCGTGTGCCGACATCTGACGTTTCTGTTGTTGATTTGACGGCCGAGCTGGATAAGGAAGCATCCTATGATGACATTTGTGCGGCCATGAAAGCGGCCTCCGAGGGTCCGATGAAGGGTACGCTGGGCTACTCGGACCACAAGGTCGTTTCAACGGACTTCCGTGGTGTTAGCCAGTCATCAATCTTTGATGTCGGCGCTGGTATCGCACTGGATGGCACCTTTGTGAAGGTGGTTTCCTGGTACGACAACGAGTATGGCTACACCTGTAATATGATGCGTTTTGTAGAACATATTGCAAAATAAGTGACGTCTTTCCCTGATGGTGCCCGGATAATGGTTGCCATCAGGGATAAGCATTGAACTGTCACAATCACGATTGTATTAACAGTAAATTCTGGAGTCGCCCATGTCTGTTCTCAAGATGACCGATCTCGATCTTCACGGTAAGCGTGTGCTGATTCGCCAAGATCTGAATGTACCGATCAAGGATGGCAAGGTCACCAGTGACAAGCGCATTGTTGCGTCCCTGCCGACTATCGAGCATGCCATGAATGCCGGTGCAAAGGTGATGGTGATGTCACATCTTGGCCGCCCGACCGAAGGCGAATACGATGAGCAATTCTCGATGATTCCTGTTGGCGATCATATGTCCGCATTACTTGGCCATAATGTTGAAATGGTCAAGGACTGGGTAAATGGTGTCGGCAGCATGAATAACGGTGATGTTGTGCTGTGCGAGAACGTGCGTTTCAATGCCGGTGAAAAGAAGAATGATGATGAGCTGTCAAAAAAGATGGCAGCCCTGTGTGATATCTACGTGATGGATGCCTTCGGTACCGCGCACCGGGCACAGGCCTCTACCCATGGTGTGGCCAAATATGCCCCTGTTGCCTGTGCCGGTCCGTTGCTGTCCGGGGAGCTGGAAGCGCTGGGCAAGGCACTGGATGAGCCGGCCCGGCCCATGGTTGCTATCGTTGGCGGTTCCAAGGTTTCCACAAAGTTAACAGTGCTTGAGTCACTGTCCGGCGTGGTGGATCAGCTGATCCCGGGTGGTGGTATCGCCAATACCTTCATTGCGGCCAGTGGCTACAATGTTGGCAAATCACTCTATGAAGAAGACTTGATTCCCGAGGCAAAACGCCTGATGGAGGCCGCCAGGGCAAAAGGTGGCGAGATCCCGGTGCCGACGGATGTGGTTGTGGGCAAGGAGTTTTCGGAGTCTGCCGCGGCGGTTGTCAAGAAGGTCGAGGACGTTGCGGACGATGACATGATCTTCGATATTGGCCCGGAAACGGCAGCCCGTTTTGCCGAAATGATGAAGACTGCAGGAACAATCGTCTGGAATGGCCCGGTGGGTGTGTTTGAATTCGACCAGTTTGGCGAAGGCACAAAGACACTTGGCCTTGCGATCGCTGCATCCGCTGCATTCTCCATTGCCGGTGGTGGTGATACGCTGGCAGCCGTGGATAAATATGATATCGCGGACAAGGTGTCCTATATTTCTACTGGCGGGGGCGCTTTCCTGGAGTTCCTGGAAGGCAAGAATCTGCCGGCGGTGGCCATGCTGGAAGAAAGGGCAAAATAGTGTGCTCGTACAGGCTGCATAATCGAGAATAATATAAACTGACGCCATGCCAAGACGTACAAAGATTGTCGCAACCCTTGGCCCGGCCACGGACGGGAAGCATGTCCTGGATGAAATGATACAGGCAGGTATGGATGTTGTCAGGGTGAATTTCTCTCACGGTAGCCCCGAAGATCATATCAAGCGTGTAGAGACTGTTCGTAACCGCGCACGTGCACACGGACACCAGGTTGGTGTACTGGCCGATTTGCAGGGACCCAAGATTCGCATCGAGCGTTTCAAGGAAGGCATGATCCGTCTGGAGAAGGACGACAATTTCATCTTCGATTCGGCTCTGGATGCGGATGCAGGTAGCCGGGAAAAAGTGGGCGTTACCTACAAGAACCTGCATGAAGACGTTTCGCGAGGTGATACCTTGCTTCTCGATGATGGCCTGATGGTGCTTTGGGTCGAGGAGGTAGCAGGTACCGAGATTCGATGCCGGGTTATTGTCGGCGGACGGCTGACAAACAGCAAGGGAATCAATCGCCAGGGTGGCGGTCTGTCAGCGGAAGCGCTTACCCCGAAGGATCGTGAGGACATCAAGGTCGCTGCTTCCATGGGGGCCGACTATGTGGCAATTTCGTTTCCACGTTCTGCAGATGATATCCACCAGGCGCGTGAATTGTTGCGCGCAGCAGGGGGGCATGGCGGCATTGTCGCAAAGATCGAACGCGCAGAGGCACTTGACGCACTGGAGGATATTGTCGAAGCCGCAGATGTGGTCATGATTGCACGCGGAGACCTGGGTGTTGAGATTGGTGATGCTGAATTGCCGGCTGTGCAAAAGAGAATCATCAAGGTGGCCCGTTCACATGATCGGGTAGTCATTACTGCGACACAGATGATGCAGTCGATGATCGAAAGCCCGATACCAACGCGTGCCGAGGTCTTTGATGTGGCCAATGCGGTTATTGATGGTACGGACGCCGTGATGTTGTCAGCTGAAACGGCGGCTGGACAGTATCCTGCCAGGGTGATAGAAGCGATGGACCGGATTTGTGTTGGTGCAGAGCGCCAGCGTGCTTCCACTGCGGCGGAACGCCGTATCAATATTCGCTTCAAGCAGGCAGACGAGGCCATCGCGAAGGCAACCATGTATACAGCCAACAGCCTCGGCGTGAAGGCTATTGCGGCCTTGACCGAATCGGGATCAACCCCCTTGTGGATGTCCCGCATCAGCTCCGGCATACCGATTTTTGCCATGACCCGCCACGTCGAGACGCGCAGAAGAGTGACCCTGTATCGCGGTGTTTACCCGGTCAGCTTTGATGTGACAACACCGGACCACGCAACAGTCAATAAAGAAGCAATTGATGAACTGATGCGTCGGGGTGCGGTGCGTGACGGAGACCTGGTGATTATTACCAAGGGTGATTTAATGGGAGTGCACGGTGGGACCAACGCCATGAAGATTATTCGTGTCGGTGAACACGAAATTATTGAGCAATAGTTTAATACCGGGTGGGTGTCATGTACGGCAATACCCGCAAGGGCTCCTGGAGCCTGAATATCTGTAACACTACGTAAACGACTAACCTGTAGAATTTTAGGAGAAAACAATGGCCATTATATCTTTACGCCAACTGCTGGATCACGCTGCCGAACATGGCTACGGTGTGCCGGCCTATAACGTCAACAATATGGAACAGATGCATTCCATCATGGAAGCAGCCGATGAAACTGACAGCCCTGTTATCTGCCAGGCATCAGCCGGTGCGCGTTCCTATGCGGGTGCACCTTTCCTGCGCCACCTGATTCAGGCCGCCGTTGAGCAGTGGCCACATATTCCTGTCTGCGTACATCAGGATCATGGTTCATCTCCGTCTGTGTGCCAGCGTTCCATTCAACTGGGTTTTAGCTCGGTGATGATGGACGGCTCGCTGGGTGCGGACATGAAGACACCCATGAGTTATGAGTACAACGCTGATGTGACCAGCAAGACCGTTGCCATGGCCCATGCCTGTGGCGTATCCGTCGAGGGTGAACTGGGTTGTCTGGGTTCACTGGAAACCGGCATGGCCGGTGAAGAGGATGGCTCAGGTGCTGAAGGTGTACTGTCAAAGGACCAGTTGTTAACCGACCCGGAAGAGGCCGCCAAGTTTGTTGAAGACACCAAGTGCGATGCCCTGGCCATTGCCATTGGTACCAGTCATGGCGCCTACAAGTTTACCCGCCCACCAACTGGCGATATCCTTGCTATAGACCGCATTAAGGAGATCCATTCCCGTATCCCTGATACTCACCTCGTCATGCATGGTTCATCGTCCGTACCCCAGGACTGGCTGGCGATAATCAACGAGTTTGGTGGTGACATGGGTGAGACCTATGGTGTGCCGGTCGAGGAAATTCAGGAGGGTATCAAGAACGGTGTACGCAAGGTCAATATCGACACCGATCTGCGTATGGCGTCTACAGGTGCTATTCGCAAGCATATGCATGATAATCCTTCAAACTTCGATCCGCGCAAGTACCTCAGAGCGGCTACCGATGGTATGCGTGATATCTGCAAGGGCCGTTACGAGGCCTTTGGTACCGCCGGTAATGCATCGAAGATCAAGGTGATCACTCTGGAAGATATGTACAAGCGCTATGAAAGTGGCGAGCTTGACCCGACAGTGAAGTAAGCAGTACGGGGCGTTAGTAAAAAAAGGCGGCTTCGGCCGCCTTTTTTTACAATCAATTATTGAGTCAGACGAGGTCAGTATGTCCAGGGTTTACCCGTTCTCTGCCTATGACAAATACATGAGTCTGAAGCTGGACTCGAATATGTGGTTGATAATGGTGTATTTCCTGCGCCCGTTTATTCTGAAAATATCCACTATCCAGATGGGGCGGGGCGGAGCGAAGTCTGGCAGCGTCAGCGGCCTAAAGGATCTCGTCTATCCAAATGATTTTGGATTCTTTCTTGCCTTTGTTGCGACCATACCGGTACTGATACTTTTCTTCGCCTATGCCAAAAGGAAACCGGGGGCAGCTGACTATGTGAAATCAATCTGGCGGAACGGCAGGAAACTGCTTGTTGCTGCTGCAGTACTTAACGTTATTGTTGTTTTCGCACCCTTTATGATCCACATAACCCACTCGATAAATGTCTATGGTTGGGGGCAGCTCGCCGTGGCAATCGGAGTTATTGTTTATTTCTATCGATCAAACCGTGTTACAGACACATTCGCCGATTTTCCCAAAGAATCTGATGCCGATCAGGCCAAGCACTAAGGCGTAATTTCAGGGTAAGCTGCTCGAATATCGCCTCTCTATGTGTGCCAGTCTCCCTCATAAATATATTATACAATCAATAAGATACAATGTTTTTCGTGTTGCCCGATCGAGTGGTACGCAGACTGCGCCCCAGTGTCGCGACTAGGTCTAAATTTACTCTATTTCTGTCCGATATCTTCTCTGTAAAAGTATTGATATTTCCGCGCCTAACGAATGCTTAATCAATATGGAAACGATACAGAATCAAAAGACTGGTATGAGAGTGAGTGCACACAGGAAGGATATGGGGGATGTCATGCCTGCTTCTCTGAACGCATACGTAGTTCAGAACGTGCGCGTGTTCAAGCCCGACTTGAAGAATCAACAGATAGAGCTTGTATTCACACAGGCAACGGTTGCCTTGGTGACCGCATTCATTTTGGCTGTATTAGTCACTCTGGGTCTCTGGAGTGTTGCGGACCACTCGCAGCTACTACTCTGGATGGGAGCGCAGTCTGTTCAGACGGTTGCAAGATTGATACTCGTATTCCAGTACCGGCATGCACAGGAAGAACAGCAAAAGTCTGTCCGGTGGGCAGTATTATTTTTATCGGGCGCGCTGGTTTCGGGTGTTATCTGGGGCTGTCTTGGTCTGGTGTTTGATTTTTCCTGGCCGGTTGAATATCAGACATTGACCTTTATGAGTCTGGCCGGCGTTATTGTCGGCGCGATCTCATCCCACGCAGTGATGTTGTCTTTCTATATTGCCTTCATGGTACCGGCGATCCTGATTCCTGCCCAGACCATGCTGATGCATAACAGCAGTATCAGTCACAACATGGGATTGATGTCGATACTTTTTGCCGGTGTGCTGCTGGTTATTGCAAGAAACTATAACAAGAGCGTGATTAATTCACTGCAGCTCCGCGAGGAGAATAATCAATTACTGTGTGAGGCCGCAGATATCAATGTTGCACTGCAGGAAGAAGTGAGTAATCGGCTTCAGGCAGAGGGCCAGTTACTGCGTGAGCGGCAACTGTTTACAAAGGGCCCGGTTACCGTATTTCGCTGTGCTGCTGAAAATGGCTGGCCTATCGAATATGTCTCTGAAACGATTTCCCACTATGGATACGATAGCAAGCGCCTGATTGAGGAGAACACGCGATATAGCGAGATTATTCATGCAAATGATGTTCAGAGACTTGCCGGTGCAGAACTGCAAACGGGAGAGGATGGTAACCACTATATAGGGATCGATTACCGCATAGTATGCAGTAATGGTGACGTCCGCTGGGTATACAGCTATAGCATTCCCGTGAAGAATGAGGTGGGTGAGTTAGCGCACTATGCCGGCTATATACTCGATATAACAAGCCGCAAGCAAGCAGAGTTCGAGCTGGATCAGGCTAGAGAGCATGCGCAGGTAACTTTGCACTCAATTGCAGACGCTGTGATTACAACCGATGTCAACGGCCAGGTCGAATATCTGAATCCCAGGGCTGAGCAACTAACAGGCTGGGAGAGCAGTATTGCGAGAGGACTGCCGCTGGCACGGATCTTTTGCCTGTTCAATATGGAGAGCCAGACTTTACTGGCAGAGCCGGTTAAACAATGTCTGCGCCATGGTGAAATAATAAAGTCAGGAAGTGATGCAAGCCTCGAACGTCATGATGGAGAGCTATATTCTGTTCAGTATTCTGCTTCACCGATACTTATTGAGAGCGGATCCATCCTCGGTGTAATACTGGTTATTCATGATGTAACCGAGGCACGGTTGATGGAACAGCAGATTTCGTTCCAGGCAACCCATGATGCTCTTACAGGACTGATTAATCGCACCGAGTTTGAGAAGCGGCTCAACTATGCTATCGAATCTGCCATGCATGCATATGAAAATCATGTGCTCTGTTATATTGATCTTGACCAGCTGAAAATTATTAATGATACCTGCTCACATGAGTCAGGAGATGAGCTGATCAGAGAGATCACCGCTCTGATTCAAGGGTGCCTGCGCGAGTCAGATGTGCTAGCACGGTTGGCAGGTGATGAGTTTGGCGTGTTGCTGAAAAACTGTACTCTGGACAGTGCTGTTGAGTTGGTTGAAGCAATGCGCTCCGTTATTCGTGATTTGCGTTTCTCAAGATGTAACCGGGTCTTCGAGGTGACTGTCAGTATTGGCATGACGGCAATCGATTCCGCTGTGGGTAGTGGACCTGACGTGATGGTTGAAGCAGACCTCGCCTGTCATGCAGCAAAAGATGCAGGCGGAAACCGATTGCATCTTTACCATTCAGAGGACAAGAATCTTGTGCGCAGGCACAGTGAAATGCAGTGGGTCTCGAAACTGACTGAAGCAATTGAATCTGACAAGCTGGTGTTATATTGCCAGGACATCGTAGCGGTGATCCCGGACAATAATGCCGGTCATCACTTTGAAGTGCTGGTGCGGATGCTTGACGACAGTGGTGACATCATATCCCCTGACAGGTTTTTGCCTGCCGCCGAACGTTACAACCTGATTACCAGTCTTGATCGGTGGGTAGTCAGTCACAGCTTTGCATGGTATGCCAGACACTCGCTGACTGCGGGTGCTGCAGGGCTGGATACCATTTCTATTAATCTTTCAGGCGCATCGGTCACGGATACCGGATTTCTGGAATATATTAAAAACGAGATGAAGAGCTGTGAAGTGCCACCTGGCGTTATATGCTTTGAGATCACGGAGACAGCCGCCATTGCAAATATTGAGGCAGCGGCTGAATTTATTCATGAACTGAAACGTCTGGGTTGTCGATTTGCACTGGATGACTTTGGTAGTGGTTTGAGTTCGTTTGCCTACCTGAAAAATCTACCGGTTGATTATCTAAAGATTGATGGCAGTTTTGTGAGGGATATGGAAACAGACGCAGTTGACTGCGCAATGGTGAGTGCTATTTATCAACTGGCGAGTGTGCTTGGGATAAAAACGATCGCCGAGTTTGTAGAGAACGACAACATACTCAAAAAGCTTGCTGATATCGGTATTGATTATGCGCAGGGTTATGGCATATCCAGGCCCTTGCCGTTACAGGATATGGACATTGCCACGACACGGTCAGCCTAGTGTGGTGTAACGAATAACGTGTACGTATCAGCGAGCCGAGAAGCCGTTAGCTGCAAGGCGCGTCTCGCCGGGAATGGCGAGCCCTTTCCAAGAGACGCAACACCGCAGATGACGGCTTCTCGTCTCGCCCGAAGGGAGGCCCACAAATAACCCAATACGGCGTTGCAGCCCTTGTTAAGGGAAT
>Ga0316192_10000112_pt1 | contig 53722 bp, 49 predicted proteins | sample MerIslwburrow_MG_FD_204931 | JGI IMG/M metagenome (GOLD analysis project Ga0316192, IMG submission 204931) | Coastal sediment microbial communities from Maine, United States - Merrow Island worm burrow | ecosystem: Environmental > Aquatic > Marine > Coastal > Sediment | place: USA: Maine...
GGTGGGGCCCTTCAAGAACAGGAAGAAAGCGGAACAGGCCGAGCGGCAGCTGCGGCAACTCGGCTACTACCCGGTCTTGAAGACCGGCGCCTGACGGCGCCGATCTCCTGGGTGTAGGGGCGTAGGGCAGTAGGGGCGTAGGGGTCCTGGGCAGCAGTCTGATCGACGCACGTGGTACTCGGCCACGCACGAGGCTCTCCCCCGTCGCCCTGGCCCCCCTCCCCACCCCGGCCGGCACAGGTCTCGCCGCTTCAAGGCCTTTTGCACGCGGCCTTACATCGTTCTTTGGCTCTGAGATCGACAAAGAGGTAACACGGCGCCTGGCGGTGAGTCACCCCCTATGCCCTTAAGCCCCTAAGCCCCTATTGCCCTCACTGCCTCAACCCCCCAACTGCGCTAGCCAGTCCTTGATGCCCTCGTCGAGGGAGCGACGGCGGCGGTGCACGCTGATGGCGATCTCGACCAGGCGGTCGACGAGATCAGGCAGGGGCAGACCCGCCTCTTCCCAGAGCTTGGGGTACATCGAGATGCTGGTGAAGCCCGGCAAGGTATTGATCTCGTTGATATAGAGACCGGCGTCACCTTCCAACAGGAAGTCCACTCGGGCCATGCCGTGACCGCCGACCGCGGCGAACGATTCCACCGCCAAGGAACGAATCCGCTCGGTGATGCTCGCCGGCAAGTCAGCCGGAATCTCGAGCTCGGCCGCATCCAGAATGTACTTGTCCTCGTAGTCGTAGAACGGGTTGCCCGGCAGGATCTCGCCGACAGCCGAGGCCTGAAGCTGCAGGTCTCCCAGAACCGAGCACTCCAATTCACGACCGGGGACTCCCCGCTCTATCAACGCGGTGGTGTCGAAACGCAGAGCAAAGGCGATGGCCGACTGTAGCTCCTCCGGTGCCTCGATCTTGCGAACACCGACGCTTGACCCACCGACACTGGGTTTCACGAAGAGGGGAAACGGGAGGTCGGGCAGCTCCTTCAACGCCCGTTCCGGATCGGCCTGGAAGCTCGACCTGCTGACCGACCCGTACTCCACGACTGGTAGACCGCAGCTTTCGAGCTGCCGTTTGCAGAGCACCTTGTCCATGGCCAGGGCACTGGCTCCTACACCGGCTCCGACGTACGGGAGATCCAACATCTCGCACAAACCCTGTAGGGTACCGTCTTCACCCCAGGTGCCATGGACAACCGGAAAGAGCACCTCGATCGAGGAGTCCAACAGGTGCCTGAGCGTCGGAGACAGCGGCTCGCCCAGCGCCTCCAGACTGTCGAGGTCGCCGTCTACGGCACGCTGCGAGACGCCTGACTCGAGCCAGCAGCCATCCTGCGCAATTCCCAGGGGAACGACTTCATGACCGACCTCTTCGAGGGCTCCGATGACCGTCCTCGCCGAGCGGATCGAAACCTGATGCTCGACGCTTCGGCCGCCAAACGCCACTCCAACTCTTGCCATGATCCTGTCTCCCTGTTGCTAAATCGACTCCAGATCGACCACCCGTACCTGACTGATCTCGGGGAGTGCCTCGAGCGCATCGATCGTCGACTCCGGTGGTGCCTGATCGAGACGCAGCACCGCCAGCGCCTCTCCACCACCCTCTTTGCGGGCCAAGTGGATTTCAGCGATGTTGATTCCGGCTTCACCCAACAGGGTGCCCAGCGTACCGACGACGCCCGGGACATCGCTATTGCGCAGCAGCAGGAGTCGCCCCTTGGCTCGAAACTCGAGGCGATAGCCCTCCAACCGAACGACCCGGGGATCGGCCTCTCCGAACACCGTACCGGCGACTTCGGCGCTGCCGTTTTCACCGCTGAGTGTCACTCCCACGAGCTCGGGGTACTCACCCGAAGAGTGATAGACCGAACGAACGACCTCGATGCCCCTGCCTTCGGCTACCATCTCGGCGTTGACGAAGTTGACCGCTTCTCCCAGGAACGGCGACAGCGCTCCCTTCAAAGCCGCAATCGTCAGAGGTACCCGAATGTCCTCATCCATGCCCCAGAGCTCGACCTTGACCTCGAGGACACTACTGCCCAGCAGCGAGCTGCATAGAGAACCCAGCTGCTCTGCCAGAGCTACGAAGTGCTGCGCCCGCCCACCGGTGGGCGAGAACGGCAGATTGACCGCAGTCAGCTCCAGGGATCCTTCGAGCGCTCCGAGCACCATGCGTGCCGTTTCTGTGGCCACCCTCTCCTGCGCCTCTCGGGTCTGGGCCCCGATATGCGGTGTCGCCACTGCCCTGGGGTGAGCCACCAGCTTGGAGTCCGTGGGTGGCTCGTGTTCGAACACGTCCAGGGCCACGCCTCCAAGATGCCCCGACTCCAGAGCCTCCAGCACCGCCTTCTCGTCCACGACACCGCCTCGGGCGCAGTTCACCAGCAGCGCCCCGGCCTTCATACCGGAAATCGCCGCGCCATCCAGCAAGCCCCGGGTCTGATCGGTGAGTGGCGTGTGCACGGACACCACGTCCGAGCGCTTCAGGAGGGCGGCGAGCTCTGACAGCTCGACATCCAGGCGGCGGGCGGCCGACGCATCCAGGAAGGGATCGAAGGCCACCACTTTCATCCCGAAGGCTTTGGCTCGATAGGCGACATTCTGTCCGATCCGACCGAGACCGATGAGCCCAAGGGTCTTGCCATTGAGCTCGGTCCCGATGAACCGCTTTCGGTCCCACTTACCTGCCAGCAGTGACTGATGGGCTGCGGGAACGTTCCGCGCCAGCGCCAGTAGCAACGCGAAAGTATGTTCCGTCGCCGAGACCAGATTCGCGGTAGGGGCGTTGACCACCAGAATCCCAAGCTCTGTGGCGGTCGCCACGTCTACGTTGTCGACGCCGATGCCGGCCCGACCCACCACCTTGAGGCTCTTGCCCTGGCGCAGGAGAGCGCCGTCCACCTGCGTCATGCTCCTGACGATCAGGGCGTCGAACCCGTCGATCATCTCCGCCAGCTCCGGTCGCTCCTCGGCGGCCAGCAAATGAACCTCCGAACCGCTCTGCCTCAGGATCTCCAGGCCGGCGGCATGCAGCGGGTCGGCAACCAGGATGCGATTCATCGCTCGTCTGCCTCCAACACCTCGTCGAGAGCCGCGAAGAGGCCGTCCAGGTCCTCGGTGCGCACTTCGCCCATGTGGCCGATCCGAAAGGTGTTCGGCTTCCACTTGCCGTAGCCTCCGCCCACCGTGAAGCCGAGCCCGGCGAGCTCTCCAACGATTCTCGGGGCCGACGTCCCGGCGGGAGCCTGCAGGCAGCTGATGGTCGGCGACCGACAACCGGACTCGCTGGCCCAGTTCATGGCTCGCAATTCGACCCAACGCGCCGTCTGCTCCTGAAGCTCTTCATGACGCCGCCAGCGCGCTTCCATCCCCTCGCCGACGATGTTGTCCAGCTGCCGATCGAGGGCATAGAAGACCGAGACGGCTGGAGTAGTTATCGTGCCACCCGATCTGTGCTTGTCTCGATAGCGCAGGAAGTCGGTGTAGAAGCCACGAGTCTCCAATCGGCTGGCACGCTCGGCGGCCCTCTCCGAGAGACTGAACACCGTGAGTCCCGGAGGCGCGGCCATGGCCTTCTGGATACTGGCGAGAACGACATCCAGGCCCCATTCGTCCGTTTCGATTGGCGCGCCCGCCATCGAAGAGACGGTATCGACCAGCAGCAGAGCGTCGCTTTCTTCCCGGACCACCCGAGCCACGGTCTCCAGGGGATTGATCACCCCGGTAGAAGTCTCGTTGTGTACCACCGTCACCGCCTCGTACCGCTGCCGACTCAAGGCCTCTCTCACAAGATCCGGGTCTATGGCTCGGCCCCACGGTACCGACACCCGATCGGCCTGCTTGCCCAGTGAGAGGCAGATCTGGTGCCAGCGCTCGGAAAAGGCGCCGCAGACCAGATTGAGGACACGCGACTCTACGGTCGAGATGATGGCGCTCTCCATGACCAACGTCGCGCTACCAGTGGCGACCAACACGTCTCCGCGGGTGCGAAAAACCGCCTGCAGTCGAGGTGCCATGGACTCGTACAGCAAATTGAAGCTAGGGGATCGGTGGCCCATCACATCCACCAGCATGGCCTCCCTCACCTCTGGAAGAACGTAGGTTGGACCGGGGAGAAAGAACCGGATGTTCGACTGTGTCATGGTCAGGCTCACCTTGAGGATTGGTCTTCGAAGTCTCGATGTCGAGCGGCGGCATTGTGGCACCGCCTCTCTTCAGGGGTCAACCGTGTGGGCAAGACGCACTTGCCGACCGAATCGACAAGCCCCTCTGGGCTCAGGGTCCGAAGGGTCTCGGCTTCCTGAGGGTCGCTACCAGGCTTGCCGTGTCCAGGGCTCTCGCAGCCGCTCCTGGGACTTCCAACAGCCAACCCCCCTCCGCTGCAGAGAGACGGGGAAGAGGTTCGCCGCCCCGGACAAGCACCACCGAACAACCCACGAAGTACTCCCGCAACAGGTCTTTCATGACGGCACCGCCCTGGCGAGGCTTGACGGCAACCGTGACTCCCTCGTCGACGCCAACGGCCCTGAGCACACCCGCCCCGGAAGCAGCCGTCAGCGCCGCTGGCACCTGTGTACCGCTGAGGTCGAGCCACCCCACCCGTTTGCCGTCGGCGCGGAGCGCCTCGATCAGCTCGAGGAACGCATCGGCTCGGGCTTCGACCGACAGAAGGTGGATACGCTTCATGATCCTACCGCTCGCGGGTACAGGAGCCAGGGCTCACATTCGCGTCGGAACAGGTCTTCCTGGCTGGCCCACGAATCGCACCAGGCGGTGGGGTCCTCTCCTGACTCGAGGATCTCACGCAGCTCACTGGAGCCAGCGAGCAGATCGATCGCTGGCCGATCGCTGACGAACTCGTATGCTCGCTCACGCCAGGCGAAGGCCGCGGGAGCGACCCGGCGAAAACCGAAGAGCACCTCGACTCCACACCGATAGGGTTCGAACGACCCCGGATCCGTCACCTTGATCTCTACTCCACCACAGACTTCTCCCTCGTGTTTGTGGAACGCGGGTCGGAAGAAGGTGGGGACGAATCGCACACCTGAGAGACCACGGTTATTGAGCTCGTTGGCCAAGCGCATCCCGTCGACTCCAGGTGCGCCGACCAACTCGAAGGGCCGCGTCGTCCCACGCCCCTCGGAGAGCTCGGTGCCTTCCAAGAGGCAGAGTCCCGGGTAGACGAGGGCGGTCTGCGGGGTCGGGATATTGGGTGAGGGAGGCATCCACTGTCGATCGGTCTCGTCCCAGAGCATCGATCGATACCAACCGTGCATGGTCCAGACGCGGAGGCCATCCGACCAGTTCCGACGTGCCCCCTCGAGACGCATCAACTCGCCCAGTGTCAGGCCGTGACGAACAGGTGTCTCGAAGGCCCCGACGAAGGACTCGAAACCGTCCTGCCGCAGGTTGCCTTCGACCGCGAGACCACCGATGGGGTTCGGTCGATCGAGAACCCACACCTCACAGCCTTCGAGGAGTGCAACTTCGGCCGCCCAGACTGCTGTGGCCGCGTAAGTGTAGTAGCGAGCGCCTACGTCCTGGAGATCGATGACAAGCAAGTCGAGATCTCGGAAATGGCTGCTGTCGGCGCGCAGGGACGACTCGGTATCGCCGTAGAGGGACGCGACCTGCACCCCGGTCCACGGATCCAGCTGGTCGGCCGAAGGCACCATGTCCTGCTCGATGCCATAGAGACCGTGCTCCGGTCCGAACAGCAAAGCAGGAGACTCGGCTCCGGCGGCCGTCAATGCGAGGTGTGCAGGGACCAGGCCGGCGCTCACCGATGCACCATGAACCAGGAGGCCGTACCGTCTGCCGACCAGGGCCCTGTCTTCGGCTAGCAGCCGATCCAGACCGGTGAGAATCATTCTCGTCGCCTGAACTCCCCAGTCCGGCCCCCGCTCTTGGCGTCCAGACGGAGGTCGCTGATGACGGCATCCCGCTCGACTGCTTTCACCATGTCGTAGAGCGCCAGCGCCGCCGTCGAGCAGGAGACCATGGCCTCGAGCTCGGCTCCGGTGCGAGCGGTGACAATAACTCGGGCTTGGATCCGCACCCCCTCGGCATCGGGCACGATCTCCACCTCGACCTGATCGAGTCCCAATGGGTGGGCCAGGGGTATGAGCTCACCGGTTCGCTTGGCCCCCTGGATGCCTGCCAACCGGGCAACTGCGAAGGCGTCCCCTTTGGGCATCTCGCTCAGCTTCGAAACAGTCTCCGGAGACATCCGGACATGGCACGAGGCCTCGGCGACCCTACGAGTGACCGGTTTCTCGGAGACGTCGACCATGCGAGCCTGACCGCGGTCATCCAGGTGGCTGAAGGGGTTCGGAGGGCTCATACGGAGGAGACCCTATGCTAGCATTCTGGCACCTTGGCGACCATCACAGTCGCAGCCATCATCCCCACTCTCAACGAAGAGTCGACACTCCGACGCAGCCTGCCCGAGGTCCTCTCGGCAGCCGACGAGGTCGTCGTCAGCGATGGAGGAAGTCGGGACAACACCCTTCGACTGGCGGCGGAGATGGGTGCCCAGATCGTCTCTGGGGCCCCGGGTCGGGGACCGCAGCTGAACCGCGGAGCCGCCGCCACCAGGAGTGATGCACTGCTGTTCCTCCACGCCGACACCAGACTGCCGAACGGAGCGGTGCCGGCGGTTCGCGAGGCGATCCACAGCGGCAAAGTCGGCGGTGGGTTCCAGGTCCGCTTCGATACCGACCGCAGGGTGATGGCCCTGGGCAGCCGACTGGTCCAGCTGCGAACTCGCCTCACCCAAGCCCCGCTGGGCGATCAGGCTCAATTCGTCAGCCGCGCGATCTTCAAGCAGCTGGGAGGTTTTCGAGAGTGGCCCGTCCTGGAGGATCTCGATCTCATCCGGCGGATGAAACGAAAGGGTGAGGTCGTGGTCCTGCCGCTCGAGGCCACGACTTCGGCTCGGCGATACCTGGAGGATGGTATCGGCCGTACTGTAGCCCTCAATTGGTTGATTTGGACCCTCTACTTTGCCGGCGTTCCTGCCCAGCGACTGGCGCGGCTGTATCGGCCTCGGCAGGCGCCGACCGATCAGGCAGCACCTCGCGATCGACAGAACACCTGAACCGTGAACCCGTCGTGGTCACCGCTGGTAAGAATCCTCCACAGTCCGCGACCCTGCACGAACTCGTCGAGCGGAGACTCCAACCGTTCTTCGAGACCCAGGCGGCTGAAGTTGGGGTGCCGCTCCAAGAACCGCTCTGCCACGGCTTCGTTCTCGGTGTCCTCCAATGAACAGGTGATGGCGGACAGGATCCCGCCAGGCTCGACGAGCCGGGCTACACCATCCAGCAGGGTCAGGCCGGCCGCGGAGAGTCGCTCGAGCTCCCTTCGGCTCACCCTCCACTTCAACTCCGGGTGCTTGCGGAGGGTACCGGTGCCCGAGCAGGGCAGATCGACGATCACCCGCTGAAAGGTCCCGCTGATCGCCCGCTCTCGTGCGTCCATGACGACGACCGGAATTTCGCGCTCCAATCGCCGCAGGTTGCCGATCAGGGGCTCGAGTCGAGACAACCCCAAATCGGCACACACCACTCTGACGTCCCTGCCGGTCGCCAGGAGACAGAGACTCTTGCCACCTGGCGAGGCGGCGGCGTCGAAGACGGTTTCGCCGTCGCGGGGCCGAGGCACGAGGGCCGCCGCCTGGCTCGCTTCATCCTGGATGTAGCAATCACCCCTCCGGAAGGCCTCCGTGTCGAGCGGATTCCCGCCTCTTACTACCAGTCCCAAAGGAGAGAGCGAGGAGGCCTCGGTGACCAGACCTTCCTCAGCCAGCTCCGCTGCCAGAGCCAGACGTCCGCCTCGATCGGCGAAACTGAGTAGATGAAGAGGCTTGGCTCGGTTGTTGGCCATTGCCAGCAGCTCTGTCTGGCGTTCTCCGTACTGTCGGATCCACTCCGCGATGAGAAAGTCCGGGTGACTCGTCTCGATGCCGATTCGTTGGACCGGGTCCTCGGCCACCACCGGCCAGACTGCGAGTGACGGAGAGGCTGCCACTCGGCGGAGAACGGCGTTGACAAACCCTGCTCCACCGCGATGAGTCCGCTGCCGCGCAAGATCTACGGATTCGCTGACCGCAGCATGTGCCGGGATTCGATCCAGGAAGACGAGCTGGTAGACACCGATCCTCAAAGGGCAGTGAAGCGCCCGATCGATCTCCTCCATGCGCCGTGACGAAGCCTCGACGATAATGGCGTCTAGCCTCCGCAACCACCGCAACACCCCGAATACCAACTGGTGGAGCAGCCGACGATCGCGCTCTTCGAGGTCGCGGTCGAATGAACTCAGAACAGGATCGACCGGCGCCAGAGAGGACAGCGTGTTCTCGAGCACCGTACAAGCCATCGCGCGGACGTTCTTGCGCGGTCCGCTCACCCGAATCGCTCTCCTCTCTCGATCGGCTCACCGTTGACGAACTGGGAGGCCTCGAGGGGCTTCCTGCCGGGGCGCTGGACTCGCTCCACACCGAGGACGGTGCCTTTCCCGCAACACACCGCCATCCGAGCGTCGATCAGGCCGAGATAAGTGCCAGGTTCGCTAGTCGGTAGCGGTGATGCGCCCTCGACGACGCTGCCCCAAAGAACTTTCAGGGGCCGATTCCGCAACTGCGTGACGGCTCCCGGCCAGGGCGTGACGCCCCGGATTCGATTGAACAGCCGCGGGGCCGCCTGACGCCAATCCAGCAAACCATCGGCCTTTCGCAGGCGCGGAGCCAAAGTGGCGTCCGCGTCTGCCTGGAGTCTCATTTCGATGTCACCCGACTCCAGACGCTCGAGGGTCCGAACCACCAGTTCGGCCCCGACATTGGCGAGGCGCTCGGACAGTTCCCCCGCCGTTTCTCTCGATCCGATCGCCAATTCCTGCTGCAGAAGGATGGGACCGCTGTCCAGGCCTTCCTCCATTTGCATCGTGGTCACGCCGGTACTGGTCTCGCCGGCGATGATGGCGGCCTGGATCGGAGCGGCTCCGCGGTACAGCGGCAGCATCGATGCGTGCAGATTGATGCAGCCTCGAGTCGGAATCTCCAACAGAGCTTGGGGGAAGATCTGGCCGAACGCCACCACCACCGCTACCGACGGCTCCAAAGCGGCCATCCGCTCCAGGAATTCCGGTGCGCGCACATCTCTCGGCTGGGCCACCTGCAGCCCTCTGCTCAGCGCCCACTCCACCACCGGTGGATTCTGCAGATGCCGTCCCCGACCGGCTGGTCGCGACGGCTGCGATATCACCTCGACCGGCAGCTGGCCGACGTCGCACAGCGCCCTAAGAGTCGGTAGAGCGAAATCGGGAGTTCCAAAGAAAACCAGGCGGCCCAAGGGTTCAACCCGCATTGCTCATGACCCCTCGGGCTAGACCTCTTCTCTCGTCTCGTCGACTTCAGCGAAGTAGTCCGGTTTGACGAGCACCTCACGTGGCTTGCTACCCTGGGGCGGACCCAGGAGCCCGTCCTGCTCCATCATGTCGATCAGCCGGGCGGCTCTCGAGAAGCCGACCCGCATTCGACGTTGCAGGAAGCTCGCCGACCCCTGCCGCTCGGCCACCACGAGACGTGCGGCTTCATCGAACAGGGGATCATCGCCACCGCCAGCGCCGCCACTCGATCGATCTTCCTCGGGCGGCGGAGCCAGCACCGCGGGGTCGAAGTCCGGCTTGCCCCGCTTCTTCATCCAACGCACCAGGGCTGCTGTCTCCTGCTCCGTGACATAGGCGCCATGCAGGCGCAGGACCCTCGATGTCCCTGGTGGCATGAAGAGCGCATCACCCCGACCGAGGAGCTTCTCCGCCCCGACCTGATCCAGGATCGTACGAGAATCGATCTTCGACACGGTAGCGTAGGACAGTCGACAGGGGAAGTTGGCCTTGATGGTCCCCGTCAGAACATCCACCGACGGCCTTTGGGTGGCGACGATGAGGTGGATGCCGACCGCACGGGCCATCTGCGCGAGACGAGCGATAGAGGCCTCGACCTCGGCACCTACCACCATCATGAGATCAGCCAGCTCGTCGATGACGATGACGTAGTAGGGCAACGGTTTGAGATCAGAATCCAGAACTTCGAAATCCCCCTCGGACAAAGCGAGACGCTTGCGAACCTCGGGGTTCCGAATGGCCCGATTGTAGAAATCGAGGGAACGCACATGCGCCTCGGCTAGAAGACGGTAGCGACGCTCCATCTCGCTGACGGCCCAGCGCAGGGCATTGGCGGCCTTCTTCGGCTCCACCACGACCTCGGCCTTCAAATGCGGGATGTTGGCGTAGACGCCGAGCTCGATCCGCTTGGGGTCGATGAAGATGAACTGCACCTCGTCTCTCGTCGCCTTGTAGAGAATCGAGGTGATCATGCTCTGCAGGCCAACGCTCTTACCCGACCCCGTGGCCCCGGCCACCAACAGATGCGGCATCCCGGCCAGGTCCGAGAAATAGGGTTCGCCGTGGAGTGTGGTACCGAGCGCGACCGTGAGGGGTGATGGAGACTTGCGAAACTCTCCTTGCGACAGCAGGTGACCCAGGTGGATCAGGGCTTTCTTCTTGTTGGGTACCTCGATGCCGAGAGTCGATCGCCCCGGTAGTCGCTCAATCCGAATTGCCTCGGCCTTCAAGGCCAGGGCGAGATCGTCCTGAAGATTGACGATCTGACTGACCTTGACACCTGGCGCCGGTTGAAACTCGAAAATGGTGACCACGGGGCCGGGGCTGATAGCCACGACGTTGCCCTCGACACCGAACTCAGCACAACGAGCTCGGATCAACTCTCCCAATCGAACGAGCTCGTTCTCGTCGACGCTGGTCTCGACTGCGTCCAACTGAAGCAGATTCAAAGGGGGCAGGGCAGCTTCGATCGGCGGTACTTCGTCCGCGAAGGCTATCCGTTTCTGCTTCGAGCGCGGTGCCTCGCGCCTCTCCTTCTTGGGCTGCTCGACCTTTACCTTGCGGACGGAGAACCCACCTTGTCCCTCTTTCTCCTCGACTCGCAGAGGGAGATCTACCTTGGGGTCGCTCGCCGAGGACACCTGCGTGACCTTCGTGGCGGTCACCTCTTGACTCTTCTTCTGAGCTGCCCGTTCCAGGTGTTTCGCCATCACCCGACGTCTGGATTGCTCCTTTGTGCGTCGCTCTCGATGCCTGGCCCACGCCAACGAAAGTCGATCCCACCATGACAGTAGACGCTGGCGCCAGGCGATCAGAAAACCCCCCAGCGTCGACTGGATGAGCATTGTAAAGCCGATCAGGACTCCACCACCCAGCAGCACCAGGGTGCCGGCGGGATTCAGGAAGCGCTCCAACGAATCACGGACCAGGCTCCCGACCAACCCGCCTGCGGACATCTCCACGCCACGCCAGCTGACGACTCCGAGAAGCGCCTGTAGGAGGGCCGGTAGAGTCACCATCACGACCACGGCTCCGACGCCTCGGCCGACAACCCGTTGCCCTTCTCGATTCCAGAACCTCCTCCAACCGGTCAGCAGAAGCAGTACTGGAAGGAGCAAGGCTGTAAAGCCGAAGACCTCGAAGAAGAATGCGGCCACCTCAGCACCGACCCGGCCCGCCAGGTTCTGCACCGGACCCTGCTGCAGGGTCTGATGAAAGAAGCTCGGGTCCGTGGGTTGGTAGGTGCCGAGACTGACGCCGAGCAGGATAGCCACCACCATCCACGAGATGCCGAACAGCTCGGACCTCTTCTCAGGCGTCAGTCGCCCGCCCGATTCCGCCTTCATCTTCTTGGATTTGGTCAGCCGGATCCCCTCCAGAAGGTTGCAAGTCTAGCACTGTGAGGTCTTTAGCCTCCACCGGGGATGAGATCCCCGGATCCTCTCCGCAGGGCTTCGTGCAGGGCCAGGAAATCGCCCAGGGAGAGCTCCTCGGCACGGGATCTGGAGTCCAGGCCCACGCTCTCGATGGCCCGCGAGGCCGCCGTGCGCCCCCATCTCGCGGCCAGACTGTTGCGGAGCATCTTCCGCCGTTGAGCGAAGGCCAGGCGAACCGTATCGGTGAAGGCCCCCATCTCGGCCTCTGGCAGGGGCGGTTTCCCAAGCGTCAGCCCAACGAAGGCGCCGTCGACCTTGGGCGGGGGATGGAACGCTCCGCGAGCCACCCGCGACAGCACCGCAACCTCCGCTCGCGCTGCTGTCAAGATGCTCAGCGCGCCGTAGTCTCCATCACCGGGGGTGGCCCGGAGGCGGTCTGCCACCTCCCATTGCACCAGGAAGCAGGCTTTGGGAATGACCTGCCAGTGAGGCAGCAGCCGGCCGATCAGAGCGGTACTGACCTGGTAAGGAAGATTTCCAGCTACCAGGGTTCCTGGAGGCAAGAGCTGCCAGGGAATAGCCAGGGCGTCACCGACGACCACGGCTGCAGCCTGGAGTGCAGGATTCTGCCGAATGGAGAAAGCCCATTCGTAGTCGACCTCCCAGGCGACGACTGTGGCTTGTGCCTCGAGCAATTCGGCGGTCAGGACCCCACCGCCGAGACCGATCTCTACCACCTTCGAGCCGGCTGGCTCGAGGAAGTCGATGAGAGGCTGGCACAGGGAGCCCTGTCGGAGATGATGCTGTCCGAGTCGTTTCTTGAGCTGTGGTCGCGACATCGGAACTTCTCTCAGACCCTTGCCAAAGGAGTGGTCTCCATCTTGCCACAGGACTGTAACCCTGGATCGTCTCGGCTCCAGCCCCGATGCCGATACCCGGATAGCTGTCTGACACTGTGGAGTTCTCGATTCTCGGGCTGCCGGCCTTCTGCTATGGTTTCGAGGTCTTGGCGTATGAGGACGGGTGAATGACTGAGTTCCACTGTCTCGAGCTACCGAGATTGGAGCGCTTCCTGGAGCGCCGGCGGGCGAGCCCGATCTTTCTCGAGATGAACCTCTCCGAGGTTTTGGTGGCGATCCTGCGCAAAGCAAACGAGTTCGTCCCCTCGGAAGCCGGGTCCATCCTGCTCGACAACCCGAAGAAGAAGCTGCCAGAAAGGCATCGGAACAGCCTTACCTTCATCGCCACCTTCGGTGAGAAGGCCGACAGGCTGGTCGGTCAAACTGTCGCTGCCGACCAGGGAGTCGGAGGCCACGTCTACATCACCGGCCAGTCGTATCGCGCCGTAGAGCTGCAGGAGGATGAGTTCTTCAATCGAGACTTCGCCGATGCGAATGACTATCGCCCGGACTCACTGGTGGCCATCCCCATTCGCATCGAGCAGGAGGTTTGCGGCGTTCTCGAGCTCATCAACCGCCGCGAGGCCGGTGACTACAGTCAGCAGGACGTCAACCTGCTGGAGATCTTCGCGGGCTACATCTCGGTCTCCATCCAGAACGTTCTCGACGGCCGGCTGGCGCAGGAGATCGCCAAGCGGGACAATCTCACCGGCCTCTACAACGACCGCTATCTCCACATCGCTCTCAGCAGGGCGATCGAAGACTGCCGGCAAAAGGAAATCGATCTGACACTTCTCTTCATCGACCTGGACTACTTCAAACGCGTCAACGACAGTCATGGCCATCTGGCCGGCAGTCAGGTCCTACGCGAGGTGGGTCAACTGCTACAAGGGATGAGCCAACGAGTCGGCGCTCTCGCGGCACGCTATGGCGGCGACGAATTCGTCATCGCTGCGCCCGGTCTCAATCTCGAACAGGCGATCGACCTGGCCGAGGAGATTCGTCAAGCGGTGGTCGGTACGACGTTTTGTGAAAAACCTGGTGAAGTACAGCCGGACGTCCTGCGCCTGACCGGTCAGACCTGCTCCATTGGCGTCGCCTCTTTGAATCGGCATGCCAACTCGGAACAGTCTACCGACCGATGCAAGAGCACGCTTCTGCGTCTGTCCGACGCCGCGATGTACGTTGCCAAGGAGACCGGGCGTAACCGAACAGCGGTCTCGGCCGAGCTCGTGCAGCGCTCCCAGCAAAACCCCAGTCGCTTCGATTGACCCCCTCGCGAACGGGTGCTACATTCTCCAGCCGAGGGGTATTGGAGAGACCTGAGGACCATCCGTCCCACCATTGCCTGACCGCCCGGCTGAAAATCGAGATACGACGCCCCTGCTCTTGGGTTTGACACTGCCAGGGATTGTCCGACTTCCGGCGAGCAGGCTGCGACGAAAAAAGGGCAAAGTTCGTAACCTGCGGAAAATCAAGGAGATACAGCATTCCAGCCCGTCGCAAGCGATTCTCCGCGATTCGTAACTCTCAGATAACAAAGAGTTTACATAAATTGCACAAGGAACTGTGCAAAACGGTTCAAAGTGTTGTATCTACACAACCTAAGGCTCGGGCAGTGGTTCTTTTCCGCAGAAAATTCCACACCTCCTGTGGAGAAATCACGCCCTCGAGCCAGGGAGAATGACGATGACCACAGCGTCCGGAACTTCAGTTTCAGAGCTCCTGAAAAGCCTGGGTATCGACGAGGACAACTCCGGTGCCTTTTGTGGTCGGTGGTTGGACACGCAAGGCTCACCCCTGGAGTCCGTCAACCCGACCACCGGCGAGGTCCTGGCGACCATCCGATCGGCCACCGCCGATGACTATGAGACGGTTGCCGCGGCCTCGGCAGAAGCCTTTCAACAATGGCGAACGTGGCCCGCACCCAAGCGCGGAGAGGTGGTTCGTCAACTCGGCGACGCCTTGCGCCAGAACAAGGACGCCCTCGGTCGCCTGGTCACGCTGGAGATGGGGAAGATCCTGAGTGAAGGTCTGGGCGAGGTCCAGGAGATGATCGACATGGTCGATCTGGCGGTGGGCATGTCCCGTCAACTCTATGGACTCTCGATGCACTCCGAACGCGACGAGCATCGGATGTACGAACAGTGGCACCCCCTGGGGCCGGTCGGGATTGTCACGGCTTTCAATTTCCCAGTCGCTGTCTGGGCCTGGAACGCAACCGTCGCCGCGGTCTGCGGAGACTCCATGATCTGGAAGCCCTCTTCCAAAACCCCTCTTTGCGGACTGGCGGTCAGCAAGATCGCGCAGGCGGTGCTCGAGGCCAACGACGCACCGCCCATCTTCAACCTGGTGATCGGTGACCGCAAGCAGGTCGGTCAGCACCTGGTGGCCGACTCTCGGATACCCCTGATCTCTGCTACTGGTTCGGTGAGCATGGGACGAGGCGTGGGACAGGTCATAGCACAGCGCCTGGGCCGCAGCCTCCTCGAGCTGGGCGGCAATAACGGCATCATTGTCACGGACGATGCCGATCTGGACATGGCGCTGAGGGCCGTACTGTTCGCCGCTGTCGGCACTGCTGGCCAGCGCTGCACCACCAACCGGCGGCTCTTCCTGCAAAAGGGGATTGCTGGAGAGATGAAACAGCGCCTGGTACAGGCCTTCAAGTCGATCACCATCGGAGATCCAATGGACCCCGGCACCCTGATGGGCCCTCTGGTTGACAAGCAAGCGGTCGATGACATGGTGGTGGCTCTGGAGACCGCAAAGCAGCAGGGCGCCAAGGTTCTCTGCGGCGGCGGTGTGCTGGAAGGTCCGGGGTTCTTCGTCGAGCCGACCCTCGTCGAGGCGACCGGCGACATGCCGATCACCTGCGAGGAGACCTTTGCACCCATCTTGTACCTCTTCGAGTTCGAGGACCTGGACGAGGCCATCGCCACCCACAACAGTGTTCCGCAGGGACTGTCTTCGGCCATCTTTACGACGAATCTGCTCTCGGCAGAGCAGTTCCTGTCGCCGGTCGGCAGCGATTGCGGCATCGCCAACGTCAACATCGGGACTTCGGGAGCGGAGATCGGTGGAGCTTTCGGCGGCGAGAAGGACACGGGCGGCGGCCGCGAGGCCGGCTCCGACTCCTGGAAGACCTACATGCGGCGCCAGACCTGCACGATCAACTACGGGCGCGAGCTGGCCCTGGCGCAGGGAGTGGAATTCGACGTCGGGTAGCTCTCGACTCGGTCAACCCGGACGTCCGACAACGCGAAGGGCCCCGGGCCAGATCTCGACGGTGACGCCCTGCTGGTCGACCTCCAGCAGGGGCTCGCCGTCGCTGAACATGCGCATCGGTCGATCCACCGAGATCTGCACCTTCCTGGTGCGCACGATCTCGACTGCACGGTGGCCCACATGCTGGCCCTTGTAGACCTTGGGGAAGAGTCGTAGGAGCTCCAGCCGCGAGATGTCGTCCACGGCCACGAGATCCAGCAGACCGTCGTTCAGGCTGGCGTCCGGGGCGATGATCATGCCGCCTCCGAAGCGCCGGCAGTTGACGATCGAAACGAACAGCCGCGTGCCCTCGATGACGCCGGTGTCATGCTCGACTCGGACCTTCGGACTTCTATAGAAGAGGACATTGCGTGCCACACCGACAGGATAGGCCAGAGGCCCTTTGAACAGTCGACTACCGGAATGGACATAGCCAGCCACCTCACTGTCGAATCCGACCCCGCAGTACCCGGCGAAACAATAGGAATCCACGCGCCCGAGATCGATGTTGTGGATCGGACCGTGCAGAGCAAACTCGACAGCCTCCTCGACGGTCTCGGGCACCCCGAGCGTTCGGGCCAGATCATTGCCGCGGCCGAGCGGGACAAGTCCCATGGCGCACCGCGATCCGGCCAGACCCTGCTCCGCGTGATGGAACGTGCCGTCTCCACCCGCGACGACGAGTCGATCCACTCCTTCTTCCACCGCTTGCCTGGCCAGACGCGTCAGGTCCTCCACATCCTTGCTCAGCCACACCTCGCTACCCGCGGCAGCGGCCAGCTCTCGAATCCGTGACAGCGACCGTGCGCCCTTGCCGCCACCAGAAGATGGGTTGACGAGAAAGCGAATCATCATCGATCTGGTTCTGGAGCTTGAGTCCACGGTGAACTCTACAGAACCAGCAACCCAGCGTCCACAGCGACCACTCTCAGGACTCCACGATCTGGCGGACCGCTTCGGGTAGCTCATCCGCTCTGTCCCTTCCCAACCAGGTCACCAGACTCAGGGCGGCGAACGAGGCGGCCAGAGCCACGGCCGACGGGATGGCGAATCCGCCCACGACACGCGCCATAGCCTCTGGCAAGGCTGCAACTCGAGGCAGGATCTCCAGGCCCAGGTTGACGATCAGTCCGGTCGCGATCGAGGCCGAGGCGGCCGCTGGGCTGACCCGGGACCAGCTCATTCCCACGGCCAGGGTTGGAGCCAGAGCAGCGGCCAGGGTGCCGAAGGCGAAGGTTCCCAGCAAGGCGATCAGATCGCCATAGGCGAGAGCGAGCCAGGCTGCGACCAGAGCCAAGATCACCGTCGCCATACGAGCCGCAGCCAGCTGGCGGTGAACAGGCCTGCCGAAGACACGCGGCAGGTCCCGTACCAGCACGGCCGCACCGATGTTCAGAAAGGAGTCGGCTGTCGACATGATGGCCGCCAGGGCAGCGGCGATCACCACACCCGCCAGTGCATCAGGAACGAACTCCAGGAGGAACTGCAGGGTCGCGCCGTCGGGGTTGTCGAGGGGAGCCAACCGGCCCTCGGCAACCAAGGCCGGCACTGCCAGCCCGATCCCGACCCAGATGAGAAGGCAGATGACCTGGGATCCACCGAGGACGAGCGGCAGCCACCGCAACTGTTCGACTCGCTTCAGCATGAGGAACTTGTGGATCATCTGTGGTTGACCCAACACGCCGACGCCGAAGACGAAGAAGAAGCCGAGCGCGACCGAGAAGGAGACGCGGCCGAAGGGCGCGAAGAAACTCGCCATCCCATCGCTGGCCAGGATCGAGCTTGTCATGCCCCGGATACCCCCACCGACCTTCAAGGTCTGCCCGAAAACCAACAAAGATCCCACCAGCATCACGGCACCTTGAACCAGGTCCGTATAGACGCCCGCCACCATGCCGCCAATCACACTGTAGAAAAGCAGGACGCCGAGGCCGATGGACATCGCCACCAGGAGACTCCACTCACCGCAAAAGTGGCGGGTGCCGAGGATTGCCTCGATGAGGATTCCGAGAGCCAAGAGTTGGGCACCGAGGTATCCGACGGTACCGGCCAGGATAGCCACGCTGCCGAGAGCCGTCGTCAGCTGGCTCTTGAATCGGCTGTTCAGGGCGTCGGGAATGGTGAAGACCTCCTCCACCTCGGCCAGCAGCCTCAATCTCTTGGCGAGGACCCAGCAAAGTAGACCCGAGGTGAAGCCGACCGGCACGACGATGAACAGCGAGGCGACCCCGATTCTGTAGGTGAGGCCCGGCCCACCCAGGAAGACGAACCCGCTGAAGGCAGCCGTCATGGTTGCCATGGCTATGACCCAGAGCCCGACGCTGCGGCCCGCCACGAAGAAGTCCTTCGCTGTCCGAGTTCGGCCGCCGCTCCACAGTCCGATCGCGAGGACCGCAACGAGCGATAGAGCCGAGGCCACCGTCAACCAGGGTTGCTCGACGATGGGCACCATCACCGGCTCCCGCTGGCGGGAAGATCTACAGATTCGGCCTTTTGGTCTGGCCTCTCGGAGGCAGTCCCATTCGGCACGAAAGTGGCGGCATAAGCCCACGTCACCAGTCCCAGTGGCAAGAGGCCCAGGCCGAAGATGAGGATCCAAAGGACCAGCGGAATCCCTCCCAGGGTTAGAGCTCCCTCCCCATCGAGCCAAATCAGCGCTGCCCAACTACCGCCGAGAAGCGACCACAGGGCCGCCATGGCAACCAGCAAAAGGCGGGAAAGCGATGACGAGCAGGCGAGAAGAATCAACAGCACCGGCATCGCAGTCACCAGCAGTGCCTGCACCAGTCTGCCAATGGAGCCTGACCAGAGGAATCCAACCAAGATCAGCACCGACGCTCCGGTCAGAAGGGCGGCCAGCACTCCTCGGGGCTTCAGCCCTCCGGACTCTACGGGTCGAGCGTTCGGACACATATCGACTACTCGGCTTGACTCGCCGCGCCGTCGGCCGTCAACCGACGATGGGAAGTGGAGAGACCAGGTCCTGGTTCTGGGGTGTCAGGGCGCACCGATAGCGCTCGGCCAACTCGAGCGTCTCTTCGCGGGTAACCAAGCGCTCGTAGAGGTTCGTGCGCTGCCGCGGTGAGAAGCCGGCGGCGGCAATCAAGTGCTCCATCTCGTCTTGACTCATCCGGTAGGAGGTTCCGGCAGCCGACACGACGTTCTCTTCGATCATGATCGAGCCCATGTCGTCGGCGCCGAACATCAGACCGAGCTGCCCGATCTTCTTGCCCTGAGTCACCCAACTGGTTTGGAGGTGCTGGACGTTGTCAAGAAACAGACGCGACACCGCCAGCGTTTTGAGGTACTCGTGAGCATAGGTCTCCGGCACGTCTTCCATGTCGGTGTGGTCATGCTGAAAGGTCCAAGAGATGAAGGCAGTGAAGCCACCGGTCTCATCCTGCAGTTCCCGAACGCGCTGAAAGTGCTCGATCCGGGCTGTCAGCGGTTCACCCATGCCGTACATCATCGTGGCCGAGGTGCGAAGCCCGTTGGCATGAGCCTGTCGCATGACCTCGATCCACTGGTCCGCCGAGACCTTGGTGTAGGCCAGAACCTCCTTCCGTACCCCGTCCGAGAGGAGCTCCGCGCCGCCTCCGGGAATGGACTGGAGGCCCGCCTTCTTGAGTCGGGCGATCACCTCGAAGAAGCTCATGCGCTCTTTCTTGGCGACGAACCTCACCTCGGGTGGTGAGAAGGCGTGCAAATGAATCGCCGGGTAGTTCTCCCTGATGTAGCCCAGCAGGTCTTCATAGAAGCTCAGAGGCAGATCGGGATGCACACCTCCCTGCAGCAGGATTCCTGTACCGTTGAGCGCCAGAGTCTCCTCGATCTTGCGGCCGATCTCCTCGAAGGGCAGCACATAGCCCTCGGGGTCGCCTGGCTGCCGGTAGAAGGCACAAAACCGGCACTTGTACACGCAGACATTCGTGTAGTTGATGTTGCGATCGATGTTGTAGGTAGCCACCGCAGGGTCGTTGAGCCGGTCTCGCACCTCGTGGGCAGCCAGACCCAGTTCCAGGAGATCCCCTGCCTCGAGGAGGGTATGGGCATCTGCCGCGGAAATCCTCTCTCCCTGCCGCACGTCTTCCAGGATCTCCGCCACAGGGCGGCCAGATGGCTGCAAGTGCATAGTGAGGGCTACTCTACGGAATCGCCCTGGTATGGGCAAGAGTCCAGGAACTGCAGCGGTCGCGCTTCGGCGATGAGCTCCATTGCGGCTGCCAGAGAATAGAACTCTCGCAGACCGGCCAACTCCCCGGCTCCGAGGTGGAAGGACAGGTTGACGGTCAGATACTCGCGCAACTCTTCCGCATCCAACTCGAGCTGCCCTTCAGCCACCGCGATCAGCCCGTCCAGATTCTCCAAACCCTGCTGCAGACTTCGGTTGAAGAAAGGCGCCAGGCCGTCAGCCGCAATTCCCGCGCGCACAGCCCAAACGGCAAAGACGAAGGGTAGACCGGTAAGTCGTCGCCACTCTTCCGCCAGGTCGAGAACCAGATAGTCGGAGACGGTCGCCCGCAGGGCCGGGTCTCCAATGACCAGCGCCGCATCGGCCTGCAGCATCATCTTTTCCACCTCCGGTGGTAGGGAGACACACTCGGGTGCGACCCCATAGCGCCGACTCAGGACGATCTTGGCCAGCGCCACCGAGGTTCGGCTGTTCTCATCGAGGGCCAGGCAGCGGATTTGTCGCGGCGGCACCTTGCTCACCAGGAGCACGCTGCGAACTTCATGGGTTGCTGCAATGCAGAGCCCCGGCAGCAAACGCAGCCCAGGAATGCGCTGCACCTCGATGGATGGGATCAGACCAATGTCGAGACCGCCGGTCGCAAGCTGGCGAGCGACTTCGGCAGGCGGCAGGTAAGAAGGCACGAAAGGGCCGGTCTCGGCACCCTCCCGAAACGCCCACGCCAAAGGTCTGCTGTTGAGGTAGTCGACGATACCGACGCGCACGGGCACGCCCTTGGGCTACTTCGACATCGCGTTGAGGAAGTCCTGGTTGGCCTTGGTCTTCTTCAGCTTGTCGAGCAGGAGCTCCATGCTCTCCACAGTCGAAAGAGGATTCAAGACCTTTCTCAGCACCCATACCCGACGCAGCTCGTCCTCTCCCAGGAGCAGCTCTTCCTTCCGAGTGCCCGACTTGTTGATATCGATGGCGGGAAAGACGCGCTTGTCCACCAGCTTGCGATCGAGGTGGATCTCGCTGTTGCCAGTGCCCTTGAACTCCTCGAAGATGACGTCGTCCATCCGGCTTCCTGTGTCGACCAGGGCGGTGGCGATGATGGTCAGCGAGCCACCCTCTTCGACATTCCTGGCGGCACCAAAAAAGCGCTTCGGGCGATGCAGGGCATTGGCATCGATACCACCCGAGAGCACCTTGCCCGAAGGTGGCTGGACGGTGTTGTAAGCGCGGGCGAGTCGGGTAATCGAGTCCAGCAGGATGACGACGTCTTTCTTGTGCTCGACCAGACGCTTGGCCTTCTCGATAACCATCTCCGCGACCTGTACGTGACGAGTGGCCGGCTCGTCGAAGGTGGAAGAAACGACTTCGCCTTGTACGGAGCGCTCCATGTCCGTGACCTCTTCAGGACGCTCATCGATGAGTAGGACGATGAGGACGCACTCCGGGTGGTTCTGAGCTACCGAGTGAGCCAGAGCCTGGAGCAGCATGGTCTTACCCGTACGGGGAGGCGCTACGATCAAGGCCCTCTGCCCCTTACCCATGGGAGTTACCAAGTCGAGAACCCTGGAAGACATTTCCCCCAGGTTTTCGAGCTGGATCCGATCCAGCGGGTACAGCGGCGTCAGATTGTCGAAGAAGATCTTGTTCCGAGCCACCTCGGGGTGCTCGAAGTTGACCGCCTCGACTTTGATGAGAGCAAAGTAGCGCTCGCCTTCCTTGGGCTGACGCACCTGGCCGGAGACCGTGTCGCCAGTCCGCAAATCGAACCGTCGAATCTGGCTAGGTGAGACATAGATGTCATCGGGACCCGGCAGGTAGTTGTACTCGGGTGCCCTCAGGAAGCCGAAACCATCAGGTAGGCACTCCAGCACACCCTCGGCGAAGATGAGGCCACTCTTCTCGGTCTGGACTTGGAGAATCTTGAAGATGAGCTCCTGCTTGCGCAGCGTGGAAGCCCCTTCGACACCCAGTTCCTTCGCCACCTGAACCATGTCGGAGATGCTCATCTCCTTGAGGGTCCGGATGTCCAAGGTATCTTTCTTGTCCTTGCGCTTGTCCCGATTCGGCCGGTTCCTGGATCTTTGCCGGTCTGCCGGCTTCGCCTGTCTCGCAGACATCTCCCGGGATCCCCGCTCTGACGCTGTCGATTCCTCAGATTGGTCAGCCGCTTGCTGCTCTGCAGACTGATTGGCAGCCTTCGACTCCTCCGGCTGGTCTGCCGCTTTCGGCTCTTCAGTCTGGTCTGCCGCCTTCGGCTCTTCGGACTGATCTACCGCCTTCGGCTGCTCAGGCTGATTCTCGGGGATTGCTGGGTCTTCGTTTGACTTGGCCATGTTCGTCCTCACTCAGTTCGCCTCGCCTCCAAGCTCCTGGAAGAGGGTAATCTCTCTCCAGAGCTCCTTGACGCCTTCACCGGTTTGGGCGGAGAAGGCGATCAGCGGCTCATCTTGCAGTGCCAATTGATCGCGGATTCCCGCCAATCGACGAGCCCTCTGGTTGGCGCGAACGCGGTCTATCTTCGTGGCTACCACCGTTCGCCCGCAACCCAGGCTCGACAGATATTCGCTGGCTTGAACATCCAACTCGGTGGCGCCTACTTTTCCGTCCACCAGCTGAATGACGTGTACTCGATTCTGCACGTGCTGGAAATACTGCTCCATCAGTTTTGCCCAACTCTGGCGCTCGCTTCTGGCAACTTTGGCATAGCCATAACCTGGTAGATCGACGAAGTAGAAACGCGACTCGATCAGGAAATAGTTGATGGCGCGTGTCTTTCCCGGACTCGAGCTGATTCTCGCCAGGTTCTTGCGACCGAGAAGTCGATTCAGAAGACTCGACTTGCCGACGTTGGACCGGCCGACGAACGCCACTTCGGCTCGACCGTCATCCAGGAACTCCTTGCGCGTCGGCGCCGATCGTACAAAGCGAGCCTGCTGGTTTCTCACGCCCCCCTCGTTTCCTCCCTCGATCACCCTTGGGTCTGGGGAAGACCACCGACTCGGTGCCTCGGCGGTCGAACTTGGTCTCCTAACTGCTCAGTGCCTCGATCGCGAGACCGGTGGAGGATCTCGCCGATCTGGCGCACTCGCTCAATGGGCGACCGATCCGGGCTGCACAGGCGGTTCCGGTGGCGCTTCTTCGAACCCGGTCTCCCCTTTCGACACCGCAGCCGAGTCTCCATCGAGCGCCAGGCTCAACACCTCGTCCATGGACTCGACCAGGTGGAGCTCGAGTCGCTCACGCACCTCCGCCGGGATCTCGTCGAGGTCCTTTTCGTTCGGCCTCGGCAAGATCAACTCGGTGATGTCTGCCCGATAGGCGGCCAGCAGCTTGTGCTTGATACCACCCACCGGCAGCACTTTGCCCCGTAAGGTGATCTCGCCGGTCATCGCCAGATCCTTGCGCACGGGCACGCCAGTCGCAGCCGAGACCAGCGCTGTAGCCATGGTGATCCCGGCCGAAGGGCCGTCCTTCGGAATCGCCCCTTCCGGAACATGAATATGCAGATCGTGCTTGTCGTTGAAGTCCGGCTCGACACCCAGAAGATCGGCCCGACTCCTGAGATAGGATACAGCCGCCCGCGCGGACTCCTGCATCACCTCGCCCAGCTTGCCGGTGAGAATCAGTTTTCCCTTGCCGGGCATCAGCCCGACCTCGGTCTCGAGTAGCTCCCCACCCGCTTCGGTCCAGGCCAGCCCGGTGGCCACACCGACCTCCGACTCTTCGTTCTTGCGCCGGGGGTGGAACTTGATCTTGCCCAGATAGTCGGAGACGGTATCGGGAGTGAGTCGCAGCGCCTCTCGCTCCTTCTTCTTCTTGCCCTCTTGTACGATCTTCCGAGCCACTTTGCGGCAGACCTTGGCGATCTCTCTCTCCAGATTCCGCACTCCGGCTTCACGGGTGTAGCTCTCGATCAGGGCCTGGACACCCTGCTCCTCGAATACAGTCACCTTCTCGTCCAGACCGTGGGCCTCGAGCTGTTTCGGGACCAGGAAGCTCTTGGCGATCTCCAGCTTCTCGTTGAGCGTGTAGCCGGTCAGATGGATCACCTCCATCCTGTCCAACAGCGCTGGAGGGATGGTGTGGCTGATGTTGGCGGTGGCGATGAACATCACGCTCGAGAGGTCGTACTCCGTGTCCAGGTAGTGATCCAGGAACGAATCGTTCTGCTCTGGATCCAAGACCTCGAGGAGTGCCGCCGACGGATCGCCGCGGAAGTCCATCGACATCTTTTCAATCTCGTCCAGCAGAAAGACGGGATTCACGGTCTCCGCCTTCTTCATCATCTGGATGATCTGCCCCGGAAAGGCGCCGATATAGGTCCGCCGGTGACCTCGAATCTCGGCTTCGTCTCGCACTCCACCCAGGGAGAGGCGAACGAACTTCCGCCCCGTGGCGCGGGCGATGGACTTGGCCAGGGAGGATTTGCCGACACCGGGAGGTCCGACGAAACAGATGATCGAGCTCTGCATCTGCCGAGTCAGCTGGCGAACGGCGAGGAACTCGAGGATCCGCTCCTTGATCTTTTCCAGGCCATAGTGATCCTCATCGAGGATCTGCTGTGCCCGATCCAGATCCTTGATCTCACGGCTACGCTTCTTCCACGGCACGCTGACGAGCCAGTCGATGTAGTTCCTCGACACAGTCGCTTCGGCAGAGACGGGCGGCATGGCCTCCAGACGCTTGAGCTCCTGGTCGGCTTTCTCGCGCGCATCCTTGGGTAGACCCGCCTCCTCGATGCGCTCCTTGAGCTCTTCGATCTCGTCCGAGCGGTCGTCCTTGCGCCCCAACTCCTGATGGATGGCCTTGATCTTCTCGTTGAGGTAGTACTCCTTCTGGGCCTTCTCCATCTGCTTCTTGACGCTGACGTTGATCCGCTTGTCGATGTTGAACTTCTCGAGCTCCACATCCAGCAGATCGTTCATGCGCTGCAGGCGCTCATAGGGATTCAAGATCTCGAGCAGCGACTGTTTCTCAGCCGTCGACACCATGAGATGGGCGGCCAGTTGATCGGTGAACTGGTCGGCGTTGTCGAGCTTGATGGTCGAAACCAGCCCCTCGAATGCCAGGTGATGCGACACCTTGGCGTACTGCTCGAAGACTCCGAGGACTTTGTTGATGTAGGCCTCCACCTTCTCGTCGGTGGGAAACTCGATGTCGTAGGCCTCGACCTCGGCGAACAAAGTTCCGGCCTCTTCTTCGAGGTCGAGAAACCTGGCCCGCTGGACGCCTTCCACCATGACCTTTACATTGCCGTTGGGCAGCTTGAGATTCTGCACGACCTTGGCGACCACTCCGATGTCGTACATATCCGAGTGTTCCGGCTCATCCACCTTGGGATCGAGCTGGGCCACCAGGAAGATCGACTTGTCGGCCTCCAGCAGACTGTGCTCGAGGGCCTTGACCGAGTGTTCCCGACCGATGATGAACGGCGCCATCATATGGGGAAAGACCACCATGTCCCGCAGTGGGACGACTGGCAGCCGCGTCTTACTTGTGGTGATAAAAGTTGAGCTCATGCTCGCCTACTACAATCTGCGTCGATTTATGGGGAGCCGATCGAGTCGGAGGTCTTCCGCTCTTGAGCCTATCAGGCTCGCCGGCCTTTTTAAACGGCTTTCTTGAGAGGAGTCGGTTGCTTCCGATTCAACACCGTCTCCTCATCGATTACACAGTCTTTGACATCCCGCTGCGACGGGATGTTGTACATCAGATCGAGCATCAACTCTTCGAGGATGATTCTCAGGCCACGAGCACCTACATTGCGCTTCGTCGCTTCCGCTGCTACCTGTCGCAGAGCACCATCGGTGAACTCGAGTCCTACGTCTTCCAACTCGAACATGGTCTGATACTGACGTACCAGGCTGTTCTTGGGCTCTTTGAGGATCCTCACCAGAGCGTCCTCATCCAGATCTCCGAGCGTCGCGACGACCGGCAGACGGCCGACGAACTCGGGGATCAGCCCGTATTTGATCAGATCCTCCGGAGTTACGTGCTGCAGCAGCTCGCTCGATCGTCGCTCCTTGTGGTTCTTGATCTCGGCACCGAAGCCCAGAGTCTTCTCGTTCAGCCGGTGCTCGATCATCTCTTCCAGGCCGACGAATGCCCCACCGCAAATAAACAGGATGTTGGTGGTGTCGATTTGCAGGAACTCCTGGTGTGGATGCTTGCGTCCGCCCTGCGGCGGTACGTTGCACAGAGTCCCCTCGAGAATCTTGAGCAGCGCCTGTTGCACCCCTTCGCCGGAGACGTCTCGAGTGATCGAGGGGTTGTCGCTCTTGCGGGCAATCTTGTCGATCTCGTCGATATAGACGATCCCGCGCTGCGTCTTTTCCTTGTCGTTGCCCGAGGCCTGGTAGAGCTTGAGAATGATGTTCTCGACATCCTCGCCGACGTATCCCGCCTCGGTCAGGGTCGTGGCGTCGGCGATGGTGAAAGGCACCGATAGCAGCTTCGCGAGCGTTTGTGCCAGCAGAGTCTTGCCGGTGCCGGTCGGCCCGATCAACAGGATATTGGACTTCTGGAGCTCGATTTCGCTCCGCGCTTTCTCGACGAAATCGATTCGCTTGTAGTGGTTGTAGACGGCCACGGAGAGCTTCTTCTTGGCCATGTCCTGATCGATGACATATTCATCCAGGAAGTCGTCGATCTCTCTCGGCTTTGGCAGCGCGGTTTCCTGCTGCTGCTCCAGAAGGCGATCCTCGGCAATGATGTCCAGACAGATGTCGACACACTCGTCACAGATGAAGACCGTCGGGCCGGCGATCAGCTTCTTCACCTCGCGTTGACTCTTGTTACAGAATGAGCACCGCAGTGTGTCTTCGCTGTTGTCCTTCTTAGGCATCTATCCTCCAGGATCCGGCTTATCTGGTATCGCGCGCTGTGGCCGCTGTCGGCTCTACCTCGCTTCAACCCTCGCTACCCACAACAATCCGGGCTCGACTCCCTATTCCGAGCCACTGGCCCCAGTAGATACGCTCACAGAGCGCCACGACAGATGGGCTTGCCGCCGTGCTTCTTCTGCCTGAATGATAGCAGATCGGCCCCGAATCTCCTTATGCATCAGAAGGCATTTCACTATGTATCAGAACGCTGGTCGACGACCCATGACCTGATCGGCGAGCCCGTACTCCACGGCCTCGGGCGCCGCCAGGATCTTGTCACGCTCGGTGTCGAGGTGAATCTCCTCGATCGTCTTGCCGGTGTGTTGGGCCAAGATCTCGTCGATCTTTTCGCGCATGCGCAGCAGATCCTTGGCGTGAATGTCGATGTCGGTCTGCTGTCCCTGAAGACCGTACAGCAGCGGCTGATGAATCAGGACCCGGCTGTTGGGCAGCACCGACCTCTTGCCCTGGGTACCTGCGGCGAGAAGAACCGCTGCCATGGAGGCCGCCTGCCCCACGCAGAGCGTCGCGACGTCGGGCTTGAGGTACTGCATCGTGTCGTAGATCGCCAGCCCTGCGGTGATCGAGCCCCCGGGAGAGTTGATATAAAGAGCGATGTCCTTCTCCGGGTTCTCAGCCTCGAGAAAGAGCATCTGGGCGATAATCAGGTTCGACACATCGTCGTCGATCGGACGACCCAGAAAGATGATGTTGTCTTTCAGCAAACGCGAGTAGATATCGTAAGCGCGTTCGCCCCGATTGGTCTGTTCTACGACCATGGGAATCAGCATGATTCTCGACTCCGTTCAATTCAACGATCGTTCTCGGATTCGGTGTCGGCTTCTTGGTTCTCGGCCGTCTGCTCCTCGGCTGCCTCGCCGAGGAGGCGCTTGATGGCCTTCTCTCTGCCCAGCTGGGCCCTGAAACCGGCCAGGTTTCCAGATCTATCGAGGGCCTGCCGGACGCTGACAGCACTACGCCTCTGGGCCCGGCCGATTGCGGCCAGAGCGGCCTCGAAATCCTCTTCGCCTACCTCGATCGCCTCTAGCGAGGTCACGGCATCGAGCACCAATCGGGCGTGAACCCGTCGTTCGGCCTGTGGGCGGATCTGCTCGGCCATGCCCTGCCAATCGAGATCGACCTTCTCCAGATCGACTCCCTGGCCGGCCAGGCTCTGCGCGTATTCCTTGAGCATGCCCTCGATTTCGCTGTCGACAACACCCTGCGGAAGCGCCAGGGGATTGCGCGCGAGCAGCTGATCCAACATCGCCCGTTCTCGCTGCTGGCGCCGCTCCGACTCCTTGCCGCGCCTGAGCTCTCCCCGTACACCCTGACGCAGTGCAGCCAAGTCGGCGTATTCGCCAAAGCGGGCGGCCAGCGCATCGTCCAGATCGGGCAGATCCCGCTCGCGGACTGCTTCCACCATCAGCCGAAAGCTGCGCGATACTGCGTCGTCCCCCTCGCCCTCCTGGTGGACGAATTCGGCCTGTTGACCGGCCTGCTTGCCGGTGACCTCCAGCGTGAGCTCTTCCCAAACCTGGGGATCCCCGACCTCGAAGCTGAACGGCTTCTCGACCCCGGGATCTCCGGTCTCTGGATCGAGCTGAGTGAGCTTGCCGGCCACCAGATCCCCGCTCGCCGCCGGCCGGTCGGCTGTCACCCACTCGGCGACCGCTCGGCGCATGTCCTCGACTGACTGCTCGATCTCCTCTTCGGTGGGCTCGGTCTCGAGCTCTGGGAGCTCGAAGTCCTCGAGACTGCCGAGCTCTATTTCAGGTCGAATTTCGACCGAGGCGACGAAGGTCAGGGCCTCACCCGGTTGAAAGTCGACTTCATCGACGCTCGGAGGCAACAGTGGATCCAGCTCGCTCTCGGCTTCGGCCTGCTTCCAGTAACGAGGCAAGAGCCGCTCGACGACATCCTGCTCGATCTCCTTTTGGAACTTCTTCTTGACCAGCTCCGTCGGCACCTTTCCCTGGCGGAAACCCGGCAGCTTGGCGTGCTTCCGATACTCCTCCACAACACGCCTCGACTCGGCTTCGACCGCGGGCGCCGGCACTTCGACCTTGAGCTGTTTCCGGCAGGGCCCGACGTCCTCGATAGATAGCACTACACTCACGGGAGCAGAATGTCCTTTCTTACCATGGCTTCAGCGGATCTGACGTTCGACGATATGGTGCGAAAGGGGGGACTCGAACCCCCACCCCTTTTCGGGACTAGATCCTAAGTCTAGCGCGTCTACCAATTCCGCCACTTTCGCATCGAGCTCTTCCGGATTGGCGCTGCTGATGCACCGGGGAGAAATTGAAAAGGTTGGTGAGCCGCCAGGGACTCGAACCCCGAACCCGCAGATTAAGAGTCTGCTGCTCTGCCAGTTGAGCTAGCGGCCCTCGAACGGGGGATTATACACGCTCCCACGCCAAGTGCGAGGGGGTCTTTTTCGGTACTCCTCCACCTACAGCAGTTGCTTGATCTCGGCGGTACCGATGGCGCTGCTGGCAGTCACGATCAGGGCACTGCTGCCGCGACGTAAGGCGGGAATGTCGACCGACAAGCGCAAGTCGCCTTCGGCGTTGGTCTCACCCTGCGCCAGGGTCGCCGGTTCGACGACGGTCGAGATCATCTTGACGGAAATGCGCGTACCCGGGACGACCTGCCCACTGAGGCTCCCCTTGGTGCGGAAGTGCAATTCCACGGTTTCGCCGAGAGCAAACTCATGTTCAGCGTCCATCATCAGAATCAGAGCCTCTTGCTCCGACTCCGAGTTGAGGTAGTCCATGATGATCTGGTCGAGCGTCGGACTTTCGCCGTCCGGAGCATCTTTCCGCCGACTCGGCTCGGGGGGCGACAGATGCTCCACCTCCACCTCGGGAGCCGTCGGCTGCTCCAGAAACTCCTCTGCGTTCATCGAAGACTGAGCGGACCTGGCACCCGGGACCTGCTTGTCGTACTTGCCGCTCTGGATCTCGGCGATGGTCAGTCGATGCTGCCGGTCCATCAACTCGACGATTTGCTTCTTGCTGTCGCCTGCCTCGAGGGCGCTCTTGTAGCTGGTTCTCTTCTTGGCCAGAATCTGACCGCCGACGTAGACCAGGCTTTCGATGAAAGCGCTGGCGATCCCCTTGTCCTCGGTCTGTACGTGAAAGACCACGCCGGAGTGGGGGACGTCGGTGTTGTAGCCCGTGATCATCCGAGTGGCCGTAAGCGAGACGCGTTCGAGAATGAAGATTCTAAAGACTCCGACGGCTCCAGGGCAACCTCGGTCCGCCGCCGATCTCCGAGGTGTTTGTTGCTAGCCCCCGAGGCTACGTGTAAGAATAGCCGACCGAGGCGGATCTTGAGCGGGGCGACCCACTTTCAGTCCGCCACCCCAATTGCAACTGGAGGACGACTATGGCTCAGCCTGACGCCGAAGGAAACACCACCAACCGAACGCTCGTCAGCTACGAGGTGCGAGATGGCGTCGCCTACCTGACGCTCACCGACCCACCGGCCAACACCTATACCCACGAGATGATGTGTCAGCTGGATGACGCCATTCTCAAGGCTCGATTCGACAGCGAGGTCCACGTCCTTGTCCTTACCGGCCTCGGTGAGAAGTTCTTCTGCGCCGGCGCCAATATCAACATGTTGAAGCAGTCGGATCCCTACTTCAAGTACAACTTCTGTCTGCACGCCAACGAGACCCTGAATCGGCTGGAGCACACCCCCAAGCTGGTGGTGGCGGCCCTCAACGGTCACACGGTAGGAGGCGGCCTCGAGATCGCCATGGCGGCCGACCTCAGAATCGCCAGGAAGGACGGCGGCAAGATCGGATTGCCGGAGATCAATCTCGGGGTCCTGCCGGGCACGGGCGGCACTCAGCGGCTGGCTCGCCTCGTGGGCAAGAGTCGGGCGATCGACCTGATGGTGACCGGCCGCCTCGTCTCCTTCGAAGAAGGTCAGGACCTGGGCCTGGTGAACAACATTCTGGACGGCGACGACTTCATGGACCAGATCCACGACTTTGCCAAGCAGTTCTGCCCACCCAATATGGCCTCCAAGGCTGTCGGGCGTATCAAGCGTGCCGTACAGTCGGGCGCCGAGGTGCCATTCGAGAGCGGCCTGGCCATCGAGCGCGAGCTACAGCAGCAACTGTTCCAAAGTGAAGATGCCCAGGAAGGTCTGAGCGCCTACATCGAGAAGCGCAAAGCGGACTTCAAGGGCGTCTGAGCCCTGCACTGAGAGTGCTCTACCACTGTCCTCCAGAGGCGCAGGTCCCGTGACCGGAAAGGCCGACAGATCGGACCTGATGCTTGTCGCGCCGGTCCGCACGTCGATCGGCAGATTCGGCGGAGAGCTCGCATCCCTTTCGGCCGTCGACCTCGGCGTGGCCGCCGGCTCTGCATGCCTCGAGAGGGCGGGCCTGGCCAACCAGATGGTGGACCAGGTCATCTTCGGCCATGCGCGCCAAGGGGGCTGCGGACCCAATCCGGCCCGCCAGATTGCCTACCGATGTGGTGTCCCTGTCGACAGACCGGCCTTGACGATCAATCAGGCTTGTGGATCAGGCCTCCAAGCCGTCTTCAGCGCTGCGCGAGCCATCCTTTTGGGCGAGGCCCAGGTTGTCCTGGCCGGAGGCACGGAGAGCATGTCCAACACGCCCTACCTGCTGCCAAGAGCCCGCTGGGGACAGCGGCTCGGGCACGACGAACTGGTAGACGGGATGTATCGGGATGGGTTTGTCGACCCCCTCTCGGAGCTCATCATGGGGGAGACTGCCGAGGAGCTGGCTGACGAGGCCAAGGTAGACCGGCTCTCCGCCGACCGCTGGGCCGCCCGCAGCCAGCAGCGATGCGAAAAGGCCCGAAACGAGGACCAGTTCCAGACCGAGATCGTTCCGGTCCAGGTCGAGAAGCGGGGGGTGACCAGCCTTGTCGAGAAGGACGAGCACCCACGGGACGCTGTGACGATCGAGTCCCTGGCCAAGCTGAAGCCTGTCTTCCGGGATGACGGGACCGTGACTGCCGGGAATGCCTCCGGGATCACCGATGGAGCCGCCGCGGTGCTGGTGGCGAGCGCCTCGGCAGTCGATCGGCTGGGACTCCAGCCCGTGGCCCGGCTGGTGGACTGGGAAGTGGTCGGGGTAGACCCCAGGATCATGGGAATCGGACCCGTACCGGCGGTGAGGAATCTGCTGCAACGCAGAAGGATGGACTTCGATGAGATCGACCTCGTGGAGCTGAACGAGGCCTTCGCCACTCAGGTCCTGGCCTGCCTGGCCGAGCTTCCTTTCGATCGGGACCGGGTCAATGTCAGCGGGGGCGCCATCTCCCTGGGTCACCCCATCGGCTGCTCCGGCGCCCGCATTCTGGTGACCCTGCTGCACGGCATGAACCGCCTCGGCTCGCGCCATGGAATCGCTACGCTCTGCGTCTCCGGCGGCATGGGGCTGGCAGCTCTCGTAGAGAGGCAATCGTCATGACCCAGAAACTGATCGTTGAGCGGCAGGAGCGGATCGTCACGATCACCCTAAACCGCCCACCTCTGAACATCCTCGATCTCGACACGCTGGCGGAGCTACGAAACCAGCTAGGAGATCTGGACCGGGATGAAGAGCTGGCTGCGGTGATCCTCCGGGGAGCCGGCGACAGGGCTTTCTCGGCCGGAGTAGCGGTCAAGGATCACACTCGAGAGCTGGTACCGACGATGCTGGAGGATTTTCACGGTGCGATCCGATGCCTGCGCCAGCTGAAGGCGGTGAGCATCGCCGTCGTCCGCGGGCACTGCCTGGGTGGCGGCATGGAACTGGCGGCGGGATGCGACATTGTCCTGGCCAGCGACGACAGTCGCTTTGCACAGCCCGAGATCGAGCTGGGCTGCATCCCGCCGTTGGCGACGGCCCTCTATCCGACGCGCCTCGGCACGGCAAAGACCTTCGACCTGCTGATCACCGGGCGATCGATCGATTGCGATGAAGCCGAGCGGATGGGTTTCGTAAGCCGACAGGTACCGGCTGATGAGCTCGACTCAGAGCTCGAACGCCTCACCGTTCAGATCACTCAAAAGAGCCTGCCAGTGCTCAGATTGCTGAAACGAGCGATTCTGGCCGGCCGGGATCGGTCCTTCGACGAGGCTCTGGCGGAAAGCGAGCGACTCTATCTCGAGGAGCTGATCGAGACGCAAGACATGCAAGAGGGGCTGGCCGCCTTCCTCGAAAAGCGGCCGCCCGACTGGCAGCACAAATAACTCATCCCCGCTCAGTTGGAGGAAGATCGACATGCCCGAGACCATTCTCAAAGAACAAGTGGATCGAGTGGTGATCCTGACCATCAACCGCCCCGACAAGATGAACGCTCTCAATCAGCAGGTCCGCGACGAGATGCTGGAGCTGCTCGATGAGATAGCCGTCGACGACAGCGTCGGCGCGGTCGTGCTCACGGGCGCCGGGGAAAAGGCCTTCATCGCCGGCGCGGATATCGGTGAGTTCGAGGGTCGAAGCCCATTCGACCAGCGGTATGCAATGCGCTCACCCCGGATCTTCGATGTCATGTCCAACTTCCCGAAGCCGGTCATCGCCATGATCAACGGCTTCTGCCTCGGCGGAGGCTGCGAGCTTGCCATCTCCTGTGATCTGCGGATCGCTTCCGACAAGGCTCGTTTCGGCCAGCCTGAGATCAATCTGGGCCTGATCCCCGGAGGCGGCGGCACCCAACGCCTACCCCGTCTCGTCGGACCGGGTCACGCCATGCGAATGATCCTGACTGGCGACATGATCGGCGCCGCGGAGGCCAAGGAAATCGGTCTCGTGGAGGTGGTGGCGCCGGCCGAGGAGCTGCGCAACCAGACCCTGGAGCTGGCCGCCAAGATCGCTTCCAAGAGCCCGTTGACCCTGAAGGTGGCCAAGCAGGCCGTTCGCGCCAGCCAGCGGCTGGCGATCGAGGAGGGCATCCTGTACGAGCGCGATCTCTTCTGTCTCTGCTTCTCCACCGAAGACAAGCAGGAGGGCGTCGCCGCTTTCCTCGAGAAGCGTCCGGCCGAATGGAAGGGGCGATAGAGGGTTGAGGCGTCCGTCGTACCTCCGGCCGATCTTTGAGGGCTTGGGGGTTGAGGCGCTCGGCTCACCGCCGGGCGTTCTTTGAGGGCTTGGGGGTTGAAGCAGCCGGCGTATCTTCGGCTGGTCTTTGAGGGCTTGGGGGTTGAAGCAGCCGGCGTATCTTCGGCTGGTCTTTTAGGGCTTGGGGGCCTGAGTCGGTGGTGGTACCGGGCCAGCCCACCGCCCAAAAGGTGCCCATTAGCACCCAAAATTTACAACTCAGAGGCCAAAGTGACCCACCTGGTTGTCATGTGGAGGTCCCCCAGTCGGAACCCGGGCGCTGTTGGAGCAGTGGAACCGCCTCCGGATTTCGGGATGACAAGGAGATATCAAGACTCCTGTCAGGGAGTCGCCCTCTACGCCCCTAAGCCCCTAAGCCCTTACGTCCCTAGGCCCCAAGGACCGGTCGGCACAAGTGCCGAGCGCCTCAACCCCCAAGCCCTCAAAGACCGTCCGGCGCGAAGCGCCGCGCGCCTCAACCCTCAGGGGATCTCGTAGCGGCGGCGTTTTTCCCACAGGGTCTTGCGACTGATGCCGAGCAGCTCGGCGGCACGCCCCTGGTGCCCGCGGGTGTAGGCCAGCGCGCGCAAGATCTGGCGGCGCTCTACTGTCTGCAGAGGTTCGGGCGGGCCACTGCGGCGATCCGGGCAGGGTGGGTTCAGGGGACCTCCTCCCTGAAGGATCAGGGCCCGCTCGAGGATATTCCGCAGCTCTCGCAGATTTCCCGGCCACGGATACTCTTCCATCCACTCTCGAGCGCTCGAGGCGAGCGTCAGGCTGCTGATGCCGAAACGCTCTCCGAGGTCCGCCAGGAAGAAGTTCATCATCGACGGAAGATCTTGCCGCCGCTTCCTCAGAGGAAGCAGACGCAGGGTGACGACTTCCATTCGATAAAAGAGGTCGGACCTGAATGCCCCGCTGGACACCCTGGCGGGCAGATCATCGGACCCGATTCCCAAGAATCGGACATTGGCAAGACACTCTGTGCCGCCCAAGGGAGCGTAGGTACTCTCCGCCAGCAGCCGCAACAGCTTCGGCTGAGCTGCGACAGGGATATCCTCGACGTGATCCAGCAGCAGAGTACCTGCTTCTGCCGTCGCGACTCGGCCGGCGAGGGGCGACTCGGCGCCGGTGAATGCACCTGGGCGGTAACCGAAGAGCTCGCTCTCGAAAAGTGAGCTGGGAATCGCGCTGATGTCCACCTCGACCAGAGGACCAGTGGAGCGCAGACTGGTGGCATGAATGGCCCTGGCGACCGCTGAGCGCCCGGTTCCCGGCTCACCCAGAATGAGCACGGGGACATCGGTCCGCGCCGCACGCTCGGCACCCCGAATCTGCTGCTCCAGGGAAGGGGAATGGGAAAAGAGCTCGGAGACAGGCGAGGCGCTGGTCACTGAGTGAACTCGTGCGTCACATCGGGAGCGTCCGCCCACAGCTTCTCTAGGGCGTAGAAGGACCGGGTCTCCTCATCGAAGACATGGACCACGAAGTCACCGAAGTCCAGCAGCACCCAGCGGCCTGCCTGATAGCCCTCGACATGGTGCGCTCGCACGTGCTCCGCTCGCAGCCTCTGGAGCACCGCATCAGCGATCGCCTGGACCTGACGCTCGCTGTTGCCGCTGCAAACCAGGAAGTAGTCGGCCAGGGAACTGATCTCGGAGAGCTCCAGGATCCTGAGACGATTGGCCTTGAGGTCCTCCGCGGCAGCCACGACTTCCCGACACCGAGCGGCGATATCCGGCGGGCTGGAGGTCGAGTTGGTCATCGATAGAGGTTGTACTTGTGAATGTACTCTAACACCAATTCCGGCAGCCAACCTTCTGGCGGCTGCCCTCCCTCGGCCAGCACCTGGCGCAATTTGGTGGCCGAAACCGCCACGGGCTGATTGGTGATGAAACAGACCCTGTCGGTTCCCATCAACGCCGCCACCTCGGGGGTCAGCTGGGCCTCCAGGGCGCCAGGACGCCAATCGGGTCGCACCAAGACTCCGAGCTTGACCATGTCTACCAGATCCTTCCATCGTTTCCAGGTATGAAGCTCGGCAAAGCTGTCACAGCCGATGAGCAGGTAGAGTTCTGCGGCCGGAAAGCCGGATCGAAAGTGCTCGACCGAATCGACAGTGAACGCCTCTCGCTGGGGTGTCAACTCGAACGGATCGGCAACCAGCCCCGGTTCTGAAAGTAGAGCCAGCTCCACCATTGTCCATCGGGCATGGGGTGAGGCGACCTGACCACCTGACTTGTGGGGAGGAATCGCGGTGGGCAGGTAGACAACACGGTCGAGGCCGAGTTGGTTCCGCGCTTCCTTCACCGGCAGAATATGGCCAAAGTGGATCGGATCGAAGGTACCGCCAAAAAGACCAATCTTCATTTGCCCTCTACCTCTACCAACAGCTGGCGCAACCCGTTGACCAATTCTCTCACTCCGGTTTGGCTCACCGAGCTTATCTCCCAATACTCCAAACCTCTCCGGCTGGCCGCTGCCCTCAGGTGCTTTCTTCTTTCCTCCCGCGCGGCGTCCAACTTGGTACCGACTATCCAGCGGGGCCTGCTCAGAAGCTCGGAGTCGAAGGCCTCCATCTCATGCTCGATGGTCGACAGGTCGTCCTCGGCACCACCGGTTTCGGCTGCCAGATCCACCAGATGTAGAAGTACCCTGCACCGTTCCACATGACGCAAGAATTGGTGCCCGAGGCCCGCTCCCTGCGCGGCTCCTTCAATCAAGCCTGGCAGATCGGCAACCACGAAGGGCTCATCGCTCGGTCCGTCGGCAACGACACCCAGCTGAGGAACCAGAGTCGTGAAGGGATAGTTCGCAATGCGGGGCCGAGCAGCCGATATGACGCTGATCAGGGTCGACTTGCCGGCGTTGGGCAGGCCCACGACTCCCACGTCCGCCAGTAGTTTGAGCTCCAAGCGAAGCCGGCGCTCAACACCTTCTTCTCCGGGGTCAGCTCTGTCAGGAGCCCTGTTTGTCGAAGTCGCGAAGCGAGCGTTGCCTCGACCACCCCGGCCGCCCTCGGCCACGACCAGGCGCTCGCCATGAGCGAGAATTTCGCCCACCGGAGTCGAATCTTCGGCCTCGTAGACCTGGGTTCCGGGCGGCACCTTGATGTCGAGGTTGCTTCCGGATCGGCCCGTCTTATTGGACCCTTCGCCATGTCGACCCCGCTCTGCAGGGTAGATCGAGCGGTAGCGGAGGTGGTAGAGGGTGTTCAGTCCTTCGTCTCCGACCAGGATGACAGCTCCACCGTGGCCGCCATCTCCGCCTGAGGGGCCCCCTCGGGGAACGTACTTCTCGCGACGAAAGGCGACACAGCCATTGCCTCCACGTCCGGCGCGGACATGAACGACAGCTTCGTCTAGGAAGATCAATTCTGGGGAGCCGATCGCTCGGCATCGGGGTCGGCTTCAGCCGCCGAGATTCAACTACTCGGCCGGCAGGACGTTGACGAACCTGCCTCGTCGGCCCCTGTTCTGGAACTGCACCACGCCATCGGCCTTGGCAAACAACGTGTCGTCTTTGCCTCGACCGACATTCAGACCGGGGAAAAACTTCGTGCCCCGCTGTCGAACGATGATCGTTCCGCCGGTCACCGTCTGGCCGCCAAATCGCTTCACACCCAGGTGCTGCGCATTGGAGTCGCGCCCGTTTCGGCTGGAGCCCTGTCCCTTCTTATGTGCCATAACGCTTCAACCTTCCTTCTTCTCGACCTTGGCCTTGCTGGCCGGGGTGGCCTCGATCTTGTCGATTCTCACCCGCAAGAGGTCTTGCCGATGACCGGTGAGCCGACGATAGCCCTTTCGACGCTTCATCTTGAAGACTTTGATCTTGGGGCCCCGGACCTCGTCCATGAGGGTGCCTGTCACACTCGCGCCCTCGACGGTGGGCACCCCCACCTTGGTGCCATTGTCATCGCCGACCAACAGGATGCGGTCGAACTTCACCTTCTTGATTTTCTTCCCGGAAACCGGAGTCTTCTCGACGTCAATCACGTCGCCGGGCTGGACCCGATATTGCTTACCGCCGGTTTCGATGACTGCATACATGGATATGACCCTCCCGTCTCGCCACTCAAGGCGGAGACCGTCGAGGCTAGCATGAAGGTTCAACAGGGTCAATATCGGCGTCTGCCGTATCGAACGTCACAGCCAGGTCCTGAAGTCGGTGCTATGCTGCATTGTCATCAAAAGGAGAAGGCCGTGGCAATACCCGACTACCTGATCTGCCTCAACTGCGAGGCACCCTCTTACATCTTCGAATGGAAAGATGACGAAGTCGTCGAAGCCTACTGCGAGCTTTGCACTAGCGAAGAGGTCGATCAGTTCTTGACCCAGGAAGACTTCGACGCGTTGATCGAAGCCTGAGGGACCGACACTGCCTCGGGCGCGTCGCTTGGCAGTGCTTCTGGCAGCGCCAGACAAACCAGTGTCCCCTCGCCAGGTCGGCTGACGACGGTCAAGTCGGCATGATGCGCTTCGGCAATCCTCCTGACCACCGGTAGCCCCAGACCGGTTCCTCCCTTGCGCGTCGAATAGAAGAGATCGAACATCTGCGACCGGACTTCCTGCGACATTCCGCTACCCCGATCCTCCACCTCGAAGACCATCCGACCCGACTCACGGCTGACGGCCAGTCGCACCTCTTCAGCACCTCTGCCTTGGTCGCTATCGCTCGCGGCGAGCGCATTTTGCACCAGATTGAGCAGCAGCTGGTTCATCTGCCCGGGGTCGACGCGGACCTTCGCTCCGCCACTCTTGTCCTCGACCCGCAACCGCGCACCTCTGGCCAGGAACTCGCCTTTCAGCACTTCTCGGCACCGCTCCAGAAGCTCGACAGCGGGAAGCTCTTCCAGCTCCAAGGGCCGCGGCCGTGCATACTGGAGGAAATCCGTAACCAGCCGCTCCAACCGGTGGATCTCATCCCGGGTGATGGACATGAGCCTGCCACTGGACTGCGCTCCAGCCAGGGCACCGACGCGACCCGACATCTCCTCTTCCAGTAGCTGCATATTCAGATTCAGGGAGTTCAAGGGGTTGCGAATCTCGTGCGCCAGGCCGGATGCCAGGGTACCGATGTAGGCCATTCGCTCGGCCTCGCGAGCCTGTTCCTGGAGAAGCTGCCCCCGTTTCCACAGTCGCCAGATGATGGCGAAGGCCAGCAGCAGCACGACGAGGGTCATGGCGGCGACTACGGCTGTTTTCTGAACCAGCTCCGAGCGCAGGGTCTCGACGCTGCGCTGCAGCTCTCCCTGGCTGATCCCGACCCGCAAGAACCCCAGCTCACCGATCGGCAGATTCAGATCGTAAAGCTCCTCGAGGGGCACTTCGAGGGGAAACGTCGCTTGTCGCTCGATGGGCCTCTCCTCGATTCTCGAGGGCCTCTCCCTTTGCTCCAACACCAGCCCTTCAGAGGGCTCGACCTCGAGAGTCGTCTCTCCGGCTCCGCGGAAGACCAAGCGACCCTCGCCGTCCACGACTTCGACTGTCCGTACGAACTTGCGCTGTTTCAGAATCGAATCGATGTACGTCTGGACCTCCCTCTCCATCGCCGTCACCGTGTAGAGGTCTCCACCCGCCTCCTCGGCCGTTCCCGCGAGCCTTTCAGCCAGTCCTTCCGCCTCCTCGCGGGTCTCCAACAACACGCGTTCGATCTCGCGCTTCGAAAGCGAGCGAAAGAGGAGCCACCCGAAGAGTCCGATATCCAGGAAGATGAAAAGACCCAACAGCAGGGCCGCCACAAATATCCGGCGAGAGGATGCGGAGGGTGCCGTCGGAGACATCGCCCCAAGGATAGCAAGCCCCCAAGCGCTTCTATCGCCCAGTTCATTGACCCCCGAAAGAGTCGTTGGTTAGCATGCTGGGATCGAAGTCCTGAAATCTCCTTCCGGATTCGCTATATGAGTCCCGAGCCCTATCGGAGTGTCACCACCTGCCGGCTGGCGACTCTCGTCTCAGTTCTCCTTCTTTCGTCGGGCTGCCAACGATTGGAGGGCCCTGAAGAGATCTCAACCGCGCCCACCGTTCCCCAGCGCGGCGGCACGCTGGTCATAGCGATCGGCAATGATATCCATGGAATCAACCCGCTGATCTCAGGTGTAGACACCCAGACGACGGCTGTCCTCGATCGCCTCTTTCTACACCTCTTCGAGGAGCAGGCCGACTACACCGAGCATCCACCAACCTTCGAGCCACGACTCGTCGAGAGCTTCGAGTGGTCCGCGGACGGCAGGACGCTCGATCTCGAGTTGCGTTCGGGTGTCTCGTGGTCCGACGGCGTACCGGTAACCGCCGAAGATGTGCGATGGACCTGGCAGGCGCAGACCGACCCGGAGCTCGCCTGGGGCTACGCCCAGTCGAAGCAGAACATCCGCGACGTCGAAATAGTCGACCAGCTCAGATTGAGGATCCACTTCCATCAACGCTCCCCCAGCCAACTGGCCGAGCTCAACGAAGGGGTCATCCTGCCGAAACACGCCTGGAGCCAGCTGCCATTCTCAGAGTGGCGATCGAACGAACCTTGGTTCGTGGATCACCTCATCGTCAACGGCCCCTTCGACCTCGAAAGCTGGACGCGGCAAGAGCAGATCGTGCTGCGGCGCAACGAGTCCTACTTCGAACCCGAGTTGCCCAGGCTCGACCGAGTGATCCTGCGGGTCGTGCCCCAGAAGCAGAATCAGCTCGGCGAGCTTCTGGCAGGCGAGGTCGACTTCGTGGAACAGGTCCCACCGTCCGAGGTGTCGCGCCTCGAGGAGCAGGGAGTTCAGATCCTGCGCTTCTGGGCCCGCCAGTTCAACTATCTCTGCTGGAACACGCAGCACCGCTTGTTCGCCGACCCAGAAGTGCGCCGCGCCCTGACCATGGCCATCGACCGACAGGAGATCATCGACACTCTCTGGTACCGCTTCGCCAGGATCGCCATCTCGCCGATCCTGACCAGCATCTGGGCCCATGATCCCGACCTTCGGCCCGTGCCCTTCGACCTCGAGGCCTCTCGTCGGGTCCTGCAATCCAAGGGCTGGAGCGACACAGATGGGGACGGAATACTGGATAAAGAGGGAGAGCCCTTCTCCTTCGAGTTGATCACCAACACGGGTAGCCAGGTGAGGATCGACGCCGCCGTCATGGTTCAGGAGCACCTGCGCCGAGCGGGAATCGAGGCGCGAGTGCGACAACTCGAGTTCAACACCGTTGTCAGCCGCGCCCTGGAGCACGACTTCGACGCCATGCTCGGCGGCTGGGACATCGACACCTCATTGGATCTGACCTACGCCTTCCATAGCCAGTCCATCGACGATGGCTACAATTTCGGCCAGTTCTCCGACGCCGATGTGGATCGGCTCATCGATGCCACCAATCAGGCAATGGATCCGGCTGAGCGAATGCTGCTACTGCGCGAGATCGAATCGATCCTGCATCGCACACAGCCCTATACTTTCCTTTGGGAACCGCAGCGACTTGCCGCTGCCTCGAACCGTTTGCGAGATGCAACCCCGAGCCCGGTCAGTTCCTACTTCCGACTCAGGGAGTGGTGGCTCGCCGAGGCGGACTGACCTCGAACCGATTCCGCCATGAGCTCCTCCCTGCTGAGCTTCCTGGTACGCCGCTCCGCCGCGGCGGCACTCCTGATCCTCATCGTCCTGAGCCTGACCTTCTTCTTCATCCATCTGGCACCCGGAGATCCCACTCTCGTTCTTCAGGATCCGCGTCTCACCGCCGAACAGCGCGAGGCCATGCGCAGTGCCTATGGGCTCGATCGGCCTCTAGCGGCCCAGTACCTCAGCTGGCTCCGCGCTGTGGTCTTCGACGCAGACTGGGGTATCTCCTATGTTCATTCTCGGCCTGTAACGGAGGTCATCGGCGAGTACGCATTGCCGACCCTGCTGCTTGCGGCGGCCGGTCTCCTCGTTCAGTTCGGCGTCGGATTGCTGGCTGGGGTCACCGCCGCACGGCATGCGGGGACATCGAGGGACTACCTGATCCGCCTCACCGCCATGGTTCTCTACTCTCTGCCGGTCTTCTGGACCGGGCTCATGGCACTGCTGCTGTTCAGCTACAACTGGTCGCTCTTCCCACCCGGTCACCTCCAGGCCGTCGATGCTGCCTCGCTGTCACCGATGGGACGCACCCTCGACGTCCTCCACCACCTGGCGCTTCCGGCCCTCGTGCTGGGCCTCGCCGCCGCCGGCGGGACGGCCAGATTCACCCGCAACAGCTTGCTCGAGGAACTTGGTGAGGATTACATCCGCACCGCCCGGGCCAAGGGACTGAGCGAGTCCAGGATCGTCTGGATCCACGCCCTGAGAAACGCGGCTGCGCCGATTCTTCAACTGTTCGGATTGTCTCTGCCGCTGCTATTGAGCGGTGCCCTCGTTGTCGAGGTCGTCTTCTCCTGGCCCGGCCTGGGCCGGCTCACCTTCGATTCGATTCTGAGTCGTGACTATCCAGTCGTGCTCGCCACCACCGCTCTGACCGGTGTTCTGGTCGTGGTCGGGAATCTATTGGTCGATCTCCTTCATGGGGTGACAGACCCCAGGGTGCGGCAGTGAACACTGACCGGGCTTCTTCGAGCCGCCTGATCCGATCCCCACTCAGCCGGCTGGGTCTGGCGATCGCAGTAGTCCTCAGCGTTCTCGCCATCGGTGCGCCGGCTCTCGCTCCTCATGCACCCTACGAACAGCTCGATCCGGCAGCGGGCAGATTCCTACCACCGCTGAGCAGCCGAGTAGTCCTGCCTTTGCGCGAGGGGGGTTGGCTCTTGGCGGACAGCGCTCGAGTGACGGACAGCGGTGTCGTGGTGCAGCGGCTGGGACGCACCGAAACCCTGCCCCTGGACCGATTTACCGGCATCTCGGAAGACGGGGGCGTGAGTCGCCAGTTCTTTCCTCTGGGCACTGACAAGTACGGCCGTGACCTCTGGTCGAGGCTCCTCTACGGAGCCCGCGTCTCGCTCCTCATCGGCCTTCTCGCTGCCGGACTTTCCCTGACTCTCGGCATCGCGGTGGGAGGGGTGGCGGCGCTCGCCGGAGGCTGGATAGACGGCCTCCTGATGCGTCTCGTCGACGGTCTCTTGATGTTCCCTCGCCTTTTTCTCGTGCTGGTCATCGCGGCGATGTTCGATATCGACCTGCTGGCGGTCATTCTGGTCCTCGGCGGCACCAGCTGGATGGCGGCGAGTCGGCTGGTGCGGGCCGAGATCCTGAGTCTTCGCGGGCGTGATTTCGTGGTGGCGGCCAGGGGAATCGGATTGCATCCCGTCCGTATCTTCTGGCGACACCTGCTCCCCAATGCCCTGCCTCCGGTGCTCATCGACACCACGCTGCGGATCGGCGATCTGATCCTCATCGAGGCAGCTCTCTCCTTCCTGGGATTCGGAGTACAGCCGCCGATTCCCAGTTGGGGCAACATGGTGGCCGACGGCGCCTCGAACCTGACCACGGCGTGGTGGGTGGCCGCCTTTCCCGGCATCGCCATCTGCTTGGCGGTGGTCGCCTTCAACCTACTCGGGGATGGTCTCCGAGACAGCCTAGATCCTCGCCTCGACGAGACTTTGCCATGCTGACCTCAGAATTCGATTACCAACTGCCCACAGAGCTCATCGCCCAGGAGGCCACCCCACGTGGCGAAAGTCGTCTCTTACATCTCGGTCGAGACGGGGCTCGCCAACACCTCCAGATCACAGACCTACCCGGACTGCTGTCAGCCGGTGACCTGCTCGTCGTGAACAACACCAAGGTCATGCCGGCCCGTCTCCACGCCTGGCGAGAGGCCACTGGAGGTCAGATCGAGCTGCTGCTGGTGGAAAAGCTGTCAGAGACCCACTGGACGGCACTTCTGAAGCCTGGCCGTCGAGTCCGGCGCGGTACCCGCATGCTGCTCGCCGACGGCCTGGGTGTGGAGATCCGCGAAAAGCTCGTCGATGGACGCTACCGTGTCCAGTTCTCGGAGCCGATCGAGCCGCACCTGGAGAGCCTCGGGCACGTCCCGTTACCTCCCTACATCAAGCGTGACGACAAGCCCGAGGACCGGGCCCGGTACCAGACCGTCTTCGCGAGGTTTCTGGGTGCCATAGCTGCCCCAACAGCCGGCCTTCACTTCGACGACGAGTTGCTTTCACGACTTCGCGACGCGGGTGTCGGACTCACCGAGTTGACCCTGCACGTTGGGATCGGCACATTCAAACCGGTCACCGCCGAGCTCGTGCACGAACATCGAATGGAAGCCGAGAACTATCGAATCCCGGCCGAAACTGCGGCAGCCATCAGCGAAGCCAGGCGACAGGGCGGACGTATCGTCGCGGTGGGCACCACCACCGTTCGCACTCTCGAGACGGTGGCTCGACAATTCGACGGCTCGATAGTGGAAAGCGAGGGCAGCACCGACCTGTTCATCACGCCGGGCTTTCCATTCCAAGCTGTAGATCTTCTGCTGACCAACTTTCACCTGCCGCGTTCCACCCTCCTGATGTTGGTCGCCGCTCTTGCTGGCAAGGAGGCAATTCTAGACGCCTACGCCGATGCCATCGCGCATCGCTACCGCTTCTTCTCCTACGGAGATGCGATGTTGGTCGAGCGGCCAGACTAGGGCGCAGGCTCCCCTAGGATCCCGGTGGTGGAGGTCTGAAGCTGCCCTTTAGAGTCACCGGCACCAAAAAGAAGATGGCGAAGACCCCGCTCGCATACAGTGGGGCCAGGGGGGCAATCGCCTGAGTGGTGAGAGGTGCCAGGGCCCTGACTAGATAGAGAAGCCCCGGCGTACCCAAAAGATACACCAGCATCAAGCTCCGTCTGAGAGGCTTCGGCACTCGCTGCGCGCGCTGAAGGTAGACGTTGCCAGCCAGCCAGCCGAGAAAAGCCGCCAGGCCGTAAAACTGATAGAGCCCCAGATCGAGCAGGCCGGCAATCGGCAGCAAGCCGACAAACGAGGCCAGTGCCGCTAGCCAGCAGACGAAGAAGAAGCCGAGAAGAGCAAGCTCCAAACCGCTTTACTCGCCATCTTCCAGAAACTTCTCATAGGCCGCCGAGTCCATCAGGCCATCCAGATCGCCCTGGGAGCTGAATCGGACCTTTACCAGCCAACCTTCACCGTGTGGGTCCTGGTTGATGAGCTCCGGGGAGTCTGCCAGAGCCTCGTTGACCTCGACGATTTCTCCAGTAACCGGGGTGAAGACCTCGGCGACGGCCTTGACCGACTCGATCGTGCCGATCTCTTCGTGGGCGTCGAACTCCTGACCCGGCTCTGGAACTTCCACGAAGACCACCTCGCCCAATTCGTCTTGCGCATAGTGGGTGATACCGATGACACAGACGTCGCCCTCGACGCGCACCCATTCATGGTCCTTCGAATAACGAAGAGTATCCGGATACATCTGCTTCCTCCCTGTCTCACCAGCCCGGATGGCTTCCCCTCGAGGTCCGAGCACATTATCGATGGCACTCGCTAGCTTATCCTGTCTGGCCAGCAGATCTTCCCGGGCCGCCGCGTGATATCTCGCTACTTGACTCGCTTGTAGAACGGTAGATCGACGATCACGGCCGGCACGACCTTGCCTCGAATGTCCAGGCCGACCGAAGTCCCGATGGCCGCCATGGAGACGGGCACATAGGCCATGCCGAGGGCCTTCTCGAGAGTCGGACTGAAGGTGCCGCTGGTCACGAAGCCGACTTCCTCGTCCTCGGCAATCACCTTGTGACCCTGACGCGCGATCCCGCGCCCTTCGACGTTGAAACCGACCAGCTTGCGGGTCAGGCCTGCGTCTTTTATCTCGACAAGAGCCTGGCGCCCGACAAAGTCCGCCGCCTCAAGCTTGACGACCCATTGCAGCCCCGCTTCGAGAGGCGTTGTGGTGTCGTCGATCTCGTGACCGTACAGCGCCATTGCCGCCTCCATCCGCAGCGTGTCGCGGGCTCCCAGACCGGCAGGAACCAGACCTGCCGGTCCTCCCACATCCAGCAGGCGATCCCAGACCGCTGGAGTATCCTCCGGCGCCAGGTAGAGCTCGAAACCGTCCTCACCTGTGTAGCCGGTCCGCGAGATGAGCGTCGCCCTGCCGCTCACTTCACCCTCAACGAAGGCGTAGTACCGAATGGCCGTCAGATCCGTGCTGGTGAGCTCCGAGAGAATGGCTTCAGCCTTCGGCCCCTGAAGCGCAATCAGACCATAGTCCGATGAAACGTCCTCGAGAGTCACACCGGCGTCATTGTGACCCTGCAGCCAGGCGAGGTCCTTCTCCGCGTTGGCAGCGTTGACCACCAGAAGAAACTCCTGCTCGGCCAAGCGGTAGATCAGTAGATCGTCGACGTAGGTGCCCTGCTCGGTCAGCAGACCGCTGTAGTGAATCCGACCGGGCTTCAACTTGGCGACATCATTGGGTGTCATTGCCTGGAGAAAGCCCTCCGCGCCCTTTCCGGCAACCCGGAACTCCCCCATGTGCGAGACATCGAAGATTCCCGCCGCCGTCCGCACGGCACGGTGCTCTTGCAGGACTCCGGAATACTGGACCGGCATTTGCCAGCCCGCGAACTCGACCAACTTGCCACCTGCCGCCTGGTGAGCGTCGTAGAGAGGAGTGCGACGAACGAGATTGTTCTCTGACATGGTTTGTGACTCGCTGGGCAGGGATTCGGAAGATCGACTTCTGACCGGTGGAACTATACCAGCTGGTGCGGCGCCGAGGCCGCCTCGGACTGGCGCGACGCGACCCTTGGGTGGGAGACGAAGGAGGCTCGGCGTGGCTCTTCCCCACTTTCGTTAACTCTCTGACAATCAATGACTTAGATGCTTTTTGGGCAGGTTTCCACAACAACGGCTGTGGAAAAGGGTCGCAGCTCTCAGCGCTCTCTCTTTACAGTTCACGCGAAAGACTATAAACCACTGAATACAAAGCGCTTACACGAATTGCACAATTTCTTGTTCAATCAGGAACCGGCGACCAACATTCTCCGCCTTCAGCCGGTTTTCCACCGCCTATTCCACAGGCTTTTCCTCGTCTCCTGTGGAGAACCGACCTGCCGCATCTTTACCAACTTCCAAGAGTCGAATTCCCTTCACGAACTTCCCAGCCTGCGGTGACTATCGAACCAGCGGCTCGAAGTCGTATTCGGCCAGCTGTTCGAGGATGTCGGCTCGTGACGTCGACTTGCCGGCACCAGTCCAAAGGGTCTCCCAGCGAATACACCGGCTCATCGCGCTCCGAAACCTCTTGGGTACCCCCTCCGCGTCAGGGAAGTTCGCCTCGACATCTTCGCAAACCGGCTGCCAGCGGTCAGGATTGCCTCCGCTTCCACCGCTCTCACTCAGGACCTGGTCGCCCTGCCGAACGACCCACGACATCGGACCGCCATCCTTGCGATCACGCCAGAGGCCCCAGATACGCCTCAGGTCCACCTCGATTTCGATGGGATCTCCGGCCTGTGCCGGGTAAGCTATTGGCGTCGGAACCACAAGCGACTCGTAACTCCAACCCCTCCTCAGCTCCTCGTTGCGCTGCAGAACCACGCGCATCTCCCGGAGTCCGGACTGGACCACCCGGCGGGCTTCGGCCGGTTCGCCCTGAAGCGTCGGTCTCGTCCACGCAACGAGGTCTCCATCCAAGTAGAGATAGACGTTCCACCGTGGCTCGCGTGGAGAGTCGGGCTCGTCCTCGTCGACCCACACCCGCTTGGCGCCGAGCCGAACCACGGCCTCCACCGCACCGACCGGCGCCCCCGGTGAGACGGCAGTCGACAGCGAAGAGGTAGCTGTCCCGGTCTCTGTCGACTCGGGCGCGGGCTTGGATTTCTCCAATGGCCCTTTCACATCCTGACTTCCGACGAGCTCCAGCAGAGTGGTCGTCAGCTGCTCGGAGGCCCCGGCCTCGGTCAACGCGATCAGTCCTTGGCTACCGACGTCGGTCGGCCGACGATCGGTCGAGTCCAGCCACTGCAGGATCAGGCTGTCTGAGACCCCCGCGTTCAGCATCTCTACGACCTCCGACACAACCGGATCCAAAGGCGCATCCGACGGGCTCGTCTCCTCGCCAACGGCACCAGCCGAGAGCCCAAGCAGGAGCCCGATCCCAACCATCCAGGCAACAACGTCTTGTCTTGTTCTGCTCATTCGAGAAGTCCGCTCGCCAAGTGAGTTTGTGGGTCGGCGCTAGAAGACGAACTGCCACTGCATGACGAACTGATTGCGGTCGGCGCCGTCGACGCCGTTGACGTTCGACTCGACTCGGTAGAGGAACTGTGCCTTCGCCTTGTGCTGGTTGAAGAAGTAGTTGATGCCGAAGTCGTTGGCGTACCATTTCCGCTCGTAGCCGTCAGTGTCCATGCTGTCGCGCTTGTAGACGAACTCCAACGGGATGTTGGCCAGCATATAGCCTCCCTCGAGCTGCCATTTCCTGATCGTAGTCTCGCCGTTGACGTACATGCCGCTGTTGACATTGCTGGCGATCATCTCACCAGCAACCTGGTTATACTCCAGATCAGCCGACAGTCCGTGGCCACGAATACCAGCGCTGAGCTCCCAGCCGTTGGCGCTGTCCAGATCGCATTTCTTCTCGTTGTTGCAGAGCAGGACGCCGTCAACCTCGTCGGTGTACTGGAGATTGTTGTCGTTGCTGGTCCAATAGAACGCCGCGGCCTCGACAGCGTAGTTGAACGAGCCTCGCTTGAAGTCACCCTGGTCTCGCTTGATCGGCTCCCTGGGATAGTAGGTCACTCGCCCGGCACCGACCCACCCCAAAGTGAAGTCTCCTGCATCGTTGACGGGAGTGTCGAAGTCCATTCGCCTATTGTCGGGATCGAAGCTCTCTCCACCGATGTTGAACTTGTACTCGAATTTCTTGCTACTGGTATTGCCATCGATGCGGAAACCCAGCATCCGATCGGGGCTGCCGAAGTTGTGCTGACCGACAAACCACCGCTCGACGGTCTGCTGTCGCTTCGAAGAGGTCAGGAACTCTCGCGAGAACACCGTCTTCGAGTTGCCGATGAAAATCTTGTGATTCTTCCAGCCGGTGTACTGCATGTAGGCGTCCTTGACCTGGACCTCGTCGGCATCGAGAGACTTACCGAAATCGAACTGGATCTTGCCGTTCCAGTCCTTGGTCACAGAACCTGCGATGTAGGGACGCAGACGCCGAAAGAAGATCGTATCTTCGGAATCCTCGCCACTCGGGTCGAGATAGAGATACTGAATCTGCATGCGTCCACCGATCTCGATGAACTTGTCGCCGTCCTCGTAGACCTTGATTCCGGCATCGGCAGCGGGAACCAGACCCACCACTGCAACACATGCCAGCAGCAAGACGAAAAGAAAATGCTTGAACATAGTTCGCACTCCTCTTTGAGTTTCCTCGAAGCCAACTCGCTCCAACAACACCCGCCAGATTCGCTGGCAGTAAGCGCCAACCATGGGGGAGTCTAGGTTCATCTTGCTTCAAGGGTGCGGCAGGGTTGTGGCATTTCTGCGACAGATTCTGCTCATTCGGGCTCTGTCGATCCGACCACCCCCCTGACTGTCAGGCGTCTGCCAAAGCCGCTTTCGAAAATCGACTCGTGGGCCTCGATGCCATCCAGCTCGATGCGAGGATCGCGACAAGAGTAGGCGTCGACTCGAACCTCCTGCTCCCCGATATCGACGCTGAGATCCTCGACCGTCTGCGAGCGAGACCGGTCCAGATGGTCGGCCAGCCGAAGGCAGGCAGCCAGTCTGGTGAGGAGCTTCTCGTCGTCTGGTTGGCAGAGCCGACGATAGGCACCCAGCCTCGGCTTGCCTCTCAGGTGAAAGCGGACCAGAAGGGCCAGTAGGACCTGTTCTCGATGGGTAAACCCGTTCAGCGGCGCCGAAGCCACCAGGTCGCCTCCGTGGCGGTCGTGACGATAGTAGTTGACAGCCAGACCAACGTCCTGAAGCACGGCGGCGGCGTCCAACAGCTGCTTTTCTCTCTCACCGTACCGGTGCAGAGGTCTCAGACCCTCGAACACCTGGCCCGCCAACCTGCGCACCTGATCGACGTGCTCTTTGGGTTGAGCGTAGTGGCTCAGGACATTCTGCACGCTGAAGGATCTGATGTCGGGAATCAAATGAGGCTCTTCGATGAAGCCTTGGAAGAGCGCCCCTTCGCGAAGCCCATGACCCGAAATCCATATCCCGGAGAGCTCGGAGTTGCGTAGGAGCCATCGGAAGACCAAGGCCCCAGCGACAATGACATCGGCCCGGTCACGCTTGATCCCTGGAACTCTCGCCCTCTGTTTCGCGCTGCGCCTGAGAAGCCGATCGGTCAGCTCCTCGAGTGCTTCACGTCGGACGAAGTACCCGTGCAGACGGTCGGTCAGGGCATATCGCTCACGCTTCTGAATTGTTCGAGCGAGGTTTCGGATAGTGCCGCCCATGGCCACCAAGCGCAGCTCCTGCTGTCGAATCGACTTGGCAGTTTCCCCAAGCTCGGATTCCACCGCCGCCTCGAGAGCTTCTATCTGGCGCCGCTTCGGAGGATCGGAGAGAAGAAATCTCTCATTCAATCGCACCGCACCCAGCGGATAGGCCTGGCCCGCAACGAATTGCCTCTCCTGCATGAACGACAGCTGTGCGCTGCCTCCACCGAGATCCATCACTGCGGCGCGCTCGAAATCGAATCCGTTGGCCACTGCCAGGACTCCCATCCTGGCCTCTTTCTCGCCGGAGAGCACCTCGATATCGAGCCCCAGACACGACACCCGGCTGAGAAACTCGTCACGATTTGCGGCATCCCTCAAGGCACTCGTGCCGAGAACCTCGAGCCGGTCGAGCCCGGTGCTGGTCGCATATTGGCCAAAGAGCTCGAGCGCCTTCTCGGCTCGCCGCATGGCTGCCTTCGAGATCAGGCCGTCCCGGCCCAGTCCCTCTCCGAGTCGCACCGGCTGACGAATCTGGTGAACCAGACGGTACCACTGGCCGGGCTCCACAAGGTAGTCCACCAGCCTGGCGGTGTTGGAGCCCAGATCCACGATCCCGCGGCGTTGCATGTCGTCTTTATATCCCTTTCGCGGCGCGTGGGCGACCCCCATCGGATCGTGTCACTCGGCTTCACCGGATCTCCACCCTGGCGCTCTCCTTCTCGAAGCAACAAGACTCATGGAGATACCACCTGGGTGCTTGCCAGCTCGGCCAGGGACTTCACATTGACTTCTCTCCAGCCCCGGCGACGATTTCTCTTTGCTCCGGTCCACCTGAAGAGTGCTAGCATCGCGCCGCCTCATGCGATCGACCTACAAAGGAGCCCTGGCAATCTGCGTCGCCGCCACCCTGTGGGGCCTCGACGGCGTGGTCCTGACTCCCCGACTGTTCAACCTGAGCGTGCCCTTCGTGGTGTTCCTCCTCCACGCAGTGCCGTTTCTGTTCATGCAGCCAGTGCTCTACCCTAGCTATCGGGCACTGGCCTCTCTGTCGACGATCGACTGGATCTTCCTCGGGCTGGTAGCCCTCGCCGGAGGAGTGCTGGGCACCTTTGCCATCGTCAAGGCGCTGTTCATGGTGAACTTCAGTCAGGTCAGCGTGGTGGTCTTGCTGCAAAAGCTGCAGCCCGTCTTCGCTATCGTTTTGGCTGCCATCCTGCTCAAGGAGCCCCTGACAGCTCGGTTCGTAGGCTGGGCGGGGGTTGCCCTGCTAGGTGCCTATCTATTGACCTTCGGCGCCCGGTTACCGGACCTGAGCGGTGGCACCACGACAGCCGTCGCCGCTGCCTGGGCGGCCATCGCAGCCGCCGCTTTCGGAACCGCTACCGTGCTTGGAAAACGGATCCTGAAGGTCTTGGATTTCCGCCAGGCGACCTTTGGTCGCTATGGCCTCACCACCCTCTTCGCCCTGCTCTATCTGGTTGTCTCGGGCCATGGTCTGCCTTTCGGCGAGGTGACCCGGTTGAACTGGCTACTGATCCTCACCATCGGCCTGACCACCGGCAGCGGCGCCATCTTCCTCTTCTACTTCGGCCTCGCCCGGGTGCGTGCCAGCGTCTCGGCCATCTGTGAGCTGTGCCTACCCTTGAGCGCTATCCTTCTCGACTATCTGATCAACGGCTCGGTGCTTCGTCCCTGGCAATGGCTGGGTGCTGCTACTCTTATCGTGGCGATTACCATGGTCTCCATCCAGCCAGCGGAGCGCCGAGCAATCCCCAACCCCAGCTGACAACCATATGACCAAGATCTTCGTTCTCGACACCTCTGTCATTCTCTACGACGCCAACGCCATCAACAATTTCGACGAGCACGACGTGGCGGTGCCGATCACGGTGCTGGAAGAGCTCGATCAGTTCAAGAAGGGCAACGGCGTCATCAACCTCCAGGCCCGCGGCTTCATGCGGGAGCTCGACCACCTCTCGGAGTCCGTCGACGTACGGGCCTGGACACCGATCAACGGCCCGGCCAAGGGTCGATTCTGTATCGTCACCGACCAGCGGATCGAGCCGCGAGTAAACCAGGTATTCAGCCCGAGAAAGAACGATCATCGGATCCTCAACGCGGCCTTCCAGATCGCCGAGAAGGAGTCGGAGCGCAAGGTGATCCTGGTCAGCAAAGACATCAACCTGCGCGTCAAGGCGCGCGGCTTGGGTCTCATCGCCGAGGACTACGAGAGCGTCCGCATCCGAGACATTCAGCATTTGTACAAGGGCACCAGGGAACTCGAGATCGCCGATCCACTCATCGATCGGTTGTTCGACGAGAGATTCCTGAACCCCGAAGAAGTGCTCGACGACACTCCTCCGGCCAACCAGTACTTCATCCTGAAAGGAGGCTCGAAGTCGGCCCTGGCGTACTTCAATCCCCTGCGCGGGCGAGTCGAGGCGGTGACCAAATCCTCGGCCTACGGAGTCTCCCCCCGAAATGCCGAGCAGACCTTCGCCATGCATGCCATTCTCAATCCGCAGATCTCATTGGTGTCCCTCACCGGGCCAGCGGGCACGGGCAAGACGCTCCTGGCCCTGGCTGGAGCCCTGGAGCAGCGCAGGGACTTCCGACAGATCTACCTGACCCGTCCGATCGTGCCACTGGGAAACCGCGATATCGGGTTTCTACCCGGCGACATTCAGTCGAAGATCGGCCCCTACATGCAGCCCCTGTGGGACAACCTCGGGTTGATCAAGAACCTGTTCAGCACCTCCCAGAAGGAGCATCGCAGGATCCAGGAGATGATCGACAACGACAAGCTGCACGTGCTGCCGTTGGCCTACATCCGAGGCCGCAGCCTGTCGCACATCATCTTCATCGTCGACGAGGCGCAGAATCTGACGCCGCATGAAGTCAAGACCGTGATCACCCGAGCCGGCGAAGGAACCAAGGTGGTCTTCACCGGCGACATTTTTCAGATCGACACACCCTACCTCGATACCCAGAGCAACGGCCTCTCCTACCTGATCGACCGCATCACCGACAACCCCCTCTACGCCCACGTGAACCTCGAGAAGGGCGAGCGCTCCGAGCTCGCCAATCTGGCGAGCCAGTTGCTCTAGCCAGCAGGCTGTCGGCCGGCGCCCGGTCAGGAAGGAACTCCGACTGTTACCTTGATCTCCGCTGGGCGCAGGTGTCCTCGCGCTGCAGCCTCGACTCCCTCTCGGCTGACCTGGCGCCACCGATTCGTGCACCACTCGGGTCGATCGACCGGCTCACCATACAGCTCCG
>Ga0316192_10000113_pt1 | contig 53485 bp, 44 predicted proteins | sample MerIslwburrow_MG_FD_204931 | JGI IMG/M metagenome (GOLD analysis project Ga0316192, IMG submission 204931) | Coastal sediment microbial communities from Maine, United States - Merrow Island worm burrow | ecosystem: Environmental > Aquatic > Marine > Coastal > Sediment | place: USA: Maine...
CTTTACTCTAACTAAAATCATTGGCATAATACCCCAAAGTTATGAGCTTGAAAGGCAAAAATGAGTTTGACCGTCTATTTATCTGGTGAAATACACAGTGATTGGAGGCAAACGATCATGTCACAATCCCAAAAAAAGAGATTGGACATTATTTTTCTCCACCCTGAACTCAACCACGAAAACAGTGATAATATCGGTGACATTCTTGGCCCTGAAGACAAGGCTTTTTGGAAAGATCACAAATCCGCTAAAATCAATCAAATTAGAATTCAACACTCCATAGAAAAAGCAGATGTAGTGGTGGTTAAATTTGGGGACAACTACCGGCAATGGAATGCAGCATTTGAATCCGGGTTAGCGCATGCCAAGGGAAAATCTTTGATCATTATTCACGATGACAAACTGACTCACGCTCTTAAAGAAATTGACTCTGTGGCCAAGGCCGTGACAGATGACCCCTTAAAAGTTGCGGATATTCTTCAATATATCAATAAATAATACCCAATTTTAGAATTTTTTTCAATTTAACTCGATTTATTTAGAGAATAAAATGAATTTGGATACAATACCTTCTCAACTATTTACAGTAAGGAAAAAAATGAAACAGTTAATGAAATCTCTCATATTAGTCAGTCTTTGCTCGGCAATGACCGCTTGCTTTCAATCGAAACAAGATTACACCGTAAACCCTGACAGTTCAGGAAAAGTGGTTGTTCAAAACACCATCGATCTCGCCACGAACCCTTTTGGAGGGGGGGGAAAAGTCAATACTAAAGAACTGGCTAAGAAAGCCGTTGAAGATTTTTTAGCAAACCCTTCCATCGAAGCTTGGAAAGATGTGAGTTGTGAAATTAAAGATAATAAATTAATCATTAAAGGCACTGGCTATTTTACAAACGTCACAAAAGTTGACTTTATGCCTAAAGGCCCCAAAAAAAGTGGTGGCAATGAAAATGAACTAGCTTTTGAAAAACAAGAAGACGGCAGTCTAAAACTGTATTTCAAACCGGAAAAAAAAGATGCTGAAGCTAAAGAGTTAACTGACGCTGAGGTAGACACGCAATACAAGCAAGAAAAAGAACAGTATGCGATGTTTAAAAGCATGATAACCATGATGAAAATTGATGAGCTTAAAGTAGAACAAAATTATAGCTTTTCTGGCACTATCACAAAAAATACCGTATACAAGAAAAATGAAAATGGAAGCTATGGTCTCATAATAAGTGGTGCAGCTATACTCAAAGCCAATGACGAGTTTATGAACGATGAAAAAGCATTTAAAGCCTCTTTAAAAACTGGTACCCAAGAGAGTATTAGGTCAAAAAAAATGTTTGGCTCAGATGAAACTCCCATACTTGTTATTAAAGATGCCAAAAGCTCGTTTGATTACAAAAAAGAAATGGAAGCTGCAAAAGCTAACATGGAAGACATGAAGAAAAAAGTTTTAGAATCTATCAAGTAAAACAACTCTCAGAGGCAAACTAAAAACAAACGTTTGCCTCTGTATTTAAAATATTATTTCAATTTTTTTGCAGTGGGAAGATCTTTGGGATCAAAAGGACAATCTGTCCTCTTCATTTCAGTAAAACACTCTTTTCGGTATTCATCGATCATACTTTTAAGTTCAGGTTTGTTTATCAAGTTTTTTAATTCTCCTGGATCTTTATCAAGATCATAAAACTCTTCAATCTCTGCAATCCCGTAACGTATAAATTTATAGTTCTTCTTACGATACATAAAATACCAAGGGTAACCCACTCGATTGCGACGCTCAGGTTTCACATTGATAAGAGTTGCTGCATCTCCAAAGTGATCACCGGTATGAACCAAAAATGCCGGATGGTTCCATTGGGCTTTGGGGTTGTTTAATAGAGGACTAAGATCCTGCCCATGCATCTTCCAAGGCAGTTCAATTTCTGCAAAAGAAAAAATTGTTGGCACAATATCAACTCCACTGACAGGGTGCTCACACACCTGACCGCTGGCAATACGCTTGGGCATAGAGAAGATAGTAGGAGATAAAATCGTTTCATCATAAGGAGCTACTTTATTGCGAAAACCATGGTGCCCAATGGCAAATCCCTGGTCTGAGCAATAAATGATAAGCGTATTATCATACTGTGATGTTTCTTTAAGGGCCTGCACTAATCGACCTACTCCCTCATCAATAGCCAAAGTCCCTGCTTGATAAATTTCCAACCAATGATTCACTTCTGCCTGTAAATCTGGGCCTTTAGTAAATTTGCTTCCTTGCATATAAGCGGGTTTGTCTGGTCGAGGTCCAAAAATATCTGAAGGCAAATCCATATGGGCATTTTTATAACTGTCTTTATGACGCTTTGCTGGTGTGAATTGTTTATGTATGGCGGAATAACACAACCATAAGTACCAAGGTTTCTCTGTGTCTTCCCGACTTTTGCCGTTGATAAAATCAACCGCCCAGTTGGTGTAATTGTCTGTAGAGTAACCTTTGATTAGCTTAGGTCCTCCCCCATTAAACTCAATCAATTGGTCATAATAATAATTGAATTGATTTTTAATATAACGCGGACGATTCCACACCGCTTGGTAATCCCAATCACGGCCAAAACCAGTATCAGTCCCTGTGTGCCATTTACCTATCATTCCTGTATAATAACCATGTGATCTAAAAGTTGCCGGCCAAAATGGGCATTTTTTAGGATCATAGGTAGCACTGGGATAAGGATCTGTCATCTTCATCGAGTCGATACCATACTGATGATGCCCGGTTAACATCGTACAACGTGAGACCATACACCAGGGACTCATATATCCAGAAGAAAAACGAACACCCTTTTCTGCCAAGGAATCAATATGAGGGGTCTTCACAAAATCATAGGCTTCAGGATAACAACTGACCGTACGGTGAGATTGGTCATCTGTGAAAATAAATAAAATATTGGGTCTGTTATCTGTTTTTTCTTTTTGAATTTTTTGAACAGGCTTCAAACAACTCAATATAAAAAACAAAGGTAATACGCTAATTATTTTTTTTATCATTTCCCTACTCCTTGAAAAGATTGAGCGTATAGCAGTTCGCCATTCAGTCCGTCATAATACTGAAAGATCACCTGTGGTTTGGGATAAGCGGCCCAAACATCTACGCCCTCTTTAACGGGCTGTCTAAACGTATTATTAACCTTAACCACACAATAGTTGGGACGTTTCCTAACAATATTTTCGATATCGTTATGAAGAAAAGTTGACCATAAAATTTCACTGCTACGACCTCGTGATTTAAAGTTTCCATTTGCTGGTCTATAGGATTCGTGCTCAAGCGTATGATTGATGGAACTATGAGGGCCTGACGCAAATTCATAGACATTATCAGAAATTTTCACAACAAAACTATTATGCAAATCTCCTGTCAACACAAACACGGGTTTACCTAGGGAATCCCAGAATTTTATCAGCTCTTCTCTTTCAGCTGCTATGGCCGTCCAAGCTTCATCCTTATTTTTAAAATACTCTTTCAAGTGCATACGGCTTTTAACCTGCACATGAGGAACCATTAAATTAACCGTTGAAACCACAAAAAGGAAATCCGCATCACTTTCTTTCATATGTTTTTTTAACCAAAACTTTTGTTTTTTCCCGAGCATCGACACCCCTGGCTGAAATGGTTTTTTGATGTCATGCATCTGACGATGACCTCGCGTGTCTGTGACAAAAAACTCGGCATTACTTACGGTTTTTTTGAAATATGAGCGACGACCAATAGAATAGACGACTTTTTCACTCGTTGTGGGTTTGGGGGTGATACGTATTTTATTTTCCCCCAACACCTCTGTCACACCATAGACACCATTATTTTTAGCCTCCCAATGCACCAACAAGGTAGACATCTCATCCAAATTAAGCGAAGTGAAATCGGCTTCATTATCCACTAACACATCATTGTCTATTTGAAGTTGAGCACGACCAAAATGGTTTTTTTGCTTGAAGCTAATCGGGTTGCTCCAACCAATATAATCATACCAAGCACGTACACCTATATCTCGAAACACTGTCATTTCATTATTTTTAAGCCCTATTGTGCCTGTACCTGTAATATCATTGAGAATTTCATGGTCATCATATATAAAAAACGAAGGTATCTCCCTATGCCAAGCCGCGAGATCTTTTGAACTACTGAGATAATGTTTGTAATTTTCCCACACGCCAACAATAGAGGGTGCCAAACCAACTATCCTAGGCGGCTCCCCTGAAATCCCAACTTGTTCTTTCCATGCTTCCACCGTGTAATCTCTTTTGTTTTCGTACAACCAATCTCCATTAAGTATAGCAAAGTGAATACGATCATCTAATTCATTGACCATGACTCCAAAGGCTTCTGGGCTTGAGCCGCCTTCTTGTGAGTTTCCACAGCCAAATTCAAAACTAAAATTAAAAAGGCCTTTGGGGTTATGTGTTGGATGAATCATTTGCTGTTTACGAGGTAAGGTTCTGAAAGAACCTTGATGTTCACGCAATGACTTGGAAGTAGCTGAAGCACAAACAGCGTAATAATATTTTGTATTTGCCTTTAAATTTTTAATGTGTGCCCAACCACTGTTATCTCTTTTAAGTTCGGTAAATACCGGACCAAACACATTATCTAGGTGATCTTTGTCGGTACCATAACGAACATAAAAACTTCCCTGCCGCAAGGTACGAGCCCAAACTCCAATTTCCGTTTCTGCTAATCGACCTAAGATAGGACCGTGGGTGATCGCTTGTTCCTCTACTGAAGAACAACTTATTGAAATAGACAAAATCAGCAACAAGTATATATATTTCATAACTTTTGCCATAATACCACTTTAGTTTCGAACTGCATATAAAACATTGTCTCAAAAGTTGTCAATAACGATCAACAGAAGTGATGCTTGCGTCAACACTTTTACTTCGGTTAGAATGAAATCATGAACCTGAAATTAATAATTTTATTCGCTTTAACATTGCCTATTATATCCTGTTTCAGCTCTTCATCTGAAATTATTCCAGTGATTGACACCCATATTCATTTTTTTGACACTGAGCGTGAAGAAGGAATTCCTTGGCCGTCAAAAACAGATAAAGTCCTCTACAAACTTACCTTACCCAAAGATTTTAAAACTATCGCCTCTGAACACCATGTGAAGTCCGCTGTTGTGATTCAAGCCAGTGCGTGGCTCATAGATAACCAATGGAATCTCGACATCACAAAAGGTCTAGGTGATAAATATCCTGGAGTTGTGGGCAATCTCTCTAGCTTAGGCACTCCTAAATTTAAAGAAGAAATTACCACCCTGTCTCAAAATCCACGTTTTGTTGGCGTCCGCATCACACACCGTCCAGAAGGTCGTAGTTTTTACACCCCTGCCATGATCAATGATCTCAAATTTTTAGCCCATAAAAAATTAACTCTCAGCATCCTATACAAACGATTCACCTTTGATGAAATCAATCAAATTGCAACTGACGTACCTGACTTGAAAATCATACTGGATCACCTAATGGGTCACAAAAGCCTCAATGACAAAAGTTCCTACGAGTTAGAGACGATGGCAAAACACAAAAATGTCTATTGCAAAGTATCTGGTATTGGCGACCGTACAAATGAAGAAACAAAAAAAATACTGGAAAAAGCATGGCAAGAATTTGGAGAAGATCGTTTGGTGTATGGAAGCAACTGGCCTTGCACAAAAAACATCAAAGATGGCTATGGCATCCAAAAACAATTCTTCACCAGTTTTTTCAAGACAAAAGGTGAAACTGCACTAAAAAAATTCTTTTATAATAATGCCGTACAGTTCTTCAATTTAAAATTCTAAATTAGTTTTACTTGTTGGTAAAACCATATTTAAACTTAAAAATACTTATAAGATAAGATTAAGATAGTTAAAGCATATCTCTAATATAGTTGCACCGGGAATAGGGCACTAGTTAAAGTCATTTTAAACATAGCAAACAAATTCTTAGTAAATTAAAGATATATCGAAATTCTAGGAAAATAGTCAAAGATTTGTGGCTTGATTGACGTATTAAAATTGCTTTCCTTGATGGATTGCTTTTCTTCTCTCAGGCGACTATCTCTTCCCCCGATTTGGTAGTCGCCATTTTTTTGCACTTATAATTCATCATAAGGTTCAAAATCTTCTTTTCCCACACCACAGATGGGGCAATACCAATCATCTGGAATATCCTTAAACGCCGTTCCTGCAACAATACCTGAATCAGGATCTCCTTCTGCCGGATCGTAAATATAACCACAAGGTGTACATATATATTTCCTCATAAATCATTCTCCTTCAGTATCATTTTCCCAAATCTCCACCTCTTCTTCCAGCCAAATCCCATGATCCTTATGAACCTTTTTTTTAATTTCTTCAATAAGAGATTTCAGATCATCATAATTTCCCTCACCATGATTCAATAAAAAATTGGCATGTTTGAAAGACACTTCAATATCCCCGATTCTTTTACCTTTAAATCCTGAAGCATCAATCAATTGGCCAGCACTATGGCCTTCTGGGTTTTTGAAGATGCATCCTGCAGACCGTGTACCTGTGGGCTGACTTTCCGCTTTCCACTTAACCCAGTCACTGAATTTTTTCTTAGCCTTCACTGTGGCCACACCAAAATCCAAACGGCAACTCAGCAACAAAGATCCTTTTAATTCACTGTGACGATAAGCGAAACCACATTCTTCCTTTTTCCACACACGCCATTGGCCTGCCGCATCAAATCCCGACACATCCAACACAAAATCACCGATCTCCCCATGATGCCCTCCTGCATTCATTACCAAAGCGCCACCCAGCGTTCCTGGAATTCCCCCTAAATCAGCAGCTTTTTCAAAACCAGCCTCCACAGCTTGTTTCACCAAAGAAGGATAAAGAGCTGAGCAACCTGCACGATACACATTATTGTTCAAACAAATATCCTTAAATGCTTTTCTTGCCAAACGCAGGGTTAGACCCCGTAGTTGCCCGTTTTGTATCACCAAATTGGTCCCTGAACCCATCACTCTCCAAGCAATATTTCTGAGCTTCGCTTCTTTCAACAGATAAACGATTTGCTCCCTACATGAAACTTCGGCAAAATATTGAGCATAGCCAGCAATACGATAAAAAGTTTTATTACTCAAAACTTCATCTTCTGAAACCAAGTTTTTCCAACTCAGCTCAGACATATCTTGCTTCCCAGTTTCCAGATATCACCCGCTCCCATCAAAAATACCAGTGTGGGTCCATCGATTAGAGTTTTCAAAAAAGCAGGGATCTCTTCCATATCCGCCACAAAATGCCCTTCACCACCACGAGCCATAATTGCTTTAACCAAATCAAGAGAAGTCACCTCTTCAGGACCATGCTGCGAATCACGAACAAAATAGATATCTGGCACTATCGCGACATCCGCCTCACTCAAAACCCATGCAAAAGATTCCAACAAAAAACGCGTTCTGGAATGTTGATGCGGTTGAAAAATAACAATTTTTTTAAAACCTTCATACGCCTCTTTGGCTGCGGATAAAGTGGCCTTGATTTCTTCGGGGTGATGGGCGTAATCATCTACCACCACCAAATCTTCTGAATGATGCAATATTTGAAAGCGTCTTTCTGCCCCTTTGAATTGAGCTAACGCTTCTTGTATTTTTATCCTATCACAACCCAAATCTAAAGCCGTCAAAGCGGCTGACACGGCATTCGAAAGATTATGCTTACCCGGTACAATCAATTTAATAGCCAAAACTTCGTTACCCCCTTTATATACAGAGGCTTCAAATACCGATTTATCTTTGATCACATAGGTATTATTATCACCGTAACCAAAGGTCCTCACCGATTTATTAATCAGTGGTAGACTGTAGGCATCATCACCATTCATCAACAAACCGCCTTCGGGCACCAAAGAGCAAAAATATCTGAAACTTTCCTGAATCTCATAAATATCTTTGTAATAATCCAAATGATCCACATCAATATTGGTGACAATCGCTTTGTTGGGACGGTAATTATGAAAACTTCTATCGTACTCGCAACTTTCTAACACAAAATAGTCGCCGCCACTGCAAGATGTTCCTTCTAACTGAGGAATATGTGCACCAATAATAAAACTGGGATCTTCTCCACAATAACGCAGAATCCACGCCAACATAGAAGAAGTTGTAGTTTTACCGTGAGCCCCAGCCACACACAGCCCTTTTTTTTGCCCCATGACCTCACCCACAATTTGAGCATATTTCTTCAAAGGCAATTGACGACGACGCGCTTCCATCATTTCTGGATTATCGTCAGGCACGGCAACCGTATAGATCACCTCATCCACATCTTCTGCTATATTAGATGCCTGATGTTCAGAATACAACACCACCCCTTCATCAAGCAACGCGGTAAGATGCCCCACCTCACCGCAATCACTTCCACTGATACAATGCCCCTGTTGCAACAGCAAGCGCGCCGCACCACACATCCCAATGCCTGCAATACCAATAAAATAATAATGTTTGGCTTTCAAAATTTCCCTTCCCTCTTCAGCACATTCTCTTTACTCAACTCTAGCATAACTTCATGCGTAACAATGCACATCAGAAAAAATGGCAGTGGGGTATTTAATTAAAAAAACACTACCTAAAGGCTAGTTTACAGAGACGAATCCTTTACATATTATTAAGGCGTAACCTTGATGAAAGATATTTTTTAAACTCCTGATTCACTTCAGTTTTTGAGGTATGTTTGGTAAAATGCTGTTGTTATTACTTAGAAGATATTGCAATGGTTTTATAAGGTTGTATCATGAAATGTATTCCACATATAATTTTATTGCTATTATTAGTTACCCCACTTCATTCCAAGACAAAAAAAATTGTCTGGAAAAACCACTATTTAAAAAACACAACTTATACCTATAATTTTGCCGCGGATACCTTTTCGAGAAGTAGCAAGTCGGGTGATGAATCAGTATATGCTTATGATATTAAAACCAAAATGAATTTTAACATTGAATCAACAGGCAATAGTGGAAGCTATGCATCAATGCAATTTGATGACTTTGAAATAAAAATTAATTTTGCATATTCAAAGGTTCACCTATTTCTTAAGGATTTAACAGAACCAGATGATTTAAGAAAAAATACAATTAATTTTTCAGATGAAAAAGTTGATAAAATTAAATTTAAAGTTTTTTTACCTTCAACAGGTGGAATAGTTTTCAAGAACGACAATTTTAAAAGAGAATTGTCAAAATTGTTTGAAGATCAAGTCAAAGAATTAATTAAGAAAGAAAAAAGACATAAAAGACGGATTGACTATTTGTTTACTAAAGATTTTTGGCAAAATTTAATGAGCTGGCATTTTATGGAAGTTAAGAAAACTCAAAAAGTTCCAGGAAAAAAAAAGGCTTCTTTAGAAATTTTCGAAGTTGGAAAAACGAGTGGATCTAGTGTTAATGCAATTAATATTGAAATGAGTTATTTCTCATTAAGTCAAGATAATGATGGTGTCATAAAACTTAGAGTTGATGGACATGTCTCAAATCATAATTCAATCCCTGGAACATCGCATTCTTTTGGATATTCCTCTTTCTGCCGTAATTTATATGAGACATCAAAAGAAGGACATTTATTAAAAGGTCTCTACGATGTCACTTTAGGAACTACAAATACGAGAAATACGGGCCATTATTTGAAAGCGACATCTAATATTGAGTTCGTTAGTAAGGTGGCGAATAAAGTCTCTAAGTAAAATTGATCACAAATTGGGCTCTGTCAAATTAATTCAGAATTGTATTTTTGAGGGCACACATGTAGATAATGCCATATTTTAAAAAATTATTTTTTCTTTTTTTTCGTCTTTTTTCTTCTTACCTTTTTCTCTTCTCCATTTTCACCCTTACTTTCTTCTTCTTTCTCAATCTCTTTAACTGTACGCAATTTAATATTAATTGACATTTTTTTGCCCGCTCTTTTGATTTCAAAAGTGCAACTATCAACACCGTGTAGGCATTGCCGGGCCATATAACCTAGAAGGTTTTTGCCGTCTTCAAAAACCTTACCATCCAGACAAACAATCTCATCGTCTTTTTTAAATTCAGACACTGAGTTACCGACTTTTAATATCTTTGACTTTACACTCGTATTAAGTTTCTTGACGACATTGTATCCATCGAAAACTTTGGCCCTGTCTACAAGTCCCAAAACAACATCCATGCCCACCGCAAAGTTTGAACCGGTCTGACAGCGATTTCCAAACCGGGTGCGGTGCTTGCCGGCAATGCCCACAAACTCACCCTTCATATTAATGACAGGACCACCTGAATTTCCAGGATTGATCGACGCATCTGTTTGGATGCCATTATCATACATCGGGTGAACTCCTTCTTCTTTATCTTGTGAGCAAACCACTCCCAATGAGACCGATGGCACCTTAGTTTGAGTAGCCACCCCATAAGGATTACCCAAAGTAAACACCCATTGCCCTGGTGTGACTTTATCTTCAGCTAATCTAATAGAACTTAATTTCACCTCCTTATTTAAAATCAATTCCAGTAGAGCTGCATCACCGTCTTTATCAATTGCCAAAATTTTAGCCTTAAAGCGGCCCACACCGTTAATCGTAATAGGAGCTTCTTTTTTGAATCTGGCCACCACATGTTCGTTGGTCAAAATATAATGTTTATCACCTATCATCACGCCAGATGCCAAACCCACATGAGCAAAGGCTTTAGAAGTTGATGTGACCACCTCATGTAATTCTTCCTGAATCTTTTCTGGATCAGCTTGAAGAAAAAACGGGCCCATTAGAAAACATACGACACATAATATAGATTTCATTTTACCTTCCTCTCTTTGCCTTGGAACCCATCACCACTTCAACTTCTTTTTCTTCACCATCTCTCAATACCGTAATTTTAACCTTCTGCTCCACCTTTGTCTTTTTGATCTTAGAAGTAAACTCTTTGTTATTCGAAACTTTTTTACCGTTAATAGCAACAGGTTTATCTTTTACTTTAAGACCATACTTCTCAGCTGATGATCCTTTATAGATTTGATTGATCACGTCACCATCAAAACTAATTCCTAAATATGCCTGTAACGGAAAAGATTTTTTTTCTCCTTTTTTTAATTTCGGTAATATTTTAATTATCGAATTCACACTCAAGCAAAAGCCCACACCCGAATTCACACCTTGGAGTGCTGAAGGATCCTCGTTAACATAAGCTGCCATACCCATTAGTTGACCTTTAATATCTATCACTGCTCCACCTGAATTGGCAAAATTAATAGGCGCGTCGGTTTCAAAACTTTTTCCTGACTTACGAGAGTCGGAGGCCACAATGCCCGTGGCGATTGTCACCTCTTTGTCCGGCTGATCGCGACCGACCACCACCGTAAAATAACCCGTCTTGATTTCGACATCTTTTGACAAACTAATTGCCTTTAAACCTTCAGCTTTTATTTTCAACAAAGCCACATCTTGATAAGCATCGAAACCCACAATCTCTGCTTTGTATTTTTTTTCATCCGCCAACACCACATCCAAAGATTCAGCTGTCTCTATATTATTGTAAGAAGTGAGTACTAAACCTTCACTGTCTATCACTAAACCCGAAGCACGACCTGATTCAGGTCTCTGTTTATGACGGTCTCCTATGAATTTTTTTCTTGTCCAGTACTTACGCTCAGCAACGACTGTCACAACCGAATCTTTGATCTTGTCCGCCGCATTTTGAAAACAACTAGTTAAAGTTGCCAACCCTGATGGCAGCGTTTTTTCCACTTCTTTTTTGCCAAATTTCTCAGTCAGTTCTTTTGGTAAATTATTTAATGCTATGGCCGTGCAAAACCAACGGTCGTTTGAGCAAAAACTATCGATCACTCCAATTAAATCACCTTTTGCGTTACTCAAGGCCCCACCAAAACTCGACGATCCAGATCCCGTATCTGTTTCAATATAAGTGATTCCATCTACAGAGGAGACTTGGCATACCACACCCGTTTGAATCGCACAGCGTTTAGAAAGTGAAATGGCAAACATTTCATCTGTGGCTGCCATCACAAAACTACCTGATTTTGGCAATCTCTTCTCAACGGCAAAGTATTTGGGTGTTTTGATATCAATTTTTAGTAAAGCTAATTTTTGTTTTGGGTATTTTTTGACAATTTCAACCTTATAGCTTTTGCCCCCAAAAAGACGCGCATTTAATATCATACTCTCTTCTTTAAATAAGGCATTGATACTGGTCAAAATATGACCCTGATCACTAACTATCACCCCCGATTTTTGATACATGTATGAGCTGTATGAGCGCCGACGATTTTCGACTTCTGTTTCATCTTTTTTTTCTATTTTTTTATCTTCTTTAACTTTTTTGGCCTTACCTTTGTTACCTGAATCACCTTCGGAGTTATCGACCTGATTTTTTTTACCTTCAATTTTATTGAGGTCGTAATACAAAGAGACCACTGCGGGAGAAATCTTATTTGCCAACTCGATGTATTCATTTTCTATTTTTTCAATTTCACCACCGTGTAACAAAGGGCACAGAGCCAACACTAATAGAAATAATATTTTCTGAATAGATGATTTCACAACGTTCTCTTTTTTCGTATTTATTATAATAAAAAATATTCATTTTTCCTCCATAGAAACAAATATCTTAAAAAGATTACAATAGAATTATGACTTATATTTTGGCTATATATCAAGTTAGTACAGGTACTACCGCGATTCTTTGCAATAAAGGCCGTAAAATCATTTTTTGATCCGAGCTACGACTTTAAAAACTACATGAGGTATTTATCCGGTAAAAATCATCATAGTCATAAATCTGTCATATTCTGATTTTTTGAATCAAATGAATTTTGGTGAGTCACAATAAGCTTCTATTCCTTCTTCTCCGTGGGGAGAGACAACACAAACAGACTAACCCCCACACCACACACCAGCAAAACAGCTAAAACATAGGGCCTCTCTCTAACAAAGTAAGCCGACCCCCCCATCGTTAACCACATCACCGCAATGGCCTTAAATTTGACGCGTACCGTAACCCCTTGTTTGGAACGAAAACGACGAATGTAACCACCTAACCATTTATCATTCAACAGCCATTGATAAAACTTGTCTGAACTTTTGGAATAACAAGTCGCTGCCAATAACAAAAATGGAGTTGTAGGAAGTAAGGGAAGTGCGATACCCACAATCCCTAGGATCACACACAACGTACCGGCAATTAATAGCAAGGGCCTTAACACTTAAAATATTACTTATTATTTTTTAAAGCCAATTTACCTTCAAATTCAGCTAGATATTGTTGCGAAGTTTTTTTTAATTCTTTATCGAAACTGGGAAAATTTTTTAAAATGCTCAAACATTTATCCATCGTTTTTTCACTTTCACTGTACACAAGAGCCAATCCTAACCACGCCTGACTGACATAATTCCCTTCATTATTTGTCACCACCAATTCCTGCCAGAGCTCAACACCCTCTTTACGTAATGCCTGATCTTTTGAATCAACGGCCACCTTAGCGGCCAAGTACTGTGCTCTCAATTCACTGGGGGTTCCTTGTAATACGTCAAACACTCTTAGGTATTCCTCGTAAGCCTTTTTCTGTCCTCTAAGCCAATAAACGTTAGAGGCGTAAAGCAACTGAGGGTAATCTTGTTGGGCCTTGTTCAATGTCCCATATTCATTATTTAGCAAACGTCTCGCAATCATTTCAGATTTTTTATAATGCTTCGTCGCATAATAAAAACCACCCAGCAAAACAGCCATTATTTGTTTTTTCGTTCTATAGTAGGTTAAATCCTGATTGCTGGCATAAAATGCCCCCCTTGCCAAACCCGCAGTCAAATTTTTAAAATCCTCTGATTTATAAACTTCAAAAACACCCGCATCAGGAGCCTCAACTAATTTATCCAACTCCAAAATCCTCTTGTACTGCTTTGAAGCGGCTTCTTTGTTCTCATCTATAAAGTTAAGAAAACCCAAATGTTTAGCGCACCGAGATTCAAGATCATTGAGATACCAAGGCGCCGTAATACGATTGACAAGGCAACTTGACGCTGTAGCTTGTTTCTTCTTGAGAATAAGCGGCTTCATTCCTGGAAATGCTCCATATTGAGCAAACTGTTTCTGCAAGGGGTCATTTTTCCTAACATTTTTAATCCAATTATCAAGAATTGCAAACCATTTCATCGCCTCAGCAAGATCGGCATTGTCAAGTGCAATACGGCCTAAAAGAAAAATCACCTCTCCACTATAGAGATCATACACAGGGCTGGTGTCCATAGATTGTAATAATTGTTTTTTGGCTTCGGCATAATTTCCACTATCCACCAGAGACTGACATATCTTCAATTTGGAAACTTTGGCATACAGTATATTAGGAAACATATTAATCACTTTTGAAAAATGGGCGATGGCCTCCTCATGCTTACCTTGACGTCTTTCATCTTCAGCTATTTCATACAAACGAAAGGCTTCCTCTGCCAAAACAACGCTATTTTTCATTGCTAAGCTTTGTTTTTTTTCATTGGCCAATTCAATATTTTTTTCAAGTCTCAAACTTAATTGTTTTATATTTGTGGAATTAATACCTTTGGAAGAAATCACATATTTTTTAATAATTTCCTGTGAAAAAAGAAAAGCCCTAATCGCTTTTTTGTACTCCCCTGCTCCCATATAAGACAAACCCAAACACTCTGCTGCATAAATTTTATTTATTGGACGCTCACCTTCCCTTATGATTAACTTGCTGAATAAGGCATTCGCCTTCACATAATTTTTTTGAGATAGGTACACATTCCCTAATTGCAATAAAATAGCAAAGTATTTCTCTTCCTCTTTTACATTTAACTTTGGGGAAAACACTTCCAGTTTACTCACTGCTTCTTTGTATTTTTTTTGATGAAGCAAGATCTCAACCATTAAAGAAGTGAGCTGCAGATCCTCTTTGTGAGATTTCGTAACACGAGCTGATTTAATTTTCATGCTTTCAAGCTTAGTATAAGCTTCATCGTATTTTTTTTGCTCAACAAGAGAGCGGATATCATTGAATCTTTCTTCCTTCCACACCTTATCACTAACCTCATCTGTTAACACAGGAAAAGATGCCATAACAAATAACATACTTAGACAACTAAGGGACAAAAACCTCATTACTCTCCTCTTTTTTCTTTCCAAAACCACCGTGACAACTCGCTTATCATTTCTTCGCCACTTTCTGAAAATATGCAATTTATATTAAATATTTAACTACAATTTTGTACTACTTATGTGGCATGTCACTCAAGAGAACATAATGTCACAGCCAAACGACAACATCAACAAAATGGAAAGACAAATGAGTTCAAAAAATATAAACTTATGAGCCAATTATTTTTACTCTCACTTTTGACCTGCCTTATTTTGAATTGAACCTCTCACTCGTGATAACAAAAAAACCAACATTCTTATGATTGTTGCCGATGATCTGGGGTTCAGTGGCGCGGGTTGTTATGAGGAAAAATTAACACACACCCATGCAGACAAATTGACAGTAGGCGACGTTCGTCTCGCACAATTTTACACCACAGGGAGGTACTGCCCTTTACTAGCCAGTATTTTGACCGGCCAGTCCCCCAACAGTAGGGTAGGAGTGTATCTTACAACCTAATGGACAATGATACTATTTACCCATTACCTCTTAGAGTTTTAATGCGATCCATCACTGTAGGATGGGAATAATTGAGAGAAACATAAAAAGGATGTGGCGTGAGATTGGATAGGTTGTTTAAGGACAATTTTTTGAGGGCACCGATGAGGCAATCAGCCTCTGCGGTGTGTTCTTTGGAATAGGCATCTGCTTCGTACTCATGTTTCCGTGAAAACAGATTGGATAATTGGGAAAGAACCATACTTATGGGCGAATAGAGCATACCAAAAAAGATAAGGCCCGCATAAACTGAAGGTGGGTGTGACATAAAAAAAGCGTTGTGAAGGCCTTCATTTTTCAAAAAAAATGACAACAAATAAAACATCACCCCCATTTGTAAAAAATTCACGACCATCGATTTGATCAGATGCTTTTTTTTATAATGGCCTATTTCATGAGCCAAAACACCTACCATCTCTTTAACACTCAATTGCTCAACTAAGGTGTCGTACAGTGCAATACGTTTATTTTTACCAAAACCCGTAAAGAAAGCATTGGATTTACTTGAACGTTTGGAGCCATCAATCACATAAATACCACTTAATGTGAAATTGACACCTTTGGCAAAGTTCATCACAGCCGTGTGGAGTTCCCCTTCTTCAAGAGGTGTAAATTTGTTAAAAAGAGGCATGATCCATATAGGAGTAATGTACTGAATAGCCAAGGTGAACAGCATTACCCCTACCCAACAATACAGCCAGGCCACACTTTCTAAACGAATAAAAAAATACAACACTCCTGTCAACAATACGCCACCAAGAACACCTCCCAACAACAAACCACGAACAAGATCCAACACAAAAGTTGTATGAGTCATTTTGTTGAAGCCAAACTCTTCTTCAATCACAAAGGTTGAATAATACTTGAAGGGCAATTTGATAAGACTCTGTCCCAGCATCAACACAAAAATAAAAGCCAAACCGTTTAACAACTCCCCATGGCCGTATTGCCGAATAAAATTGTCTAAATAATCAAAACCACCCATAAACCAAAACACCAACAACACAAGTAAATCAAAAACGGATTCAAACAAACCAAATTTAGTCACACGTCGCGTGTAAGCTTGAGACTTCTCGTATTTTTCTTGGTCGTAGATGTCTTTGAACTCTTCTGGCAATTCCGCCTTAAGATGAGACAAGTTTAAGAGGTTGGAAATTAATTCCAATAATAAACCCACTAATAATGTGGCTAAAATAATGATGGCATAGGTGTTTAGCATATTTAATCAACACAATATTTAACATAAGGTTCGGTATTTTTTAATTTTCTTTTTCTTTGTTCATGATCAATGTTCTGGAGATCTGACACAAATTTTACATAGGACTCTTCAAACTGACCTACTGAAGAATTAAGAAAGGCCTTAAAAATAGGGATGTCCCCTTGAATAAGCAGATTCATATCAAGCATACTCAGCTCAGCTAGCACTTCCTGAGAAACCGAATTTTCTCCTTCCATATCCTCAAAAATCAACTCTGAAGACATATGCATCTTATCCGCCCACATATGCAGGGACAGAGTAGATTCTCTTGCATCACGCCAGGCATCCAATTTTTTGATGATATCCACTCGTTTAATAACTTCCATGAATTTCCTTATAGGTGTTGCCTTATATCTTCAACAATTTGTTCAGCCAATTTTCTTGGGTAACTATTATAAGCCGACAAGGCCGCTTCTTTTAAGGCCTTGCTCTCACAAAAATAACGGAGCTGCTTCAACCACTCTTCATCACTTTGAGATTGCTCTAACACAATGGCCGCTTTATTATCTGCCTGTACTTTCGCATTAGCACGCTGATGGTCGTCTTTAGAAGTGGGCAGAGGAATCAACACCTGTGGACGCCCAGCAGCATTACATTCAGCAATCGTACTGCCCCCCGCACGTCCTATAAGCAAATGGCATTGTTGCAAAAGTTCTAAAAAATCGGGTCCTGGTGGTCGTACGGAAGCTTCCATCTCATACTCGGCCACCGCCGCATCTCGTCGAGAAATATGTGTCACCTTCAGGGGAATAGTTTTGTGCAAGGTATTAAGTATTCCCGGCAAACGCTGATCCAAAGCACGTGCCCCCCCCGAGCCACCACTGACCAGAATATGAAAAGGTGATCCTTCGCTATGTTGCCAGCGCTCACAAACTTCGAAACGCACACGCACAGGATTTCCCAAAGGGTCTTGCCCTTTTTCTGTGCAACCTTTAGGGCCAATCACTTTAACTGCTTTTTTCCCCAACAACTTCACCACACGCCCCATGCGCTGATTGGCATCCAATAACCAATAGGGAACCTTACAATGTCTGGCAGCTAACAACGTTGGGAACGAGGCATAACCTCCCGTACCTATCACAGCTTGAACTTGATGATCTTTCACAATTTTTTTCGCACAGCGATAACTTGTTACAAGTTTAAACCAATTGTTAGGACGCAAAGGACTTTGAGGGGCCGCAATATCCACATGTTCACCAGGGAAAAAAAAATCTTTTTCCTCAACACGATTCCCCCCTAAAATAAATAACGAGTCGTCAGGGCTCAACTCCTTCCAAGCCTCAGCCAAGGCCACCGCTGGGCTCACATGCCCCCCCGTGCCACCTGCTGCAAAAACGATGTTACCCAAGTGTTTAGAGTCCGTTCCAGTTTTTCTGACCTGTCACTAAGGCCACTTCCAACTCTTCTGTCACTTCTTCATCGGGGCATTCCTTCATCACACGCCAAGCCAAGCCAAGCAAACAGGCGGTGGCCAATAAAGAAGTTCCACCACTTGAAATCAAGGGTAAGGGCATACCTTTGTTGGGCATCAACCCTGTGATCACAAAAAGATTGATCATGATTTGCAAACCCAAAATACCGCCAATCCCCGTGAGGAGACAACGATTAAAATGACTTTTGTCAGTAATAGAAAACACCATAATTTGCTTGATCATCACCCCGTACAACAACAACATAAAAGCCAGACCTATAAAGCCAAATTCTTCAACATAAATCGCGGCAATAAAATCTGTACTGGCCTCGGGTACATAACCATGACGCCCCAACCCATTCATCAAACCCTGACCAAAGGGAAAAGATTCTCCCCCATGTGCAATAGCCAATTTCGCTTGATGCTGTTGGTAATTACCTCCCTTCAAATCCGAACCTGGGTTAAGAAAAGCCAAAATTCTTTTTAAGCGATAGGGGCTTTCCAACACAATGTACACCGCAGAGGGAACGACCGCCAGCAATACCACTGCAAAATGTTTGAGCTTCATCCCCGCTACCACCATCATCCACATCCCTGCAGCAAACAACAACACAGAAGTTCCGAAATCAGGTTGTTTGACAATCAACAGAAACATCAAACTCAAAACACACACCGCAGGTAAAAAACCGCGTTTCCAATTTTTCAATTCAGCACGGTGGCGGGTGAGGAAATCCGCCATGAAAATAACCAAAGCAACCTTCGCCAATTCCGCTGGTTGAATGGAACCTATCACAGGCAACCTGATCCAACGCCCTGCAATACCATTCGTATGTACCAATGAAAAACCACTGATCACCACTCCCAAAACCACTAAAGTGATCAAAATCAAAGGACGGCCCCAAGTAGATAACGTTTTAGCACTCAAACGAGAGAAAAACCAAAAACCCGCAAAGGCAATCAACACATTAACAAATTCTTCACCGAGCAAATAACTGCCGGCATTACCATGCTTCATGTCCACTATGCTACCTAGGATACTGTAACGCATCACGATGCCTATAAGGGCCAACATCCACAGTGAACCCACAAACAATTGTTTGGAATTCAGTTCTTTCATAACTATCTCACTTTCAAGGTTAACAAAGAGAGCAGCGCCATAATGATCCCAATAATCCAAAAACGAATCGTGATCTTATTTTCTGCTACTCCTAAAAATTGGTAATGGTGATGCAAAGGACTACATTTAAAAATACGTTTGCCCGTTAATTTAAAACTACTGACCTGCATGATCACGCTCAGAGCTTCTACCACAAAAACACCACCGGCGATCAGCAATACCAGCTCTTGGCGCACCACTAAAGAGACATAGGCAATAATCCCGCCAAGAGCCAGAGATCCCGTATCTCCCATAAATACTTCGGCAGGATGACAATTGAACCATAGGAAGCCTAAACCAGCTCCCATAATCGCCGCACACAATACGGTAAGTTCTCCTGCACCACTGACAAAGGGGATAAACAGGTATTCTGAAAAATTCCAATGTCCTGCCAAGTAAGCCATCATAGCAAAAGCTCCGGCCAATGGTAAAAATGTGCCGATAGCCAAACCATCCAAGCCATCCGTGAGGTTTACGGCATTGGCCGTTCCTGAAAATACTAACACGGCTAATAAGGGATAAAATGCGCCCAAATTTAGTGAAACATCTTTAAAAAAGGGAAAGTGGAGATTGCCATAAGGTTTGTAATTGGGATGATTGGTTGTGTCAGTGAGCCACAACAAAAACAGACAGGTTCCCGTGGCGACCAAACACAAAAGAAACAATTTAACACTGCCTCTCAAGCCTCCTTTTTTACGCAGTTTTAAATAATCATCTACAAAACCAATGGCCGCACAGAGAAACATCACCAAGGTTCCCACAAGGAGTAAGGGTTCACTGAGATCACCCCAACACATAATGGAGATCAAACTCGCACCCAAGAACATCAATCCTCCCATGGTGGGTGTATTTTCTTTTGAGGCATGTAAGGAATCGAGTTGAGCACTGTCTCCTTTTTCAATCTTTTCTCCATAACCCCAACGTTTCAACAAACGAATCACCAAAGGACCCAAACACAGACTGAGCATAAAGGCAGTGGCTCCCGCCAAAACAGATCTCACCGTGATGTATTTGAAAATATTGAGAAGTGTTATCTCGTCCACAAAACGTAGTAAAAAATGAGTGATCATGCGCCGACCTTCAAGGGCAACAGTTCTCTGGCCAATTCATTTAATTTCATGGCATTAGAACCTTTAATTAGTATCTTGTCCCCCGCTCTTATCGACTGTAATAAAAACTCTTGACACTCTTCTTTTGTTTGAAAACTATGGCAAGTGCCCACAAAGCTGGCCGCCGCTTGCCTAGCTTCAACACCTACTGTGACCAACATATCAATCTTTCCACAGGCTTGACGCCCTACTTCTTGATGCCAAAAATGGCTGTGATCACCCATTTCCAACATATCCGCAAACACCAAAATACGCCGTCCTTTTGCCATGGAAAGAATTTCAATGCCATGATGTACTGACGCAGGATTTGCATTGTAAGCATCATTGATAAGGGTAATATCTCCTTGTTTCAAAACTTCTAGGCGACCTGAAGCCGCTACAAAACTTTCTATCGCCTTCACTGATGGATGATAGCCCATTTCGTTGACCAAGGCCCAGATACCCGAAACCATCTCACCCAAATACAAGGCAGGTATGGCTAAACTAAGTTCTTTTCCATCAATCTTAAAAAAACAGTTAGGAAAATCAATGTGGTTATTCTCAGGATAACAATCTGCGGGAGCCTCTGCGCCATAACTTATCGTTTTTCCGGACCACGGCCATGCGCTGTGTAAATCCTTATCGTAGGGCCACACCACAAGCGCATCTGACGAAAGGTGATTGAGAATTTCTGCCTTAGCACGGCGCACACCTTCAATATTTTTGAAGCCTTGCAAATGAGCTTCAGCAATGGGAACCACCATCAAATAATCAGGTTCAACGATGCGACCCAACAGATCCAAATCACCTGGACCATTAGCGCCCATTTCAACAATCACAACTTCTGTGTTCTCATCCGCAGACAATAAGGTCATGGGCACACCCAAGTGATTGTTGTAACTGCGGGGACTTTTACAAACATTTGCCACCGTTGAAAGTAAGGTGAACAACATCTCTTTTGCGGTGGTTTTACCCACACTGCCAACCACAGCCACAATCTTGGCAGTAAGCCGACGACGGTGTTCTGTGGCCCAAGCCTGTAAGGCTTTTTCAGGATCATCCACCACCAAACAAGGACCATTTCCTACAGGACGTTTGACGATCGCAGCTCTCGCTCCTTTGGCAAAAGCGGCCTCCACAAAATCATGGCCATCTCTCTCATCCTCCAGCGCTACAAAAACTTCTTCGTTGATCAAACGACTATCACAGAGAGCTCCCTGCAACTCTATATCCTTTTCCAGCTGATGCCAGCAACCACGCGTAACCCGCTCTAACTCTTTAGCCCACATGGCGCTGCTTCCACAATTTTCGGACCACGGTCACATCATTGAACTCTTTGATTTCATTTTTGATGACCTGTCCACTTTCATGCCCTTTACCTGCAATCACCAAGATATCATCTGTGTTCAACTCATTGATCGCTGTTTCGATAGCCTGATGACGATCGGCGATATTCACACCTTCTCCTTTCGCGCCCCTAAGAATTTCAGCACGAATACTGTCGGGATCTTCATCCCGAGGATTATCATCCGTCACATAAACAATGTTTGCCAATTTATGAGCTTCTTGACCCATCAAAAATCTTTTTTCGCTATCACGGTTACCGCCACAACCAAACAGCACTTTAAGTTCTCCCTTAACCAAAGGTCGCACATTAGACAATAAGGTTTTTAAGGCCCCTGGAGTATGAGCATAATCCACCATCACCTGCTGCTTGGTATTTTCCACCCACTGCCAACGGCCTGCCAAGGGTTTGATATGGGCTAATGTGTTTTTTAAAAAATCAAAATCCACCGCCAACGTACTGAGCAAACCTAAAGAGGTTGCCAGATTTTCAAGATTATGCTGACCACCCAAAGAAAAATCACAATCCCATGATTTACCTTCATTTTCTATCACAATTTTTTGAACATTTCTCGCCGCCTCAATCAATGTCACTTTGGGATTTTTACCTGTTTGCCAATAAGCTACCCCAGGAGACGACAGAGGTCTGACTTGAAAATGAGGGTGTTTTTGAAGTGCAAACAACATTTCCTTAGCAGCATGGTATTCTTCCAAAGAAACATAATCATCTAGGTGATCACGGCCCAGATTGGTTAAAGCAACGGAAGTAAATTGAGTTCCCCTCACACGCGCTGAGCTCAACGAATGGCTAGACACCTCCATCACCACATGGGTAAATCCTTCTGTCACAAGATCCGCAAATGTTTTTTGCAATACTTCAGGTTCAGGCGTGGTAAATCCCCAAGGTTGCCAGCCTTCTCCCTTCCATATGCCTAACGTTCCTAGGCAGGCGGTTGAAAAACCATTAGCTTTAAGCAGTTGAGCGGTAATCCAGGCTGTAGTGCTTTTACCATCTGTTCCTGTGATCCCCAAAATTTTTAGCCGACGACTTGGGTGACCATAAAAGGCGGCGGCAATTTTTGCCTCATCACCTTTATCCACGCGCCAGTAATTGCCATCAAAAGAAAGCTCTTGATGTCCCACCACCACAGCGGCACCCGCTGAAAATAATTCGGTGGCCACCGCATGACTGTCAAATATTTTACCTTGACGACAAAAAAAGATATCACCTTCAGACACGTGTTCTGTATGTCGACTGATACCTGTTACAGGCCTATTACTCGGACAATGCAGATCTCCTACTCTTCCACAGGCTTCATACAATTCAAGAACTGTCACTGAACACTGTCCGTAGCTAATAGGCCTTTATTGGGAGTGATCACATTTAGAGGATGCAATTGCAGGTAATCCAAGGTCTCTTTGATAATTTCTTGAACGACAGGGCCGCAAACCACCCCCCCTGTAGGACGACCATTTTTGAGAGTGGGTTCATCAAACATCACCAACACGGCAATTTTAGCATTTGTTTTGGGAGCAAAGGCCGTGATAGAAGCCACATTTTTATTACGATCGTAGACACCATTCACTACTTTTTCTGCCGTCCCTGTTTTAGCACAGACCTCTACTCCTTCAACCTGCGCTCTTTTAGCTGTTCCTCTCACTGTCACCTGATGTAAAATATCCGCCATGGCACTGGCTGTTTTTCGACTAAAAATTCTTTTCGGTTGTTGTTGCAAACCCGCAGCCAGATGGGGATGAACCAAATAACCTCCATTGGCCAAGGAACAAAAGGCGCTTAAATACTGCACCGGAGTGACAGCGATTTCATGACCAAATGAAATAGAAGCCCAAGATGATTTGCCCCAACGACTGAGGGAATATGCAATGCCTCTAATTTCACCGGGAAGATCTACTCCTGTTTTTTGTCCAAAGCCCAAATCCTTCACCCATTTGTGAAGAACAGCACCAGGAAATTGCTCTTTAGACCTTCTAATCATTTGATCAGCAATTTTTGCCGTACCGATATTGGAAGAGTTAACAATGATATCGGTCACCGACATATACTTGTTATAAGGATGAAAATCTGTGATGGCACGGGAACGTCCTTTGGGCCGCCAGCCTGCACGGCCCTCACAAAAAAACTGATCCTGTAAGGTAACGCTACCTTCTTCCAAGGCGGCGGCTAAAATAAAGGGCTTCATGATTGAACCAGGCTCATAACATTTGTTAACAGCCATATTCACCACACGACCTAATTCAATATCCTTCTCAAGTATGTGATTGGGATCATAATTAGGACGTACCGACAGGGCTAAAATTTCACCGTTGTAGGGATTCATCACAAGTATACAGGCATTTTTGGGTTCCCATTTCTCAACGGCTTTTGACATTGCTTTTTCAACGATTCTTTGAATAGAGGTGTCAATCGTTAATGTCAGAGATTGACCACTACGAGGTATCTTAATCATTTTTTGTGGGGAAAAAATTTGACGACGCACATTTCTTGTAATCAACACCTGCCCCGGGCCACCACTTAATCTTGACTTGTAAACCAACTCCGCCCCTGCCGTAATATGAGCCATTCGTGGACCTTCAGGATAAATACGCTTTTGACCTTCCACGTGATTGAATGCTTTATAGAGCTTGAGTTCTTTCTTTCTTTTATTATCACGTAATTCTTTTTTCTTTTTCTCCAATGCCAATTCTTCGTTGGAAGACAAATCTTTTTTCAAAATAACAAAACGTCTCAATTTTGAGTTGTCTTGATGCAACATCTGCATACTTGCAAGAGTTGTGCGACTATCTAACCCATAAGATATCTTGAAATGATGCGCTATTTTTTTCAATTCTTTTTCATACTCAGCCTGATACTGTTTGAGCTGTTCTAGATAAGAATCTGTCAATTCTTCTTGTTTTTCTGCAAGAAATTGAGAAAATAAAAATTCGGGGTCCACATAAAGATCACGACTAACAATACTTTGGGCCAGCACCTCAGAGCGTCGATCTTTCAACACTTGTGGAGGAGGCAACACAACCTTATAGTTTTCTGATTGATTCGATAAAGAAACATAATTTGAACTCCAAGGGCTCAGCTGTAACAGCAACACACGAAAAATCACTAATAGAGCAGCGGCCATCATCACAAATAAAGAAACTTTGATCCAACGCTGAGAATTCATGGACGATCGGAATTTGTTTGAGAATTGTTGACTCGGCGTGTATCGGTTCGACCTTGAGCAATATCTCTTGCAACTCGCCTTGTATTGCTGAGATCACTTTCATATCCCATCGTACTCACAATATAAACTTCTAACTCGGGGTCTGCCAATTCAATTTGAATTTCACTTTGTATACGACCTTGCCTTTCTCGTAATGAGTTGATCTCTGCTTGTATCAATATCTTATCACGGGTGATATGTTTGTTTTTGATTTTAAGATCCACCAAAAGTAAACCTAAAGCAGCCAGCAACAAGGTTCCCAATAAAAAATATTTCATACAGATCTCTCCAATACTCTTAATCTACCCGAACGTGCGCGAGGATTACTGCGGCACTCTTCTTCTGTTGGGGCAATAGGTTTAGGTGTTAAAATACGATAACTCTCTTCCCTAGACCATTGTGCAAAGAAATTTTTAACAATGCGATCTTCACCGCTGTGAAAACTGATCACCGCCAATCTTCCTCCGGGAGCCAAACACGGCGGTGCATTTTTCAAAAAATATTCCAATTCCCGGCCTTCTTGATTCACCAGTCGACGCAGAGTTTGAAAGGTGCGTGTTGCTGGATCAATTTTTCCACCTATTCCTCCAGCTACTTCTCTCACCACCTGAGCTAATTTGAGGGTAGAGGTGACCTTGCCTCTCTCCACTTCTTGTTTGAGACGACGAGCAATGGAGGTAGCTTTTTTTTCATCTGATTCACTACGCAGGGCTTCTCTCAACTCTTTTTCACTAATACGGTGCAACAAAGTGTTTGCGGTGAGGGTTTGAGTGCGATCCATACGCATATCCAAAGGGCCATCTCTCTGGAGAGAAAACCCTCTTTTGGTATTATCTAACTGAAAACTGGACACACCTAAATCAGCCAATATGGCCTGCGGCTGATGCCCCCACTTCTTCACATGTCTTTCAATATCTGAAAATTTACCATGAACATAATTGATCTGATTGTTGTTTAATTTTTCTTTTGTCAAACTCAGTATGTCTCTATCTCGATCTAGAGCCAAAACCAAATCCTTATCTTGTAATTTTTCTACTAAGGCAGATAGATGCCCTCCCGCACCTGTAGTGCAATCCACCAAGGGTTTAAGCCCTGCAAGGTACTCAGAAACTTCGTTCAAAAGTACGGGAATATGAATGTCCACTGCCACAAAACCCCTTTTAAGTTATGAAGATATGGCCTACCTTACGGATCAATGAAAAATAAACCGTCCTCATTTTATATATCGGCATAAATAAGTAATGGGGATTTGAGTTTTCTCAAATCCCCATTAAATTGGAAGCACTTTTCTTCTCTCAGGTTTTTTCGAAGAACAAGGTGCCCGCCCTGCCTCTTCTCTCTTGCTCCAATAAATTTTTTCTATCAATGACCTCTTCAACTAAAAAGATCTTCTGCCAGTGATTCAAAATCATCTGACAACTCATCTTCCCTGCGATCCCATATCTCGGCCTCCCACAACTCAATGCGATCAGCTAACCCGACAAAGACCACTTTCTTTTCTAGTCCACCTATTTTTTTCAAATACTCGGGAATCAATACCCGGCCATTTTTGTCTACTTCTACCTGCACCGCCTTGGAAAACAGCAAACGCTGAAATTCTCTGGCTTTTTTGCGGGTGAATGAGATTTCGGTCACATTTTTCACCAAATCGTCCCAGCGTTCGAGGGGATATAGTGCCAAACAATTGTCCAAACCTCTTGTGAGCATCCATGGGGAAATATGGCCTGCTTGCTCCCTGAAACGAGCAGGTATCATCAGTCGGTTCTTGCTGTCGAGGGAAGTTCTGAACTCCCCGAAGAAATTTACCACTTTCTACCACTTTCTCCCACATGAAACTAATATAGGGAAGTTAGGAAAAAATGTCAATTCAAAAATTCAAGATACAGTAGGGAAACCAAGCTTGTCACCCCTAGTCACTACCATATGTTGTGTTCGTACTTAATGTTCTCCGCAAAATATTGTGAATAAAATATTTAAATAAGTTAAAGTTTTTTATTATTTATGTTCGATAACGACGCTACGATCTATTGGGTTTACAATTTTTTATAAATATTACATAACCATTCAGATCCTTGAGAATACCTATAAATAGTTTTTTTCCAATCAATTTAGTCCGATAAATTTGGAAAAGCGTGTCGAAAAACTAGAGGGTCAAATAGCGAAGAATTCTAGTAATAGACGTATGCCACCTAAGACTAAAGGCCAAAGAAAATCAAGCGGCAATGAATGATATGGGAATACTTCCAGAGCTTGAAGAGAGAGCCATTTATAACTACTGGTCCAGTTACTATAAATTTGATTATTTACACGGTCGGTGTTGTTGCAGAATTGACATAAGCATTGATCTGTACTTCCATAGCCGCAATGATATCCGAACCTACTCCCAATAGATCTTTCTCTTGAACAATAGACGTATACGCTTCTCCCGCTTTTATAGCCCCGACACCTTGCACCTTTTTGAGTTCCTTCACTATCTTATCTTTATTTAAGGTTAAAAATTTATCACGATTCACTACATTTATTTTTACTTTTCCACTCCCCCCACCTCGATGCATCACTTCAGCTTTAATTTTTTCATGATCGTCGAGTTTGGCACCTGTCACATCTTGGGTTCCTTTAGCTGTCGAATCACTGGGACCTACAGCGGACGACCCAGAGGCCAATGGGTCTGTTTTGTAAATGGATTGGATAGTCACCGTTTTGAAAGGACTCTTCTTAACTAACTTGTCACCTTGTTTCTCATATGTCGAAAGTTGACAATAAAAATTAGCATTAACCGGATGAAAAGTCGTTCCCTTAATAACTGTCGTAGGTTGAAGTTTATAATATGGAACCTTCACAAGATAATGCACAATAAAACCTTCATCATTCACTAAGCGTTTGGCATCTTTTTCAATATTACTTTCATGTAAACGGTTGGCTTGTTGGGTGATAGGGAATAAATTACGACCTTCACCAGGCCCACCAAGGTTATCATTGAGGAGATGACCTTTAATGTAAATGGAATTGGCATCACGACTAGCCCCATTTATTTTATCCACATCCCCTTTAGTAGGAATCACTGAAAAAATATTACTTTGTGAAGTACCAGGCCCTGATCCTTTAGGATGGTTTTTGCCCAGGTAAACAGCTTCCATGCTTTGACCCACCACATCTGACTTACCACCAAGATTTAAAGTTCCTGATGTGTAGTTGACTTGAGGTGTAACTGTCACATCTCCTACTTTCACATCGCCACCGGTTTTTCCTTTACTTGGTGTGATATCTGTCAACGCTGCTAACAACGTTGTATCTTCAAAAGCCTGACCATCTTTATTGGCTTGCTCTGATACTGCTAATTCCGCCCTAGCTTTTTTCGCAGCTGTTTTGGCAACAGAATCATCACCTTGTTCCGCCTCTTTCACCCTTTCTTCAACAGGCTTGACTTCACTAGCCATCATAGGAGTTATTTTATTTCCACGTTTCTCATAAAACAGTGTATGACTCTGCCCATCTCTGGCTTTAAATTTCTTCCTGTTCTTCCACCATTCGGTCAATTTCTTAACGCCACCCTTAACGGTTTTACCCCCCGCTTTAATCATATCTAAAATTGATTTTCCTAATTTAAGTGCGTTATCAATCAACCAACCGATAGCCTTATCAATTGTTTCCCTAATCCCCGCAATGATTTCACCAATTTTTTTACCTAAATTCCCTAACCCCAACTGGTTGGCTAGGAAACCTACCACAATTGGAATTCCTTTAGCCATCGCTGATTCCACATAAGCCGCCGCCCCGGTGATTTGCCCTTTAGCAATATCAGCAATACCCGACACAATTGTATTCACGATTTCTAGCATGGCCTTAAAATATTCCATCGCTGACTCAATAGCCTTATATATTGCAATTATCCCATTAATCACTGCCGTCACACCTGAAATGTCACAAAGGGATAACAGCCATTTAGAAGCCTGAACCATCACTACCGAACTGAGATAACCCACAACTTTTTCAATCACCAGTCCCCAAAGTCCAGTAATTTTTTCTTTAATTTTTACCCATAATCCTGCAGGGCCTTCTTTTATAAGTATTGAAATCCACTCCCATACACCTGTAGCAACATCTATAGCCTTTTTAAATTTTTCAACATTATCTTGTCCAATTTTATCTGCAAGTTTCTCAAAAATCTTTTGCATACTAAGGCCAAGTACATCCAAAACAAACTTGAGTACAGAAGACAGCGTGAAATCTTTAGGTGGCTCAACACCTGCCTCTCGCAAACCTCCAAATAACCAGTCGACTACTCCCCCAAACAAATGAGACAGTACATTGCCAAAGAAATTAACAAAACCCAACTTCAACGATTTGAGAATATTAATAATAAAACCAACAGGATTACCAATAATATCGGAAAAAGCTTGAGAAGCGTTAGCCAATATATTAACTACGAGATCTGGTGGTATCCCAAAGATTGTGAGTATAGAAGAAAAATACAACCAAAGGGCGCCCAAAATATCACCGTCCACAAACAAACGTTTGAGAATAGTCAATGCAGTGTTCTTAATCTTCGCCCACAAATCCCCCAAAGCCACAAACTGACTGATCAAAGGAATTCGAGCAATAATCTGATTCATGATAAAATCTTGAAGTGGGTCACGAATACACTCAGGAACTAATCTCCAGATAGGTCCCAAAATCAAATCTGGAATTTTCCCTACAAGATCTGTAATGGTATCCACAATTTTCATCAGCAAATTGAAAATAGGAGTGATCCATGCTGCTAAAAAACCCAAACCTTCAGCAACTTTATCAAACAAAGCAATCACGCCTGTCTGAATCCAATCTGCCAACTGTATAGCCAGATCTTCAAGCCACTTTAACCCCACAGCCAAATGCCCAAACACAGGAGAACTACGCACTTTTCCGACAAAACCTGTGATGGTTCCCGCCAAAGCGCCAACTTTTTCTGAAACCCAAGTTCCTGTTGAAATCATCCCCGCTTGCAATTCGGTAATACGCTGCAAAACGGCTGGCAGAATTTCATCTCTCAAAGACACTTGTTCTTCTGCCACCTGTCCCTCTTTCATGGATCCGGACATATCGTTGATCTTGCCTAACCATCCTTGAACGGTGTCGCGCAAATTAAAAATAGCCTCCAAAGGCAAAACTTCCTTGACTTTATCAACCACGCCCTGAACAGGTTCCATCACGGGAGCCATTTCTTCTTTGAGAGATGTCCAGGCTTCTGACGCCTTAGAATTCACCCAAGACATGATGCCACCTTCACTACTAGTATCTGTCGATTCACCCCCTAAACCTAATTTGTCTTTCACCCAATCCCAGGCCCCACCTACGGTGTCGCGTACGGGTTGAGTCCAAGACCAAATTTGTGCTCCTAAATCTTTGATATATTTCCATGTATCCGTTGCGGTGGTTTTCAACCAATCCAATACAGGAGCTCCAAAAGACGCCCACATATCAGAAAAGAAATCTCCTATGGGTTTGAAAAAATTCTTAATGGCATTCCAAGCTTCCCCCGCCATTTTAGAAATATTATTTTTGAGTGTCTCCACCGCAGCAAACAAAGGTTCGCAACAACCTTCAGCCAAGGCCCCTATAATTTCTGAAGTTGACGAAATCAAATTTATATAGGTAGAGAACAAAGAGCCCAATAAAGTTTGATCTCCACCAAGCCCCTCAAGAATTTTATCCGCTGCTGCAGTTAATTTTTCCTTAAGAAATCCAAAAAAGCCTTTTTCTCTCACTTCTTCGATCAGAGAAATTAAAGCCGCTGGGGCCACTTTTTTAACCAAAGACCAAAGAGCATCTCCTCCCGCCTCAATAACTGAAGCACCCGCATCAACAACAGCTCCACCTGTATTGTTCCACAACCATTCGACATTGGATTCTCTTTGCACCTGAGGCTCGGAGCTTGTGACTTCAACCGACCTCTCTTCACCCTCAACAACAGGGGCTGAACGTTGTTGTACCACATGAACTAATTCGTGGGCCATCAATTTAAGATCTTTCGAACTTTCCCCTGGAGCTAACCATATATGATTACCCAATGTCATGGCACGAGCACCCATAGCCTGGGTGGCTTTTTGATCTTTCACTCCTTGATGAACCTTAACTCCAGAAAAATCATAACCCAAACTATTTTGCATCGTCATCAAAACAGGGGCAGGCAAAGATGAGCCTCCTGTAGGGTTAGATAGAATCTGTTCCACATTTTTATGATCCACATCGCCAAAAGCGGTTGCTGCATGTTTTCCACCACCTGAGGAGGGACCTGCAATTTCAGTAGCAATACGGTCTGCTTCTTTTTCGTAAAGATCCCCGGGCGTCCCAATCTTTAACTTGGGCTGTAACTGGGGAGAGTTAAGAATACCCCGTATCTCCGACTGCTGCTTCTGCTGCACCAACCGTGGAGCTGTACTGATTGTGGGACGGGCTTTGACGCTTGTCTTTTTCTTACTATCAGTCTTGGAAGCCTTAATTTGAGCTATGGCCAAAATGCTTACGCCCCTCCATCACTTTTTTCTCTTACAGTAGTGAAAAATCAAACTGTGAAATCATTCCCGTCATATTGCTATCTTCTAAATTATTACTTCTATGCACCCTCATTTTAACAATCCTACCCATGGGCTCATCTTCATCATCTAGATCTGCCAGATTACCTGAGGCCCCCATTACTTTACTGTGTATCAAAACATTATCTTCCAAATGGTTTCCATTAAATGTCACTTGTTTTGCTAAAATATCATTGCGCCCAAAGACGCAATGATTACCTTCTACATTTAATTTCTCTGCGGATATAAAACCCGCTTCATGTAAAATATTCTGATAAAAAAATAGATGTTTGTATGTCGCAAATGATGTAGAAAAATGTTTTTCCTTCAGCCCTTCAGTTTTAAAGTCTGTAGGAATTTTAGTTTGAAAGCTCCAAATATCATTCCCGGTCACATGCAAACTGCCACGACAATTACTAAATATTTCTTCTGTCATCCATCCAAGTATAAAATAAAATACATTATCACTCATCTCATTAGGATGATCTTCTAATACCACCAAGTTTCCATTAATCAGATTATCAGTGATATATCCTTCAATACGATTATCCTCTAGCGTCAACGCTGTCGTGTAAGCAGATTCATTGTTCAAAGAGGCAAATACATCCAAAGACTCTGCAATTGCATTGTCATTTCCACTGACAACACTCGCAATCAATCCTGTCATCATTGCCCTATCGGAAGTCTTCTCACTTCTTAAGGCTCCCGAATTTAGGATGTTTCTTGAAACTTCTCCTGGATTATATGCGGCTCCTGCATACCCTAAATTCTTGCTCTCCGTAAAATCAAAAGAGAAAATACGTGCCACAGACTTGGCTTCACTTGATAGATTTTCAATATATGCTTTGGAACCCTCTTGCATTTTTGTGACGTCCTGAGAATCTAAAGCCGACAACTCTAAAACCAATTCCCCTTTGGCTTTATTAAAACCAGCCGGATCTGATTTTGGATCCACATAAAGAAAATCATCCCATTTCTTCATCACAACCTCTTCCTTTACAGAGGGTAATGATTCGGTTATTTTTTTGACGAGATCTCCAAAAACTCCTATACCTACCGTACCTTGATTGTTAACTGTGTACTGAGTATCCAGAAAATTGTCTTGAAAACGCAACATCGTTTGTCGACTTGAATAAGATTTCACAATCATCAAAGGAGCTGCAGAAGAAGAACCAGGATTGCGGTCCACAACACACTTTTCAACCGTAACAATTTCACCCTTCAGACAAATTGATTCTGTCTTGTTTTTCATGACCATATTAAGGTGGCTGAGATGGATATCAGGAGCTTCAAAAGTTAATGATGCCCCATTAGAAATCACAATCAAACTAGACCCTACCGAACAAGATTTGATGGCAATACTTTCAGTGGCTTTAACTAACACTTCACCTCCCGACAAGGTGTGAGTCCCTGCCAAAAGACAAATGCAAATTACTGCTGAATTTTCTAAAGTTTCAAGAGCTTCTTGTAATGTCGGGTAATCTCCGCCATCTCCTACCGTGACCTCACATCCACCACCCGTATTTTCACAGAGTTTTTCCAGCGCATCATGTACCGTCACCACATCACTGGCTTGCAAGGCATTACACATGAGATCAGATTTATCCAAAGGAATATGTTTTGCTGAAAGATCGCAGAGAAAAGCGTTCAGTACTTGATCGACATCTGCATCAGACCAATCAAACGTGGATAATAATAAGTTTTTGACAGTGTCCGTAAGATCTGATGGTGCGCAGTTAGGTTCTGTTTTTACAACCAAAGAACTATCAAAGTTCTCCAATAAGTTGTCAAGAGCATCTTGAACATTATCTGGCATGGGAGGTGATCCCAAATCTGCTGTATCTTTGATGATTTTCCATTCGTCCAACTGTACCGTAGGGTCATAGGGAATATGTCCCGCTTTAACTTTGCATAAGATACCATCTAAAATATCCTTTACATTGCGGTCTCCATCACTGCCATCATCTGGCCAGTCCGTTCCCATCAAATCATTGATAGTTGTTGTGGGTGACGCACAATTTGGCAAGTCGTAAGCGATATGTTCCGCAGACAAATGGCACAATTCATCTAAAGCTTTTTTAACATTATTGTGTTCTTTATCAAACAAGCCGTTCTTGCAGTTAAGATTAGGTGAATAAGCTATCTTATTGGCCTGCATATCTGTGAGTTGTGGAAAATTGAGTTGTCTGCGATCTCCATCACTGTATTTTTTTTTGCTGCCATTGGATTCTACAATAGCCAATGGCAAATAATGATGCAATATTCCATGGGGGAGTTCGGATTCTAACTCCACTTCATTTCCTTTAGTCACATTTTCTCTGACTGTGGCCAGCCAATAATCTCCAGCCACAAAATCTTTATTTGTGATCTCAAGCTCAAAATCCATTGTGGACAGGTTCATTTCCAAAGATGTCCCCAGATCATAATATCCTTGAGCTTCTGCCGATACTTTATCTTTAAGAACAACTCCTTTATCTATTCCTTGAGTCATTTTCCAGCCCGAACCGGATTTTTTCAACACGCAATACCCATCCCAACGTCTCACGTAAGTATTAGGTAATCCACCACCGGGTTTAGCGTAAGTGGAAGTCAAAACTCCACGCTGAGGTTCATAACCACCCATCTTGTAAGCGCCCAAGTTTTTTTCACTCTCTGCATCATAAAATTCATATATATATTCACTGCTTTTGAAATCTTCTGGAATACGATCCTCCTGATGGTGTTCGGACCCATTTTCACTGGACCATTTCAAATAGATTTTCGTGATCTCATCATTTGCATTTAATTTCACATCGTGAACTTCAACGCGGAAGAGGTAATTGCCCACACGGCTATCCAACTCAACAACTTTGGCACAGGGATCACAAGTACTTTCTAAAGTATTGTGCGCACGAAGGCTAAGGTTTATTTTTGCATTTCCTTTATTAGGAACAGTAAAAACATAGTCAGACAAATTAGGTTCATCACCTGAGCCGTCAGAAACATAATCTCCCTTAAGTGTAGGATTATAAAACCATTTTAATTGCAACATGGTTTCTTCACGGGTACAGGTGTCAGCTCCTCTTAAAGCAGGATCCAAAAATTCATCGTCTTCAAGAGCCGTCACAGTTCGATCCCATATATCAGCATAAATCATGGCCGATTTACCAGACAAGGTAGGCACATCATTTGACAAGTTTGCTTGATTTTCCAAATCTATTAGTGAAGAAAAATCTCCTTGAATACGACCTAAAATGCCATCCACATAAACATAACCAGGATTAAACTTATGATTATCCAAAATGGTCAAGCCACCAACACGAGGGACACCACTGCCCACTATTTGATTCACATCCTCACGAGATTGGCCTCTCAAAATATCTGTAGCTTCATTCCAATCCGCATCTGTGAGCATACGCCCCTGCTGCTGGAACACTCCTGAATAGTTTTTGTCGTTTTGATGACTGTCTCTTGAAATTTGCGTTTTCACAATTCCTCTTTTTCTTATCCAATTTCTTCTGTAGGTGGAATGCATAGTAAACTTGTGTCTGCTACAAGAACGGCTTCCATTCCCACGGGTAAAAAGTTTTTTAGTTTTTCTGACACAGCTTCATTTTTCAAACAATAGGCTTTGCTGTGATAACAGCCCATTTCCCCACCATCTTCTGCACCAAAGCGAATATACTCTGAAGTAGCCGAATGTAAAACTGCAGCCGAGCGTGAAGAAAACTCATCCTCATAAAAAATGGGAGTATCTGTGGTCACAGTGACTTCATTAAATACTAGGTCATCTGTCTTCACATGTTTTAATGACTGAGGAATTGATGAATAGCGTATGCATCCTGTAGGTGACTGTATTGGCGCAAGACTTTTGGATACTCTAGTTGCGAGAACACAATCACTGGCCAATATTTTTTCTACTAAGGTAGCCTTCAAAACCGTGCAGTATTCCAACATCACCAAACCATCAAGACAACGCATTTCATCAAAGAGCGAATTTACAGCAGTGATATAGGGTTTGTCCAAATCTCCATGCACCACATTAACATTGTTCACGGCACAATCAAAAAAATGTAAGGTGGCAGCATCGTGTTTGAGTGTTCCAGAAAAATTTAGATTCTTGACAATGATTTTATCGTATACCTTACCAAAAGTATTGTTTTTTGAAAAATCAATTGCTCCTTTAATCACGATCGTTTTATTATTTGTCTTATTTTTAAGAGTCAGCGTTTTTCCTTTCGCCTTAATGGACACTAATGACTGAAATTCTGTGGTCGTTCTTTTAGAAAATTTCAACTCTACAGTATCTTTAGGGAAAAATCCTGCCGGTGGAGGAACATGTAATAGAAGCTTTTTGGGATGAGCATGACCTTGTTTCCAATTAGAAGTTCTCATGTCCACCATTCTTCGTGACACATCCTGATAACTATCAGAAAAACAAGGAACTCCATGCCTAAATTTTTGCACCCACTCAGTGACCTCTCCATCAAAAGAAGTTTCTTTAGCATAGGGACTCTCAGACTGCACAGCTCTAGAGTTTTTTCTAAAGTCTAAAGTCAGCACGGGTAACCCTGGATGTTCTGTGGCCCGTACAGGAGTTTTATCTCCTTTTTCAGGAAAACTTGTTCCATACACTTCAGCGGGCAAAATAGGTTTATTGACATGAGGAGTCATGGCCACACGCTTCCAACCTTCTTGCACCTCTACCTCAAACTGGCCCACCTCTTCAGCAATTTCTTCAATACAGTTAAGATTACCCTTTTTTTGTCTCCAGAGCACGCCATTTTTGAGTTCAGCCCTCTTACCTTCAGATAAAGGCGATGTTAATCTCACGTCAATCAAATCCGCAAAATAGGGCAACAACCAATCTTGAGGCTTTCTCTGGTCAACATCATCCTCGTTATCAACAAATGGAAAACTATCTGCAAGACGTTGCTCCAATAGATCATAAATGTCGTCAAACAATTCCCCGTAACTATCTAAATATTTAGCTAAATGAAAATTCCTTTTATCTGTTTCATCTTTTGAAACAAGATCTCGAATACGATGTTCTGCAGGCAACAAGTGATATAGCTGTTCACCGGTTTGAGACGCAAACGTTGGTGAAGGATAACTTTCTTCGCTCATTTCTCCACCTCATCCACAGTAATAGTAAGAGGAATTTCCTCTTCTATCAAATAAATAACATCTTGCTCACTAGTGGTTGAAATGACTTGGACACTACTGTCTCCTTCCAACTCACAAACGGAATTTTTCACTCCCTCCGTCCCCTCCACAACTTGATAGATCTCACTGAGATAAACTACTTGATTGAGCTTTCTCTTTTTTAAGGTGAAATTTACTGACAGATTTTCACGGACATTAGACTCCACCTCATCAGGATCAAACTTGCTGGAATCCACATTAATTGTCACATCTAGCTCTAAAGCTACTGGGATATAGGGCAAAATTGTAATCTGCACACCAGGTACGGCATGGTCCATAATAAAATCTTTGATGGTTTTCTTGAGTTCCGGATCCTCTTCAATATCTGTCCCATTGGCAGGCACCACCACCACTTGTATTTGCAAATGACGACCCTCTTCTTGAAGAATAAAAGCGCGGGCCTGCCATACCGAACTATGGGTAGCTGCTAGTCGAGAAAAATCTTCTAAAGATACCGCACGCTCCAATGCAAACAAAGTTGCTGGACCATCTTCTTTAAGAGATTCTACCGACTCAATATCATTTCCTCCGCTGGCTTGTGAAAATTGTTTCACCGCCTCCACTAGATTATGAGGTTTGTCTGGTTTTACAAAACTACCCGCCACTACATTACCGGTTGAACCCACTCCTTTACGGTAGGAGATTCGTATATTATTTGTACCTGTGGGCAAGCGGCGACCCAATTCCCCATCTCCGAATTTTACAGTGATGGTTTCATCTTCTTCTATCTCAACCGTGTAGTGCCAGTCTGCAGGACCACTGTCCCTCAGGCTACCTACTTGAGTCCATATTTCATTTCCTACAGAAATTTCTATAGAAGCCGCAACACCCGTAGGCATTGTGGAATCTGCCACAAAAGAAACTCCCTGCACAGGAAAGTTAAAACTCTGGTTGTTTTGGGAGTTGACACCACTACCTAGTATTTTTTCAGCTTTACCTTCACCGTGTCCTCCTATCAATACGTTACCGTAGATAACAGTATTAGAAACTGTGGCTGTTAGATCATCCAACACCTCTGTGGTTGTGAGAACAACTTTATCATTGTCAATTTTTGTACTTTCAACTGTCATTGTGTTCACCGTCTCATCTTCTTTATTACGAAACAAAAGAGAAGAGCCTTTACGTAAAGCCGACGGAACTTCATCCAACTCTAACGTAAACTCTTTAAGTCCTTCAATTGACATATTATTGACAGTCCAACCCACCAAATGGGCCTCTTCCTTAAAGTGACTATAAACTATTGTTTGATTGAGATAATAATTCCCCCCACCTCGGTGCTGCCAAGGAGAACAAGTCATTTCCGCCGTACTCTCATCATCATTAAGACTGACGTTACTGAGTTCACCCCAAGAAAGTTGATTTTTCATCTGCACCACCACATAATCTCCTACAGAAGATTTTTTTGGCATTTCTGTGGTGATGGTAGAGGTAAGAGGGGCTCCCCCCTTTTTTTCTAGATAACCATCAATAGGCCAGTCTTTCGTGACACTGGGCACCCAGATCGTTTGAGGGTTAATACCCATGTCATGATGATGATTGTTATTTTTTACTTTTAAAAGAGTATAACCTTCTTTTTCTTCACCAGAATCGGGCTTGATATATTGGGCGTTGAACACCTCAAAGGAGTAGAGAAAGGAATGCCCTTCATCTTCATTGTAAATAAAATCACCTATGATCTCACCTGTCAAACGCGTGTAATCACCCAACACCCATAACAAATAGATATCACCTTCTTCAGAATCAATCACACCCCGGGTTTGACTGTACCCTACAGACAACTCAAAAGATTCAGACACATAAGCTGTGGATGGAAACACTGTCATCACTGGCATATCACTGTCGCGGAAATAAAGTTTTTTACCATCCACTTTTTGTACCTGTCGGAAGTAAGTGTTTGAACCGTCTTGTAATGTCACTACATCACCAGGTAACAAACTATCTGTTTCATTTTCCAAAGCCACCGAATTATTGATCTCAGTACTGGTTTCTGTGACAGGTCCTAAGAGGGATAATTTATCAGCAGGCATAAGGTGAATAGTGATGTCCCCTTTTTTGAGACCCAACGCAACGGGAATCGTGTAGTTTAATGTGACCACCGTACTTTCTTCTTCAAACACAAGGGCTGTAATCTTGAAAGCATAAGTGACTTCAGAGGTGACCAACACAATAGGATCCCCGATGGTCAGATCTTCATATACCCCTTGCAATTCAATAGTATCTCCACTCACCGCATCAGGAGATCGATTATAGTCTTCTATCAACACTTTATTGAGAGTCGCATCAACATCAATATCACTGAGAGTTTCAAAAATAACAGCATCACCCGACTCAGGGCTGTACTTGAATTGCAATCCCGCCAAGACCGTACCACTTTTGTTTTTTTTAACCTGAAGAGAAAGTGGTGTCGAAGCTGATGCCGGAGGTGATGGGTGATAATCAATCATATTCACAAGTTTTTTGACACTCTCCCATTGGGTAGCCGTATTTAAAAAAGCTTCATTGGCATAGGCATTGATATATTCAGTGAGCACATGACTCGTTCTAGAAAAACTACGGGTAATTTCCCAGGCCCAGGATTTTCTTTCCGCTTCATATTGATCAATTAATTGTTCCTCCCTTTTGATGAGGGCTTCTTCCCTTTCTAATTTGCTGGCTTCATCATCAACAACGACTTCTTCGACATCAACCTCTGTCCACTCAGGAAAACGTGAATACAAATTTTTTCTTAGAGACTCTAAATACTCTGCGGCATTACCATCTACATACTGAAAACGATTCAATCCCTGGCGATTCCAACGGGTAAGATCGCTCATCCTCTGACCCCTCCCGAAAATTTTAATTTATAAAATCCTCTCTCAGGTTCTTCCGGGAAATTATCACATACGGCAATTTCTAGGGTATCTAATTTAATATAACCTTTGTCTTTAACATCCTCATACTGATCACCTACTTTTTTGAGTCGGTTGACACAGACATTCGCCACCCCATCCAAAGACATTAATTCTTGTACGATGTCACTGACATACAGATCTTCACCAAACTTCAACTTGCCTGGGGAAAAATAACCATCAGGCCCTCGACCCAAAACGGTTTCAACTGCAGCTCTTACTTCGGAGTGATAATAATTTGAGGACACCACAATTGAAAAAGATAAACTGATCCCCACAGCCATCACATCTCTCAAAACAACTTCCTGTCCTGCCATGCGATAGGTTTCTAAAAAGGGACGAAGTACCGAGCGTGTGGTTTGGGCACGATCAAAGTATGGAATGGCAATGTTGTAGCGAAGATGAAAATCTTCTATCTGTTCCGTTAGATCTTGATCGATATGAGATTTCAACTCCTCATCCAAGTAAATACCATCCCACAACACCAGAGCCACTTCCACCACAGGCCAAGATCCTCGCCATTTTTGAGTGGAGCTGGCCCTCAAAACGATTGGATGTTTTTCTAACTGGCTGGCGTAGTCTTCTACTGTAACCATACGATATTGATTATGAATACTTAAGGGACCACGCAATCGAGCTTTATCCATGTAATAAGTATTTTTTTCCCAGAACTTTTCCAATTTTTGTATTTGTTCTTCTTCAGTATCTATCAGTAAATCAATTCCTGCTTCAGCAGGAGCCTCTCTTTCGGCGCGGTAACCAATCAAGTGCAATAATTTTCTGAGAGATTCTGGCTGTCGCGCTGTTTCCAAATAAGCTTCTGCCGTCACACGGTCCAACATGTCAGACAATCGATCTAAAATAGCCGATAGAGCTTCTACTAACACCACTTCCATGTCGGCAGGAGTCCAACGCTTTCGTTCGGGAAAGCGCGCAACGAGTTCTTCAAGTATCACCTTACGAAAACTATTAAAATCTCGTGTTAGCCAATCAAAGTCGTCTCCGATTTCCGGTAACGGACGCGGAAGAATGATTTCTCTTTCTCCACAATCGGGACAGTTACCTTGAAATCTTAAAATAGGGTCTTTGAGCTCAGCCATTTATCAAACTCCCAACTCAAAACTATGTGATTCTTCCTGCCCTATAGTAGCCAAGGTATAGGAAATTGTAACAATCAACTTTTCTTCTTCTGTCTCAACACTAACTTCAAGACTTTTAGGGTCCACCTCCCCTTGCAAAGCCTGAGTAAGTGATGAATGCAATCTTTTTTCAGTAATTTTTTTGAGTGCTGATTGATTGGGTTCAAAAATGAGTGCCCTAGCTCCTGCACCAAATTCTGGACGAAACACTCTCTCCCCCGGAAGAGTAAAGATTACTTGCTCAATCTGTTCACGGATATGATCATTACGTCCACTTGTGATGGCACCATTACCATCAAACTGTAAAGGAAATTTCATGTAATTTTTTAGATCAACCAATTTTGCCATTTACTACCTCACGTCGTCATTACTTTTGAAGATAAGGTAGATGCCTCACCTTGAGGGACTGGAGGAGATGTAGGTGCCCCATATCCCGAAGTGGAATGGATATGAGTAGAAAAAAGAGTTAAAAAACTTTGGCCCTTAATGACAGGCTCACCTCCTGCCCCACCCAGATTGACCATATTTCCTTTAATATTGATCGTACTGCTTCCTTCAACATTAATTGCTGAAGCACTCATCTCAATTTTATTACCATTGGCATCTTCTACAGTAATCCCAGAAGAGCTCATAACAAGACTATTACCATTAGCATCTTCCACAGTAATTTTTGAACCTTCAGCATCCAACTCCAACTGGTTGTCCGCCGCATCCTTTACAGTAACAGAACCATTTTTATCAACAACCAATTCAGCCTCTGTTGTGTGGTGCAAGATAATTTGTTCTTCACCTTCTTCATCGTCAAACTGCAAACGATGACCACCGGGAGTTTTGATAATACGAGTGGTAGGTGGTGTGACTTGGGCTTCTTCTGGCACATCGTCTTGTGTTTGCCAAAACACACCTACCCAAATAGGGCGATGCACATCCCCTTCTTCAAACTCCACCCATAATTGCGCATCCACATCGGGAACAAAAAACATTCCTGTGTCTGTGGTTCCCCCAAACGGCAAACAAGGCAACGCCCAGTCAGATACTGCATCACTTCCCAATACAGAAGGTATTTTGAGCTTCAAACGCCCCTTACCTAAAGGGTCTTCGTTGTCCGCCACAAAACCGCGGTATTTGCCATAAAGACGATTCGCAATTCTTTCATTGAGTTGTTGTAAAAGCTCTTCCATCAAACAACACCCGCCAACACATCTAATACCGCAGAAAATTCGTCTTCCCCACTAGCATTACGTAGAAGTTTAAATTTTTGTTTGTATCCTTTCGCGGTAAATTCATGCACCACCTCATCTACGTAGTACAATCCCCCTTGGGTAGAACCAATGCCATCCACAACAACTGTCTGATGACTGTATAACACATAACCATAAAGCACACCATCCAACTCTCCTGTCGCTTGAATCTTCCAAGCATTTTCATTGGCAGAAGCTTGGGCACGAGCATTAACTTCTTCTTCTGTCCCTCCTTGCCCCTGTTCCATTTCCCAAACAAAATCCCCCAACCCACTGTTGGTGGAGTCAGCCTGTGTACTTCCCAAAACTTTGAGATTAGAAGTATACACTTCTTCCGATGTACCTTGACCCTCTTCATTACTTCGAGCTATTCTAATCTGATCAGGTTTATGACCATCATTGACAACATCAAAAGCCATACAATTTGTCTGATCACCGGCATAAACTTTAATCGTTGATTGAGGCTCACCTTCTAATTGCGAAGGTCCAAAGTAAAGATTACCTTCACGAAACAACAATTCAAAACCATTTGCTTTTGCCCTGTCTGACAAAAAGCGATAATCTGTTTTTTGTTGGAGTAATGATTTATTGGATATACCTGTCGCTGCCTCTGAAGTTAAGTTATACTCTGACGCAATTTCTGTCGCAATAATTCCATCCGTTTTTGGCTCTTCTTCCGTGGAACGAGTCACTCTTTTTTGTTCACGATCCAAAAGCACGCTATCATCCTGAATATTAACCGTCACCTGAGCTGCACCCATACTTTCTGGATAACTAGTATTAATTTCAGTGATATAACCTCGAATCACTTCCATTTCCCTATCACCAAATACGGCGGTAAGAACAATAGGCTTCCAGGTTTCCAATAAACCTGAATCCTGAACAATCCAATCTCCATCCATTTCACGAAAGCTATCAAAGACCAAAGAGCCTTCTGCCGGGGCCGAACGCTTCATGGTGACTGTAGCTTGTAATAACTGAGGATACAAATCTGAAATTTCGGCACCATCCACTTCAATTTTACATTCAACGGGTTCACGTATAGCCTCATCAAAGCCCAATAGATCTAATAAGCCCATTAGCGTCCCCTCGGATTTTTGGATTGAGGTATCACCATTGTCATGCCAACACTTTCCGACAAGCTCAAGTCACCGGCATACAAAATTTCAGGGTTCGCATCTAAAATTTTCCACCACAGACGGCTGTTGTTATAGTACTTTAAGGCTAATAGATCCAATCTATCATTTTCATCTACAACATGTTCCAGCACACCTTCGGTGATAGAAATAGTACGGGGACGAATGCCTTTGAAAACAACCTCTCCGTCTAGATTTGAAAACAAATTGGTATTGATATAACGTGTTCCTTTATCAAACATCAGAACAATCCCCCTATGGCTGACACACCTGTATCCACCGTATTGATAGCTGCCCCCACCACCTGGCGGAGAGACTCCACCGTATAAAAAGGATTATTGCTTTCAATAATTTGTAAAGTCAAGTCTGCTTCTGCGCGATAGGGTGCCAGATTTGGCAAAAAATCTGTTTGAGTGATGTCTGCATTGGTTAGAAAAACTGGAAGTACCTGTAAACCCCAGACAAATAACAACACAGATGCCGAAACTTCACGCATAAATGCTTTTTCAGGAGCACTAGACAAACTAGACAAAACTTGAACTCCACTAGGCAACTGCGATTTAGGTTCCATCATACTACGAATCGTATCTATTTGAGGTTGTACTCCCATAAATGATGCTATAGGGTGACCGTCTTGCATTTTGTCTGTGGCATCTAGAAGAATGTTGAGTGAAAAGCTTTCTGTTTCCATTGAGACTCCCTGAGCCACACGACCGGTTTCTAAAGGTGAGGTGAAATCGTAACCTCCTTTTTTATCTCCTTCCGCAAAAGTCATCGCACGTGAACGCGTGATTGAAGAGGGATTGAAATCAAAAGCCAACACTAAAGGTGGTAATGCAAGGGCATATTCCACCAATATTCCTTTTGAAAATGCCATTTAGACCTCCCTCTTTGTGGAATCAAAAATGTGGCGAGCTATTTCTTTGGCTACCATACGGGAAGAACTTCCGGGCTTCATTTGAAGTGGGCCAATTTTTAGGTGTTTGATATCAACACGATCTCCACCCTGCCAATCATTCAACAAAGTCTTGAGATGTTGAGTAACTAAAGTACTACTTTTACTGTACTCTGTAGGAAGCTTCACACGAATTTTTCCTATATGAATCATAAGCGACTCTTCTCTGGGAAATAAGCTCCTAGTATTCCAAGATCTGAAAGAGTAACTTCATTACCTTCTTTAGAAAGCTCTGACCATAAAGCCCGAGACAAATGACTGTAATCGATTTCTGTATTATCTCCTGCCGCCAAAAAAGAAGCTTGAACAATCACATTTCGAATTTGTCCACCTGTGATATTTATTTTTTCACCCAACAACTCAGGGTGTACATCTTTAGCAATCGGTGCATCCACTGGGAAAAGACTTTTCCACAACTGTTTCCGGAACTTAGGTCCAGGCCTTGGAAATTCTAAAACCAATTGGAAACGACGGAAAAAAGCATGGTCCACATGCCGTTTAAGATTGGTTGTTAAGATACATGGACCTTTATGCCTTTCAATGCGTGTCAACAGATGACTGACTTCCATATTCGCATAACGATCACGTGCCTCTTTAACTTCTCCTCTTTTAGCAAACATGGAGTCGGCTTCGTCAATCAAGATCACCACTTCCTTGCCATGAGCGTCATCGAACAATTTATTGAGGTTACTTTCTGTCTCACCAATATATTTGCTAATCAACATACCTAAATCAATACGATATAAAGGCCATCCCAATTCATTAGCGATCACACCTGCAGTATATGTCTTACCAGTTCCACTGGGACCTGTAAATAATGCAACCGGACCACCTAGCACAGGTGCCTTCCATTGTTCAACGACTTTATCCCAGTGAGTGACCCAAAGCAGATATTCCTTCAATGATTTTTTAGCATACTCCGGCAACACCAAACTTTCAAAATTACCCATCGTAGGGATTTGTACAGCACCAAAGACTTGTAAAGAATCAGGTCCTTTATCCAAACCCAACAACGACCTCTTAAGTTCAGCCGTTGGTTTAACAGGTTTAAAAAAATCTCCTTCAGACACTTGAACTAAACCCTTGTTGACCAACGGTGAATTTCTCTGAAACTCTTTTTGAAAACGCTTGACTTCAGCTTTTTCCAAAAAGAACATTTCCTGAATCAAAGCCGGTGAAGGGTAGTGACTGGTTACACCCGGTTGCAATTCCTGATACATCCACCCCAAATGAGGGTCCGCCACAGGACCGAGTACAGCCATCAAAATGTCTAACTGCAGAGAATCCCATTTGTACTTTTTAAAATCCTGGGGCCAGTTTTCTTCACTGCGCCCATTGAAAACTCTGTCATTAAGATCTTTAAGTTTTTGTTTATGTTCCTCACTCACCGTTTTACCTTGTCGATGATTAGACACAAATTTTCCTAAAAGTTCCAAACGTTGCCATTCGTCACTCAAATTCACTCCATAACCCATCAACTGTCTCCTTCATACACAGAGAGAAGAAGTTTATTACTTTTTAAAACATGGGTTTCACCTGTCACCAAAGTCACTTTTCTATGAGCAGTGACCATCACTTGACCTTTAGTTTCTATCGCATCTATAGTGACTGTTTCAGCTTCAGCATCATCAAAATCATCGGGATCCAAGGTCACTGAAAAAGGATTCACCACTTTACTTTCAACCTCCTCTTCCCAACCACTGATCTCATTCCATATATCCCAGACTAAAGTCACGTCACTGGCACTGTCACCTGCCACCATCACTTTCAAATCAATATCATCCTCAGAAGACTGTACTGACATGGTATAAACCAACTCACCACTTTCAGCCACAAGCGCAATAACTGGAACCCACAGTGTTTTATCTGTGTCAACAACTGTGACACTGGGAACTGGGCTTTTAGTCTCCACATCAAAACCCTCTTCAGTTAGTTCTTTAATATCTGAATCCGCACCCACTGTCGCTCCGAGAAACCCTACTCTTTGGCTTCTTTCCACTTGAGATTCTAAGGGCAAAGGAATTAAAGCTAATTCATAGCCCACTGATATACGATAGGGCAAGTCTCCTTGAGTGGACCACAAGCGATTGATATCATCAAGACTAAGATTGAGAGGGACAACTTGCATTTGGGTTATGGTCTCACCACTGTCATCCTGAACATTGTGAACAGGGACTCGATGAAAGCCTGTCATAATTTCACCCATCAAGCGTAAATCGTTTTCTCCTGCTGTGATGGTGGTCCCCAAATCATCGTCGGTGACATCTGCACCTATCGCGGTGATCAAACAATGAATTCGCACATAAAGAGGATCATCGGTAGTCCCACCGGAAGGATAACCATCTCTTATCACCCGGTAAAAAAACAAATTAACGTATTGTTGGTCGTCATCCACACTTTCAATCGCCCTTCGCGGAAAATCCATTTTAATCTGAGATTTTGCTAAGGGAGTAATGGTATCAGACAAATAATCCCTTAAGGTTCTTGAGGCAACAGAAAGCGCCGAAGGATCTAAAGACATCTTAAGCCTTTCTCATATACTTCAATGACCCTGATGTTTTTACGATAGGAGTTACTGGACTTTTTGTTTTTTCACCCAAAGCCACTATCACATCTATCTGTCCAATACGCACTTCAGGTTTCGAGAATTCTTCTGCAACTGGTATTGAGCTTTTTTGTGAGGGTAATGTTTCACCTATAGAAACTCCATATTCATTAAAAAGCTGAATGGCTTCTGTGACTTCTTCGTCCATAGAAATAGGTGAAATGTCATCCTTTTCCACACTAGATTCCATAGATGGCCCCGCAACCCTCCCAACCACGCTCTCTTGTGAAGAAGAAGAAACAGATAATACTGTTGCCACGTCAACCTCTTCTTCAATTTGTTTTTTAATGTCAGGGACTACGTCAAATACTTCATCTATTTTCTGTGTTATCTTGACAGGGCTTTCTACAACTTCTTCCGTTTCATTCTTAACTTGAGGCAAATCAATTGAGAGGGATGAGGATCCCCGACTTCTCCTATATGCCTTTCCGTTCCTATTCACACCGTCCCCATTATCCTCAAGTGTTTGATCCTTCAAATTTAAATCAACATTAGAAATCACTTCTTGGTGGGATGAAACAAACGACGAAACGAAACCAATACTTGCGGACTCGCGACTCGACAAACCAACTCTACTTTGAGTGGTAACTGTTTCTGCACCTGTATCTCTAATAATTAAATCGCCATTTTCATTTTCAACTTCACTCATTGACTCCGCTTCTTGTGGCCCTGTTTCCATCTCAACATACGTACGGGTGGGCGTAGCCCTAACACGTTTTGATGGGGTCCTCATCCTACTGACGCCCTGAGGCGCATCTCTCAAACTGTTCTTTTGTGATTCAAATTTTTCTAAGGAACCAGCAAAGTCCCACGACTCCTCGGCCGGTTTTAAAGTTTCTCGCGCTTTGGCGTCTTGAATAATACCGTGTAAGAATCCCATAATAAACTTAAGATACCATACCGCGGGTTTGGTCTATTAATTTGATATACATCCTACGACGCTTACGGGGTAAAGCTAAAATTTCTTTTTCTGTCCAATTATATGCCAGTGCGAGAGCATGAACTTCAACAAATAAAGGCTTGAGACTATCTACGCCGAAAGCATAAGGGTCTAAAGGGACCATGTTTTTTTTCTGGCAATTAGGACAGGACGTTTGCATTTCCAAAGCCAACTGTGGAGACAGCTCTTCCAACACTTTTTCAATTTCTTTGGCCTGTTCAAAACTGAGTTTCGGCTTGTCTTCCACATCAATGCAAGAATACAAAAGTTTCCACCAAGCATCTTCACCATCCATGTTCTCGATACTTTCTTGATCTGCCCCATTAGGTAATCGCAATCTGAGTTCTTGATCTCCAACAATATAATTTGTGAAAGGAAATCCTGGTCCTGCTTGTGAACAAGGCCATTCAGACTTTTCAAGTCGCACTTCAAAATTTTCTTTGCAGCTGAAGCACTCAGCTTTGTACCAAATGATTTCTGAACCAAACTTTCTGCCTAGCTGAATCATCAAGTACTGTCGGTCCGCCACACAAAGTTTATGAAAATCATCCCATGTCCATTTGCGAGAACCAATGCTTTCCACCGCTTCAAATAAAACAGTGGTCACCCACTCCGGAATCGAAGACAACTTCAAGGAACTCGTAGCCACAAATTCTTCAAGATATCCTGTCACCGAGGTAAATCTACCTTGTCGATAAATCTGACCATCTGCCCAGAGTCCTCCTGGTAGAGTGAAATCACTGAGATCCATTACGCTTCTTAGCTTTCAGTGGGCTCAGATACCCCAGTATCTCTAAACCAACCTTCATGTTCCAGCTTGATCATCTGAATCCCAACCGTGTTCATATTATTGGATTCAAAATCAGGTAGCGCCTGATATTCGGCAACCCAAGCTTTGGCAACCTGATAGGACATCACTGGAGTTCCCTGTAGGTTTTTGACCGTGATCACTACATTGCGACGAAAGCCTTTCAACGACATCGCAGCATCACCTTCAATACTATTCACTTTATTGGCCCATTCTTCAAATACAGGGTCATGAGTCAAACCTTGTTCTAAAGTAATAGGTTCGTACTTGGTTCCCCCAGGTAATTTTCTTTCGTGGGAAGGGTCGCCACCTGTTCTCCAAGGTACGGCTTCAGTTGTTTTTTTGAGGGCTGTCATCTTGCTCAAGCCTGCGACTACAGTGCCATCAATGCTCACTTCAAATTTGAAGGTGCGATACGGATCAAATCTTTCCGCATTTGCTGTAAATAAGGGTGCCGTCATCTTTCTACTCCTTTAGATTTATTGACTACTGACTTTTTGTTGGATACGAATAATGACAAACTCTGCAGGCTTGACAGGTGCAAAACCCACCACCACAATCACTTTACCTGCATCGATATCATCTTGTTCCATGGTGTCCCCAAGCCCACAACGTACAAAGTAAGCTTGGGAAGCTGATTCTCCTTGAAAAGCTCCAGAACGAAATAGCCCGTCCATAAAAGAACCAATACTGCCACGAAGCGAAGCCCATAGATTATGATTATTGGGCTCAAATACTGCCCATTGAATGGCATTAAAAATACTTTGCTCAATAAACAATGCCGTTCTTCTTACAGGAACATAGCGCCACTCCGGTTCTGCCTTGGTAGCTAATGTTCTTGATCCCCAAAGGACTTTGCCGTAATTAGGGATTTGTCGGAGGCAATTAACTCCTAGAGGGTTCAACACATCTTGAATACCATCACTGACTTTATATTCCAAAGCACTGGCACCGAGCAGAGAAGTTTCCACACCCGCAGGTGCCTTCCAAACCCCACGACTGCCATCAATCTTTGCCCACATGCCTGCCGCAAAACCACAGGGAGGAACCAATAATGTTTTGGGCACTCCAGGATTTTCTTCCACGTCAAAAGCGGGGTTAGACACTTCTGGCCATGGATAATACAAAGCGGTATAGGTTGAGGTAGGCATAGACATTGTCGCCACCTTAGTAGCAGTTTCAAACTTTTCACCGGGAGGTGGGTCCAAGATAACCATTCGATTTTTCATGGTCTCCGCATGAGAAACAGCTTCATTGATAGCTTTAGGATGAGCTCCGTCTTTATCTAAATAATTACCTGGTACGCAAATAATATTAGCATCGGAGTATTTTTTGAGCAATGTGAATGCGTTTTCCCAATCGTTATCACTGACACTATCATTCCCATCACTGCCACTGGCCAAGGTCACACTTTGAGTATCAACAGCGGCTTTGACTGCAGCAGGATTTGCAAAAGCGTCATATGTCGCATCTGTCACAGAAACCGTCACATATTCTGATATATCATTAAGTACTCCTTCGATATATAAATTGTGATCATCATCAAAACTGATTTCTTCATAACTCTCTTTTGAAACTAAGTTTCCGTTAACATCGTTGTAACCAATTTCCACACTGAAAGTGCTATCACTTTCATCTTTAATAGTGAAAACAACAATAAGATCATTGGCCCAAGAACCTTCGTTAACAGCTGTTACTGTCAACAACGCTCCCAAGGTACCTACAGCTTTTGACAAGGCTTCATCCCCGACACCGTTATTAGCCAGACGGATCACATAGGCATTACCCCCACCGTTAAGGTAGAAGGTTTGAATTGCAAAGCCCATAGGATCACCTTGAGATGAACTCGCAATCTCCCTAATCCCACCAAAAACTTTTTTGTAATCATCGAACTGTGAAATGGAAGTCACTTCTCCTAGTGGACCTTTAGTAGTGTAACCAATAAAGACGCCCGTAGAAGTTGCCACGGCTTCAATAGGCTTGGCCCCACTTTCGATTTCTTCAATGTATACTCCTGGATGTAAATAACTTGGCATATGTGCCTCCGATTCATTCTCTCTTGTTTTTTATTGATCTCCGGCTTTTTGTTGGATGCGTACAATCACAAACTCAGCAGGTTTGACTGGGGCAAATCCCACAACAACAATCACCTTACCCGCATCGATATCACCTTGTTTCATAGTGTCGCCTAATTTACATCGTACAAAATAAGCATCTGAGGCCGTTTCTCCTTGGAAAGCACCCGCACGAAAAAGGCTATCCATGAAAGAACCTATACTAGCTCTTAAGGAAGACCAAAGTTTATGGTTATTAGGCTCAAACACAGCCCATTGGATGCCGTTATAAATACTTTGCTCCAAATATATCGCCGTACGTCTTACAGGGACATAACGCCATTCCGGTTTGTTTTTGGTGGAAAGAGTTCTACTTCCCCAAATCACAGGACCATAACCTGGGAGTTTTCTCAAACAGTTCACACCTAAAGAATTTAGTTTATCTTGATCTTCATTTTCCACTTGATATTCAAATTCATTCACACCCAACATATTAGTTTCCACACCTGCAGGTGCTTTCCAAACTCCACGCCGACTATCAATTTTAGACCACATCCCGGCGGCAAATCCTGAGGGAGGGACTAATACTGTTTTAGGAGCTTTGGGATTAGTTTCAGCATCGTAAAAAGAATTGCTGACTTTAACCCATGGATAATACAATACCGCATAGGTTGATGTGCTGAAGGCTAATTGTGACACTTCGTATTCCGAAGTAAATTCATCTGCACTTGGAGGATCGACAATAACCATACGGTTTTTCATGGCTTCAGCATGAGCAATAGCTGATTCAACTGAAGCCTTGCCTGTGACATCCCATGACTTACCGGGCAAACAAATGATATTGATATCCGGATACAAGGTGAGCTTACCAAAGGCCGTATCGTATTCTGCTGAATCAATATTGGAAGAACCGTTACCCCCACCAGACATCGTAGCTGCAGCAAAGTAAGAATAATAAAACTCACTTCCTGTACTTTCTGTTCCTCCATTGGCAATACCCAATTTCAATGCAACGGATAACGCAGAAGCTCCATCAACAACAACAGCAGAATCATCCTGTGACACTCCTGAAACGAGTTTAAGTTTACCTTCAACAAAAATGCACTCAAAACTAGCCATCGAATCCGCCGAATCCGCTGATTGGCCTTGGATCTGTGACTCGATCCGTGCCGCGACATCATCTCCATTAGCATAAAGCTGTTTTTCAATGACCACATCAAGAGAAACACCACTACCATCTAACTCAAGAGAGAATGTTCTATCTGCCACATTGGCAGCTGAGAAGTCAAACGAGGCTTCACTCAGATCATCACTGAGACTAAAACCCATGCGAAACTCATCCTGCGTTCCCCCATCTACCACTTCTACTGTGATAAGGTTCGAGTAACCGTTTATGACACTCTCAATAAACTGACTGCTGGTAGAATCTGGTTCGAGATTTTCAAATATTTCTTCAGGTACAAAGTTACCCTGTTTGTTATCACTGCCAATTTCCAATGTCAGGAGGTCAAAATTCTCTTTCTTTGAGATCTTCACAATTAAACCATCCGCCCAATCTCCATCGTTGATAGCTGATACCACTATATCTTTACCTGTCAACAAGGTGTGAGAAACAAACGCAGATGAGTTAGTCGTACCTGTCGCCAGACGATAAATGTAGGCCGACTTACCTCCATTCTGATAGAAAGATTGAACCGCCAAACCCATACTGTCTCCGTTAGTAGCGGTGCCTTTATTAAGAACACCACCATATTTTTTCACATAATCATCCCACTTAAAGATGGGAACAGCCTCACCAATGGTTCCTTTTTCGGCATAACCAATAAATAACGCTGTAGAGGTTGCAACTCCTTCAATAGGCTTGGAACCTGAAGCGATTTCTTCAACATAAACACCTGGATGCATATAGGATGGCACAGACCACCTCCTTAATTTCTTCTACTCTTTTTGTACACTGATCCCAACACCCCCGAAATCGCGTTGAGAAATCAATTGATTTTTATCATAAAACTATTTTGCGATTAAAAACAAGTACCGTAAAATATTCAGGTCCTCAAACTCAAAACTAACAAATGAAACATTTGACAAATAGTGGAAGTGACATTTCAAAACAATTGAAAAATATGAATATAATTTTTTTAATTAATCATGTTTTTTACTATAAACAAAGCAAAAATTACACCGTGACAAGAATTTGAAAATTTAATATTTCAAAAGTACCATCCTTTTCTTTTTACAATGGATAAATATTTTTTTGACAGATAGTGACGGAAAATTTGATTTTTTTAAATAAAAAATTTACCTCAATCTAAACCCATAAGTTCATCACTGCTTAATTCATAGAATGCTGCTTAGCTTTTGGAAACGATTGCAAGTAAGTACCCACTCTTCAAATTACACAACTCTGGAAACATCGCAGCGGTTTGTTCTACATCACCCATACGGAGTCTACGGTATTCACTGGGATCACATCATCTGACTTCGTTTCTTCTTGATCGACGAAATAAACTGTGAGAATTAGTGCGATTATCATTAGGGGTATTGTGAGTTTTGTTGGGCGTGACATTCTTATTTTTTCTTCCCAGAGTTTTTTCTCAAACATAAGTCCCTTTTTTTTTCCTCTTAGCAATGACGATTCCATGAGACATTACCAACCATCCTACTGCAAACCATAATAATGGAATTAAAAATATCATTGAATTAAATGGTAAGCTCCCCGTGGACCAATCACGTCCTTTAAAACATTCACTATCAATTTAAAAACGAAGATTTAAGAAATCGAGATTTTTTTATTTTTCTTGAGATTCACATGCCACCCAGTTTTGCG
>Ga0316192_10000114_pt1 | contig 53279 bp, 54 predicted proteins | sample MerIslwburrow_MG_FD_204931 | JGI IMG/M metagenome (GOLD analysis project Ga0316192, IMG submission 204931) | Coastal sediment microbial communities from Maine, United States - Merrow Island worm burrow | ecosystem: Environmental > Aquatic > Marine > Coastal > Sediment | place: USA: Maine...
TGGAGAGTCCGATCGGCCCCCCAGCCGCCATGCGACTCACAATCGATACCGTCCGTTCCGAACTGGAATCCGCCGGATTCGTCACCCGGGTCCTCGAAGAGACGCTACCCCACCAGTACGCGGTTCAAGGGAGCACGCGCTAGTCGGCTGCGGAGCGTTCGATCGCGTGTCGGAGCTTCACCCGAATCGTCGTCCCGAGCATGCGAAGCCGGCTTCGCTCGGTTCGCAATCGCGTGCCGAGCGAGCGGCCGGTCGGAAGCGAAATCCAAAGCCGAAGAAGGTGGCGTTTCAGCTCCGGGTCAGTGTGGTCTTCGAAGCCGGTACGTGCGTGGAGCACGCTGTGGTTCGAGAGGAGCTGAATGTCTCCGGGTTCGAGATCCATGTCGAGGTACATCCCCGGTGACTCTGCGATCGAATTGTAGAGGTCGAGCAGCTCGCGGTCTTCACGTGCGAGAACCGGCTCCCCTACAGCGTCGCTGGCCGAGCGGAAATAGTCCGTGTGGTAGAACGTCCGCAGGGTTCCCTCATCGAAGGCACACGGTCGTACCGGCAGGTGGCGGACGCCCCCTTCGCCCTTCGTGTCCATCAGAAACGGCTGGTACAGACGCTCCACCCGGTCAGGTCGTTGCTGCAACAGCTCGTTGTAGACAGAGACCGAGCTTGCAATCCGGCTCTTGCCTCCCCGCTTGGCTTTCCGAAGGCAGAGCAAGCCAACGACGTCGGCGGCATCGCAATGGAAGTTGATGTTCACCCGGGTCCGGTAGTGACGCACCTCCTCAGGGCTCTCCCCGGTGTCCCGCACATGCCCGAGAAGGTCGCGCTGGGGGTTCTGCGCGCCTGGAATGCCGAGGTGCTGGCCGAGACACCAGAAGAAGATCTCGCTGTCACTCTCCGGCCAGCGCTCGACGGGAACACCGCGGATGACTTGAAAGCCCCGACCTTCCTGAATTTCGCGGCGCCATCGCGCCACCTTCGCTTCGAGAGTGGGGAGCGGAAAGTCTCTCTTCGTCAGCTCGCCCATCGGCTTGTCGACGAGCTTGGCGTAGGCGAGCGCCCGATCGAGCTCTACGACATCGCCCTCCGTCAGCGACTCCCACCAGTCGTCTCGGCCGGCGAGGTCGCTCCCCTTCCACGCGGACGGCGCCTCGAGAGGCTCGCGCAGCACGCGCTCTTGCGGGCGCGAGAAATAGTGCAGCGTCTGCGCTGTGAGGGACTTGTACACGCGGCGGATTCTAGCCCGACGGGGCTCTCGCCGTCATCGAGGGCCTTTCCCGTGGAGACATTCGCGCAGAATTTGCGACCCTATGGCGCGCGCGGCAGGACGACTTATAGGGTCAAGTGGAGGCGAACCATGAGCGATCCAAGCTACGCGTTTTCGAAGAAGCTAGAAGGTGCCACGGTGGAGGACGCCATTGCTCGGGTGTCGGAGGCACTCAAAGCCAACGGCTTCGGCGTGCTCACGAAGATCGACATTCGGGAGACGTTGAAGAAGAAGATCGACGTGGACTTCCGCCCCTACGTGATCCTCGGAGCGTGCAATCCGAAGCTCGCCCACAAGGCTCTGCAGGGCGAGTCTGCGATCGGCTTACTGCTGCCTTGCAACGTAGTCGTCCAAGAAGACGACGGCGGCGCCTTGGTGTCGTTCGCAGACCCGAAGGCCATGTTCGAGCTCGTACCAAATGCCGCGATCGAAGACGTCGCGACCGAAGCGCGAAGCCTTCTTCAGAACGCGATGAAGCAGCTTTGAGTTAGGCGAGCGCCTCGATTCGCGCAGCCACGTGCTTGTGCCAGGGCGTACCCGCGAGCCAGTCGCGATCCTCGACGGACGTGAGTTCGTTCAATGCGACGCCCGTCCGTTCGAGCACTCCATCTGCGATGCTGTGGTCGGTGCCGAGTCCATTCGGCAAGGAGACATGCCCCGCCTGCATGGCGTCGGACACCTCGACGGGAACTTCCACGGAACCCCGCTTGGTCGTGAGACGCACGCGACCCCCGTCGGCCACGCCCAGGCGCTCCGCGTCGTCGGGGCTGATGCGGAGCAGCCCATCCGGATCCTTCTTTCGCCACTCGGGTGAGCGGAAGATGGTATTCGCAGTGAAAGAGCGCCGCTCGCCGGCGGAGAGCACGAACGGGAACGCCGTGTCTCCCGTGCCGGGCGCTCCATGGCGCAAGGTCGCGAGCTCCTCGAGCAGTTCAGGGATCGACGCGTGAATCCTGCCGTCCGGCGTCATCACGCGGTTCCAGCCCTCCTCGTACTCATCGATGGAAAAGATGACGCCCGAGGGGTGTTCGAGGATCGCCTCGAAGAGCTTCTCTGCTGCGACGAACGCCGGCCCGTCGAACCCCGCGCGCTGCAGCGACTCGGGGTGCTTCGCAGCAAGCTGGTGTACGAGACCCCAGACGACCGCGGCCGAAGCCATACCCTCAGGCATCCGGGGTCCAAGCGTCCTGTAGAGGATGACCGATGCCAGGGGCGCTAGCTTCGGATTCGAAAGCACCTTCGCAAAGAACGCAGGGATGAAGGCCGGACGCCCCTGCTCGAGCGCGGCGTGGAGCGGCGCAAGCTCATCCTCGGTGTATGCGCCGAGCGCCTCGCAAAGGCGCGCGTGAATCTCCGCCTCAGCGAGAACTCCGTCGGGTGCCTGCAGAAGAGGCCGTCGAACGTGAAAGTAGTTGTGCGGGAATTCGAAGTTGAAGAACGTCGCCTCGGCCTTTTCGTACTGCGTAGCCGTGGGGAGGATGTAGTCGGCCAGCCGCGCGGTCTCCGTCATCGCAATATCGATGACCACCAGCGTCTCGAGCGAGCTCAACGCCTCGCGCATCGCCTTGCTGTCCGGCATGGAGTGAGCCGGATTGCTGCTCTCGACGATCATGGCGCGGTATCGCTTGGGGTGGTCGGTGAGGATCTCGGACGGAATCGAATTGCAGGGCGTGAGACCGGAGATGATTCGCTCGTTGGCAACGGGGCTCCGCTTGCACTCCCCACCTGCGCCAAGTTTCTCCAGATTGCCGGCCACACTCACCAAAGAAGTCGGTACGTATTGCGCTCCCTTCTTGGCGAAGTTCCCGGTGAGGACCCAGAGCAGCTTGTTGAGGTAGCTATTCAAGGTCGAAAACCGGTTCATCTGAATCCCGAGGTCTTCGAAGATCGCGACGCTCTCCGCCTTCCCGATGCGATGGGCCGCCTCGCGGACGAGCCCCTCGTCGACCCCCGAGGCCTGGCAATAGTCGGCCACGGGGATCTCGCGTAGCGCGGCGATCGGGTCATCGGCGCCTTGGACGTGCGCCTTGATCCAATCGCGATCGATGAGGTCTTCCTGCACGAGCACCCCGCCAAGCGCCGCGAGGAGCCATGCATCGGCGCCCGGCTTCACTTGAAGGTGAATGTCGGCGAGCTCCGCGGTCTGCGTCTTGCGGGGATCGATCACGATCAGCGAGCGATTCGGATCCTTGGAAATCTCGCGCAGCGTGACTCGAGCGCGCGGAATGCCGTGAGACTGCCAAGGGTTCTTGCCGATGAAGAGCCCAACCTCGCAGTGCTCGAAGTCCCCTCGCGTCACGGTCCCCATCAAGCGACCCCCGACCCAGAACTCCCCGGTCTTCTCTTGGGCGAGAGCACTCGAACGATAGCGCGAGCCGAGCGCGCGCCGAGTCGCGGCTGAATAGGCTGCGGGCAGATGATTGCCCTGCCCGCCGCCACCGAAGTAGAAGATCGTGTCGCCGCCGTGCTCGTCGCGAAGGGCGCTCAGCCGCTCGCTGACCTCGCGAATCGCCGTGTCCCAGTCGATCTCTTCGAACGTGCCGTCGGCTCTGCGCCGGAGCGGAGATGTGATCCGGTCAGGGCCATTCTGGTAGTAATCGAGACGGTGCGGCTTCTCGCAGGCGTAGCCCTTGGAAGCGGGGTGCGCCTTGTCCCCCCGAATGCGGGTGAAATGCCGGTCGTCGTCCCCACCCAACTGGACCTCGAGGCCACAATTGCATTCGCATAGAATGCATGCGGTTTTCTTCCAGGCTTCGGACATGATGGGACCTCGCTCTTTCGTCGCCTACACCGACGAGCCCATCGTAGACTCGCGCTGGCTTGAAGGCGACCCTGGACGCGCTGCGATTGCCCAGGCAATGCTGCGGCGAACCAGGGCGACAGACACGTCACGACATCGAGAGCCATCGGCCCTATGTTTCCCTGCATGACGATGAACGAGCTCCCCCCGCGCGTGCTCTTCTACGATGGCGTGTGCGCGATGTGTAACGGCATCGTGAAGACGCTGCTTCGGCTCGACCGAGACCGTCATTTCGTGTTCGCCGCACTGCAGGGGGAAACCGCGACGCTCGCGCGAGAGCTTCATCCCGAGTTTCCCGCCGAGGTCGAAACGCTCGTGTACCTCAGGGATGGCGAAGTGCTCATCCGCTCCCGGGCCGCCACGCTGGCGATGGCGGAGCTGCCCTACCCAGCGAAGGCGCTCTCCTGGTTTCGGTACTTGCCCGTAGCGCTCACCGATTTCTTCTACGACCTCATCGCGCGCACGCGGTACCGCATATTCGGGCGCTACGAGCACTGCCCCCTACCACCGGCACGAGACCGCGATCGCTTCCTGCCTTGAGTGCGCCTGTGTAGGCCCCTGACCCACCTGTTGGGGTGCACCCGTAAGGGTTGCTAGCCTGAAGGAGTGACGGGGGGTCGTCTCTGGCAGATCGGTTTGGCGCTCTTGATGCTCGCATGCGAGGGGAGCGCAGAGTTCACGGACGCGCGAGAACTCGCTGCGAACGTGGCAGGTGGCACGAACGTCCGCGCGAACCCCAGCAGCAACGTCGAGGTCGACGCGGGTACGCAGCCTGAAGTCGGGACTGGCGGCGCCGGCGGTGCCCCCGCTCTTTGCGCAGGCGGTCCGCTGGCGAGGCCGATTCCGAATTGCCGTCCGGCCGCGGCTCCGAGCACGGGTGATCTACACGCGGACTGCGTGGCGCGCATCAATCGTTTTCGTTGGGAGTGTCAGTGTCTGCCGCCGCTCGAGCGATGGATGGACGGGGACGATTGCACGGACAGCAACGCTCAGTACGACAGCGTCAGCGGTGTTCACGCCAGCTTCTACGACATCCCCTGTGGAAACGGAGCGCGGGCACAGAACGAGTGCCCAGGCTGGCCTTCGGCCGAGCACGTGATCACGGGTTGCCTGCAATCGATGTGGGACGAGGGGCCCGAAGACGGAAATCCGAATAGCGTCAACGGTCACTACGAGAGCATGGCGACGAGGACCTATACGCGCGTGGCCTGCGGCTTTTACACGACGCCATCCGGCCAAGTGTGGGGCGTTCAGAACTTTGACTAGTGCGATGATCTGGGACGAAGGACCTGGCGAGCCATTCTCCGAGCACGGCCACTACATCAAGCTGAGCAACACGGACTACAGCGCGCTTGCATGCGGCTTTCACGAGACGTCCGACGGAAGGTTCTGGTCGATCCAGAACTTCCAGTAGCGATCGCCCTACTGCTCGGGAGGCGTCCAGGCCGTGGCCGCGAGATCGCCCTCTTCGAGGCCGAGCCAAATCTTGAGCTGCTTCAACATGAAGTCGGTGCCCTCGCGCGAGGAGAGGTCGACGCGGTACGTGTTGATGTAGCGCACGCTCTCCTGAAGCCAGAGATCCCACGCCTCCTTCGAGACCTTCTCGAAGACGAACTGGCCCATCTCGTTCGGAAACGGAGGGCGGGTGAGTCCGGGAAGCTCCTTTTCGAGCTTGATGCATTGGACGAGACGCTTGGGATCGGCTTCGGGCATGGCTGTCGGCATTCCTAGCACCCGGCGCGGCGCTGGCTAGCCCAGAATCCGGAAGAACGAGCGAAGCATCTGGTACGTGAGCCCCCAGACGACGCGCCCGTCGACGTCGTACGCGGGAAAGTCGATCTGGGTGCCGTGCCATTGATAGGGCCGCGTCGTGTCGGCCTCACCCCGATAGAGCGGCATGAGAGGCGTCCACAGGGCTTCGGCGACTTCCCGCTCGTCGGCCAGGATGGGCGACTGTTGGTGCACCTCGAACACGAACGGGCGGATCACCGTCTCCTGCGGCTTCCCTCGCGCGATGGCTTGGAGGTCGTCGAGTTGGCCGATGTGGTGGGCCTCCGACGAAAGGTCGAGCCCGACCTCCTCCTGCGTCTCGCGAATCGCCGTCTGAAGAAGAGAGCCGTCCTCCGCGTGCTGGCGGCCGCCGGGAAACGCCATGTGCCCTGACCAGGGATCGCGGGGATGCTCGGCGCGCCGGATGAAGAAGACCTCGGGCCCCGCGGCCCCTTCGCGAAGGAGCATCGCCACGGCAGCCCACTTCTCGTGCTCCGCAAGCTCCCGGGCCGCTCGCGACTCGAGCACACTCCGAACTTTGGGTAGGCCGACCTCAGTCACCCGGATCGGCTAGCACACCCGCGGGATCCCGTCAGCACACGCGCCGACGCGGACACTAGTCGACGATCTCGTAGCGAAAATCCTCGATGACCGGGTTGGCCAGGAGCTTCTCGCACATCGACTGAATATGGGCTTCCGCGTTCGCTCGGTCGGCTCCATCCAGCTCGAGCTCGATCAGCTTGCCGACGCGCGCAGAACGCACCTCCTCGAAACCAAGGGAGGCAAGAGAGCGACGAACCGCGTCCCCTTGAGGGTCGAGAACCTCGCGCTTCAACGTGACGAAGATGTGGGCCTTCATGGTGTCTCCAAACCGAGGTTGTTGGCGATGCGTGGGAGCGGATCGTTTTCGTCCGGCGTGAACGACGTGCCCCGGATCTCGTCGCAAGCCTGAATGTATCGGCGTGATGCCTCGACGCGCACGTCGTCGGGAATGGTCGGGCTTGGGCCGTCACCTTTGTAACCCTCAGCGGCCAACCAGCGTCGAACGTACTCCTTGTCGAAGCTTTCGGGATCCTCGCCCGCTTCGAAGCGTTCGGGATAGCTGTTGGCGTACCAAAACCTGGACGAGTCGGGCGTGTGGATCTCGTCGATGACGACGATCTTGCCGTCCGGAGTCTTTCCAAACTCGTACTTGGTATCGACGAGAATCAGTCCGCGGTCTGCGCAGACTTTCTGGCCGTGCGCGAAAAGCGCCATGGCGTAGCTCGCGGCCTCATCGAAGTCGTCGGCGCCGATGCGACCCATCGCCAAAATCTCTTCGCGGGAAGCGGACACGTCGTGAGCGCCCTTGTCCGCTTTGGTGCTCGGTGTGAGGATCGGATGGGGTAGCTTTTGGTACTTGCTGAGCCCGTCGGGAAGCTCGTGGCCGCAAAACACGCGCGTGCCCTGGGCGTAGTGAGTCCAAATGCTGGTCGAGGTGACGCCGGTGATGTAGGCGCGAACCACCATTTCAACCGGAAGCGGCTCGCACTCGATTCCCACCATGACGTTGGGGTCCGGCACGTCGACCACGTGATTCGGGACGATGCTCTTGGTCTCCTCGAACCACCACGCCGCGAGTCCGTTCAAAACCTGGCCCTTGTAAGGAAGGGTCCCGAGCACTCGGTCGAACGCGCTGATGCGATCGGTGACCACGATGTAGCGCTTCCCGTTCGCGATGTAACAATCGCGGACCTTCCCCTCGTATTTCTCGCCGAGGGACTCGAAATCCGTGCCGTTGAGGGTGTTCGAAAGACCTCGTTGCAGAGTCTCTTGCGATACCGCCATCTCAGTCGACTTCCAGCACACGATCGATGATCGTGTCCACGTGAGCGAGGGCGTGATTCAGGTCGAACTGGTGCTCGATCTCCTCTTCGGATAGGCGCTCTCGGATGTCCGCGTCGGCGAGAAGAAGCTGTCGAAACTCGCCCTGCCCCTCGAACGCCTTCATCGCGTTGCGCTGCACCAACACGTACGCCTCTTGGCGCCCGAGCCCATGCCCGACGAGAGCCAAGAGGATGCCCTCGCTGGCCCAAAGCCCCCCCGTCTGGTCGAGGTTCTCGCGCAGGCGCTCGGGGTATACGACCAGATCGGCGATGACCCCGCGCACTCGATCGAGCATGAACGCCAGCGTGGCGGTCGCGTCGGGAATCATCATGCGCTCGACAGATGAGTGGCTGATGTCGCGCTCATGCCAGAGCGCTACGTTCTCGAGACCCGGCATCACGGCGGCCCGAACGACACGCCCAAGGCCGCAAAGGTTCTCTGTGAGCACCGGGTTGCGCTTGTGCGGCATCGCGCTCGAGCCCTTCTGACCCTTTTTGAAATGCTCTTCCGCTTCGCCAACTTCGGTTCGCTGCCAGTGCCGAACATTGGTCGAGAAGCGCTCGATTCCTGCGGCGATGACTCCGAGGACAGACAGATAGGCCGCGTGACGGTCCCGCGCGACCACCTGAGTGGACACGGACTCGGGTCGAAGGCCGAGTGAGCTGAGCGCCTCGGCCTCGATGGCAGGCGTGAGGTGAGCGTAGGTGCCGACCGCGCCGGCGATTTTGCCAACCGCGATCTCTTCGCGGGCATCCTGGAGCCGCTTGCGATCGCGGGCGAACTCGGCGTAGTGCCCGGCGAGGATGAGTCCGAAGGTGACCGGCTCTGCGTGGATCCCATGCGAACGCCCAATCGCGGGCGTGTGCCGATGCTCCTCGATCCGCCCACGAAGGGCCTCGAGGACCGCATCGAGGCGTACTAAAAGCTTATCGGTCGCGTCGACCAGGAGAAGCGCGAGCGCGGAATCGAGCACGTCCGAGGAGGTCATCCCCCGGTGAAGCCAACGAGCCGGTTCCCCCGCGATGCCTTCCACATGGGTGAGGAATGCGATCACGTCATGACGAGTGACCTTCTCGATCTCGTCGATCGCGTCTGGGTCGAGCTCAGCGCGGAACGACGTGACCTTGTCGGCGGTACCGGCCGGCACGAGGCCGGCGTTCTCCATCGCTCGGCATGCAGCGACTTCGACGTCGAACCACGCCTCGTACTTGCGTTGTTGGGACCAGAGGGCTTGGAACTCGGCGGGGGAATAACGTGGAATCATGGTCGGGCGGCGGATCTAGCAGAACGGCCGCCCCGACGCGAACGGCCTAAATCTCGAAGTTCCAGGCTTTGCGAACCTCGATCTTCGGGCTCGCGAAGCCATCGACGTAGGCTCGATGGTCGGGATCGACGATGTACGCGTGGACGTCTGCCAGCGAGTCGAACTGGAGCGTGATCGCGATGTCCCAGCTCGCCTCGGAAGCCTCGTCCGCGGGGACGCCAACCTCGACGCTTCGAACTTGGGAGAGCGAAGCGAGATCGCGTCGTGTGCGTTCGGCGAACTCAGCACGCGCCGTGTCGTTGCAGTACTCGTCCTTGAGCTTGAAGATGACGATGCGTTGAATCATGGCTTCATCCGATTCCAACGAGACCGCAGGCGATTCCCGCAAGGTGCGGAACGGCAGCGCCAAACATCGAGGCTTCCGTCGAGCTCGCGTTTCCGTCGAGGCTTCGCTTGTACACGCCCTGGGCGATCGCGGCGAGCCGAAAGAGTGAAAAGGCCTTGTAGTAGTTGAGGTCGGGGACGCCGTCGCGGCCGACGAGCTCACAATAGCGAGCGACGAACGCGTCTTCGGAAGGGATGCCGCTGGTGGCGAAGTCGACGCCCGCGAGCCCGCCAATCTTCGGAAGCATCACGTCGTAGAGCATGCACGAGTAAGCAAGGTCAGAGAGGGGATGGCCGAGCGTGGACAGCTCCCAATCGATCACCGCGAGGGCTCGAGGTTCGGTCGGATGGAAGATCAGGTTGTCGAGCCGATAGTCCCCGTGGACGAGCGAGGTCACCTCGTCGTCGGGGATGTTGGCCGGCAGCCACTCGATGAGGGTGTTCATCGGGCCCACGTCGGCGGTCTGGGAAGACTGATACTGCTTGGTCCAGCGCTTCACCTGGCGCGCAACGTAGGCGTTCGGTCGGCCGTAGTCGGAAAGACCGGTCGCATCGAGGTCCACTTGGTGAATCGCGGCCAGCACCCGCGCGAGCTCCTCGTAGATGGCCGTTCGCTCGACCGGCTCGAGCTCGGAAAGCTGCACATTCCAGAAGATCCGCCCCTTGACGTACTCCATCACGAAAAACGACGTGCCGATGACCGAATCGTCCTCGCAGAGCGCATACATCTTCGCCGTGGGCACGTCGGTATCGCGAAGGGCGTGCATCACGCGGAACTCCCGGTCGACCATGTGCGCGGATTGCAGCAGCTTGCCGGGCGGCTTCTTTCGAAGGGCATACTCACGCTCGCCGTCCGCGAGCCAGAACGTCGGATTCGATTGACCGCCCTTGAACTGACGTACCTGCAATGAGCCGGTGTACCCCTCGACGTGCTCCGCCATCCAGGCATCGAGGCGCGCTTCATCGAAACGATGCGCATCTCGGACGGGTCCAGCGTTCTTCGGGGGCACGGGGGGCATGGGGCCTCGCTTTCGGTGGGGCGCGAGCTTATCATGCTCGGCCGATTGTGGAGGCCACCGATGGACTTTAGTACGACGCCCGAACTACAGGACCTGCTCGAACGCACGGAGGCGTTCATGGAAGCCGAGGTCTACCCGCTCGAGGACGCGGCGCGCGAATCGTTCGAGGCGGCGCTGCCCGCCTGCAACGAAGCGAGAGAGCGGTGCAAGGCCGCCGGGCTCTGGGCGCCGCAGATGCCCGCGGACTACGGAGGGATGGAGCTCGGATTTCTACCGCACGCGCACATGAGCGAGATCCTCGGGCGGAGCCCCCTCGGTCACTACGTGTTCGGCTGCCAGGCACCGGATGCCGGCAACATGGAGATCCTCCACAAGTTCGGCACGGACGCGCAGAAGGAACGTTGGCTTCGCCCGCTCGCCGAAGGGCGTATCCGAAGCTGCTTCTCGATGACGGAACCGGACCGTGCGGGCTCCAATCCGACCTGGATGGAAACGAGCGCAGTTCGAGACGGGAACGATTGGGTGATCAACGGTCGCAAGTGGTTCACTACTGGCGGGCATCTCGCCGACTTCGCGATCGTGATGGCTGTCACAAACGCAGATACTGCACCCCACAAGCGTGCGAGCCAGATCATCGTACCCACCGACACACCGGGATTCGAGCACGTCCGCCGCCTCTCGATCATGGGCGACCTCGGATACGGCTGGCAGAGCCACTCGGAAGTCGCCTACCAGGATTGCCGAGTTCCGGCCGATAACCTACTCGGCCAGGAAGGCTTCGGCTTCATGATCGCGCAGGAGCGCCTGGGCCCCGGCCGCATCCACCACTGCATGCGTTGGCTCGGCATCTGCGAGCGCTCGCTCGATCTGATGTGCCGGCGGGCGTCGGAAAGACTCATCGCGCCGGGAAAGCCGCTCGGCAGCCAGCAGGTCATCCAGCACTGGGTCGCAGAGAGCCGCGCAGAGATCGATTCCGCGCGCTTAATGGTCTACCACGCGGCCTGGAAGATCGATCGTGAAGGAGCGAGGGCGGCGCGGAGCGAGATCTCCGCGATCAAATTCAGCGTCGCAGCCGTCTTGCAGCGCGTCGTGGATCGGGCGATTCAGGTGCATGGGGGCCTCGGAATGACCGATGACACCCCTTTGTCATGGTTCTACCGCCACGAGCGCGCCGCCCGGATCTACGACGGACCGGACGAAGTTCACAAAACGGTCCTCGCCCGTACGATTCTGAAGAAGTACGGCATTGAGCTAGGGTCGCAAGGGAGCTAGGTTCCGGAGCGTGAGGTCGGCCACGTACCCGCGATTGAGTTTCCGGGGCTTGTTAGTTGCCTTCGTGATCCTTTCCGGCGTGCAGATCGCGTTCGGGCAGAAGAGCGATTCGGACGACGAGGACTCGGGCTACCGACCTGAGCCGAGCACCAATACGGCTGCCGACGTTCAGCCGCTTCCGATCGACGCTCCCTCCGGAAGCAAGGTGGTCGTAGTGGCCATCGACCGAACGGTCGAGCTCGGCTTGGCGGCCTTCGTGCGGCGGGCGGTCGAAACGAACCCTGATGCCGCGGCGATCATCTTCGAGGTGAACACCCTCGGCGGCCGAGTCGACGCCGCGATTCAGATCCGCGACGCCATCCTCGAAGCGAAGCCCCGGACGGTCGCCTTCATTCATCCGCGCGCGATAAGCGCTGGAGCCCTCATCAGCTTGGCTTGCGACAACGTGCTGATGAGCGAGGGCGCTACGATCGGCGCAGTCACCCCGATTCAAGGCGGCGCGGGCCAAGCGGAGGCCGTGGGCGAAAAGATGGTCTCGTACATGCGGGCGGAGATGCGAGCGACTGCCGAAGCCAATGGCCGCAGAGGTGACATCGCCGAAGCCATGGTCGATCGCGAAGTCGTCATCGAGGGGATCGTCGACAAGGGCAAGCTTCTCACGCTCGACACCGACCAGGCGATCAAGCTCGGCATGGCCGACGGACGCTTCGACAACCTCGACGCCGTCCTCGCGGCGCTGACGCTCGAGTCACCGGCTCTCGTCACCACGGAGCTCAACTGGGGCGAAGAGATCGCGAGATGGCTGACGGAGCCCACCGTCAGCGGACTTCTGCTTTCAGTCGGCATGCTCGGCCTGATGATCGCGTTCTACACGCGTACCGTCGGCGCCTTCACCGTCGCCGGCTTCATCTCGCTTGCCCTGTTCTTCGGCGGACACGCCGTGGTCCATTTGGTCGGCTGGGAGGAGGCCCTACTCTTCTTGGCCGGCGTGATTTTGGTCGTCATCGAGATCTTCTTCGTTCCCGGGTTCGGCGTGCCGGGGGTGCTCGGACTGATCTGCGTCATCTCAGCGCTGGTGCTCTCGCTCATCGGGATGCCGCTCGATGTCTCCTTCGAGACAGGCCTGCTCGCCGACGCGATGACTCGCGTGCTCCTGTCGCTGCTGGGCGCATTCGTCTTGGCGCTGGTAGCGATGCGGGTTCTCTCCCGGACCGAGTTCGGGCGAGCGCTCGTGCTCGAGACGGCGGAAGCCGGCTGGATCTCGGCACCGCCGGCATCGGATCTCGTCGGCCGCGTCGGCGAGGCGCTCACCGACTTACGGCCCGCCGGCAAGGTGGTCATCGAAGGCAAGCGCTACGAAGCGAGCAGCGAGCGCCAGTTCATCGCGCAGGGCGCGCGGGTGCGGGTCATCGGAAAAGAGGGCCCTGAGCTAATCGTCCGCCCCGAGGGAGACGCATGACGCCCCTCATCATCGTCACCGTGCTGGTCTTGGGTCTCGTCCTGCTGTTCGCCGAGGTCGCGATCGTTCCTGGCTTCGGTGTCGCCGGCGTATTGGGTGTTTTCGCACTTGGCGCCGGCGCGGTGGCGGCGTGGACAGAGCTTGGTCCTCTGTGGGGAGGCATCACCGGCGCGGTTTCGATCGTCGCCGCCATCGGCATGCTCATCTGGCTTCCCAAGAGCCGTGCGGGGCGCCAGATGGTCCTCGAACATAGCCAGGCCGAAGCGGTCTCCCAAGAAGACCGCCACGACCTCGTCGGGAGGCGTGGCACTAGCGTCACGCCCCTTCGTCCGATCGGACGAGTTCGGTTCGGCACCGACGAAATCGATGTCATCACCGAAGGTGAGTACGTCGAAAGCAACCAAGAAGTCGAAGTCATGATCGTGGAAGGCGCACGCATCGTCGTGCGCGTCCCGGATCCCAGCTAAGAAAGAACAACCATGTCGTTCGCCCCCCTCGCGCTCATTTTCCTGCTCCTCATCGTCTTCTTCGTCCTGTTCGTCTGGCTAATCCCGGTCCGACTGTGGATTGCCGCCTGGTCGAGTGGGGCGAAGGTCGGGTTTGGCGAGCTGATCGGCATGCGACTGCGACGCGTGGCGCCGTGGGAAGTCGTCAATCCTCGGATCGCCGCGGTGAAAGCCGGCATCGACACACCGACGAACATCCTCGAGTCGCACTACCTCGCGGGCGGCAACGTCAACCGCGTGGTGACGGCGCTCATCAGCGCCGACAAAGCCGGCATCTCTCTCGACTTCTCGCGGGCGGCGGCGATCGATCTCGCTGGCCGCGACGTGCTCGAAGCCGTTCAGACGAGCGTCAACCCACGCGTCATCACGACGCCCAAGATCACCGCGGTCGCCAAAGACGGGATTCAGCTGCTGGTCGTCACGCGAATCACCGTCCGCTCGAACATCGATCGTCTCGTTGGCGGCGCGACCGAAGAAACGGTCGTCGCCCGCGTCGGCGAGGGCATCGTCTCCACCATCGGCTCCGCCATGACCTACGCCGAGGTGCTAGAGAATCCCGACAGTATCTCGAAGAACGTGCTCGCGCGTGGCCTCGACAGCGGCACTGCCTTCAACATTCTTTCGATCGACATCGCGGACGTCGACGTTGGGACCAACATCGGCGCGAAGCTGATGACCGAGCAGGCAGAGGCCGACAAGCAGGTTGCACAAGCACGCGCCGAAGGCCGCCGTGCACTGGCCGTCGCCGCAGAGCAAGAGATGCGAGCCAAGGTCGAAGAGATGCGAGCCCACCTCGTCGAAGCCGAAGCTCGAATCCCCGAAGCCATGGCGGAAGCTCTCAAGGCGGGCAACCTCGGCGTGATGGACTACTACAACATCCGAAACGTCGCGGCTGACACCGACATGCGCGACGCCATCGGCAAGGCCACCGGCGGCACGGACGATGACGGGCAAGTCTAAGGTTCGTACCGTCAGCGCGCTCGTCCGAGAGCCACGGACGTTCGTCGCACGTCTGATTCTCGCGGACGTCGTCTCGAAGCGGGGCGAGGGTCCGCTCGAGCCGAAGCGCCTCGTCTATCGACCAAGGAAGCGCTGAGTCCGTATGCCACCCTGGGTCAGCGAGCACATTGGAGAGATCGCGCTCCTGATCTACATCCTCTACCCCATCCTCAAGCGATGGTGGGACCGGCGCAAAGAGCGCGCCGCGAAAAGGGAAGCCGAGAAACCGGCGGAAGCGCGAACGAAGTCCCCCGCGAAGAAGCCTGCGAAGAAGCGCGCGAAGAAGCCTGCGAAGCCGACTTCGCGCGAGGACGCGCCGCGCAAGCGACCTGCCCGCGCGGAGTCCGCGCCAAAGCGGCCGACTGGGCGTGACTTCCTCGAAGCGGCACGAGGGCGAGCTGCGAGACTCGAGGTAGAGGCCGAGCGACTGCTGCAGCGAGCGGAGCGGGACCCGCGTTTGGTTCGCTTGGTGCCCGCGCTCCGCGAAGACCTCCTCGTGCGAGTGCAGACGATCAAGCGCTCTCTCGACGGAACGCCGACTCTATCGACGATCATGCAGGACACGACCGTCATGCAAGGTCTCGAAGAGCTCCTCCGCTACCTCGCGACGATGGCGCGCCAGCGAACCGCGGCGCCCTCATCATTCCTAGCAGACGCGGACACGATGGCGGACGCTTGCTACGCCCCGATTCTCGAATTTGCGCGAGTTCAGAGCCTGAGCCTCAGAACCAGCCAGCCGGTTGCGATCACCGGCGATTGGGGCCTCTCGATCGTTCCGCGCTTCGCCTCGACTCGAGTCGCACCACTGCGGCTACCTGCCGGGTTCGACAGCGAGGTTTGGCATTGGCCGGCCATCGCACACGAAGTCGCGCATGACTTCTACTACAGCCTCGAGGGCATCGAAGAGGGTCTTCGTGCGCGCCTTTCACTCCCCTCGAACGTGGCCATGCCGCTGTCGGAGAGCGAGCTCGGCGGAGGATGGCTTCGCCAGCTCTTCGGCGCCTGGCTGTCCGAGGTCTTCGCGGACACCGTCGGCACCGTCATGCTCGGGCCTGCGTATGCGGAGGCGATGCACCAGGCATTCCGGAACCCAGACTCCCCCCAACGAACCGCCGCGATTTTCCAGGACGGCGGCATCATCGACGAGCATCCACCCGACCGGCTCCGCATCTACATGGCGACCCGCGTACTGCATCACCTAGGCCGCCATGAGGAAGCAGACGCGATCTGGGAGCGATGGGAGGCCGACCATCCTGGAGTCGCCTTCTACTATCTTCCGCTCGGTGGCGATTGGGTGGGTCTCTCGGATGAGAACCTACACACCGTGGCCGACGCGATGGTCGATGTACTCCTGCAGCGCCCATGGCCCGAGCTCCAAGGCTTCCAGCTGCTCAACATTCCGGGCCTCGCCTACCTGCACGCCGAGCACGCTACAGTGCAGCGCTTGATCCCCGCCCTCGCCCGCGGCGAGACGCTTGACGAGGACCCTCGCTGGATCATCGCCGCGGCGGTGCTCGCCGCCGGCGCACAGCCTGCCCTTCGCGACGCGATCCTCGAAACGGCACGCCGCTCGATTCGAGGCATCGGCGAAGCCCCCGAACCCGCACTCCCCCCGGCCCGCCGCCCGGCATCGATCCCCAGGGCCCTAGCCGCATCCCTCCGCAGCCCCGCCGCCTTCCAAGAAGCAATCACCCTATCCGCCGCCCTATCAAGGGGACACGCAGCCCCCCGAAAACACCCCTACTCTCGGTAGCTTGCAAGCCCAAACGCGCACTTTGCCTGATGGGCACGCGCGGGACTGGCTCCGCAAACGAGAACGCGCCCGAGCACGGGCCGAGTCGAGCATCGCGCCCTGTACGCTCGAACAGCCGGTGCTAGACATCAGGCATGCCCCTCAAAGGCTTCCATCCCGCGGTCGCCACCTGGTTCGAGCGGCGATTCGGAGAGCCGACACCGCCGCAAGCCGAGGGGTGGCCGGCCATTCGCGAGGGCACGCACACCTTGATCGCGTCGCCAACCGGCTCTGGCAAGACGCTCGCCGCATTCCTGTGCGCGATCGACGAATTGGTGGAGCGAGGTCTTCGCGACGGTCTCGAAGACGGCGTCAGCGTTCTTTACATCTCTCCGCTCAAGGCTTTGAGCAACGATGTCGAGAAGAACCTACAAGCTCCGATCGAGGGTATCCGCGGCACGCTCGAAGAGCTCGGCTACGCAGACGTCGACATCCGAACGGCAGTGCGGACCGGCGACACCCCCGCGTACACGCGCGCAAAGATGGTGAAGAAGCCACCCCAGATCTTCGTGACGACGCCCGAATCGCTCTACATCCTTCTCACTAGCGAAGGCGGCCGACGGATGCTGTCCAACGTTCGCACGGTGATCGTCGACGAGATTCACGCCCTCGTCGCCAACAAGCGCGGCGCGCACCTGGCCCTCTCTCTCGAGAGGCTCGAAGCATTGGTCGGTCGCAACATCACACGAATCGGCCTATCCGCGACCCAGAACCCCATCCAAGACGTCGCGCGATTTCTCGTCGGCGCGCGGGGCACCGCGGACGCCCCTGCACCTTGCCGCATCGTCGACGTTGGACACCAGCGGACCATGGACGTTGCGGTCGAGCTCCCTGGGTCCCCGCTCGAAACCGTGATGTCGCATGAAGTGTGGGACCAGATTTACGAGCGGCTCGCGGCGCTCATCGCCGAGCACAACACAACTCTCGTGTTCGTGAACACGAGAAAGATCGCCGAGCGCGTCACCCGACACCTTGCGAACCTTCTTGGCGAGGAAGCGGTGGCCGCTCACCACGGCAGTCTCGCTCGTGCCCACCGGCTCGATGCAGAGCGCCGGCTGAAGTCCGGCGAGCTCAGTGCCGTCGTGGCGACCGCCTCCCTCGAACTCGGCATTGATGTTGGAGACGTGGACCTCGTCTGCCAGCTCGGCTCGCCGCATTCGGTCGCAACCTTCCTTCAGCGCGTAGGACGTTCGGGCCATTGGCACGGTGGCACCCCGAAAGGAAGACTCTTCCCGTTGAGCCGCGACGACCTCGTCGAATGCGCGGCGCTCATGCGATGCGTCCGGCGAGGCGAACTCGACCGCATCCGCATCCCTGAGGGCTCCACCGACATCCTTGCACAGCAGATCGTCGCATCCGCAGCCGCGACAGAGGAGTGGGCGGAAACCGACATCCTCTCCTTGGTCAGGAACGCGTGGCCCTATCGGGATCTGACCGAGAAGCGGTTCAACCAAGTGCTCGAAGTGCTGTCAGAGGGCTTTGCCACGAGCCGTGGCCGAAGGGGAGCCTATCTTCATCGCGACGAGGTCAACCGTCGCATCCGCCCGCGACGAAGCGCCCGACTCACGGCGATCACCAATGGCGGCGCGATTCCAGACAACTTCGACTACGAAGTTCGGCTGGAACCGGAGGGGCTGCGAATCGGCAGCGTCAACGAGGACCTGGCACTCGAAAGCGCGACGGGTGACATTTTTCAACTTGGAAACCACTCGTATCGAATCCTCGGCGTCCAGCCGGGCGTCGTTCGTGTTGCGGATGCGAAAGGCGCACCAGCGACATTGCCATTCTGGCTTGGGGAAGCGCCGGCACGCGCCGACCTCCTTTCGGAGTCCGTGAACGCAATTCGCGAAGGGATCGACTCCCTGCACCAGGACCCGAACGCGGTGGTCACATGGCTGCAAGACGAGACCGCGATTACGGAACTGGCCGCGAAGCAACTCGCCGAGTACCTGGTGAGCGCCCGCATCGCCCTCGACGCCATGCCGACCCGCGATACGGTGGTGATCGAACGCTTCTTCGACGAAACGGGAGCGATGCACATCGTCATCCACGCACCGTTCGGAGCGCGCATCAATCGAGCATGGGGTCTGTCTCTTCGCAAGCGATTCTGCCGGAGCTTCAACGTAGAGCTTCAGGCCGCCGCCATCGAGGACGCGATCATCTTGTCGCTCGGCCCGACGCACAGCTTTCCGCTCGAAGACGTGTTTCGATTTCTGCGCCCCGAGAACGCCAGAGAGGTTCTCGTGCAGGCGATGCTCGATGCTCCGATGTTTCAGACGCGCTGGCGCTGGAATGCTACCCGCGCACTCGCTCTTCTTCGATTTCGCGGCGGCAAGAAAGTTCCTCCTCAGTTCCAGCGCATGCAGGCGGACGACCTGCTTGCCCTGTGCTTTCCAGATCAGGTCGCGTGTCTCGAGAACGTGGCGGGCGACCGTGACATCCCCGATCACCCACTCGTGCAGCAGACCATCGAAGACTGCCTCCATGAAGCCATGGACATTGAAGGCTTCGAGGCGCTGCTCGCGCGGATGCAAGCCGGCGAAATCGACATGCTTGCGCGCGACCTGACCGAGCCATCCCCGCTCGCGCAATCGGTGCTGAACGCGAACCCCTACGCCTTCCTCGACGATGCGCCGCTCGAAGAGCGACGGACACAAGCCATCATGTCGCGGCGATGGCTCGACCCGAGCCGGACCTCCGACCTGGCGACCCTCGACGAGGCTGCGATCGAGCGCGTGCGAGAAGAAGCACGGCCCGAGCCCCGCGACGCAGAGGAGATGCACGACGCATTGCTTCTTCATCACAGCATCACCCATGAAGAGGCCGAGCGGGGCCAGTGGCTCGAGTGGCTCGGCTCCCTGGCGGACGAGGGGCGCGCGACGCGATTCGCCCACGGGGACTGCCTGTTCTGGGTGGCCGCCGAGCGAGTTCCGTTGGCACGCGCAGCATGGCCGGATGGCAAGGCAGAAACTGAAGTTCGTGTGCCAGATCGCTTCCGAGAGCAGACCTGGACCGGCATTGATGCGGCACGAGAGATCGTGCGCGGTCGGCTTCAAGCGTCAGGCCCGATCTCCGCGGCGTCGCTTGGCTCTATCCTGAGCCTCGGCCCGACAGAGATAGAGGCAAGCCTCATCGCTCTCGAAGGCGAGGGCTTCGTCTTAAGAGGAAGCTTCACGCCGGGCGCGACCGATGTGGAGTGGTGCGAACGCGGCCTCCTCGCACGGATTCACCGCTACACCCTGAACAGGCTCCGAAAGGAGATCGAAGCGGTGAGCGCGGCAGATTTTCTGCGATTCCTAGTGACATGGCAGCACGCTTCCGCAGGCGCGCGAATGGAGGGGCCCGAGGGCCTTGCCGCGATCCTCGATCAGCTCGAAGGAATGGAAGCGGGCGCGGCCGCGTGGGAGTCCGACGTCTTTCCGGTTCGCATGGAAGGGTATGACCCGAGCTGGCTCGACCAACTCTGCATGTCCGGCCGCGCCACCTGGAGTCGCAGAACGCCGCCTTCCGGTCGAGCGTCGAGCCCGATTCGAACGAGCCCGATTGCATTCACGCGCCGCGCGGAAGCCCAGGCGTGGCGTCTTCGTTCGGGCAGCGCAGAGGCAGCGTCGAGCGACGCGATCGCCGTCCTCGAAACACTTCAGCGCTGCGGAGCGAGCTTCGTCGACGACATCGGCGAAGGCGCTGGACTCCTGCCCACGCAGACAGAGGCTGCGCTCGGGGAGCTCGTGTCACTCGGACTGGTGACTGCAGATGGTTTCACGGGTCTGCGAGCGCTCTTGGCGCCCGACCCAAAGCGCCCGAGGCGCGGCCGTCGATCGGCGCCCGCCTACAGCATGGAGGCAGCGGGTCGGTGGACGGTCCTCCCGGACGCCCCCGAGGAGCACGATCTCGACAGCATTGCCTGGACACTCCTCCGACGCTGGGGGGTCGTGTTTCGGCGGCTCATCGATCGCGAAGGGGACCTCCCGCCATGGTACGAGCTCCTTCGAGTATACCGGCGCCTCGAGGCCCAGGGACGAATCCGAGGAGGCCGTTTCGTCGGGGGTTTCGCGGGAGAGCAGTACGCCCTCCCCGAGGCGATCCCGGCCCTCCGCAAGGCCAGACGCGCACCGAAGACAGGCGAGCTCGTCTCGATCAGTGCCGCCGACCCACTGAACCTCGTCGGGATCCTCACGCCAGGTCATCGCGTGCCCGCAACACCGAAGAACCGAATCCTCTTTCGCGATGGGCTCCCGGTGGCGTTTCTCGAAGGCAGCGAAACACACTTCCTCGAAGACCCTTCCGAAGAACGATGGAGCCTCACGAAGGCGCTCCAACGACAACCCGTTCCGCGGGCCGTACAAGCGTACCTCGGAAGTCGGCCCTAGCGTCGCGCGCGTTGCTTCCTTTCAGACCACGCCTTGAGCGACGATCGCAGGGGACTCCCCAAGGGGCCTTTCCCCCGTATAGTCAACACCATTGACTCGCACGTTGCCCCTGTCGTCCTCCCAGGAGACCCTGAAGATGATGATGCGGTCGGGTTCCGTAATCCGTGTCTGTTGTTCTCGTGGACTTTGGTCGGGCTGCTGGTGTCGGCTCGAGAAGGTGGGGTATGCCATTCGATGGGTCCGCCTGGGCTGCCCCCTCTTCTTCGCGCGGCGTGATGACTCATACGCTCTGCTGGGACGTAAGAAAAACATATCGAGTTCCTCCCACGCAGAATTTTCGCAGAGCGGTTCGCCGAGGCTGCTTCGTTCTGCTCTGCTGGTTTTGAGCGCGCCCTTGGAGCTGTGACGGGCTAGTATGCGCGCAAGATGGGCGAGCAAAACCTCCCACTCGATGGCATCAAAGTCATCGAATTCACACACATGGTGATGGGTCCGGCGGCGGGTGTAGTGCTCGGTGATTTAGGGGCCGAGATCATCCGAATCGAACCACTCGCCGGTGACAGCACGCGTGCGCTTCGTGGTTCCGGGGCTGGTTATTTCCCGATGTACAATCGCAACAAGCGGAGCGTCTGTGTGGACCTCAAGTCGGAGGAAGGCAAAGCGCTCGTCCTCGATCTCGTGGACACCGCAGACGTGCTCATCGAGAATTTTCGCCCGGGAACGATGGACCGGCTTGGCTTTGGTTACGAAGAACTGCGCGCCCGGAACCCTCGCTTGATCTACTGCTCCGCGAAAGGGTTCCTGAGCGGACCCTACGAGCACCGCACCGCCCTCGATGAAGTCACGCAGATGATGGGCGGCCTTGCGTACATGACGGGCCCGCCAGGGAAGCCCCTGCGGGCCGGCACGTCGGTGGTGGATGTCACCGGTGGCATGTTTGGCGCGCTCGGAATCATCGCAGCACTCTTTCGGCGTACATCGACTGGCCAAGGTCAAGAGGTGGTCGCTTCACTTTTCGAGAGCACGGTGTTCCTGGTTGGACAGCACATGGCGCAGTACGCCGTGATGGGAGAGCCAGCGGCACCCATGCCCGCCCGCAAATCGGCATGGGCGATCTACCAGATTTTCGAAACCAAGGACGACGACCAAGTGTTCGTGGGAATCGTCAGCGATAAGCAGTGGCAGCTCTTCTGCGAAGCGTTCGAGCTTCACGACCTCGCTGCAGACGAAACGCTCGCGACCAACAATGAGCGCACGGCACAGAAGGAGCGGCTCGTCCACGCAGTGCAAGAGGCCTTTTTGAGCTTCACGAAACAAGAGCTCATGGACAAGCTCGAGCGAACAGGCCTGCCATTTGCGCCAATCGGAAAGCCGGAAGAGCTCCTCGACGACCCACACCTCAACGCGAGCGAAGGGCTCCTCGAGGTATCGATCACCGAGGGCGAGCGTGCGGGTGCGACGATGCGACTGCCTGCACTCCCCCTCGCGATGGATGGCCACAGATTCGGTCTCCAACGTGACATCCCGCGTGCCGGCGCCGATACGCGCGACGTGATGAGGGAGCTTGGCTACTCGGACGCGCGAATCGAAACGCTGCTCGCCGACGGCATCATCGCCGTGGACTGAGGGCGACGCGGGGACTCAGAACCGAGGCCGCGGGCGGAAAGTGCGCGTTTCGTCTCGTAAGCATCTGAAAGTAAACGGGTTTTGGAGGGGCTGCGTGTCCCCGCGTTAGGCGAAGTTGTTGGGGCGTTCTACGCAGAGGATGCCGCCGGGGGCTTCGATCAGGGTGGCGCACTGGTTGCAGTGGTTGCAGCCGTTCTTGTAGTTCGTGCGCGCTTGCGCGTGCTTCGGGAAGTCGGGGTCGAAGATCAGGGCGCGCCCGAGCTGGATGAAATCGAAGCCCGCATCCATCACGGTGCGAATACTGTCGTTTGTGCAGACGCCGCCGATGTAGCAAACGCCGCATTGAACGCGGTCGCGAATGCGCTTGGCCTGCTCGAGGAAGTAGGTCTCCTCGTAGGGGTACTTCTTGAACATGAAAGGAGCGGCCAGGCGGATGCCGACCTTCATGACAAGACTCTTCTCGTGCTTGATCAAGCCGGGTACGAGGCTGTCGCCTCGGAAGAGGAGCATCGGGTTCATGCTGCTGGTCCCGCCGCTGCAGATGATGACGTCGATGCCGGCCGCTTCCAGCATCGCGGCGATGTGAACCGAATCTTCGTAGGTCACGCCTCCAGGGACACCGTCGGTCATGCTGATCTTGCCTAGGAGCGGGAAGTCATCGCCGACGTTTTCGCGGACCTCCTCGAGCACCTCGACGGCGAAGCGCATTCGATTCTCGAGGCTCCCACCGTATTCGTCTTTGCGTTTGTTCGTCTTCGGGCTGATGAACTGGCTGATCCCGTAACCGTGTCCGAAATGAATCTCGACCGCGTCAAAACCCACGGACTTCATGAAGGCAGCGGCGCGCCCAATGACCGCGGTCCGCTCGCGAATCTGCGGCTTGGTCATTTCCTGAATGCGCGAAAGACCATGTGTGAGTCCGAGCGCGTTGGTGCCTTTCGACGGCCCGAGCGGTCGATCGCCGGTGAACTCGCGGTTCTTGGTGAACGCTCCGGCGTGTCCGAGCTGCCCAGAGATTTTGGTGCCCGTCGCCTGGACTGTACGAATGAATCGCTCGAGGTCGGGCCGAATCCCCTCGTGCATGTACATCATGTTCTCGTGGATGCGCCCGTCGGCCTCCGCAGCGCAATAGGCGACGGTCGTCATTCCGATGCCGCCCTGCCCGAGTCGCTCGTGAAACTGGATCAGGGCATCGCTTGGAACGCCGCCCGGTGATTTCCCCTCGAACGTCGCCGCTTTGATGAGCCGATTGCGAAGGGTCAGCCCGTTGATCGTGGCCTCGGAGAAGCACTGTCCTAGTGGGTCGCTCACGCGCAGGAGACTAAGCCAGGGGTCATGGGCGCGCCAGTGTGGCCCCGCAGCAGCAAGCTCGCCGTCGAAGTGCTACGGTGCCGCCCCGTCATGCCGGATCTGCTCACGACGGTTCAATACACGGTTCGCGGAATCGAGCTCGATGCGACCGGGTACGTCGCGCCAGGATGGCTCTCGCGGATCTTCGAAGACACCCGCTGGCGGGTGTTCACCTTGGACGACTACTCCCTGCGCGGCCTCATGGAAGGCGGGGTCGCCCGAGCTGGCACCTACGAGTACGGAGTACCGCTGAGCTACGGGGACCGGATCGCGATTTCTACCTGGGTCGCGCGGGTCGGTCGGACGAGTTTTGACTTCGGTCATCGCATCGTCCGGGAAGGCGACGGCGAGACCGCTGCGAGCGCGCGGATGACCGTCGTGAACTTGGGGCCGAGCGGCCCGGCGCCCCTCGATCCAGTGGTCGCCTCGTATGTCATCGACGAACCCGTTCCCGCTGTTCGCTCATGGCCTGCAGAGGAACGTGCGGAGGTCTGGTCGCGAGAGTGGGAAGTGCGGCCGAGCGACCAAGACAGCTTCGGCCACGTCAACCAAGCCCGTTACGTCGACTACATCGAGGACACCCGCTGGTTTGCAGCCAAAGCGAGAGCACCTGCAGGTCTCGAGGGCCGACTCGACGGATTATCGGTCGAGTACATTCGGGAGGCGCACGCGGGCGAGCTCGTCCGAATGGAGACCTGGGCTACTGGCGAAGGCGCGCGCGCGTACGAACTCACGCGCCAGCCAGACGGCGAAGTATTGACCCGCGGGCAGTCCTTCGTCGCACCTCGCTAAAGAGTCGCGCTGCAGAGCAAGGGGGTTTATTCTCGACCCGATGGCTACCTCCCTCGGCAGCGCGCACACTCGACCCGAGGCGCTATTTGCCGGGAGGTACGTAGTAGACGGGCTTCTTCCTTGGGGCGGGCTCATCCGCTACTACCGGGCATCCGCAGAAGGCAGCCCGGTCATCGTGAGCGTCCTGCCGATGGATGTCAGTCGCTCGCTTCGAGCCGAGGCGGCGTTCGCAGATTTCGCGCAGCGCGCTGGCTCGATCCGCTCGGCCTCCGTGCCGAGCGTCCTCGATGCCGGAATCATCGACGGGGTGCCTTACCTCGCATTTCAGGACACACGCGGGACTCTGCTGACAGACCTGCTCCGCGATCGTTCGCTCGGCTCGCTCGATACTCTCCGCCTCGGCACCGATGTGCTCGACGCGCTCGAGGCGGGTCACGCCACAGGGCTGACGCACGGGGATCTCACCCCTCAGAACGTCGTCGTCACCCGGGATCGACATGGACGACTCTCTGCGCGGGTCATCGGCATCGGCGCGCTCCCCTTGCTGCGCGCTCAAGTAGACGCGAGCGCGCACGCGGTACACACGGGCTCAGGAAAGTTTGCGATCGCGTACATGGCGCCGGAGCTTTTCGGCGGAGGCGCGTCCCATCCATCCGCAGACCTGTACGCGGCCGGCGCGTTACTCCATCACATGGTCACCGGCGCCCCTCCCAAGGGCTCCGAAACCGACGAGGGCTTCGAAGACATGCCCGAGCTGCCCGACGTCGTTCGACGAGCAAGAGCGAGGCGACCCATTCAGCGGTACCGAAGCGCCGCTGCGATGCGAGCGGCGCTCGAATGGGTCGAGGTGGAGTCCGCGAAGCGTAGCCCTCAGACGCAGGACATCGCACCCTGGATGGAGAACTCGCACATTGGCTCGGTTCCGGTGCCTGTGCTGAGCTCGACGCACCCGCCCGCATACGTGAGCAGCAACCACCCTCCTGGCAAAGTCCTCGGCTCCCTTCGACCCCCCTCCCCCGCCGCAGTGTCGGGCGCGGACAAAGCGAGCCCCTCACCCCACGGCTACCGCTGGCTGCAAGTGGCACTTCTGCTACTTGTCCTCGCGTCGCTCGTGTCGTTTGATGTCTGGCACGAGGCGCGACTGGGCGATGCGATGGAGGGCCTCTCCCGCGCGCTGCACTCGGATTCGGTCGATGGTGAGTAGCAACAAGATCACGCCCACCGACGAAGAGCTGATGGATGCGTACGTCGATGGCGACGACGCAGCCTTTCGCTTGTTGTTCGAGCGGTACGCACCGATCTTGCTTCGACTGACGCGCCGTCATCTGCGCGACGACGAACTAGCGCGGGAGATCGTTCAGCAGACCTTTTTTCGCCTCCACGGGGCCCGCAACGACTTCCGGCGAGGCTCGAAGTTGCGACCCTGGGTCATGACCATCGCAATGAATCTCGTCCGCGAGCATTGGCGGCGAAAGAAGCGCCGCAAGATGAGCGACCTCGAGCTCGACACACAGGCAGCCCCGGAAGCCGACTTCATGCCCATCGAGCTTCGGCAGCGCTCTGCCCTGCTCCATGGGGCCCTCGAAAAGCTCCCGGCGAGTCAGCGGGAGGTCGTCGAGCTGCATTGGTTTCAAGAGCGACCATACGCCGAGGTAGCCGAAATTGTGGGCACTTCGGAGGGTGCAGTGCGGGTTCGCGCCCATCGGGCCTACACAACTTTGAAACAATTGTTGGTTTCGGAAATACGTGGGGATGAATGACTAGTTCCAGCGATAGGCCCGAGGCCGGTCTCGACGAGCGCCTGCGCGAGCTGGACGCCGCCGAAACGCCAGGGAGCGACGCTCTCGTGGAGGAGATGTTCTCCGACATGAAGTCCCGCTGCGACAAGAGCGACCGGACGCTCGCCGGGTTCTTGAGAAGTCGTTCGACCCTGGTGCGACGAGCGATCGTCCTCTCGGTGTTCGTGGCCCTCGCCGTTGCAGGCTGGTTCGCGTTTCCGCTGATCGGCGAAGAGGGACGCTCTGTTCAATGGACGGTAAGCCTGGTGGCTTTCTGCTTCCTTCTCGTTCTGGCCATGTTTATGGTGACGCGCCCGGTTCACCTTCCCGCGTTGCCGCGATGGCAGTCACTCTGCTTGGTGTGCATCGCGGTCGGGGCGACCGTAGTTGCCGCGTTCTGGCCGGTGCCCGCCGCGATGGCCGCAACGACGCATGACCACGGCAACGGCTTCATGGCCGGGGCCTGCATGGGCGTGGGTCTTCTCCTTGGTGTCCCCGTCTATGCTCTGCTCCGCCTGGTCGACCGCGGCAACGCGCTCGGAAGCTTGGTTGCCGCTGCCGCCGCAGGCGTGGCGGGCAACTTCGTCCTGAAGGCACACTGCTCGATCGCAGGCACTTCGCACGAGCTTCTGGGCCATGCCTCGGTCGCCCTGGTGTTCGTAGTGGGTTTGGGGTTGGTTCATCGGTGGATTCCGTCTAAATAGACGGGAATGACGGAAGAGCTGCGCCGGAGCTTCGAAGAGCGAGGCATTCGCAAGGTCAAAGTCGGCGGCTTCGACGTCGATGGCTTGCTGCGAGGTAAGTACATCAGCCTCGAGAAGTTCTGGTCTTCCCTAGAGAAGGGGTTCGGCTTTTGTGACGTGATCTTCGGCTGGGACATCTCCGACCAACTCTACGACAATGCGACCGTCACCGGCTGGAGCACCGGCTACCCGGACGCACTGGCGCGCATCGACGCCTCGACCTTTCGCGTACTGCCCGACTCACCGGACACCGCGCACTTCCTGGTCGATTTCTATACGCAGGACGGAGAGCCCCACCCCGCCTGTCCGCGTAATCTCCTGAAGTCGGCGCTGCGGCGAGCGGCGGACGCTGGGTTCACGGCTCGATTCTCCGCGGAGTTCGAGTTCTGGGTGTTCCAAGAGACCCCTCAATCGCTCCACGACAAGGGGTTCCGCGCTCTGGATCCGCTGAGCCCGGGGATGTTCGGGTACTCCTGGTTGCGACAGGGGCAGTACCAAGCACTCGTGGACGACATCCTCGACACCTGTGCCGAGTACGACATCGAGATCGAAGGCCTCCACACGGAGACCGGCCCCGGCGTGTGGGAGGCCGCGATTCGCTATGACGACGCGCTCGAAGCCGCCGACAAGGCCGCGCTTTTCAAGACGACGGTCAAACACATCTGCTCGCGACACGACCTCAGTGCCACGTTCATGGCCAAGTGGAACCCTGACCTGCCAGGCTCGAGCGGTCACCTGCACCAGAGCCTCTGGGACAAAGGCGGCCAGATCAACCTCTTCGCTGCGGCCGGAAGCGACAGCCTCAGCGAGATCGGGATGCACTATCTCGGTGGTTTGGTTTCGCTCGCGCCAGAGCTGACCGCCCTCTACTCACCGTTCATCAATAGCTACAAGCGCTACGTTCCCGGCGTATGGGCGCCGTTGAACGCTTCTTGGGGCGTCGAGAATCGAACCTGCGGCGCGCGCGTCATTCTCGAACCCGGGGATAGCGCGGCGCGGATCGAGCTTCGGCAGACGGCCGCCGACATCAATCCGTACATCGCGATGGCCGCGTGCCTCGGCTCCGGGCTCTACGGCATCGAAAACCGAGTCGCGCCTCCGGCCGAAACCTCGGGGGACGCAACGACAGGCGGCGACCCATCCCTCGCCCTTCCCCTGACGCTCGAAGCTGCGGTTGAAAAGCTCCGCGGAAGCAAAGCAGCGAGAGAGGCGCTCGGCGACGCATTCGTCGACCACTACGTCCGCACCCGTGACTGGGAATGCCGCGAATACAACCGCTCGGTTAGCGAGTGGGAGCTCCGCCGCTACTTCGAGGCGGTATAAAGGCAGCCATGCTCAAACGATTCCTATCCGAGCGCCCTCTTCGCCTACCGCACCTGAAGCCCTACGTGCCGCGGCCGAGCGACCCTTCGATTTTCTGGTTCAACAGCGAGCGGGACGACATCGTCTCCGACGTGGTCAGTCGCATCTGCGGCGCGCTCGAGACCGACCGGAGCCACCTGGAGCTCGCCCTCAATGACGCCGCGTTCCACGAGATTCGCCGCCTCGAGAAACAACGGGACGACGAGGCACGGGATCGGCTCGGCTACTGGCGCTCGATGATCCGGCGGGTCGCCAAGATGGACGACAGCGAGCAACGCCGCGTCCTTCACACCATCGTGACGAGCATGGCCCGCGACGTGGCGGGTAACTTCGATCCGCGCGTCTACCGATTCGCCCGGCAGGCGGTGCCGCGCTTGATCGGCGGCGTCATGGAGCCGCGACGTCTCTCGAAGGACCTGATGGCAACCGCGCCAACGGCCCTCGACCGAGTGCTCCGAGTCCAGGGGGATCTCGAGCATCTGCAGCAACTGCAAAGCCGCGGGAGCTTGGTCTTCGTGCCGACGCACTCCTCGAACCTCGACTCGATCGTGCTGGCCCAGGCGCTCGAAACGGCCGGCCTCCCGCCCGCCATCTACGGCGCCGGCAAGAACCTCTTCACGAACCCCATCATCAGCTTCTTCATGCACAACCTCGGTGCCTATCGAGTCGACCGCCGAATCCGCGTCAGCTTATATAAGGACGTATTGAAGCTCTACTCGCAGGTGATGATCGAGCGGGGCTACCATTCGCTGTTTTTCCCGGGCGGAACCCGCAGCCGGTCGGGCATGATCGAACGTCACGTGAAGCTCGGACTCCTCGGTTCTGCGGTCGAAGCGTTCACTACGAATCAGGTCCGGCGCATCGATCGCCCGGTCTGGTTCGTGCCCACCACGATCAACTACGCCCTCGTGCTCGAAGCAGAAACCTTGATCCGCGACTGGCTAACCGAAGAGGGGCAAGCCCGGTACATCATCGAAGACGACGAGTTCTCCCGCATCGATCGCTGGGTTGCCTTCTTCCGCAAGGTGGTCGGGATGCGCGGCGCTTGCATCATCCGCTTCGGCACGCCGATCGATCCGTTCGGCAACGACGTCGACGAAACGGGGCAATCGGTCACTCCGACGGGGCGGGTGATCGACCCCGGCGGCTACGTCGAGCACCGCGGAAAGCCGGTCGCCGATCCCGCACGCGATGCGGCATATACACGCGAGCTCGGCGAAGTGCTCGCTCGCCGCTACGAACAAGACACCGTTCTGATGAGTACGCAGGTAGTCGCACACGTGCTCTTCCGCGCGCTCGTGCAGGCGACGCCCGGAATGGATCTCTTCGCCCGCTTGCGACTCCGAGGCGAGATCGCCCTCGAGCAAGAGGAGGTCTGCAAGGCGATCGGCGAGGCTCAGGAACGTCTCGGCGATCTTGAACGAAAGGGTCGCGTGCTGTTGAGCGATGTCGTCAAGGAGGACGCGCCGAGCGAGCTCCTCGAGCGAGCGCTCGGCTACTGGAACGGCTACCACGACTCGACAGCCGCGCGTCTGGAAGGGAACCGTGTCGTCCTTCACGATCCCTCCCTGCTGCTCTACTACCAGAACCGCCTCGTCCCATTTGCCGAAGACATCGCAGACCCGGAGCAGCTCGAGGCTGCATGTGAGATTCAGAAGCTGGGGGCGCACCGATGACGATACGAGTAGGAGTCGCAGGCGCGGGAGGCTTCGGTCGCGCGATCGCCATCGCGTCTGCACGGCATGGACACGACGTCATGCTCTGGAGCAGAAGCGCACGGGATCTGCCCGAGTCAATTCACGTTTCGAGCGATATGGGACCGCTGCGAGAATGCGATCTCATCTTCTTGGCGGTGCCGGCGCGCCACGCCGTCGACGCGGCCGAGCAGCTAGGCGAGGTGATCGACGGCCGCCATCTGGTCGTGCATGTGAGCAGAGGTCTGGTCGGCGCCGAACTCAAGACCATTACTCAGGTCGTACGCGAGAAGACCGTGTGCCGCCGCGTCGGCGCGCTCGCAGGCCCCTTGGTGGCGGACGCTCTTGCCGAAGGGCGCCCAAGCGGAGCAATCCTCGGTACGGGTTTTCCCGAGCTCACCGCAATGGTCCGTGAGGCGATCGGTGGCTCGGACCTTCGCATCTACGAGACGTCGGACGTGGTCGGTGTGGAGCTCGCAAGCGCAACGGTGGGTTTTCTCACGGTCGTTCTCGGTTACGTCCAGGAGCTAGGTGCGGAGCCGGGCACTTTGGCGGTGCTTGCTACCCGTGGCATGGCCGAGATCTCCCGAATCGGAGTGACACTCGGCGCCAAGGAGTCGACCTTCATGGGTCTAGCCGGACTGGGCGACCTCATCGCCGCGGTGGCGGGCGATAAGCGGCCCGAATCCCGTCTCGGCAGGGCGCTCGGACTCGGCGCGGAGCTGGGCACCGCCATTGGCGAGCTCGGCAGCTACGTCGAGGGGTTCGAAGTGGCCCGGCACATGATCGAGCACGCCCGACGAGACGGCCTCGAGACACCCATCTCGTCGACCTTCGTTGCGGTCTCCGAGGGTCGCATGGGGCCAGAAGATGCTATCCACGCCCTGATGGAGAGGCGTGTAGGCCGAGAATGAGCGATGGATCGGACCTCGCACTCTGGAGTTTCCCGACGCGCGTAGTCGCCGGTGAGGACGCAGCCGCGCAATGTGCACGGGAAGCCCTGCAGCTCGGGGCGACTCGCGTCCTCATCGTCTCTGATCGCGGTATCGAGGCCGCCGGCTTGCTCGCGCCGATCCGGGCGACACTCGATGCCGCTCAGCTCCCTCACAGCTCTGCACTGGAAATCTCGTCGAACCCCTTGGAGGCCGAGGTGCTCACGGCAGCGAAGGTCTTCAGTGACTTCAACGCCGACTTGGTGCTCGGCGTCGGCGGAGGGAGCGTACTCGACGTCGCAAAGCTGGTCCGACTGGCAGCGACGCACCCGGCGCCACTTGCGCAGTACGATGACGCAATCGGCGGGAGCGCGAAGATTGTAGAACCCATGCCGCCCATGATCGCGATCCCGACCACGGCCGGCACCGGCAGTGAAGTCGGCCGAAGTGGCGTCGTCACGATCGAAGCCACGAACGCGAAGACCGTGATCTTCGCACCGTCGCTGCTTCCGAACGTTGCGATCCTCGACCCCTTGATGACCCGCACCATGCCTGCCTTCATGACGGCGGCCACTGGCATGGACGCGCTCGCCCATTGCGTGGAAGCGTATTCGGCGATCGGCAATCACCCGATGGCCGACGCGATCGCCCTCGGCGGGATTCGGCTCTGCGATAGCGCCCTAAAGACCGCGACCGACGAGCCAAACGACCTTCGGGCACGTGCCGACATGCTCACGGCCGCCATGATGGGGGCCGTCGCATTCCAAAAGGGGCTCGGCGCTTGCCACTCGCTCGCTCATCCGCTCTCGACCGAGTTCGGACTGCACCACGGGCTCGCGAATGCCATCTGCCTCCCAGCGGTCCTGGACTACAATCGCACCGTCATCCCCGAGCGAATCGCGGAGATAGCACGGCAGCTCGGCGTCAAGGGTGCTGACGACAACACGATGTCCTTCGAGTGTGCGGGCGCCGTGCGTGCGCTCCGCAAATCGATTGGGCTACCAGCCGACCTCAGCTCGCAAGGTATCGAGGAGTCCGACCTGCCCCGCCTGGCGGCCTTGGCCTACAAGGACGTTTGCCACCGGCTCAACCCGCGCCCCTGCACCGAAGAGGATCTCCTTTCGCTCTACAGGGCCAGCCTCGGCGACGGTTGAGCCATGGCGAAGCGGAAGAAGGGCAAGCTCGAGTCGGTCTCCAAGCTACTCAAGCGCGTATACCCTGCGCCCGATCAGTTCGAGACTGCCAAGATCTTCGCCTGGTGGAGCCGCGCGGTTCCTGCCCGTATCCTGGCGCACGCGCGGCCCGTCAGACTCAACCGTGGCATTCTGGTCGTCCACGTGAGCTCGTCGGTCTGGGCGAACGAGCTGCACTACTTGACCGACGACCTCCTCACACGACTCCGTCAGCACGCACCGGCGAGTGGCGTCGAAAACATTCGATTTCAGGTTGGCCCGCTGCCGGACCTGCCCATCCGCCGAAAGGCACCGCCCCCGCCGCCCGAGCCAGTTCGCCTCGCCTCGCTTCCGGAGGAGCTTGGACGTGCACTGAGCCGCGTCGAAGACGACCAGCTCCGAAAGGCCATCGCCGAGGCGGCGACCACCAGCCTGGCGCGGGTGCGAAAACCAGACTGAGCGGGCAAGTGTAGCCCCCCAGTCGTCAAGTACCGTGTCGAGCGGCTCGGATCATCGCGTCGAGCACGGCCGGGCCATCCTCGGAGACGAGCCGCTCACCAACGTCGACCGGGAGCGGCAGAGTGACTGCCTCCACCTCGGCATCGGTCAGCAGCCCGAGGCTCACCCCGAGCTCCTTTCCGATTCGCATGAGCAGATCGACGCCCGGGTCCGTTACCTCGGCACCTTCGAGGCGCGCGATGGTGCGGCGAGAGACCCCTACCCGTTCCCCGAGCTCGAGTTGGCCGATGCGGTCGCGAAGCTCTCGAAGCAAGGGGAGATTTGCGGAAATGACGTCAATAAGCTCCATCCTGGGACGATATCGTCCCAAAAGAAGCTCTACAAGGGCATTATTGCCGAGCGAGGCCCGTCGCGAGCTCGGACACGAGCTCTCGAACCCCGTTCAGCGCAGCGTCGCGATCCGATGCATCTTCGATGACGGAGACAACCGCGCTCCCAACGACCACCCCGGCGACGTGTGGAGCCACGGTGCGAACATCGCTCGAGGTCTTGACCCCGAAGCCGAGCGCGACCGGACGTTGGGTGGTGCGCTGAAGTGCTGCGGCGCGCTCCGCCGCGCTCGCCAAATCGGCCACCTTCGAGCCGGTGACCCCGGTCATCGACACGTAGTAGATGAACGATGTCGCGACGTCTGCGGCTTGCCGCACGCGCTGTGGATCGCTCGTCGGCGCAACGAGTGGAACGAAGTCGAGGCCCTTCGCGACGGCCGGGATTCTAAGCCCGGCGCTCTCCTCTGGCGGGAGGTTGACGACCAGAAACCCGTCCGCGCCGGCTTCGGCAGCATCGTCGACGAGCTGCTTCTCCCCGTAGACGAGAATCGGATTGTAGTAGCCGAACAGGAGGATCGGAACCTCGGTTCGCTTGCGAATCGCACGCACCGTGTCGAGGACCTTGGCGAGGGTCGCCCCGCCCGCAAGCGCGCGCTCGGCAGCTCGCTGAATCGCCGGACCGTCGGCGGTCGGATCACTGAACGGCACACCGAGCTCGATGACGTCGGCCCCTGCCTCGGCGGCTGCAACGACCAGGTGCTCCGTCGTCTCGAGGTCCGGGTCACCGGCGCAGAGATAGATCACGAGCGCCGCGCGGTTCTCCCCCCGTGCTCGTTCGAAGGCGTCTGCGATACGGCCCATTGGGCTCAGCCCCTTTCCGCGAGCTGTTCGATGACAGTCTCGAGGTCTTTGTCGCCGCGACCCGAAAGGCACACGAGGATGTCGGCATCCGGGCCGAGCTCTTTGGTCAGGTCGGGCAAATAGGCGAATGCGTGGCTGGTTTCGAGGGCCGGAATGATCCCCTCCATGCGGCAGAGCTTCTGGAACCAATCGAGCGCAGCCTGGTCGGTGACGGACACATAGGTCGCTCGTCCGGTGTCCTTCAGCCAAGCGTGCTCGGGACCGACGCCAGGGTAGTCGAGGCCGGCGCTCACCGAGTGCGCTTCGACGATCTGACCATCGGGTGTCTGAAGGATGTAGCTCTTCGCGCCGTGCAGGACGCCGACGCCGCCGGCGCACAGCGGTGCCGCATGACGGCCTGTGTCGATGCCGTCCCCGGCCGCCTCGACACCAATGAGCCGCACCGAGGGATCGTCGATGAAGCCCGCGAAAATACCCATCGCGTTGGAGCCGCCGCCGACGCACGCCACTACCGCGTCCGGGAGCTTCCCTGCCTTGTCGAGCATCTGCGCGCGCGACTCCTTGCCGATGACGGACTGGAAGTCACGCACGATCATCGGATAAGGGTGCGGGCCGGCGACCGAGCCCACGCAATAGTGCGTGGTTTCCACATTGGTGACCCAGTCCCTCAAGGCTTCGTTCATCGCATCTTTGAGGGTCGCAGAACCCGACGTGACCGAGTGGACCTTGGCTCCGAGCAACTCCATCCGGCGAACGTTGGGCGCCTGCCGCCGAACGTCTTCGGCGCCCATGAAGACTTCGCACGGCAGCCCCATGAGGGCGCAGGCCGTCGCCGTGGCGACGCCATGCTGACCGGCCCCGGTCTCAGCGATGATCCGGGTCTTGCCCATCTGCTTGGCGAGAAGGACCTGCCCGATCGTGTTGTTCACCTTGTGCGCGCCGGTATGGCAGAGGTCTTCGCGCTTGAGCCAGATCCGTGTGCCGAGCTCCGCGGATAGGCGGGAGGCGAAGTACGTTGGCGTCTCGCGGCCAGCGTAGTCGTGGAGCAAGGAGTCGAGCTCAGCCTGGAAGGCCGAGTCGCTCTGCGATTTCCGGTAGGCCGCTGTGAGCTCGTCCAGCGCGGGCATGAGGGTCTCGGCGACGTAGCGACCGCCGTAGGGACCGTAGCGACCAGAAGCGGGTTCGGGGGCTTGCATGAGACCGCGAACCTAGCGCATAGAAGAGGCTCGTGCATGCGTATGACTGAGCGTACTGAAACCTCCCCTCCGCTATTCGACCCCCGTGCCTACAAGCGCTTGCTAGGCGGCGTCTCGTTTCTCCGACATTGGTTCGAGCCGAGCATACAAGGGCTCGAGCACATTCCAGCCGAAGGCGGCGCACTATTCGTAACCAACCACGGTCACTTCGGAATGGATCTGCCAGTCCTCCTCTCGCTTGTCCTCGACGCTACCGGGCGTCCTGTACGCTCGCTCGGGGACAGGCTCGTGTTCGCAGCGCCCTTCTTCCGGGAACTCGCACACAAGATGGGGGCGATCGAAGGGCAACCGGAAGCCGCGGTCGAACTGCTTCGTGACGACCAGCTCGTGCTCGTCTACCCAGGAGGCGCGAAAGAGGCCCTCGGAAACCCAGAAGACGCGTATCGGCTGCAATGGGAGAAGAGCCGCGGCTTCATTCGCACCGCGTTGCGGGCCGGCAAGCCGATCCTCCCACTCGCCGGCATCGGCAACGAAGAGATGTACCTCCAGCTCGTCTCGCAGGAACGCGTCCGCGAAACCGGCGTGGGACGATTCATCTCCAAGCTGATCGGGGACAAATACGTCTTTCCGCTCTACATCGGGCTTGGTCCGATCCCGTTCCCAACCGACCTGCACTACATCGTCGGCGAACCGATCCACATGCCCTACGGCCCGGAGGCCGCAAACGACGAGGAAATCGTCCGAGCGCTCCACCGGGAAGTCACCGACGCCACGCAATCGCTGATCGACCAGGGGCTGCGCGATAGAGAGAAGGCGCTCGACGCCTCCACAGCCGACGCTGTCGAGGACGCCGGGGAAAGCAGCGCCCACGTCCTGGACGACTCGACGGGCGGCCGCGAGGCTGTGGTATAAGCCAGACTCTCGTGACGCGGCGCCTCTCCCGACGAACCTTCAACAAGCTCGGTCTCCTCACGGGCGCGAGCACATGGGTGTTGCCGACTTTGGGCTATGCCTCTTCGGAGCCCGTGCGCACCGTCGCGTTGAGCCCTGAAGAGATCGCGCTGATCGAGCGATTTTCCGAGGTGATGCTGCCGACCGAAGGGACGTCCCTCAAACCGCGCTCCGAGGTTCCCATCGTCGACAACGTCGCCCATGTTCTGTCGCTGATGGACGAGCCGACTCTCAAAGAAGTGCGGATCGGCCTCAAGCTATTCGACTACGGCGCGATCTTCGTCGGCTTTCACCTGAAGCGCTTCGTGAGCCTCTCTGCGGACGAGCGCATCGACTACATCCGGAGTTGGGAAGACGGGGTGACGATTCAGCGTGGGGTCGTCGATCTCTTGAAGAAGTTGACCTACATCGCGTACTGGCAGGATATCGAAGCGGCGCGCGCAATCGGTTATCGCGGCCCGGTGTCGATCGAAGGCGGCGTCCCTTACCTCGGCAACGCCCCGATGCCAGCAGGCGAGCAACCGACATGAGCGCGGCCGAGCCAATCCTGAACGTTACCGAACCGGACTCGATTCCTGACGCCGGGCTGAAGCTCGAAGCCGACGTGGTGGTGATCGGGTCGGGGGCATCCGGCGCCGTCATGGCGTACGAGCTGTCGCGTTCGGGCGCGAAAGTCGTCGTGCTCGAAGCAGGGCCCTACATCCGCTCCACCCAGTTCCAGGAACACTTTCGAACGGCCCTCGAAACGCTGTACGAAGACCACGGCAATCAGACGAACACCACCGGGGACCTTGCGGTGTTGCAGGGAAGCTGCGTCGGAGGCTCGACGGTCGTGAACGCCGCCGTTTGCTTCCGTCCGCCCGACTCGGTGCTCGAGCACTGGCAGACCGAGCACGGGCTCGAGAACCTATCGCCGGAAACCCTGGCACCCTACTTCGAGCGCGTGGAACGAAACCTGTCCATCCACGAAAACGAGCCTCACGAGGTCAATTACAACGGCCGACTCTTGCTCGAAGGCGCCAAGAAGCTCGGCATCCCCGCATCACCAACGTCGCGCAACGTGAAGAACTGCGCCCTAAGCGGGCACTGCATTTCAGCGTGCAAGACGGATCGAAAGCAATCGATGCTGGTCACCTATCTCCCGTGGGCCAGCGAGCACGGCGCCACAATCCTGAGCGGCACGCGCGCAGAGCGCTTCGAAGTCCGAGGTCGGCGGGTCCGCGCAGTCGAAGCGGTGGCGACGGATTCGCGAGGTCGGCACAAGCCCGTCCGCGTGGAGGCGGGTCTCGTGGTCGTTGCAGCTGGCCCCATTCAGACCCCCCTTCTCTTCCAAAAAAACTCGCTCGGCAATAGCAGCGGGCAGGTCGGATTGAACTTCGCCTGCCACCCCTCGCTCGCGGTGTTCGGCGAACACGACGAGAGCATTTACGCATGGGTCGGCGCCACGATTTCCGCGCATGCAGGGAACATCGAGAACCCTCTCGAAGGAGGGTATTTGCTCGAGGCCGGTATGGTCGGGCCGGTCGTGACCAGCACCTGGGTCGATGGCGGCCTTGGGCGCGAATACCTCGAGTTCATGGAGAACAGCAAGCGCCTCCAAGCCGCGGTCACGCTGATTCACGATCACAACGTCGGCCGGGTCTATCTCGACGGTGCTCGCAAGCGCATCGAGTACGACCTCGACGATCGAGATTTCGAATCGCTCCGCGAGGCGCTGCGAGGCACGGCGCGGATCTACTTCGCGGCGGGAGCGAAGCGCGTCTACCTGCCGACGACCCGCCGGACCACCATCGATCGCGAGGGCGACGTGGACTCCGTGATCAACGAGCTTCGAAACGGCAAGAACAAGTACCGCTTTTCATCGTACCATCCCCAGGGGACCATGCGGATGGGGGCGGATCCGGCGAGAAGCGTGGTCGGCCCAGACGGCCGCTGCCACGATCTCGACAACGTCTACGTCCCCGACGCCAGCCTGTTCCCATCCTCGATCATGGTGAACCCTCAGGTCACCGTGTACGGGATGGCGAGCTATATCGCGGACGGCATCAAGGCGCGCGCGTAGCGGCCTCGAAGCGCTCGGGTCACTTGCTGCGCTTCATCTTGCTGAAGCACCAGATTCCACCGTCCGCCTCGACCATGCGCCAACCATCGGCCCCGAGGGCCTTGAACTGCTGATTCATCGCAGCCGGCTTCTTAGTGGGTCGCACGCACTTGTAATCCCACTGGTGGCCGCCCCACTTGCCGTGGCTACCATGATGGCCGCACTGCGAGCAGGTCTTGGTCTTGCCGCAATGTTCGCAGGCCTTCCCCTCGTCGCAATGAGGGCAGGCTTTTCCGTCCGCGCAGTGCGGGCATTCGCTGGGCGACGCTTTGCCGCAGGTTTCACAGCTGGATTTGTGCGAGTCAGCCTGCGACGTCACCGGGGCGCCGCTCAGCGCAAAGACCAGCCCTCCGAGAGCCAACACCGACGCGAGAGAAACGAACTTCATGAGCAACCTCCTGAGGGCGGGAAGCTAGCACGAGGACGCGGCGGAGACCCCCTTGGCGGACTGGATGAAGCGCTCGACCAGCCTCGGGTCCTTTTGGCCGGGAGACGCCTCGACGCCCGAGGCCACGTCGACCCGAAAAGGCCGAACGGACCGAATGGCCTCCGCCACGTTGTCGGGAGTCAGTCCGCCGGCCAGCGTGAGCGTCCGCTCCTTGGCCACCTCGGCCGCGATGGCCCAGTCGAAGGTCCGACCCGTTCCGCCGGGCAGGCCGGGAACACTCGCATCGAGCAGCAGGTGCTCACCGGGGTATCGGCGAGCCTGCTCGATCACGGAGCCGTCCTTGACCCCGAGCGCCTTGTAAGCCCGGGGCAGCAGATCCGATACGAGCTCAGGCGGCTCGTCTCCGTGCAATTGCGCCCACTGGATGCCGGTTTCCTGCAGGATGGTCCGAACCTGAGTCAGGTCGAAGTCCACGAATACCCCGACCATCTGGGCGCGATGCCCGAGGGACTCGACGATGCTGCGGGCCGTCTCCACATCCGTCGCGCGGGGCGAGCGGGGCCAGAAATTCAGACCGATCGCGTCGGCGCCGAGTTCCACACAGCGCGCCGCGTCATCGACCGACGTCAGCCCACAGATTTTCACCTGCACCATGCAAGGAGAATGCGCCGCAAGTGGCCGGGCGTCCAACCCGCCTCAAAGTGCTTGCGGAGGATGATCGGGCGCTCTAGAACGCGCTCCGGCTTGAACCGGCTTGAACCGGCTGGACGGGCTTTTTGCCGCCCACGGGATTAGAATCAACGATCGAGCATGGAAACATCCGCCGCCGCGCGCGTTCAGGCGAGTCCGCGTGAAACCTTAGACTCCGTTGTCATTCGCTTTGCAGGCGACTCAGGCGATGGAATGCAGCTCACCGGCAGTCAGTTCACGACCGCCACAGCCGACGCCGGAAACGACCTCGCAACGTTTCCAGATTTCCCCGCGGAGATTCGCGCGCCGGCCGGAACCACCTACGGTGTCTCGGGCTATCAGATTCACTTTGCGGCGCACAACGTGCAAACGCCGGGTGACGCACCCGACGTCCTGGTGGCGATGAACCCCGCCGCACTCAAGGTGAACTCGGACGCACTGAAGCCGGGCGGTCTGCTAGTGGTCAACACAGGCGCGTTCACGGCCAACAACCTGAAGAAGGCTGGCTACGAATCCAACCCGCTCGACGGCGACTCCCTCGATCAGTTCCGCGTGCTTGCGATCGACATCTCGAAGATGACGCTCGCGGCGGTCAAGGAGGTCGGGCTCGGCTCGAAGGAAGCGAACCGCTGCAAGAACATGTGGACGCTAGGGCTGATGTACTGGCTCTTTGGCCGCGAGCGCGATCAGACCGTCGGCTGGCTCAAGACGAAGTTCGCGAAGAGCCCGAAAGTTGCCGAGGCCAACATCGCGGCGCTCAACGCCGGGCATATCTATGGCGAGAACGCGGAGCTGCCGCACGGGATCACCTCGTATCAGGTCCCGGCCGCCGACCTGACGCCCGGCGAGTATCGCAACGTCAACGGCAACGAAGCGACGGCATGGGGCTTGGTAGCGGGCGCGCGTCTCGCCGGCCTCGAAATGATGTACGGCTCCTACCCCATCACTCCTGCGTCGAACTTGCTCCACCATCTCTCGCGGCTGAAGCACTTCGGCGTGACGACGTTCCAAGCCGAAGACGAGATCGCGGCTGTTGGCGCGGCTGTCGGGGCAAGCTTCGGCGGTGCGATCGGCGTGACTGGCACCTCGGGACCAGGCGTGGCGCTCAAGTCCGAAACGATCGGACTCGCAATCTCGACCGAGCTCCCACTGGTGATCGTCGACGTGCAGCGCGGGGGTCCCTCGACGGGCCTGCCGACGAAGACCGAGCAGTCCGACCTGTTCCAGGCCGTGTGGGGCCGCAACGGCGACGCGCCTCTCGTGGTGCTCGCGGCAGCCACGCCGGGCGATTGCTTCTACATGGCCATCGAAGCCGTTCGCATCGCTGTGAAGTACATGACTCCAGTCATACTGCTGACCGATGGCTATGTTGCGAACAGCTCGGAGCCGTGGCCACTTCCCGATCTCGACGCACTCACCCCCTTCCCGGTGAAGCACCACGAAGAGACAGAAGGCTTCCATCCGTTCCTCCGGGACGGGAACACCCTCGCTCGCGTCTGGGCAGTGCCCGGAACCCCCGGCACGGAACACCGGATCGGCGGCCTCGAGAAGGCGCGCGACACCGGTCACATCTCCTACGACCCGCACAACCATCATCTCATGACCCAGATTCGCGAGCAGAAGATCCTCGGCATCGCCAAGGACCTCGAGACCGCCAAGGTCGATCAGGGTGATCCGGAAGGTGACCTTCTGATCGTGGGCTGGGGCTCGACCTACGGCTCCATCAGCCAGGCTGTGCGGGCACTACGGGAGAGCGGCCACCGGGTCTCGCATCTTCACCTGCGCCACATCTGGCCCCTTCCCGAGGGCCTGGGCGACATTCTGCGGTCCTTCAACAGCGTCCTAGTTCCGGAGCTCAACAATGGGCAGCTGGTGAAGCTGCTTCGGGCGGAGTTCCTCGTCGACGCCGAAAGCCTTACCCGAGTCACAGGGCAGCCGTTTCGAATCGGCGGTCTCATCGATGCCGTTGAAGAGCGGCTAAGGAACGGATCATGAGCCCAAACCCTCCCAAGAAAGAGTACACGCGTAAGGATTTCGCATCGGACCAGGAGGTGCGCTGGTGCCCCGGGTGCGGTGACTACGCGATCCTCGCAGCCGTCCAGCGCACCTTGCCGAACCTCGGCTCGTCGCCGGAGAACACGGTGTTCATCTCCGGGATCGGCTGCTCGAGTCGCTTCCCCTACTACATGAACACGTACGGATTTCACACGATCCACGGTCGGGCGCCGGCGATTGCCACAGGCCTCAAACTCGCGAACCCGGAGCTCGATGTCTGGGTGATCACGGGTGACGGCGATGGCTTGAGCATCGGTGGCAACCACCTGATGCACGTGCTCCGTCGCAACGTCGACCTCCAGATCATGCTCTTCAACAACCAGATCTATGGTCTGACGAAGGGTCAGTACTCGCCCACCTCGCAGGTCGGCAAGGTCACCCCCTCGAGCCCGCTCGGCTCGATCGACCAGCCCGTCGTGCCCACGCGCTTCGCGCTCGGCGCGGGGGCGACGTTCGTGTCGCGTGCATTCGACACGTCGAAGCGGCTCCCTGAGGCGCTCACGGCCGCGCGCGAGCACGACGGTGCTTCGTTCATCGAGATTCTGCAGAACTGCCCCGTCTTCAACGACGGCGTGTTCGAGATGATCACGGACCGCAAGACTGGGCCGGCCCACCAGCTCTGGCTCGAGCACGGCGAGCCGATGAAGTTCGGCGCCGATGGTGAAAAGGGTCTTCGCTTCAACCCGGAATCGCTGAGCCTCGAAACCGTCACGATCGGCGAAAACGGGGTCACTGAAGACGATATCGTCGTGCACGACGAGTCCAATGCATCCCTCGCCTGGATGCTCACCGACCTTCCGGGTGTCGTGGCGCTCGGCGTGCTGTACCGGAATCCAGGTCCCGTCTACAACGAATCCGCTACCGCTCAGAAAGAGATGGCGGCCGAGCGCTTCGGGGCTCCCGACCTGCACGCGTTGCTTCGCCAAGGGCACACCTGGACCGTCTCCTAAGCCTAGGCAACGACCGGAAGAGTCAACACCACGCGTAGGCCGTGAGGCTCGCAGTTCGATGCGGCGACATGTCCGTCGAATCGCGACGCGAGATCCGCGAGGCGCGCGAGTCCGGTCCCGGGCTTGGGTCGCCGCTCCGCCTTCACGAACGGCGCGAAGAACGAGCGAAGCTCTTTCGCGGTGAGACTCCCACCATCATCTTCGAAGGTGAGCGCAACGGCGCTTCCGATGACGCGGGTGACGACACGGATAGACGACACCGAGGTCGTCTGCGCCATGAAGCGCCCGAGAGCGCTCAGCGATTCTTGCGCCAGCCAGAGGTCCAGCGAGACCATGGCGTCCTGCGCGCTGAGGTCGAATTCGATCGCCGCGTCGAGGCCGGACATCGCATTGGCGGCCAGGTCGTTTAGGGAAAGCGGACGACCAGCGAGGGGGTCGTTGCTGGCAAGCGCAGCGAGTTGGCGCATGAGCTCCTTGCCCTCGTCGGCGGCGGCCTTGATCTCGCCAGCGTACTTCTCGACAGCCGCCGGGCTCGACGCGTTCTTGCGAACCAGGTGAGCGTTTCCGATCACGACGCCGAGGATGTTGTTGATCTCGTGAACGACGCCAGCCGCGAGGTCTCGAACCGCGCGCATCCCCTCGGGGTGCTGGATTCCTTTGCCATCCGGTGTCGGGCTGCCGTCGCCCATCGCCTAGACCTCGAGCAAGCGCTTGACCGCTCGAATCACTCGCGGCGCCTGAATGGGCTTCTCGATGTACGCGTTCGCGCCAAGGGCCATAGCGCGGTCGCGGTCGTGAGGCGCGTTTTCGGTGGTGATGATGATAATCGGGGTCTTCTCATGTCGGGGATCACCGCGCACGTGACGCACGAGCTTCAAGCCATCCATGACCGGCATGTTCACGTCGGTCACGACGAGGTCAAACTGCTGGGCCGCGAGCGCACGAATCCCCGCTAGGCCGTTCTCGGCTTCGACCACTTCCATGCCTGGAATTCGCGCAAGTGACTCCGCGAGCATCTTTCGCATCGTCTTGGAGTCTTCTACGACGAGGCAGCGGTACTGTCCCATGGCTAAGTCCATCGTACGATAGGATATGGCCGGCTCAAAGTTCGGGCCTCATCCTTCCTCGGGTCGTGTGAGTTCCGCGAGTCGGTCTCCGAGACCCCAAATGCCGAACGCTTGGTGCTCCACGCCCGAACGGCGAACCGCCAGGGGCATCCCGGCGACGACGGCGGTCTCGGGCTCTTCGATGAGCACGGGGCCACCTCGTTTGGAAATTTCGACGACCCCAGCCGCCCCATCGTCGCCCATCCCGGTGAGCACGACAGCGATCGCCTTATCACCGAGCACGCGGGCGGCGCTCCGGAACAGTTGGTCGACGGAGGGAATGTAGTGATGGCGGGGGTTGGGTGCGACGACCCGAAGTGCCGGTCCTCGATCGGATGGGACGATCTCCACGCATTGCCCGCCCGGGCAGACGTACGCGTAGCCGCGCGCCAAGCGTTCGTACTGCTTGGCCTCCGTTACATGCACGACCCCCGTTCGATCCAAGCGCTCGGCGAAGGTTCGAGTGAACCGCGGAGGCATGTGCTGCGCGATGACGACGGCAGCATCGAGGTCGGCATGCAGGTGTCGAAAGAGGGTCACGAGCGCCTTGGGTCCTCCGGTCGACGCCCCGATGACGATCACCTTGCTCGGCGCTCGCTTCAACACGGAAGGCTCCCGGACACGGGCCGAGACCCGCTTACCGCCAGCATCGATCTCGAGCGCTCCGGTAGAAGTCTCCCGGAGGGCCAGCGGGGAAAGTTGTTGGATTACCCGCACTTTCTCCACGAGCTGTCGCCTCAGGCTTTCGAGGGGTGTGTCTTCGTCCTCGGGCTTCGCGATGAAATCGATCGCTCCAAGTTCGAGCGCCCGAAAGACACTCTCCTTGTTCGAACGACCCGAGACGACCACTACCGGAAGCGGGTGTCGGTCCATCAGCAACTGTAGGAACTCGTAGCCGTCGAGTCGCGGCATCTCCAGGTCGAGCGTGATGAAGTCGGGTGGACTGGCCTCGACGACGCGTAGGGCGTCGGCACCATCACTCGCCAGAAGAACCTCCGAGACTCCGTCGATCTCTTGCAGCATCGCGGCAATCGTCCGGCGGTTGAGGGAAGAGTCGTCGACGACCAAGGCGCGCAGCTCTCTCATCGCGGGCTCCTCGGCGGCAATTCGGTGTATGGAATCGGACGCCGATAGACGATGTCGGTGGTGAGCTGGGCAATCTCGAACGCTGTGCTCGACCGGAGCAGCGACTCGCTATGTCCAAGCAGGAGGTATCCGCCACGCTGTAGGCGCTCATAAATCGTTTCGAGCACCTTGCGGCGTGAGCTGTCGTCGAAGTAGATGAGCACGTTGCGGCAGAAAGCCACGTCGATGCGACCGACGATGGCGGCGCGCCTCTGGTTCATGAGGTTCAAGTGCCCGAAATGACACATCGAGCGGATTCTCGGATGGACCTGCCGACCTTCATCCGTATCGATGAAGTAGCGTTCGTAGTCGGGGATCATCGCCCGGAAGCTTGCAGAGCTATAGGTTGCGCCACGCGCCTTGCGGAGCACGCGACGCGAGATGTCGTTGCCGAAGACGCGAATGTCCCAGCCGTCGAAGAGACCCGTCGCGTCGATCAGCATGGCGATCGTATAGACCTCCTCACCACTCGAGCAGCCGGCGCTCCACACGTCGAGACGCTTCGAACCCCGGGCGAGGGCCCGGCCGCGAACGACGGGAAGGATCTCGTCGGTGAACGCGCGAAGCTGATACGCCTCGCGAAAGAAGTACGTCTCGTTGGTGGTGAGCACCTCGGCGGCCGCTTCGAGCTCGGCCTGCGCCTTCGGGTGATACTGAAGGTAGCGGTAGTACTCCGAGAAATTGTCGAGTCCGAGGTCGCGAAGCCGTTCACGGAGGCGTCTCGCGACGATGTAGGCGGAGTCGTCCGCGAAGTAGATTCCGCAGAACTGATTGACGAGATCGCGGAGCAAGCGAAACTCTTTCAGGTCGAGAGATGGCCCGGCGTCGTGCAGCAAGGTCAAGTCATTCTCCGGGCTGGAGGCCGCTTTCGATGGCATGCCGGACCATGCTGTCGGATTCGCTCTGCCGCGCGTCACTCAACAGCTGTCGGGCGCCATCGGTGTCGAGCTCCAACAGAAGCTTGATGGCCAGCATTCGGACATTCCAGGCCGAGTGGCGAAGACCGCTTCCGAGGAGCCTCTCGGCGTCCCGTGTGGGAAGCGTTCGCGCGGCCCTCAGCCCCGCCTGAAAAACCTCGTCATCCTCGTCGCCGAGCGCGCGTTCGGCCGCTTGGGCGACGACAGGGTCTCCGAGCCAGGCGAGTGCGTCGAGGGCGGCCGCGACGACGACGGGCTCCCCGTCGTCCAGCAATTCGCGAATCCTCGGGATCGCTCCTGCGGCCTCCCGTTGGCCGAGGGCAAGCGCAGCCTCGGCGCGAATCGGAGCAAAGGGGGAATCGAGGGCCGTTCGAAGCGGTGTATTGGCCTCGCGCGTACTCATTTGCCCGAGAGTCCGAACCGCTGCGATCTGAACGTCGATGTCTTCGTCGGCGACGGCATAGCCGATGAGCTGCGCCACATCGGTCGCGTTGGCCATAGCCAGCGCTTGGACGGCGGCGCGGCGAGTTCGTGGGCTCCCACTGTTCAGCCCACGCTTGAGCACCTCGACGGCGCCGCTGGAATCGAGCCGTGACAAAACCTGGGCGATATCGGCGCCGCCGGGGCCATCGAGGTCAGCCGTCTGCATCGCGGCCTCGACTGACTCGGGAACGCGTACGGCAAGCTCCTCGAGGGCACGCGTGGCCGCCGCCCGCACGACGTACGAGGTGCTGTCGAGACAAGCGACGAGCGCCCGACAGTCTCGGAGGTCTCCCCACCAGCGAAGGCTCTCCGCCGCGGCGGCACGGACGTCGTCGCCGGCCTCGACGAGGTCACGCTCGATGAGACCCCGGATTCGGTCGCGGGTGGCCGCGGGCACCTCGTCGCTGTGGCGATTGCTGAGCTCTGCCGCGAGCTCGAGGGCGATGGCCCAGACGCGCGGCTCGCCGCGGTGAAACATCAGCAGTGGTTCGACCAGTTGGGGCCCCCAGCTGCGCAGCGCTTCAATCACTTCCGGACCCACCACATCGTCGGCGACGGCCTGCAACACGGCTTCGAGGGAGCTCTCGTCTCGACACAACACTGCGAGGTACGCAGAGCCGAGCCGAGTTTGTGTATCCCCGTGCAGAATCGCGTCGTGAACCGCCAGGCGGAAGGAGTCCGTGGACGCGCTCAGGCGTTCGACGATCTCGACTCGATCGGCCTCGCCCTCCCGAGCGAGCGACGAAATCGCGCAAAGCGCCGCCGATGAGGTCTGCGACGAAGCATCGGTCGCGAGCTCCAAAAGGAACTCCAGTGCCCCTAGGTCCCCGGTTCGGCCGAGAAGGTCCGCCGAGATGCGTCGCACGATGGCATCCTCGACGGCGGGCTGAAGTTGGGGCCAAGGAACTCGCGTACCAAGACGGGTGAGACCCTCGACGATGGAAATCCGAAGAAAAAGATTCGAGACGGAGAGCTGCTCCTGAAGCAGAGTCTCCGAACGGGTTCCCCCGATGCACACGAGCGCCTCCACGGCAGCCGCGGCGGCGTTCGCATCGTCCCCTCGGAGCAGGGTTTCGAGCTTGTCGACCATTTGAGGATCGCGTGTCTTACCCATGGCCTCGATGAGGAACTTCCGTCCGCCAACCTCGGCCCCCTCACAGGCGCGTGAGAATTTCTCGGATTCACCCTGGCCAAGCATCCCGAGCACTTCGATCGCCGCGTTGCGAAGGCCGATATTGTCGGTCGAGACGACGCGCACGAGCAGCGCGTCGATCAGATCAGCCTTCTCTGGGCTTTGTGCTGCAAGGGTGATCGCCTCCCGACGCACACGCCAATCGCTATCCGAAAGGGCCTCGAGAATCTGGTTCAGTGGAGCCCCTTGCGGACGGAGGCTCATCCCATGCACCGCTTGACGGCGGACATCCGGATCGGCCGAGTGGAAGGCCCTCTCTAGTTGGTCGCTCTTCACGGCGCCTCCGACGGAAGCTCGGAAAGCTCGCGGGGGGGAATCCGCATAGCGGGCTCAGCGAGGCGGTCAGCATCGAGCAGGAACACCAGACTCTCCTGGTGTCGATACGCGCTCGTGATGCCACGCTCTCGATGGCGTTCGTCGAGAACCGGCACCGGTCGCTGCTGATCTCCCGCCGAGGAGAACACGTCGAGAACCGCATCCACGACAACACCGACGAGACGGCCGCCCGCTTCGATGACGATCCACTTGGTGCGGCGGCTTGGCTCAATGGGAGTGAGCCCGAAGAAGCGGCGCAGGTCGACCACCGGCAGCACCTCTTGGCGGTAGTCCGAGACACCGAGCACGAAGACGCGCTCGCGCGGAAGTTCGATGAGCGGCAGGGGATTGACGATCTCGCGAATCCGGCCGACCTCGAGCGCATAATTGACCCCGTCGATCTCGACCCGTACGAGGTCTTTGGCCATGGTCGCGCTGTATGCTCGTCCCCCGCTCACATCAGCCTCCCAGGAGCGACACGGGGTCGATGAGGATCAACATCTCCGGCTCTGCATCCTGGTCCCGAGCAGGAATACGGCCGATGCCCACCACGTAGTCCGAAAGTTCGGCACTCATGGCACTCGCGTATTCGATGTGATTCGGCTCCATTCGGTAGACCTGAATGACGCTATCCACTGCGACGCCAATCAGCTCATCCCCATTGTCGATGAGGAGGACTCGGCCGTAGGGGTTCACTTGCTCGAGCTCGAGATGAAGCATCTTCGGGAGATCGAGAAGCGTGATGATTTGACCGCGAACGGAGATGACGCCCAACACCGCGTCTGGCGCACGAGGCACCAACGCGATCGGTGGAGGCACGAGGATCTCCCGAACAGACGAGAGCGGAAAGCCGTAGACCTCTTCCCCCGCACAGACCGCCAACACGGGGACCGCCCCAGTCTCGCTGGTCGGGTCGGGCGCCAGAGTCGCCGTCGCTCGCACAGTCCCCGGGCTCATGGCCGGGTCTCCAGTGTGGGTACGATCTCCGGGCCGTCGAAGTACTCCGCGAAGAGTGCGGGAGCGTCCAGCACGAGCGCAACCTTCTGATCGCCAATGTCCGTCGCGCCGGCGAATCCACGCACCGACGACAAACTCTTCCCGAGCGACTTTATGATCACGTCTTCCTGCCCATGCAGGTCATCGACGACGAAGCCGAGCTCCCGGTTCCCCATGGAGCCGACCACTACGAAGCTCCCCTCTCGCTCACTCGGCCCACGGAGGCCAAAGACGCGTGCGAGGTCACAGATCGCAAGCGTCTCGCCGCGAACGGTAATGACCTCACGCCCCTGAATGCTCCGCACCTCGCTCGGGACGTACGGGATCGCCTCCCTAACCGCGGTGATGGGCAGCGCGAATGTTCGCGAAGCGATCGTCACGATGAGAGTGCGAATGATGGCGAGGGTGATCGGAAGCGTGATCGTGATCTTCGTACCGATCTCTTCCTCGCTCGCGATCGAGATCATGCCGCCCATCCGGAGAATGTTGGTCTTCACGACGTCCATGCCGACACCGCGCCCCGACATGTCCGTGACCTCCTTGCTCGTACTGAGGCCCGGAAGGAACACCAAGTTGAGCATGTCCTGGCGGCTCAGCTCTTGGCTGGCCTCCGCTCCGAGAAGGCCGCGGGCAAGCGCGGTCTCACGAAGCTTGTGCGCGTTCATGCCGCCCCCGTCGTCCTCGACCTCGATGACGACGTTGCTTCCCTTGTGATAGGCGTTGAGTGCGAGGGTACCTTCGGACCGCTTGTGAGCGAGCTCCCTATCGCTGGATGGCTCGATCCCGTGATCGATGGCGTTTCGCACGAGGTGCATCAAGGGGTCGGTGAGCTCTTCGACGATCAGTTTGTCGACCTCGGTGTCCGCTCCGGTGACGACGAGGCGAACCTGCTTGTCGTTGTCTCGCGCGGACTGCCGGACGATGCGAGCGAGCTTGTTGAACACCTGGCCGAGCGGGACCATGCGGACGTCGAGAATTCCGGTCCGAAGCTCGGAGAGTTGTCGCTCGAAGCTCCGGCCGATACGGTCGAGGTCCATCATCGATTGCCGGTAGATCGAGTCGCCTTGTAGTCCGTCGACCACACGATTGACCGCGCTCCGTACGAGGGCCAACTCGCCGACCACATTCATCAGGTGGTCGAGCTTTCGGATGTCGACCCGAACCGAGTCGGCGACGGATCGAAGCGATGCCTGGGCCGATTCATCCTCCGTGTGAGCACGCATGCTCGGCGGCGCTGCTGGAATCGAGGTCGCTTGTGGAGGAAGCGTCGGCAGATGTGTGCGCTCCTCGATGGGCTCGATAGTGCCGTAGCGGCTCTCGAATTTGGTGCGGAGCTCTTCGTGAGAAACTCCGCTCGCGAGCAACACGACCAACTCGATGGTGTCCTCATTGCCGCCTTCCATGCTCGGCAGGTACGTGATGATTTCCGCATCACTCTGGGCGTCGTCGCGGAGGCTCTCGATCGAGTCGTCGATGGCGGCGAGGTCGAACGCGGCACGGAGCCGATAGAGCAAGAGACCTTCGCGAATACAGGCACGAAGCCGGTGCTCCTCGTATTCGGTCAGGACGGCAAGGACTTCCGCCTCGATGTTGTACTTGTCGAGCGGATCGCCGATCTCGGCTTGAGGTTCCATGCCGACCGAGCGAATGGCAGCGATGTACTCGTGGACGCTCGCGTCCTCTCCGGGAGATTGAGGATCATCGAGTGCAAGGAGCCGCTGGAATCGCTCGACTGAATCAAAGAGTACATCGAGGAGCTCTTGACCGACTGCAGCGCGCCCGAGTCGAAGGTCGTCGAGGAGGTCCTCGAGGGCGTGTGCGACGGTCCCCACATGCCGATAGCCGAACATGCCGGCAATCCCCTTGAGCGTATGGACGCTCCGGAAGATCTCGTTGATGAGGGCCGGCTCGACCCGCTCGTCGCGATGATACGCTTCGTCCAATAGCAGCAGGTCCCGTGACAACGCCTCGACGAGTTCTTGGGCCTCGGCCAAGAACTCCTGTTGGACATTGTCGCGCGGGTCACTCAACTGGACGCCTCCTCGACCCCTTCGAGGAGCTCCCGCACCAGGGACCGAAGCTGCTCCACCTCGAATGGCTTTTGGAGAAACGCATCGGCACCGAGTTGGAGCCCGCGCTTGGAGTCCGGCCCATCGACCTGGGTGCTGATGAGGATCCGCCTCGCGGCCTGTTGCCGAGGACTCTTCTTCATGAACGCCAGCAACTCGAGCCCGTTGATGTCTGGCATGTTGACGTCGACGATCACTACGTCGAACGTGTTGGAAGCAAGCAGCCGTAGCGCTTCGAAGCCCGTCTCGGCTTCTTGCACCCGGGCAAAACCCGCATCCTCCAAAGAGGCGCGGACGAATGCGCGCACGGCGCTGCTGTCATCGACAATGAGAGCGTGAAATGACACTCGAATCCCCCAGGTACATGGTAACAGAGCGCGCGGAGGGGGGACTGGTTCTATTCACGCCAGAAGGAACGCGTCTTGGGGTCGTCAGCCGAGCAGGATGAACAGGCGCACAGCCTGCGCAGAAATCGGTGACTGTAAATTCCGGTCTGATGACCGTCGCGCCAGACCAGCCGGAGCGCGTAATTGCCGACCGGTTGAATGTCACTCAGCTCGAAGTCCCCACCTTCGATGAAGGAGATTGGGCCCTCGTGCCCCTGGCAATGCGCGCAGGGGCAGTAGCCTCTGAGAATCTCGTGGGGATACACGCTCCGATGCCCGTCGGCCCAGTCTATCTCCATGACGCGCGCGCCATGGGGAGCCCGAAGTTCGACTGGTTCCGGTGCTGGCGTACTCATTGGACTCGACCTTCCCACTTGCCGGAGGCAGCGGCCGTCCGTTCACGGACGGACACGGTTGCGTGCAGCGCGTCGAGTTGCTCGAGCGCGTCATGAATCTGCTTTCGCTCGGCGTCGGGCCAAGACTCTTCAGAAAACTCGACGGTCGACTGAATGGTCGCCCAAAGACGAAGCGCACCGGCCGAGAGGACCAAGCGCCCTCCCCCGCACGCGCGGCACACGATCCCTCCGCGCGCTGCATCGAACGAGGCGGCACGTCCGGGAGCCAGCACCTTTCCGCACCCGACGCAGCGATCGAGCGTCGGGGCGAACCCGAGGATCGTGAGAACCCGAATCTGCAAAGACAGTAGCGACTCCTCGGAAGGCGCACCTTCGTCGAGCGCCGCAAGGAAACGAATGGCGACGTCGAAGACCTCGCGCTCAGGCTCGTGCTCGGGGAGACGTTCACGGATGACCGCCATCGCCGCTCCGGCAGAGCCGATCGCATCGAGACGCCGGAGGATCCCATGAAACGAGCGGTCGACGGAAACCTGCTCGAGGTGAGCGAGGCTCCCACGGCCGGTCCGGTAGTGAGCCTGCATCAACACGTACGGCTGGAGCGCGCCACCGAACCGTCGCGCGCTCTTGCGTGCACCACGAGCCAACGCGGAGATCTTGCCGTGGTCCTCGGTCAGGAGGGTGACGATCCGATCAGAGTCTCGGTAGTCGATGGAGCGCAATAGGAGCGCGCGACTTTGATGGTTCCGACCTGGCACGGCTGCGCGGAGGATAGCTCAATCGGATCGCGCTGTGCAGGCGCGCGCCGAACGAGAACGAAGGTGCCCACGATGATGGCAAAGAGTGCCGCAGTGGCCAGAGCAAGTAGGATTGCCCTGTATCCAGGACGATTATCGACCGTGGCGAGCGGTGCGGGCGGCGCTGCTTGCGGACGCTGCTCTTCGAAACGGGCAAGCACCTCAGCGGCGTCGATGTGGACCGCAGAGGCGTAGGCCTTGATGAAGCCTCGAACGAACACACCACTCGGCAGATCCTCGAAGCGATCTTCTTCGAGGCACTCCAGTGTCTTTCGCGGAATGCGAGTCGTACTCGACAGCTCTTGGAGGGAAAGGCTACGGTCCTCCCGCTCCTGCTTCAACACGCGTCCGATGGAATCGCGGCTCATCGCGATGATCCCAATAGGGTTTGGCACATGCGTCCGTCGTTGGAGTACGGATCGAGCTCGACGCAGCGCTCCAAGTCGGCAACCGCGTCTTGGCGATGGCCGAGCCGTGCGCGGACCTCTCCTCGGAGTCGCCAAGCCCCCTGAAGCTGTCGGCTGTCTCCGCAACTCGGATCGGACTCCAGCGCGCTCACCAGCGCTCGCTCCGCGTCCTGGAGCTGCTGCAAATGCCACAGCGCCTGGGCCATCGTGTAGTAGCCAACGCAGAATCTCGGCTCGATCCGAATCGCTTCCATCGTGGACTTGACCGTCTCCTGGTATTCACCGAGTCGCAATTGCGCCAGGCCGAGATTCCCCCAGGCCAGATGTGGGGCGGAGTTCAACTCGTCGAGGGCTGATTGGCGCAGGACGACGATGGCGTCTTCGTAGCGCGTGAGCTCTATCAGGCACAGCCCGTAGATGTTTCGCGCCTCAGCCAGCGTCGAGCCGCCGCGCTTCTGCTTCTCGAGGAGCTTGATTCCCGTTCGGAGGTGCTCCTCCGCGCCTGGGTAATCTCGGCGCTCCATCTGGATGAAGCCAAGAAGGAGCTCGGCCTCGGCGTTGCTGGGATCGAGCTCGAGGGCCTTGCGCAAGTGTTGAATGGCCCCCGCAATCTGGCCCTCGTCCCGGAGCCCCGCAGCGAGCTGGAACTCCTTCACCGAGCGCTCTTCGTTCGGCGTTCCGGCGCTCGACGCCGTCACGCAGCCCGCGGCAAACACCGCACAAACAACCCATCCCCACAAGTGAACCACGCCAAGGGTCTACTTAGCCGCAGGACCCTGGTCAAGAAGGGGTGTCGGATTACCGACAGCTCAGTCCGTGTCGCACGTCTTCCTTGAGCGCCAGCAATTCATGGAGCTCCCGCAGGGCGGACGGGTCGAAAATGCTGATCGTTTGATCGCCGAGCTCGAGGTAGCCCCGGTCCCGGAGCTGCCCCACGACCGC